>Ga0206804_10048_pt2 | contig 33037 bp, 31 predicted proteins | sample Alteio_BWOrgCont_62_FD_152888 | JGI IMG/M metagenome (GOLD analysis project Ga0206804, IMG submission 152888) | Enriched cells from forest soil in Barre Woods Harvard Forest LTER site, Petersham, Massachusetts, United States -... | ecosystem: Environmental > Terrestrial > Soil > Temperate forest >... | reverse complement strand
GAAGAACTTCTGGTACATCGATTGGTTGCCGAGCATGAGCAGGCATGTGGGCAGGAAGATCTCGAGCGCCGACTGAACGACCTGTTTCGAACCGTCGGGCATCGTCATCGTGTAGTGGTCGAAGGGACGGATGTCGCCGAAGAGTTGGAAGTGCGTGGCAGGCAGGACTGCGCGAACGTAGCCCCAGCCGCCCGCGAGGTGCAAGAAAACGGGGAGGGCGACGATCAGTGTGATGGTCGCTAGCAGGCCGATGAAGAGGTCCATATAGGCGACCGACCCCATGCCGGCGATCATCGTGAATAGCGTCACGAACCCGGCAAGAATGCACTGGCCTTCGACGGCAGAGATCGACGGGAAGACAAGGTGGAGGATGTCACCACCGCCGATGAACTGGTAGCTCGTGATGGCGGTGTAGGCAAAGAGTATGGCGATGACGCCGAGAACGCGAGCCGTCTGGTTGTAACGCGCTTCAAGAAGGTCAGGGATGGTGAACTGCGCGAACTTGCGCGCGCGCGGAGCAATAAAGTAGATCAGCGCGAGTCCGGCCCATCCGCCGGCGGACTGCCACAAAGCGGCAAAGCCGTGTTTATAAGCGTTCTCCGCACCGCCGAGGAGTGAACCGGAACCGATCCAACTGGAGAGCAGCGTAAAGACGAGGACAAAGGCGGGAAGCGAGCGGCCAGCGACAAGGTAGTCGGCCTTGGTCTTTACCTTGCCGAGACGCGCGACCGACACCCCTAGCAACGCCAGGACGATCAGGCCAAGAACGATTATGTAGAGATTCATCGTGTGTGGGTCATTCTAGCGAGTTGTTGCTTGCGCAGGCTATCGGAGGCACAACACACGCCGGCCCTGCCTATTGCAGCACCGGCGTGAGGAGGTGCTAGTGCGCCATGATCTCGACCCACTCGTCGGTCGTGTCCCAACGGACGTGCAGCTGGGTGGTGTTCTTTGCGGTGTGCTCGAAGCTGATGCTCATGTTTTCCTGGGGGGAGGGCAGTGTGGCGTGTTGCATGGGCGTGCGGCCAAGGTCCTGACCCTGGTTGTATTCGGTGCCCCACTGGCCGGTCTGCTTGTTGATGATGAGCTGCCACGGCGTACCGGGAGCGGCGGGCAATGTGTAGAGGGTGTACTTACCTGCTGGCACGTGTATGTCGCCGACCATAAGATCGCCTTCGGCGACAAAGCTGGTGGCGGGATTCGCGCCCGTGCGCCAGACCTGACCGTACGGAACGAGCTCGCCCATGATCTTGCGTCCGCGCATGCGCGGCGAGTTGTAGTGAATGGTGACGGCCTTGCCGTTGAGAGTTATCTGGGCCTGCGCTGGCGGGCTAGGCATGGACTTCGGCTGTGCATCCTGGGACAGCTTCGAGGCGGGGGCGTTCATCTCGGGCATTGTGCCGGGCTCACCTTGGGCGGAGGCAGTCTTGACGTGGAAGCATGTAGCTGCGCAGCCCACGATCAGGGCTGCTGCGAAGGCGTAACGAAGGGATGTCTTCATGGCCCACCATGCTACCCTAGAAGCAAGGGTTACGGCTCGTAGCCGGCCCATCTACCAAGCGCCCGTAGCTCAGCTGGATAGAGCAACAGCCTCCGAAGCTGTAGGTCAGACGTTCGAATCGTCTCGGGCGCACCATCCCTCCATTGTGATTCAAATCTGATTCGGACTCCGGGGCGGACCGCATCCCCCCGTGCGACGATTTCACGTCCACATCAAGGGTGGTTCAGGCGAATCTCAGTCTGTCGCAGTGGCGGCAGGGAACCTGCGTTGATCAGACGCAGGTCGTGATTGGACTTAGTTGAGACCGCAAACGCAATATCACTAATAGAATCAATAATTTACTACCGCTTTTCATAATTTGTTTACGTGCATTCATAGGTCTGGGCCGACAGCTCGTCACTAAATACTGCCGATTCGTCACCTTATCGTTTGGCGAGCAACGTGCAACACCGACCCGCTGACCGAGAGGAGGACCTCCCTCCCTTGGATTTTCTGGGGAGATAAGAGAGAACTATGAAGAAAATATTTGGCTGTATTGCGCTCTTAGCCGGCACCGCCGTCGCTTTGGGCCAGGCCATTTCAACTAACGGAGGATCGATCCAGGGAACTGTCAGCGATCCGTCCGGTGCAGCAATTCCAAGTGCCCAGGTCGAGATTTCGAGTCCCGCAGTTGGTTACGACCACACTCTTACATCAGATTCTGCCGGGTTCTATAGCCTCGGACCGCTAAATCCCGGCTCGTACACCATTATCGTGACAGCGCCGAACTTCCAGCGCTTGAAGGAGACCACGGTCGTCCGCACGGGTACCGTGACAAACGGTAGCGTTAAGCTCGTTCTTGGCAGCGCCTCCGAGACCGTTGAGGTCTCCGCCGGACAGCTTCAGATCAATACGGATCAGATTGGCGTCTCCGGCGTTATCACGAGCCAGCAGATTGACTCGCTGCCGGTTAACGGACGCAACATCCTCGATGTCGCCCAGCTTGAGCCTGGTGTCATCCTTCAGACTGGTGAGTCGTTCGATCCGACGAAGGCTGGATATTCGGCTGTTTCGGTTGACGGCGTAGGCGGCCGCACCACGCGTATCCTGCTCGATGGCCAGGACATTACAGACGAGACCGTCGGTACGACAATCTTCAATCTCCCTGAAGGTCCCGTCGACGAGTTTCAGCTGAACCGTTCCACGCAGGACGTTTCGGGCGAGGTTACCTCGACCGGTCAGGTGCTCGTCTCTACGCGTTCCGGCACGAACACATTCCACGGGAATGCCTTTTATAACTTCCAGGACTACAACGTCGGCTTCGCCAATGTGAACGGCGTTCAGGCACCGTTCCAGCGCAACCAGTTTGGCGGCTACGTCGGCGGCTACCTCATCAAAGACAAGCTGTTCTTTTTCGGTGGCGCAGAGCGCATTCTGCAGCATGAGCAGGATGCAGCGATCTCACCCGATCCGCAGTTCAACGGCATCATCGCGATGCACCCATTGGTACCGGCTCCGTTCACGGACAACTACAGCACGGTTCGTCTTGACTACAACGCACCGCACAATCTCCATCTATTCGTTCGCGGATCGTACAGCGTCAACTCGGACACTGCGACCTTCGGATTTGTTCCGTACTCGCTTTATCAGAACCGCGACAACGTGCCGGCGATCGTAGGCGGCGGAAACCTGGCAGTCGGCCGGTTCACCCACTCGTTCACCGTCGGCTATGAGAAGTTCCATAACATTCTGGGCGACGGAACCGCAGCGCTCGGCAACAGCATCTATAACCCTTCCACCGGCCCAGCTAATCAGGTCACACTCTACGGCAGCTTCTATGCCGGCCCGAACTTCCTCGCGCCACAGGCGACCTATCAGTCCGACAAGCAGTTCCGTTATGACGGCACGTGGACCAAGGGCGCGCACTCGATCAAGTTCGGCTATGACATGAACCGCATTTTGAACGGTGGTTTCGCCGAATTCTACGGTGCGTCGCTGTTCACGATCCTCAGTGCCACGAGCGGCAACCAAGCTCCGTGCGCGAGCAGCAACCCGATTGGTGGCACGCAGCCTGATGGAACCTGCCCGAACGATCCTTATAACGGCTACGTCGCGGCGCAGTACCTGATCGGTAACGGCAACGGACTCTTTTCTGAGCGTCCGGGCTTTGGTCTTCCTGGCGGTGGCGATCCCAGCTGGCGTTTTGGGAGTTATGTTGCCGACACGTGGAAGGTCAGCCAGTCGTTCACGATGACAGCCGGTCTGCGCTGGAGCGTCGACACGGATCGCGCCAACCAGGACCTGCCAACCCCTCTCTGCTCGAGTGTCGATCCGTCGTTGCAGTTCAGCGGATGCACCGGCAATCAGCCATTGTTCAATTTCTACGGATCGACGGCCGGTACCGGTGGAGAATACGGCGCTATCGGCTACAGGACACATACGCCTTACGCAAACTTTGGCCCGCAGTTCGGGTTTGTCTTCAGCCCGGGCAGCCACAAAGACTCAATCCACGCTGGTATCGGTATCTATTACGAGAGCAACGTCTTCAACAACACTGGAAACGCCCGGACAGAGGTTATCTCGGCGAACGGCGCGTTCTTCAACTACGGCGCTCTAAATCAGAACTCTGGCAGTGTCTACCTGCCGGGTCTTGGCAACGTGTCGGGCATCACCAGCGGCGGTGCTCCGTGCTCGGGCGGGGAAGGGTGCACATCTATCCTGACCATCAGCAACGAGGCGATTGCAGTTGCTGCGCCTCAGATCAACGCGCTGAAGGCCTACTATCAGTCGAAGGTGCAGGGTTCGGACTCGGCAAACCCGAGCTACATCGGGACGGGAAGCGGACTCAACGCGAACAACCTGTATGCCGGTCCTTACAAAACCCCGTACTCCATCCAGTACAACGGTGGCATACAGCATGAGTTCGGCAAGGGCATCATCTTCAGCGCTGACTACCTCCACAATTCAACTTTGAAGATTCCTCTGTCGGTTGATGTCAACCGGGTCGGTGCGGCGAATACGCTGAATACGGCTGCGGCAAAGAACGCGATCGCGACAACCCTCGCGGCTTGCGGCGTTACCAGCATTAACCAAGCGATTGCTGCTTGCCCTGGTCTTCATACCGATCCCAACACTGGCGTGGTGAGTGGCGCGACGATTGGTGATTTCGCTGCCGCGCAGTTTGACTCCAACGGAAACCTGCTCTCGGGTGGTCTCGACTCGGGTGTCGCCTCTCTGGGTGGCATCGCTGTCTCGGCTGCTGGAGGCACCCCCTCCATCGGTGCGGCCTTCCCGGGTGTCAATCCGAACGTCGGCCAGGGTCTCTTCATTCTGCCAATCGGCCGGTCCGGCTATGATGCTGCGCAGTTCGTTTTGCGTGAGCAAAAGGGACACCCGCTGCCGGGCATCGTCGACAGCAACCTGCAGATCGCGTACTCGTTCTCACGGGTCGTGAGTTCGACAGGTGCACCGAACGCGCTCTCGACCACAGTTTCCGATCAGTTCTTTGGCGGAGCTCGTCCGTGGGACAATGACAACCCGAACCTCTACATGGGCCGGAACAATATCGATCACACCAATCAGCTGAGTCTCGGTGGCAGCATCTCTGTCAAGTACGGAGCGCAGATCGGCTTCGTCGGCCACTTCTTCTCGGCGCCGGCCTCGACGCTCACGCTGGACTCTTCGGCAGGTTCGACCGCACAGATCTACCAGACGGACGTCGATGGTGACGGCACCTTTGGCGATCTTGTTCCGGGCACGAACCCCGGCTACTACATGCACCAGATCAAGGGCGGAAAGAGCCTGAATGCCCTGATCAGCAACTACAACCAACAGAACGCAGGACAGCTGACGCCGGCAGGTCAGGCGCTGGTCGGGGCGGCCCTGTTTACCCCGGGACAGCTCTCGGCCCTCAATGGTGTTCAGCAGCCACTATCTGCGGCTCCGTCGAACCCCTTGGGGAACGCCGCTCTCCGGACGTTCGACCTGAGTGTGCACTACCCGATCAAGCTCTCGCGCGTACGTGAAGGTATGAATCTCGTGCCGGGTGTGTCGTTCTATAACGTCTTCAACATGAGCAACTTCTCTCCGTTCGGAGGGATGCTGCTGAACACTAACGATGCAGGAACGCCTGGCTACCTGAATGGCCCGAGCGACCAGCCGACGCTGGACACGAACCGTGTTCAACGCGCGTCGGGTACGTTCGATGCCGGTGGACCGCGCACCACGGAGTTCCAGCTGAAGCTGAACTTCTAGCCTTCAACACTGCGACAAAACAAAGAGTGGCGGAGATTTCGATCTCCGCCACTCTTTTTGTCTGGCGCGATGCGAAACGACAGAAGCATCACTGCATAGGCTTGACCGCATATCCCATGTAGAGAACGTTCAGGTTGTTACTCTCCTCGAGCTTGAAGTTCTGCCCGAGTTCCTTATAGCCAATCTTGCCGCGGGCTCTCCTTCGCAGCAGGCTGATCATTTTAGGTACGCTTACATTCGGCGATGATCCACGGAATTCCTTGAACTCGAAGCCGGACTTCGTCAGTGCTTCTTTCAGCTCCTCTGGCCGGATAAACATCTTCCACTCATGGACCCGCGGAGGCATGAAGGCTGTGCTCTTCCACTCCTGCCAAATCTTGATAGCGACGAGTTTGCTGATGAAGGTGCGGTTGAGCGTGTCGAAGAAGAAGTATCCGCCTGGTTCCGTGACCCGGTAGATTTCGTTGATGACCTTTGGCAGGTCGCGGACGTGCTCAAGCACGTCGCAACAATAGACGACCGGGAAAGTGTTGTCGGCGTAAGGGATGGATTCGCCAGTTCCTTGCTGGTAGTCGATCGCCAAGCCCATGGTCTGCGCATGTTGCCGGGCCGCCGCTAGCGATGGCTCTGATGGATCAATGCCAACCACATGGAAGCCCATTCCGGCGAACTCTTCCGCGAGAATACCGCCACCGCAACCCACGTCGAGGGCGGGTGTGTCATTGCAATCCACTTGGAGTACTTCGTTGAGAAGCCGTCGGAAGTAGCCGACGCGTGCCGGGTTCACCGACGATTTGAGCAGGTGCAGACATTGGTCTTCAGCCCACCAGATGTCGCCCTGTTCGTTATAAAGAGCGTTATTGATCTGGCTGTAGATCTCGTTCGAAGTAACTTGCATGTAACGTGACCCCGTGTGTCATTTCGCAGTCCAATGTTTCCGAGCGCTTTTACGAACGGTTGCCAGCAGGCTCTCTGGTTCTGGCCAATTGATGACTGGAAATCGTGGCGAATTCTACATGAGCCCAGACGAAAACCATCCGTGCCGAAGGTAACGTGACTTCGTCCGGGCTAAGACCACGCGTCTACGGTGATGACGCGGCTCCCGCTCGTTGTCAGTTGAGTGAGCAGCCTGTCGGTCGCCTGCACCGTGGCGGAGCGGTCCGCGCCCATCTGCTGGTCATAGCCATCGTGGAGCAACACATTGGCTCCGCGTCCGCGCTCGCATTCGGCTTGCAGGCCACGCTGGATCTTGCGCAGCACGCCGTCGGCGCCGATAGGGGCCCAGTCGTTGCCCATCACGTTCCACTGCACCAGAGTGAGTCCGAGTTCGCGTGCGGTACGGAGTACTGCGGGGCGGCGTGCACCATGCGGTGGCCGCATGAAGCGGACTGGCGCGCCGAGCGCATCTTCGAGCGCATCGTTGCAGCCGCGTAACTCCTCACGGATGACACGGTCAGGCTGCCAGGCGAGCCAAGGGTGCGTCATGGTGTGGTTGCCGACGAGGTGTCCCGCGGCGTGCACCGCGCGGGCAATCTCGGGCCGCTGGTGGACGAAGCGGCCGATCATGAAGAACGTGGCGCGGGCGCCGTGGCGCGCGAGGACGTCTAGAAGCTGCATCGTTGCGGCGTCGTTGGGGCCGTCGTCGTAAGTCAGGGCGATCTCGCCGGGATCCTGGCCAGCGATAAGGGTGTGGCCGAAGAGCTGCGATTGCGGGGCGAGTGCGGCATAGGCCAGGGTTCCGCCAGCCGCGATGGCTGATATGGCAGCGGTTGCGAGAGCGACGCTGGAAGCGTGGGGCATCGTGCTAAGGATAAGTTTCACAGCAGGAGGGAGCAAACGGGATAAGCTACCAGCGTCGGCTAAACCCTGGGGAGGATGCAACATGGAGGCGCTGGTCCTCGTCCAAGACAGTGGTGTGGTGCGGCCCACCCAGGAGCTGTGCGTGAAGCGAAAGATGATATTCGGGCTCCCCGTTGTACCGCTCGTAGTCGCGGCGGTGTTGGGCGTGAGCCTTACCGCGATGGCTGAGAAGACACAGGATGCCCCGGCGACGGACTCCGCTGCGCAATCCAGTCCGATACAGCCGACCCCGCCGGCTCCGGTCACTGATTCCTCTCAGCAGGCGAGTCCCATACGATCGAACAACGGTCCCGGAGTTTCGATTACGCCTCATACGGAGATCGCTCTCAAGCTTGGGCGCACCATCGACTCAGGCCATCTGAAGAACGGAGATACCGTAGCCGCTACGCTCGCAAAGCCGGTCGCCCTCTCTCCTAAGGGAATGCTGGACCCGGGAACGGCGGCTGAGCTCACGGTGGTCGAGACGTTGCCCGCCGGGCGCATCTATGCGGCCGGCGAGTTTTCGCTGCAGCTGGTAAGAATCGCATCTGTTCCGGTCTACACGGACACGCTGACCTATCGGGGCGACCCCGGTCACAAGGATCTGCCGGACAGCGCTCCCGCGGTGGGAACGGACGCAGGGCTGGCAGTTGGCGCTCAGCTTATCTTCCATGTGCTACCTCCGCCGGAACCGGCGAACGGGCCACCAAAAGCAGCTAATGGAGGGCCGGGTTCAGTTGATGGCGTGGCGAGTCCGCCGCCACCGCATACGACGGGCAAGACGAACGATGCGCAGGTGACCGGCGCTAGCTCGACGGGGACGCCAGTTCCTCACCTGTAGGCTCACCGTGCAAGGGTGACACCGGAGTACGTCCGCCCTCGCCCAGCCAGAGGCACAGACCTGCGAAGAGCAGTGCGCCGACCCCGAACTTCAGCGCATTGGGCGCGTGCGTCGGGGAGAGGAAGGCCTCAAGAGTGCCGGCGATGATCAACAGCGGAATTGTTCCGGCGACGAGTTGGACGGCTTCCAGACCCGCAAGGGCTAGCGCATCCTTGCGGCGAAGCATCCCCGGGAAGAGCATACCCGCGGCAATGCGCAGACCCGCTGCCCCGGCGAGCATGATGCTTGGCAACTCCAGTGCGCCGTGTGCGGCGACGAAGCTCCAGAGGCTGAGTGAGAGATGATAGTGCGCGCAAACGGTAGCGATGGTGCCAAGCATCAGGCCGTTGAAGAAGAGCAGGTAGATGGTGCCCAAACCTGCGGTGATTCCCGCCGCGAAGGCGGCAAAGCAGACGCCAATGTTATTGGTCATGATGGCTGACGACGCCTGGGGCTTGATGCTAAGGATGCTGTCCATCCAGAGGTGATGCTGGCGGATGCCCTCCATTCTTTCTGGGCCAAGAAAGATTTCGCCGAACTGCGGATGTACGAGCGTAATGAACACGCCGAGCGCAGCGGCGGCAAGAGTGATGGCGGTTGCGAGCCAGACATAGCCGGAAAGGCGACGCAACAGGCGTGGATAGCCATAGGCCGTGAACCGCCAAAGGCCAACGAACGACGTACGGGGGCCGGAGTAGACGAAGTTATGCGCACGAGCGACGAGCTTGTTCAGATACTGTTCGAGTGTGCGCGAGGATCGGTCCGCGCGCACGGCGCTGAGATCCGCCGCGGCCTGGCGGTAAAGCAGGCCGAGATTGCGCAACTCTGGATGGCTCAGAGAGCGCAATCCTTGGCTCTCCACCTGTCGGAGAAGCGCGTCGAGCTGGTTCCAGTTATCCTTGCGGAGATCAATCCAGAGGTTCGAGATCATGGCTGCAGCTGAACAACGCGGGTTCGCCGACCAGCTTAACATCGACACCCCCGAGCAGGTCGAGCTCGAGTTTGGCGTTGCGGGCATCGGTAGCCGGTTTGTTGCGGTGCTGATCGACCACCTGATTCAAATCGGCTTCTACTTTGTATTCATCATATTTGCAGCGTTCGCCTTTGGCGCGGCGTCGAATCGTCTCAACTCACTGGGAAAGTGGGCCTTCGCGGGCTTCATCTTCTTGAACTTCCTGCTCATCTGGGGTTACTACACCCTTTTTGAGGCCTTCTGGCACGGGCAGACGCCGGGTAAGCACATCATGAAGCTGCGCGTGATCAAGGACTCGGGCCGCCAGATCACATTGTTTGAGGCGATGTCGCGCAATCTGCTGCGCGTCGTCGACTACCTGCCGTCGCTCTACCTTATCGGCGTCATCACGATGCTGTGTACGAAGCGGCATCAGCGACTTGGTGATCTAGCTGCAGGGACCATCGTGGTTCATGAGCGCAGCGATGAACAACCGTTGCTGATCGAACGCGGAACGAGCATTCTTCCTGCGCAACATACTCCCGGGTACGATCCAGTTGCCTCAGGCGCTGCTTCACACGGCGCGAACGACCTGCCGGCAGACGCGGTTGCGAGGCTGGGCGCGGAGGATCTGCTGCTGATTGAATCGTTCTTTGCGCGTGCTCTTGACCTCAGTCTGGCGACGCGCGCCGAGATCGCGGCCAGGGTTTCGACGCAAATGGCGACGAAGATGAACATTGCGGTACCGCCCGGGAATCCGGAACGATTTCTTGAAGCGATTGCTTATGCGATGCGTTCAAGAGCGCGCTTGCATTAGTGACTCAGTCGGCCGCGTCGCGGGCCGAAAGATTGGACTCGGCGGAGCTCGCGGGCACGAGCCAGCTCTCGCCCTCGGCCAGCGGATGTACGCAGTCCTCGACGTCGGCAGCTTCGGCCGCTCGCATCAGCCGCGGCAGTGGCTCATCCATTGGTTCGCGACCAAGCCGGAAGGTGTTGTAGTGCATCGGCACCATCGTGTCTGCGCCAAGATCAAGGAACGCCTGCAGCGCCTCCTCAGGACACGTATGCACTGCGCGGTAACTGTCGGGGAAGTAGGCCCCGATCGGCAGCAGTGCGATCTCGGGCTTTAGCCTTCGTCCAATCTCCACGAAACCCTGAAAGTAAGCCGTGTCGCCCGAGTGATAGATCCGTGGTGAGCCAGTCGATTCGAGCAGATAGCCGCCGAAGCCGCGATGCGTATCGTTGAACATGCGCGCGCCCCAGTGCTTTGCAGGCGTCATCGTGATGCGAAGGGGCGTGGAGTCGCCGAGCTGCGTCGATTGCCACCAGCGCAGAGATTCGACTGCGCTGAAGCCCAGATCAGCAACGAGGTCCTCAACGCCGTGGGGAACGAGGACGATCGGAGCAGGAGCCTTGCGCTTCCGCATCTCGCGCGTGATGGCCCGCAAGGACGGCCGATTGAGATGGTCCATGTGCGCGTGTGTAAGCAATACGGCGTCGATATGGGGAAGATCGCTGACGCGTACTCCGGCCACGCGTTTACGGCGCAGCAGAATCAGCCGTGTCGCGAAAACGGGATCAATCAACACATTGTGTCCGCCGAGCTGCAGCAGAAATGAGGAGTGGCCGATGAAGGTGATCGCCGCTTCATGTTCGCCGACCGTAAGCGGAAGGCGTGGTTCGCCCTCAAGTGGGTCCGCGTGACTCTCGCGCACGAGTCGCCAAAGCTGGCTCAACTTGCGCATCCAGAAGGGGATTCCTCTTGCGCGACGAGGGGCCCTGCTCTTGCGGCGTTTCATGTGTATCCTTGTACTCCTCTGAATCAGATGCGCCAGCGGCTCCGGCGATGCCTGTCTTGATACTTCGGTAACCGGGCAATTCACCGCGGCATCAGAAGGGCAGACGTCCTGCAGGGGCGCCACGCTACTCGCAGAGGAATGGTTGCGCATGCCGCAGAGTGGATCACGCTCGCCGGCTAGTCCGGCTACAGACCGCAAGGACCACAGGGCAAGCGATCCGCTTGCACAGCGGATCTGGGACTACGTTTCGCACTCCGAACTGCGTAGCCTCTGGAACTGCGAAGGCACGCCTGCGAAGGTTGTGCTGAAGCGAACCGCGAAGGCATTTATGGACGACGACCTTCTCTCTCGCGCTGCCGAGTTGGGTTTCTACTTTCTCTTCGCGCTGTTTCCAACGCTCATCTGTGTAAGCTCAGTCCTCGGGCTCGCTGCGCGCAGTGGTTCGACCGTCTATGACGGTTTGTTGCAGTCGGTCACGATAGTAGTTCCGCCCTCGGCCTACCAACTCGTTATCGACACCTTCAACCAGACTGCACAGGCATCAAGTGGCGGCAAGGCTGTGCTTGGTTTCCTGGTAGCACTCTGGTCCGCGTCCGTGGGCTTCGCCGCAATCCAGGACACACTCAACCTTGTCTACAAAGTGCGTGAGACCCGGCCGTACTGGAAGTCGCGAGGTTCGGCAGTTCTGGTGACGATTCTGCTGGCAGCCATCGCAACACTGAGTTTCGGGGTGATGTTCGCCGGCGGCCTCGCCGGCGCCCGCGTCTATCATCACATCTGGCATCGGCCGCTGCGCATCAGCACGATGATTGGGATTCACGTGATTATCGGGCTCATCGTGTTTGCGCTGTGGATGCTGATTTTCAGTACGATTTACTACTACGCACCAAATCTGCAGAAGAAGACTTGGCGCTGGCTTACGCCTGGTGCGGCATTCGGCATCATCACATGGATGCTCGCCTCGATCGGTTTGCGTGTGTACCTGCACTTCTTCAATACATATTCGGTGACTTATGGTTCGCTCGGCGCCGTTATCATTTTGCTGACGTGGTTCTACATCACAGGTCTCACTCTGCTGACTGGTGCAGAGCTCAACTCTGAGATTCAGGCATCCGTCGCTGAGAGACAGTTGGCTGCGTCTGGAGTGCTTTCGCCTGACACTGTGGATTCGATTCGCATCTAAGAAGAAGGACGCGCCACCTGGACGATGACGCGTCCTCCTTCCTTTTGCGATTTGGCTACTTCACCATCGGCTGAAGAATGTCATCCAGTCGCGCGGGCGTTCCTTCCACACGCTCAAGTTGCGGATAGCGCTCCCCTCCGTGATAGTCCATCCGGATCACCTTGTAGTAATTCGTGTTCTCAACGATGAACTCCACTGCTGGACCATTGCCCTGCGCGTGCTGAATCGCAGCACGCAGGAGCAGCGGGGCAAACGCGCGTCCATTTACCGCGATGATCTGCATGTCTGGACCAAAGCCCGCCTTGTCCGCGAGTCCTCCAACGATGACGTCCTTCACCTTACCATCTGTGCCTACAGACATACCGAGCGAGTAACGTACGTCAATGTAGTTGTGCTGACTCTCCAGCAATTGCGACCAATAGTCAGGCTTATCGGTATAGATGAGCTTGTAGCCCGAGAGCGCGTTGATGCCGTCAGTCTCTGGTGCGTGGACGTCGTTCGAATCGAGTCGCGTGCGCAGGAAGTTAGCCCAATCATTCGGAATGACGGAGTTCAATCCGTTCACAATATCCTCAAATGTGTACGGCACAACCTTTGGGCCCGTGTTGCCTCCGAGCCCCTCGAATGCTGCAGCGAAGTCATTCAGGCTCTTCTTGCCATTCGTCTTCTCGCGAATGGTCAGGTCGACTTCGAGCCACAGCAGTTCACCTTCATCGTAGTAGTCCACGTTGCGGCGCCAGTTGTCATAGCCACCCGCGGCATTGTAGAGAAGTTGCGCGCCGGTCGCCGTGTCCTGAAGATCGCGCCACGTGCGTCCGGGCCGCAGATCATTCAGGTATCCGGCTATCGTTGCCAGGCGATCGCGATAGACAGCAGCAGGCCAGATGCCGCAGCGCGACGCGAGGACATCGCCGAGATATTCAGTAAGCCCCTCGTACACCCACAATAGGTCGCCCTTCATCGGCTCCTGATAGTTCGGCGTCGCAAGTCCTGCAGGCCGACGGTACTTGCCGTTCCACGAGTGTGTGAACTCGTGCGGAAGTAGCAGGCCATTCTCAATGAAGGTATTGTCGTCGGTGAACGTCCTCTCGCCGACCCGGTCATCAGAGGACTGATGATGTTCGAGGCCGAAGTGCGCAACCTGATCGCTGAGCGTCACGAGGAAGTGATACGAGTAGTAGTGCCGCGATTTGTAGAGGGATCCAGTTTCACGCACCAGGCGCGAGAAATTGTCGATGTGCTCCTTGGAGAGGTCGAGGTCTTCGGGGCCGTCACCGGCGATGTCGAGGTAGTGCTTGGGGCTGACGTCAGTAGCGAGCGGAATCTCCTTGAACCAGCGCCCAGCGAGCACTGGCGAATCGATGAGTTGCTCGAGCGAGACCGTTTTGAAATTGGCGTTCTGCGCGTTGGCTGCCGAGGTGCTTTCGAGTGCTGTTCCAAACTTCCAACCTTCAGGGACCCTCAGTGATGGTGTCACCATGACATCGGCAGCCTTGGTCCCAGCGGGATAGACGACCAGCTCATTCCAGCTCATCAGCGCAAGGTTTGCACTCGTCGAGGCGCCAGCCGAAAATCCCTCGGCGCTGGCCGTCGCCAGGAAGTCCATCTTGATGTTGAGTTGCGTTGCTCCCTGCGGCACAGTGATGTTGTAGGCGTACATATTCACCGGATCGCGCTCCCACTTCACGCGCTCTCCCGACTGCGTAGTGATAATGAAGCCCGCCTGGTCGACCACAGGGCCCGTCGGTCCGTGTTCGCCTGGAATCCACTCTGGATACACGAGCGTCATCGGCCCCGGTTGAACGGGTATCGTCTCCTGCGAGTGCAGGATCTTGCGCGGAGCGTCGGTCAAATCGACCGCGAGCGTGAGAGGGGTCTGCGCGCTTGCAAGGCGTGGCGAAAGAAGCACAGCGCCTGCGAGCGCCGCGCATGAAAGGCGCGAAAGGTGCATGTTTGGGAGAACTCCTGGGCGGGTTTTCAAGTGCGTCCAGTTTACGCGCAGGCCTCTGGTTTCAGCCGTCTGTCTTTTGGCTCCGCAGATATTCCATCGCACCTGCCACCAGCTCCTTCGCCCCGCCAATTCCCGCCAGAACCGCCTGCAAATCTAGCTTCGGCACCGTCGGATTGCGATTGCTAGTGCAGTAGACGCCGTGCTGGCCTACGAGCACGAGCGCGTCTGTTAGCGCATCAAGCGCGACGGCCAATCGTCCGGCGGCCCCGCCGCGCATGAAGATCTCGCGCTCCAACTCATCGCCGCGCGTATGCAGGATGTCGCCGTGCCTGTAGAACGGCGTCGCGGTCGCCTTTATTTCGTCGGCCACGAACTACCACTCCTTCGCTGCGGTGTCGGGCGTTACTGGCGTGGATGCCGCGGGAGCCTTCCAACGCAGGATCGGCTTGCGGGCCGCGGTCGTCTCGTCCAGCCGGCGCATCCGCGTCGTGTGCGGCGCCGTCTGTACCAGTTCCGGATTCTCCTCTGCCTCGCGCGCAATCTGCTTCAGCGCGTCGACGAGCAGGTCGAGCTCCTCGCGGCTCTCACTCTCCGTCGGCTCGATCATCATCGCGCCCTGTACGACCAGCGGAAACGAAACCGTGTACGCGTGGAAGCCATAGTCGATGAGCCGTTTGCCCATGTCGCCGGTCTTCACGCCATTGCGCGCCTGCAACTTGTCCGAGAAGACGACCTCATGCAGCGACGGTGACTTGTACGGCAGCTCGAAGGTGCCCTCGAGTTGCGAGCGCAAGTAGTTTGCGTTCAACACGGCGTCCTCAGTCGTCTGTCGCAGCCCGTCGGGTCCATTCGCGAGAATGTACGCGAGCGCGCGGATGAACATGCCGAAGTTGCCGTACCATGCACGGACGCGGCCGACGCTCTGCGGGCGGTTATAGTCGAGCCCCAGCGTGCCGTCGGCCTTAGTGACGACAACCGGCGTCGGCAGAAACGGCTCAAGAATCTTCTTGCAGGCCACAGGACCGCTGCCCGGACCGCCGCCTCCGTGCGGAGTCGAAAAGGTCTTGTGCAGGTTCAGGTGCATGACATCCGCACCGAAATCGCCGGGCCGCGTCTTGCCGCACAGCGCGTTCATGTTCGCGCCGTCCATGTATAACAGCGCGCCCTTTGCATGCAGGATGTCGGCGATCTTATGAATCTCGCTCTCGAAGACGCCGATCGTCGACGGATTGGTCAGCATCAGCGCGGCAATCTCGTCGTTCACCAACTTCTCAAGTTCAGCAAGATCGACCATGCCCTGCGCGTTCGACTTCAGGTTGGCAACCTGGTAGCCGCAGACAGCTGCAGTTGCGGGATTCGTACCGTGTGCGGAGTCTGGGATCAAAATCTTCTTGCGTGGATTTCCCAGCGCGGTGTGATACGCCTTGGCTAGCAGGATTCCAGTGAACTCGCCATGCGCGCCCGCTGCGGGCTGCAGCGTGATCGCATCCATACCCGTGATCTCGATCAGGCAGTCGCTCAGCAGCCTCATGATGCCGAGCGCGCCCTGGCTCAGCGATTCTGGCTGATACGGATGCGCCTCAGCCAGCCCCTCCAGCCGTGCGACGGTTTCATTGATGCGGGCGTTGTACTTCATCGTGCAGCTGCCCAGCGGATACATCCCAAGGTCGATGGCGTAGTTCCAGGTCGAGAGCCGCGTGAAGTGGCGAATAATCTCGATCTCGCTGAGCTCGGGCATGACGCCAAGATCTTCGCGTGCGGCATCGCCCAGCAGTTTGGCTGCATCCACCGGCGGAACGTCGAGCTCGGCAAGCCGGTAGCCCTTTTTGCCCGGCGAGCTCTTCTCGAAGATGAGGTTCTCGTCCTGGTTGACGTGCGTCGTCGCCTTCCGCGGCGTGCCAACGAACTTTTCGTCTGCCATTTTCACCTACTTAGTGCTCGTTTCGTTCTTACGTTCCGGCTGTTTGCGTATCTCTGTCCAGTACTCTTCCCGCACGTCTTCATCAATCTGAGCCGGGATATTCGTGGGATATAAGGCATCCCCGCCTCGCCTTTTCGGGCCGGAGATCCAGAACCATTCGCCGGTTTCACAAAGATAGTTGGCCTTGAAGTCATTGGCTTTGGAGAACTGTTTTCCGCGATAGGTCAAGCTTCGTCCCGTCTTTGAGAACGTGACCCTCCCGATGCGTCCCGGGCCGGTGAGATTCGCTGGTGAGGTTGTCGTTGCCCATCGAGGCTCACTCGCATTGCCACCCTTGTTTTCGATATACATGATCCGCGATTGATGGGCCATGCGGGTTCGTTCCTCTGCATCCATCTATCAGATTCTCATATTCCCCTTGCCTCGGTACCCGCGTTTGTTCGCCTATCGAACCGTGCTCGGGGGTTGCCCTCTCGGACGTTCCCGCCGTGGTTCGGCTTTTCCTCGCTTTGCGGTGCAAAACGTGCCGAAGTTCCGGCCCGCGCGTCCAAACTTAGATTAGGCAAACCTGCCTCCTCAGCAGGGGAACTCCCTCGGGCCACCGTGCCCGCTGCCTCTGCGAGTGATTCCTGGGATATGGAGCGTATCTGATGCAATTCTGGACCGAATACGAGGGAAGGAAGATCGAGGGAACCTACACTCTCGGTAAGCTGCTGCGCTCCGAAGGCCGCAACGGTTTCTTCGCCACTGCCGATACCACCGGAAACCCCGCCGTCATACGTCTCACCGAGGCTCATTACGACGAGGACGAACTCCTCAAACGCTGGCGGCAGGTCGCGGATATGCAGGAGGCCAATCTCATCGGGATCGAGCGCTTCGGGCAGACCGACTTCGACGGCGTGGCCATTACCTACGCGTTGATGGAGGCCAACGACGCCAATCTCGGCGACGTGCTTCGCGAACGCCCGCTCACACTGGCCGAGACGATGCAGGTCGCACGTGCCGTCCAGGCTGCGCTTTCAGCCCTTCACGCGAGCGGTCTCGTCCATGAGCACATCGAGGCCGCCAACGTCCTCGCCGTCGGTGAGACCGTGAAGTTGCGCAGCGACTGCGTCCGCGAATGCATCGCCGACATAGAATTCAACACTCCCGAGGGCTGCGCGGAACTCCGCCGCCGCGACATCCACAACTTCGGCCTGCTTCTCCTCGAGTGCCTGACGCTGGAAAAGCGCTACAACCCCGGTCTCAACCTGCCGGATGTTTTTCGTCGATTAATTCCTCACATGCTTGACGGCACGTGGACGCTCGAGCAGGTAGGCCAGCTGGTGAACCCTCCGGCGGCCGCTCCCAGGCCCTCCACAACTACTACGCTCCCGCCAACCTCAGCTCAAATAGCAGCAACGAATCCGCAGCTCAAGTCTTCCGAGTTGAAAATTGGCAAGCCCGGGCAGCCTGAACAGGCGACTCTTCCTCTGGATATGCCGGGCACTCCCGGGAAAGCCGAAACAGATCAGGCACCTCGCTATCGCCGCGAAATCTCCGACGAATCGAGCGGCTTCAATCTGCGCCCATGGATTCTCGGGGGTCTCGCTGCCGTCATTGTCTGCATCATCGTTATCTGGCACTTCGTCTCGGCGAAGCCTACACAGCCAGTCCAAGGTCCAACACCCGTCCAGTCGGCTTCAGCCGTCTCAACCGCAACCGCACCGCGGGTGCCACCACCCGCCTCCCAGCCTGTCCCCGCGGGCCCGGCGGCTGCAGTCGAGCCGCACACTCCGGGTTGGTACGTCATCGCCTGGACTTACAACCATCAGTCGCAGGCGCAGGCGAAAGCAGATCGCATCAATTCGCATAACCGTGGCTTCCGTGCCGAGGTCTTCAGCCCACACGGAAACGCTCCGTACCTCGTCAGCCTCGGGGGGCCGATGAGCGAGCCCGAAGCGAAGGCACTTCAGCAGCGTGCGCGACAGTCCGGTCTGCCGCGTGATACCTACATTCGCAACTACCGGTAACTTTCTTGCACTACAAAGGCGTCCCGGGGGACGCCTTTGTACTTTCGATTCACGTTCGCTAAAACTCTTCGTTGTCCTCGCCGCCGCCGCTAGCCGAGTAACTCCCTGCCTCCGGGCCGTCCAAATCCTCTTCGCGAAGACTTAAAGCAATCACTGTGCCCGATTCAAATTCGATCGTCAGCGAGTCGAGCTCTTTCAGCTCTGCCTTCCCGACCATTTCTCCAATCTGTGCGCACAGTGCATTGCGATACTCAGGCTGTCCGAACGCCAGCGAAAAGTCCTCCAGCAGGACATGCGGCCACGCATATAGCGTCAGTAAGGGTCCATCGAAGCGCAGTCGCAGGTAGTCGCTCACAAACTCGACTGCCGACAGTTCCTGCCCCTCGATGGCGCTGATGTCCATGTCTATTTCGCTCCGAGCGTCTGAGCGGCCGCGTCGATATGCATCTTCGTTGTCAGCTCCGTTGCACACCACAACGCCGCGCTGTCACCCAGTTCCGGATACCACTTACCGAGCGCGAGGCCACCGACGATCTCCTTCTCGAGTAGCTTGCCGTTCGCCCTCTCAACTGAAGCCGGTAGAGCCACCGCGAATTCATTGAAGCTCGGGGCAGAGAACAGAGGCTTCGCTCCGGCCTTGGTGAGTGCATCGCGAAGGTAGGCTGCCTTCGCGAGGTTCTGCTCCGCCAACTCGCGCAGGCCTTGTTTGCCATAGACCGTGAGGAAGATCGTCACCATCATCGCCACCAGCGCCTGGTTCGTGCAGATGTTGCTCGTCGCTTTCTCGCGACGAATGTGTTGCTCGCGCGTTGAGAGCGTCAGCACAAACCCGCGCTTGCCGTTGATGTCCTTCGTCTCTCCGACAAGCCTCCCCGGCATCTGCCGCAGAAAGCGCTCCTTGCACGCGATGACGCCGCAGTATGGGCCGCCGAATCCGACCGGCACACCGAAGCTCTGGGCCTCCATCGCAACGATGTCGGCCTCCTTCGGCGGCTTTACGATACCCAGCGAGACCGCCTCGGCAATCGCGACAATCAGCAACGCACCCTTGGAGTGCACCAGTTCGGCGATCGCTGCTACATCTTCAATGGTGCCGAAGAAGTTCGGCGACTGAATCAGCACACACGCCGTGTTGTCGGTGATCGCGCGCTCGAGCCCCGCGAGGTCGACTCGGCCAGTCTTCGCGTCATAGCCACATTCGGCAACAGGAATCTCCTGATGCTGGACCGTCGTCTTCAGCACCTCGCGATACTCAGGGTGCACTGTGCGCGCAACCACGCAGCCGTCGCGTCCCGTCACACGCACAGCCATCATGACCGCCTCGGCACACCCCGTAGAGCCGTCGTACATCGAAGCGTTCGCGATCTCCATGCCCGTCAACTCGCAGATCATCGTCTGGAACTCGAACATCGCCTGCAGTGTGCCCTGTGAGATCTCCGGCTGATACGGCGTGTAGCTCGTCAGAAATTCACCACGCTGAACAAGTGAGTCGATAATCACTGGACGATAGTGTCGATACGCGCCCGCACCCAGAAAGCTCGCCGGCAGCTTTGTCGGAGGCCTCTTTGCAAGCTCCGCCGCATCGCCGCTGGCAATGTTCGCCGCGAACGCGCGGAAGCGGTCCAAAATCTCCGACTCCGCATGCTGCCGCGGAATCTTCAGATCATGGTCAAACCGGTACTCACCGGGGATTGTCTCGAACAACTCGTCAATCGAAGCAACGCCGATCGCGTCAAGCATCTCTTTGCGATCGGCAGGGGACTTAGGAAGATAGCGCATGGGAACTTTCTAGCTCTTCGCGGCGGGAGTAAACAAGAGCCTGGCGAGACCTTTAGTGGCCGGTCTCTTCGGTCACAAACTTTTCATAGTCCGCGGCTGAGAGCAGCGCCCTTGCCTCATCCGAACTCTTAACTTTGATCTTGATCAGCCAGGTGACGTTTGCGGCGCTGTTGATGATCTCCGGCGCAGAATTCAGGCTGTCATTCACCTCGGTCACTGTCCCGCTGACGGGCGCATACAGGTCGCTCACGGCCTTGACGCTCTCCACCGAACCGAAGCTCGCTCCAGCCTCAAGCTCCTGCCCCACCTTTGGCAGCTCAACAAACACAATGTCGCCCAGCGACTCCTGCGCGTAGTCAGTGATCCCCACCGACGCTGTTTCGCCATTCATAGCCAGCCACTCGTGTGACTTGGCGTACCGATAGCTCTCCGGATAACTCATGTCGTCATTGTAAGGTCTTTCCCTCGGCTCGTTCCCAGACCCTTTTTGTTCCATCCAAAGGGCTTGCCGCTTGCCCCGGAGGAGAGGGACAGAGGGGTTTGAATCTTTTACTTCGATATCGAATCTTATGATGTAGAAGTAAACGGCACCCCGGAAAGGAGCCAACCATCATGCTCGAACCCATTGTCGGTCTTCACCACGTTACCGCCATCGCTTCAGACCCCCAGAGAAACCTCGACTTCTACACCGAGGTCCTCGGCCTGCGCTTCGTCAAGCGCACCATCAACTTCGACGATCCCGGTACCTACCATTTCTATTTCGGCGATGACGCCGGAACGCCCGGCACCATTCTGACCTTCTTCCCTTGGCCACACGCCCGCCGTGGGCACGCCGGAGCTGGCGAGGTCACTCACACCGCCTTCAGTGTCCCGCAAGGTTCGCTGGACTACTGGGAGCACCGCCTGCGCGACAAAGGCGTACTCGCTGAACGGACCGGAACTCGCTTCAACGGCGCGGAAGAGGTCCTGACACTTGCCGACCCAGATGGCATGAAGATCGAATTGGTCGCCCATGCGGACGCCCCGGCGATCACCCCATCGCGTTACGCAGACGTGGCGCAAGAGCATGCTCTACGCGGCTTCTTCGGCGTCACCTTGCTCGAGCGCAGCCTCGATAGCACGGCGAAGACGATGAAGCTCCTCGGCTTCGAACCAATCTCGACAGACGACAACCGCACGCGCTTTGTCTCGCCCGCGGGGAGTTCGCTCGGCAACCACATCGACGTGGTCGTCGACCCCAACGCCGGCTACGGTCATCCTGGTGCCGGCTCGGTGCATCACATCGCCTACCGCGCGAAGGATGACGCGGCGCAACTTGCGTGGCTCGAGGAGATTCAGAAGTATCTGCAAGTCACGCCGGTACAGGACCGCACCTACTTCCACTCGATCTACTTCCGCGAGCCCGGCGGCGTGCTCTTCGAGCTCGCGACGGATCCCCCAGGATTCGGCCTCGACGAGCCATCTGAAACCCTGGGCGAGGCGCTCCGCATTCCAGCTTGGTCTGAGCCTCACCGCGCAGCGATCGAAGCTCGACTACTGCCCATCGAGCTTCACCGCAGCTCAAAGAGCGCCAAGAAAGAGGTGACTGCATGACGACCCATCTTGATCCTCACGGCAACCAACCGGTGCGCCATCTTGGCGCACCGCTCGCGGAGGCAACGGGAGCGATCGTGTTGCTACACGGCCGTGGCGGCTCTGCGGACGACATCCTCAGACTCGCGCAGCCACTCCGTGGCGAAGGTCTCGCGTATCTGGCGCCGCAGGCTGCTGGTAACACCTGGTATCCGAACTCCTTCCTAGCGCCGCGCGAGTCGAATGAGCCGTATCTGAGCTCTGCCCTGCGCAAGGTTGGCTCCGTTGTCGCGGAGCTTGAATCTGCAGGCATCGCGCGTGATCGCATCCTTATCGCCGGCTTCTCGCAAGGTGCATGTCTCGCGACCGAGTTCGTCGCTTCGAATCCCGCTCGCTATGCTGGCCTCATCGCCTTCACCGGAGGCCTCATCGGGCCTCCCGATGCAAGCCTGCACCATGAAGGATCGCTCGCCGGCACGCGAGCGCTCTTCCTGAGTGGCGACCCCGATCCGCATGTACCATGGCAGCGAGTACAGGCCTCCGCCACCGAACTCGAGCGGATGGGAGCTGTCATCACTGCGCGCCGCTACCCCGGCCGTCCGCACACCATCACCGCGGACGAGGTGGAACTTGCGCGAACCTTCGTCCGCGAGGCTTTCCCAATCATAAGTGAGGCTCGAGCGCGATGAAGCGACTGAACGAGACGGCCATACAAACAAGAAGCGCACCCGCCACTCACGAGACGTCGAGCGCCGCACTATGGGTGGTGCTCGCGCGTGCCTACCGCTCCATGGCTGCCTTCGTCGAGCGGTCTATCGCCGCGCTCGACATCGGCCTCTCCGACTTCATGATCCTCGAAGCCCTGCTGCACAAAGGCCCGCTGACGATGTCGGAGCTCAGCGATGCCGCGCTCATCACCAACGCGTCGATGACCGCCGCCATCGATCGCCTTGAAGATCGCTCTTTCGTCGAACGCGTCGCGGACAAACAAGACCGCCGTGTACGTCGCGTACAGCTCACTGCCCAGGGCTCGGCGCTCATCAAGCGACTCTACGTGCGCCATGAGCGCGATCTGGACGAGGTGATGTCAGGCATTTCGCCGACCGAACGAGCCGAGCTCCGCCGCGGTATGAAAGCCATCGGCCTCGCCGCTCAAGCAAAGCTCAACTAGCTGACCGGCACATGGAGCTCAGCCACGTTTTGCTGCGGTTTCGGCCGCTTGTAGAACGGCGTTGGCACCACCTTCGCCTTCACCGACTGCCCGCGAATCTCCACGCCTACTTCTGTCCCGATCTCCGTGTACTCGACCGGCACGTACGCCAACGCGATGTTCTTCTTCAGAAATGGTGCGGGCGATCCCGACGTAATCTCGCCGATCCGTTCGCCCTCAAGCGACAGCACCGGATAGCCATCGCGTCCGATGCCGCGTTCGATCATCTCGAGTCCCACCAGCTTCCGCTTCGGGCCGCCGTTCTTCTCGATCTCCACAAGCGTTTCGCGTCCGACGAAGTCCGAGCCCTTGTCAAGCTTGCAATAGCGCCCAAGCCCTGCCTCGAAGACATTAATGGTGTCAGAGATCTCGTGTCCGTAGAGCGCCATCGCAGCCTCCAGCCGGAGCGTGTTGCGCGCGCCGAGCCCGCACGGCATGATGCCGAACTCCGCGCCTGCCTCCAGCACCTCCCCCCACACTCGCGCGCTCGTCGGTTCGTCGGAGGGAATGTAAATTTCGAATCCATCTTCGCCCGTATATCCCGTACGCGCGATCAGCACGTTGTGGCAACCGGCCACGGTACCCCACGTGAACCAGTAGTTCTTTATTGGCGTCAGGTCGACCTTGGTCAGCTTCTGCAGCGTGTCCTTGGCCTTCGGTCCCTGGATCGCGAGCTGCGTGTAGTAGTCGCTCACGTCCATAATGTGCAGTCCACTCATTCCGCCGATCGTCTTCCGAACCCACTGGACGTCCTTCTCACGCGTGCCGGCGTTAATCACGATGAGAAAGTCGTTGTCGCCAAGCTTGTGCAGCACCACATCATCGACAAACGTGCCGTTCGGATACAGCATTGCCGAGTAATGCGCCTGCCCTGTCTGCAGTTTGCTCGCGTCATTCATCAGCAGCTTTTGTACTGCCGCCAGCGAGTTCGGTCCGCGCAATTGAATGTCGCCCATGTGCGAAACGTCGAAGAGTCCTACTGTCGTGCGCACAGTCATATGCTCGTCAATCAGTCCCTTGTACTGCACCGGCATGTCCCACCCGCCAAAGTCGACCATGCGCGCCTTGTGCGCTTGATGGGTTGCGTGAAGGGCAGTACGGCGAAGGGGAGTTTGAACTGTTGTGGATTCCATAAGGTCTACGATCCTCGCGCTTCCAGATACTAAATGGCTCGGACAGCCGGGTGCCCGTTTACTTGCGCGCCGCGCGCACGAAGCTGCTCACCGTGAAATAAGTGAACAGCGCACAAACTGCGACGTACGCGTAAACTTTCATCGCGTCATGCGAATCCGCCGACGAATGAAACCCCGTGCGCGCCCGCCACGCGGCTGCTCCCATCGTGAAGGCGACCAGCGCGAAGAACACGCCTGCGACCTGCAGCAACACGACGCTCGAAAATCGCACAACCGGCGTTACCAGTGCCTGCTTTCCTGCCGCTTTCACGGACTGCGCATCCGGGATGCGTCGCACCCCGGAAGATGTTCGCACTTCATGCGATCCGGTCCCTTGGCGCGGCGGACTTGAAGGGCGGCTAGGGTTGGGGTTCGGCGCGCTCGCCGCGTCCGCCGCCTGCATCAACGTCTTTGCGGCGTGCCGAGCCCCGTATCCCAACGCCCGTCCGAACTTCACCCGATCCATAACACCAGTTTACGTGCCGCCGTCTTTCTCTTGTCGCAAAACGAATTGCAGCTCCCCGACATCCAAGCTGCTGTGAGGGAGATTTCAAAGAAAATGAAGACAGTATTTTGGGTGGCAGGAGCAGTCTGCGGTGCGATGGCAGGCCTTATGATCTGGAACCGTCAGCGAGATGAGTCTGTGGAGGATCTCGCCCACCGTTTGGAGTCGGCATGGGCGGACCATCACACCGTCGTCTGACCCCTTGTCTTTCATCTTGGCGGAGTCGCTGGCTCGGCGTAGTCTGTATTCTGAATTACCCCGCAATTGCCGTTCCTGCTATTTGGGAATACCCGATGCGTGGTTCAGGGGCATTCCAACAGATGACCGGGAGGTGGCGTTGAATCAACAGGTCAAGGACCTCATTCAGAAGCTCGGCGAAGCCATTCACGAGTCCGTGTCTGAGAGCGAGCAGATTGCGGGGGTAGTCCGCGAGATCAGGGAACAGGGCTTTGATGTGCTCCTGATGCTTGAGGCGACCATCGGACTGAACGAAGTCGAGGACGAGCCCGCCAAGGACAACGGCGACGAACCAGCACATGGGCCCTTCACGCGCAACGACCTCACGTTCCTGAAGTCGCTGCGCATAACCACTGAAGAGCACGACGCCGGCTCGTCTTCCTAGAGACCGAGTGTTCTGGGCGCTCTTCCAGCCGCATTCTGATGCGGCTCTACATTTTCCGTGCGTTGCGTGCTAGACTCGTGCGTCCCGGCCCTTGAAATCTGCGTCAGACGGGAAGGACAGCTTGAGGTAACTGCACGATGAGAGACACGCTTGGTGTTCTTCTCGCCGGAGGAGCCGGCGAACGACTCTTTCCCCTGACGCGCGACCGTGCCAAACCCGCGGTTCCCTTCGCCGGTCAGTACCGCATCATCGACATCACACTCTCCAATTGCATCAACTCTGACCTGCGTCACGTCTACATCCTCACGCAGTACAAGGCTCTTTCGCTCAATCGCCACATCCGCGAAGGCTGGGGCACCGTCGTCGCAGGTGAGCTCGGCGAGTTCATCGAAATTCTTCCTCCGATGCAACGCGTCTCCAAGTCCTGGTACCAGGGAACCGCCGACGCCGTCTTTCAGAACATCTACTCAATCGGCTCCGAAGAACCGCAGCACGTCCTCATCCTTTCGGGCGATCACATCTACAAGATGAACTACGCGCTCATGAAGGAGCATCACAGCAACTCGGGCGCCGAAGTTACCATCGCTACCCTCCCCGTCACGCCCGATCAGGTCTCCGCCTTCGGTGTGGTCGAGGTCGCCAAGAACGGCGAGGTCACGGGCTTTGTCGAGAAACCCAAAGAGACCAGCATCCGTTCACCTTTCGATCCCGAGATGGTTGACGTCTCCATGGGAATCTATCTCTTCAACACGGATGTACTCATCCCCGAACTGCTGCGTGATGCCGAGGACCCCGACTCACGCCACGACTTCGGTCACGACATCCTTCCCAACCTCCTCGGGCGCTTCAAGATTTGCGCGTACAACTTCGTCGACGAAAACAAGCAGCGCGCCCTCTACTGGCGCGACGTCGGCACACTCGAGGCGTATTACGAGGCCAACATGGATGTATCCTCCGTGTCGCCGACCTTCAACCTCTATGACAAGGCATGGCCCATGCGCTCGCGGGCCTATCAATATCCGCCCGCCAAGTTTGTCTTTGGCGAGCCCGGCCGCACGGGCATGGCCATCAATTCCATCGTCTCGGCCGGCTCGATCGTCTCCGGTTCGGTCGTGCGCAACTCGGTGCTCTCGCATGATGTTCGTGTAAACAGTTACGCCGATGTCGATTCGAGCGTCATCTTCTCGCATAGCAACATCGGCCGCCACTGCCGCATCCGCCACGCCATCATCGATCGCGACGTCCATATCCCCGACGGTACGGTTATCGGCTACGATCCCGCCGAAGACAAAAAGAACTACTTCGTGACCGGGTCCGGCCTGACGGTGGTTACCCGCGACTATTCCCAGTTCGAAAACCCCGTCTCACAGGAGTTTTTGCAGGTAATGTAGCCGCTTTCCACAGTGCCGAATGCAGTCCGCTGCGTCCAAACACCAATGTTTCGCCTGCACTTGCCGGGAATCCCGCGCGGTTCCTCTACCCAAATCCACTCTAGGCAAGTCTCCGGCCAAATGGAGTATGGTGGACTGAGCACGGGGCCAGAGGCTGTGTTACGCGCATGAGCGTGGGCGGCTCGAAACCTGCGAGAGAACCCCTCCTGTTGAGGAAAGGAAAATCAAACTATGTGGAAACCGAACCAGCCTGGCAGTCAAACGCCCCCCACCCCTGAGCCGGCGCGTCCTCAGCCCCCCGCTGGTACGCCTGCCTTTGATGCCGCCGCCCGCTCGGGCAGCACCGCCACCGCCACCGGCGAGCAGGCGACCATCGGCAAGAGCCTCGTCGTCAAGGGCGAGCTCTCCGGCTCCGAGTCGCTCTATGTCGACGGCAAGGTGGAAGGCGCGATTAACCTGCCCGGCAATCGCGTGACCGTTGGCCGCAATGGCCAGGTCGCCGCAAACATCATGGCACGTGAGATCGTTGTGCTCGGTAAGGTCCGCGGCAATTGCCAGGCCTCCGATCGCGTCGACATCCGCAGCGAAGGCTCGCTCACCGGCGACGTCGTCGCGGCCCGCATCTCCATCGAGGACGGCGCCTTCTTCAAGGGCGGCATCGACATCCGCAAGCCCGGCGCCGAGGCCAAGGGCGGTAACGCAGCAGCAGCCAGCACCACTACCACCAGCACTCCGGAGCCGGCGGCGGCAGCGTCACACAGCTAAGCTCCATACCATTCGGACCGGCAAAGGCCGCGCTCACTGCGCGGCCTTTGCCTCTTTGTGCAATCCATCCGGTACTAGATCACAGGCACGCTCATCCGCAGCATTCGCTTCCGCTCGTTGATGCGGTTGAAGTGAAACTGAAAATACAGCCCGCCGAACAACAGCGTCCAGAATGCATTCAGTTGTAACCCGAGTGGTTCTGGACCATTGAAGTGCCTTAGCAGTTCGTTGCGGAAGACGAACCTCGCCGCAATCGCAAGCGCCAATCCTGCCAATCCCATGCCCTCGCCCAGCGGCGTGACCACAACGAACGGGCCGTTGAAGGCGTTGTACGCCACGATGTGCCACGCCTCTGGCAGCCGTAGCACATACAGAATCGCGACCACGACATACAGGGCCAGCGCCGCGCTTCTCTCGGATACCCTGCGCATCCACGCCGCCTCCACGATGTCCCAGATGACGAAGAACAAGCCACCGGTAACGATCCCAAGCAGCAGCGCGACCCACCACGGCAGATTTGGCGGATCAGGAAACAACATTGCCGCGACGGGTGGCGGGGCCGGGAACAACTCACTAACCGGACGCCAATCCTGCATGCCTTCGCCCTGCACGAGGTCTGTCGGCACAATATTGCCCGCTGCCAGCAGCCGATACACGTCTTCGGCCGCATACGGTCCAAAGACCCGCGGACCTCGTGCAATCGTGTAGGTCATTCCTCTATGTTAGCTTTCCTTCGCCGCCGCCTCTAACGCTGCGATTTCCAGTTTCGTCATCGTCATCATGACGCGCATCCCACCCGGATTGCCGACCAGCTCGGCGATGTTCTTCGGAACCACCTGCCACCGTAGCCCAAACCGGTCCTTCAACCATCCACACGCTATGGGGCTTCCACCGCCCTCCAGCAGCTTCGACCAGTAGCTGTCGATCTCCGCCTGGTCCCTGCACGAGATGTAGAAGGAAACTGCATTGTTGAACTGGTTCTCAGCTCCCGGACCGCCGTTCAGCGCGATGAAAGCCTCGCCATCCAACTCAAACTCAATCGTGAGGATGCTGCCCTTCGGTCCCGGCCCCGCATCAGTGGTACGCAGTTCGCCCGTGCGCCGCGAGTTCGGAAAGATACTCATATAGAACTCGGCAGCCTCCTCAGCATTCTTATCGAACCACAGAAACGGTCTGATCTTCGGCATATGCACCTCGTTTCGAGTCAGGAAGTTTTTATGTGATTTCCGAGAAGCATGCGGAGATCATCCGCCTGTTCTGTTGTCAGCACGCGTTTGGGGATGAACTGAGCCATGCCCTTCTGCACAAACAGCAAAAACACCTTCGGCGCCTCGCGATATCTTAAGAATGCTTCCCAGCGCAAATCGGTTGTGCTGACGCTCGATGCAAGGTGTACGCCCTCATCGCCGAGAGTCCAGGTAACTTCGCGAAGGATCATGCGACTCGCCTTGTAGCGTGGGCTTATCCAGGCGATCAAAAGAAAAAAGAGACCGCAGCCCACGAGCGGCAAAAATGCTGCAATCCGTTGGGAGCTGGAACCACGGAGCATCTCGCTCCCGTCCATCCAGGCAGAGAAGACCGCCAGCAACAACCACAAACCGAAAAGGAACCAGTACGTATTCCGGCTCATCGCAATGCAGGCGTCAACGAAATCACGGCGACTGATCTGATAGGAGATCGTCATCGGGGACATCTTACCCGACCGGAGTTACACCACCTGATCGCTTGCGTTCGCCAGCGTCGTATCCTTCGCAGCTCGCGACCAGAGAATCCTTAGGTCCTTCACGTTATGCAAAGAGAAATTCGGCTGCGGCGGCGCCGTAATCGCAAAGAAGTCCGCGCGATTCACATCCTCCAGCCAGAACGCCGGTCGCGCATCAGGAGTCTGAGGCGCTACTTCCACGTGGCTCATCTCCAGATTCTTCAGATGACGGATAAAGAATCCGTTGCACGGTGTCGGTCCAAAGCGCAGCAGCTCCGGATACGCATCTTCGATCTCCGGCACTTTGATCGTGTGCCAGTCCGGCATCGGCTTCGAGCTCTCGCCCCACCCGATGCGCATGTCCTTCGGCAGTCCGCGATGCCCGAAGAAGCAATTCGAAAGCTTCACATCCTCAATCAGGTTTTCAGGAATCCCCGAGAATAGCGATGCGGTCGACGACGCCGAATCATGGCTCACCAGGTTCGAGATCACCACTCGCCGCAGCGTGCCCGGACGCATCGTCTCCTTCGGCCCACGATTGCGCCGGTTCAGCCTTAAAAACAGCGGCGCGTCGATGATCTCGCGCATGGTGTTTCCCGTGATTGCAATGTCCTCTAGGTATGCTCCATCGCTCGTCTCCAACGAAATTCCTTTGCATCCCTCCAGCACATTGCCCGTAATCGTGATGTTGCGGAACCCGCCGTTCGACTCCGTCCCGCACTTGATGCGCCCGTTACGCGACACCCGCGCATCATCGGCGAAGCGTTTCCACGTCCCCGCGTACACCGAACCCAGCTCGTAGATGCCAGTCACGTAGTTATTCGCGATCGTCACGTTGTCCGTCGACCGCGCATAGCCCAGCGCATAGCTCGACTTCGGACAGATGCCGTCGTCCCACGGAGAATTCACCGTGCAGTTCGAAACCCGCACATTGCGGCAGCAGTCAATGTCGAACCCATCACGGTCCGTATCGATCAGCAGATTGTCGAGCGTCATGTTGTCCACGCCCGTTGCCAGCAGCGCGAAGTGTCCACCCTTCAATATCGAGAAGTCGCGCAGTATCACATTGTGGCAGTTCTTCAGCGCGATCGCCTTATTGCCTACTCCCGCCTGCTCGGCCTTGTAGGTTGGATAATCACCGCGCGTCCCACCCGACCCGAACGACAACCCCTTACCGTAGATCAACCCTGTGCCATAGATCCCGAAGTCATGCTCGTTCTCCGCCCACAGCAGCGAGTTATGCCAGTGGTTATGCCCATAGTCCTGGTACGGAGTCCACGGGTCGTTCGGCTCCGCCGCGTCATACGCCCCGCCGTTGTACCCGGTCGTGTCCCCGGGCTTCGGCGAATCCGCAGCAAGAATCGTGCACCCACGATCCAAATAAAGGTCGACATGGCTCTTCAGATGAATCGAGAAGCACACATACGTCCCCGCCGGAAACACCAGCGTTCCGCCGCCCGCCGCAGCAACGGCTTCAATCGCTTTGTTGATCGCCGGCGAGTCGACGGTCTTTCCGTCGCCGGTCGCGCCAAACCGGCGCACATCGTAAATCGCTTCTGCAGCATTCGGTGCAGCGGGCGACTGGGCCAGCGCAACATGACCCACAGTGGATGCGAGGACGAGGGGAGAGGCCTTCAGCAAATCACGACGCAGCATAGAAGCCCATCCTACCAGTCAGACAGAATCCCGCTAAAGCCTGCCTTTTCTTCTTGCCGCGTCGCATGCTCGGGCTCTACCCTCATAGAGCATCGGATTCAGCCAGTAACCGTCTCACAGTTTGCGGAGGGCGCAATGCGTCCAGGCATTCGAGTTGTGAACCTCGTTCTTCTCGCGTCCACCTGCCTCGTCGCCGTGCGCGCGCTCCCTGCCCAAAGCCTCTCACCCTGCGTCCACCAGATCACTTTCAACATGGAGCGAGAGATCTTTGCCGTCACCCGCGGCAACGTCCGCGCCGCTTATACCGCTACGGTCAAGCAATCCTTTGAACAGAAGCTCATGGATGGCAACACCATTCACTGGACCGTCGAGGCAGTACAGGCGCGTGACGAAGCTGGTCGGACGATGCGTCAGCACATCGAGGGTTGTGATGCCGACAGCGGCGGTCAGTCACCGCTTCGCATCCGGACGAGTATCTCCGACCCCGTATCGAAGACCGACACGAGTTGGAGCACCGGCCCGGGATCGATGGCTCTCACAACTGTCTTTCACCAGCCTGAGCCGTTTAGTCCACCGATTCCTCCGGACTGGAAGGACATCCCGCGGACACCTACAGCACGCTATAAGCCCCAGATAACACACGAAGATCTCGGAACACGTACGCTTGCGGGAATGGAAGCCACCGGCACGCGCCAGACTGAGATCGTCCCTGCGGGATTCTATGGGAATGACTTGCCTCTCAAGATCGTGCACGAAACCTGGATGAATGTTCAAAATCACGCGACCCTCCTTGCCATCGACGACGACCCACGGAGCTTCGGTCGCCACACTTGGGAGGTGGAAAGCCTCACGGTCGGCGCACCCGACCCCGCCCTCTTCACCCCGCCAGCGGACTACAAGGTTTGGGAGCAGAATCCTCGGCCACAGACCACCGCGGACGCTAAGCCCTAATCCAGCGCGATAAGCAGGCCCTCGCCAGCTTCGATCGTCACCTCTCCATCGACGTGCGCTCCTGCGCCATCCAGTAATGTCGTCAGTACCACCACGCCCGGCGCACACCGCGTCGTCGCAATCTCAGTCCCAAGATTCAGCAACACCTGAAAATCCGTGCTCTCGCCATCCGGTAGCGCCACGCGCCGATACCGCAGCACCTCCCCTTCGGCGGAGACATCTGCAATCGCTCCCGCATGCAGCGTGTCATGCTGCCGTCGCAGAGCCAGCAATTTTCGATACAGCGTCAGCATCGACTTCGGATCGCTCCGTTGCACCGCCGCGTTCTTCGTCCGCCAATCGTTTTCAATCGGCAGCCACGGCGTCGCATCAGGCGCCGTAAAGCCGGCATTCGGTCCCTTCACCCACAGCATCGGAGCCCGTTCGGGATCACGCCCGCGTCCCTTGCCCGGCTCGTTCTTCTCGGCCGGATCCTTCACTTGTGCAGGAGCAATCGGCACATCTTCCATCCCCAGCTCATCGCCGTAGTACATCGTCGGCGTGCCTCGCAGCGTCAGCAGCAGCATCGCCGCTGCCCGCGCCTGCTTCGCTCCGACGCGCGACGCCAGTCGCGGCTGATCGTGATTCCCCAGCACATAATTCGGCCATCCGTCTGGCGGCAGCAACTCCTAATACGTGCAAATAATCTCCGCGATCTCGCCTTCCACTCCGCCAGGATCAGATGAAAATTGAACGGCAGATTCGCTCCGTTCAACTCCGGCGTCTCCGGAGCAACTATCTCCGCCCGCCCTAGCTTTTCCGGCAGTCCGTAGTAAGTCACCAACTCCGGCAGAGGCAGATAGATTTCACCAATCAGCACGCGATGCGATTGCACCGGCCGCTTCTCCATCGCCGACTCCGCTGCCTTTGTATCCATGTGTTCCGACAGCGTGGGTCCATAGCTGTCCATCAGTCCACGCATCTCCGCGACAATCTCATGCGTCTCCGGACGGTTCGCGTTGTAGACCGGAAGCGTCGATGCAAAATCACGCATCCCGCCGTGATACTCCGGGTTCGGCGGATTGTTCCTGAAGTCCTTGTCCTTGATCAACAGCCACAACACGTCCATGCGAAATCCATCGACGCCCTTCTTCAGCCAGAAGCGCATCGCGCCGTACATTGCCGCGCGCACGTCCGGATTGCGCCAGTTCAGATCCGGCTGCTCCTTCAAAAACGAGTGCAGATAGAACTGCTCCGTCTTCTCGTTCCACTCCCACCCCGGCCCACCGAAGTGCGACATCCAGTTGTTGGGCAACCGCTCACGCGCAGGCTTCGAATCCTCAGTCGCAGGTGCCGGATCGTGCCACAGATACCAATCGCGCTTCGCGCTTTCACGCGACGACCTCGACTCCACAAACCACGGATGCTGGTCCGAACTATGGTTCGGCACGAAGTCTAGAAT
>Ga0206804_10056_pt1 | contig 33177 bp, 28 predicted proteins | sample Alteio_BWOrgCont_62_FD_152888 | JGI IMG/M metagenome (GOLD analysis project Ga0206804, IMG submission 152888) | Enriched cells from forest soil in Barre Woods Harvard Forest LTER site, Petersham, Massachusetts, United States -... | ecosystem: Environmental > Terrestrial > Soil > Temperate forest >... | reverse complement strand
TCCTGCTCTTTCACGACCGTGGCTTTTTCCTCGAGGAAACGGATGTCTTCGTCATTCACGAAGATGTTGACGAAGCGGCGGACGTTGCCTTCGTCGTCGACGATGCGCTCTTTCAAGCCGGGAAAGGCCTGGTCGAGGCTGTGGATGACTTCGCCGATGTTGGCGCCGGCGGCCTGGACGACCTCAAGCTCGTTGGTCAGCTTGCGGAGTGGGGTGGGGATGCGAACGGAGGGCATATAGGAGATGGAAAATGGAAGATGGAAGATGAAAAATGGAGGCTGAACTTCGTTTTTTTGGTTTCGCGGACCCGGCTTAGGATTTGGGCAGGGATGCTTCCGCGGCGGCCGCGTCCTTGTTGTAGATTTGTTCTTCGAATTCGCGAAGGCTGGGCTTGATGATGCGCGGCTCGCCGCATTTGCCGGTGACGGCTTCCTGGGTCTTGAGACCGTGGCCGGTGATGCAGAGCACCACTTCCTCGTCGCGCGGGATTTTACCGCTCTCGATGAGCTTCCGCGCGGAGGCGACGGTCACGCCGCCGGCGGTTTCGGCAAAGATGCCGGCGTATTCCGCGAGCAGTCGGATGCCTTCGACGACTTCTTCATCGGTGGCATCTTCGCAGGAGCCGCCGGTGTCGCGCATGGCGTGGATCGCGTAGTACCCATCGGCGGGGGTGCCGATGGCGAGAGATTTCACGATGGTGTCGGGCTTGGGCACGGGCTTGACGATGTCGGTCCCGCGCTTCATGGCGTGCGAGATGGGAGCGCAGCCGGTGGCCTGGGCGCCGTGGACGGAGAACGGCGTCGCGTCGACGAGGCCGACCTTGATGAATTCGTTGTAGGACTTGTGAATCTTGGTGAGCAGCGAGCCGCTGGCCATGGGGACCACCGTATGCCGCGGGATGCGCCATTCGAGCTGGTCGCAGATTTCAAAGCCCATGGTCTTGGAGCCTTCGGCATAGTAGGGACGGAGGTTCACATTGACGAAGCCCCAGCCGTACTTGCCGGCGATCTCCGAGCATAACCGGTTGACCTGGTCGTAGGCGCCATGGATGGCGATGACGTTGGTCCCGTAAACGAGCGAGCCGAGCACTTTGCCCTGCTCGAGATCGGCCGGAATGAGGACATAACTTTTCAAACCGGCGGCGGCGGCATTGGCGGCGACGCTGTTCGCGAGGTTGCCGGTCGAGGCGCAGGCCACGGTTGTGAACCCCAGCTCCTTGGCCCGATTGAGCGCCACGGAAACGACGCGATCCTTGAAGGAAAGGGTGGGATAATTGACGGTGTCGTTCTTGATCCAGAGCGTGCGGACGCCGAGCTTCTTGGCGAGGCGATCGGCACGGACCAGCGGGGTGAAGCCGCACTGGGTCCCGATGGTCGGTTCACCGTCGATCGGGAGCAACTCGCGATAGCGCCACATGCGGCGTTTGCGCGCGCGCAGGATGTCGCGGCTGATGTCCTTCTTGATGGCGTCGTAGTCGTAGGCGGCCTCCAGGGGACCGAAGTCGAAGTCGCAGACGTGGATGGCCTGCTTGGGATAAAGGCGGCCGCACTCGCGACATTTGAGATTGGAGAAGTAAGGCGATGGTTTGTCCATAAGCTGCTTGCTTCCATCGAGGATCGAGTGGCGACGAGACAGAGACTCCGGCGAGGGATTAAAGCTGGAATCGCATCTCATCTTTTCCGTCAGCCCATCACAGCTCGGGAGCTGCGGCAGGCTTTCAGCTGGATTTGGCACCTGGTCCTCGCAGCTTGCGCCGCGAGCGGTTGCCGTGACTTCATAGGGCCAGTCCCTCCGTCACTCTTGATGAAAGTGGACCGGAAATTAGGGGACGGAGGGCGGAGCGTCAACCGGAATTTGGGGAGGGCGTGTCATAGGAAGGGACACCTCGATTGATGGCGTCGCCTCAAGTTTTAGCCTTCGGCCTACTCCGCGCCCGGCGGATCGAGCAATCGGCGCGGCAGGTCGCGCATCCCGTGGATGATTCGCACGACAACGACGGCACCCGCCTCGACGCGATAGAAAATCAAATGCCTCTCGAATGGCGCGTCGACACGCCATTTTCTCAACTGGCCCAGTTCCGCATGTTGCAACTTACATGTCGGACCGAGCGATGGTGTGGTTCCCAAGGCGGTGATGGCGCTCTCCACAGCATGGGTAAAATCGAGCGCCAACTGCAAGTCTCGCTCACGCGCATAGTACTCGGCTTGCAACTCCACATCGCACTGCGCTTCGTCGGAGCGCCGGATGGGTAGGTTCACTTCGCGCCAAATTTTCCCCGCAGGCGCTCGCGCAAGTTTTCGAACTCCGCAGCCTCCCATGGGCGGTGCGGGCTACGCACACCCTTGAGCAACTCAGTCTCCAGTTGGTTTGGATCGAGATTCGCCACCAAGTCGTCCCCGGCCCAGCGGCGTAGAGCGACCTCAATGACTTCTTCCGGTTCGCTCAATCCAAGAGCTGCCATCCGCTCTTTGACCTCGGCTTCAAGCTCCTTGGAAAGTGTCACGGTCATGAGGGCACGGTGCCGCGCAAGTGCGTAAAAGTCAATACGGCGAAGGCTGGACGGAAGTGCCAAGAGCAAAGTGGCGCCACCATCTGGCGGGTGGCACGTAACACTTGGCTCTTGGCTCTTGGCTCTTGGTTCTTGGTTCTTGGCTCTTGGCACTCTCCCCCTGGCTCTACTCGATAATCACCGTCATCCCCTTGGTGATCAGCTTGCTGATCCGCACGACGTCCCAGTTGGCGACGCGCATGCAGCCGTGGCTTTGGGCGCGGCCGATGGTTTGGGGATTGCTCGTGCCGTGAATACCGATGCCGGGTTTGTTCAAACCGATCCAGAGGACGCCGACGGGATTCCGCGGGCCAGCCGGAAGGAGGAAAGACGTCTCGCTGCGCTTGCCTTCCTCCAGAACTCCTTTGTCCCACCGGAAGGTCGGTGAGGTGGCGATGCCCAGAATCTTCCACGACCCAGCCGGCGTTTCCTTGTGGTCGCTGCCCATAATGCCGGGCGTGATCGGCACGGTCGCGAGCAAGTCGTCCCCCTCATAGATATCGAGCAGCTTCTCGTTGCGATGAATCTGGATGATCCGCTTCTTGTATTCCGGGATTTCCGGCAGAAAGCCCTGTTTCGGCAGCTCCTCGATCTTGAACGGCTCGACATTCGGCACGCGCACCTGGTCGCCGGGTTTCAGCTCTTCGAGCTTCATCCCCTTGTTGATTTTTTCCAGAAACTCCGGCGCGCAGTGGTAGCGCTCGGTGAGGAATTCGAGCAGGGAAGGGTAGGGGAGATACTTGAGCTTGCACTGCTCCTCGGGCTTGGACGGGCTCGGGCCGACGAATTTCACGTCGTCGTCTTTGATCGTGTAGAAAGTGTAAACGGGATAAACCGAGTCGATCGGGATATTGGCGTCCAGCACGCCAGTTTCCGTCAGGCCGTGGGCCCGTTGGTAGCGCATCAGCGCCTTGCCGACAAATTCGCCCGGTCGGCCGTCGATCTTGCCGGGGCCGAAGAGTTGCTGGTCGAGGAAAATCTGGAGCTGGGTCGTGACGTCGCGCGTGGCCACCGGTACGGCCCTGGCCACCTGGGGTTCTTCGGCGAGGGTGGAACCGGCGAGGGCGAGGAGGGAAAGGGCGAAGGGAAAAAATTTCATGCGCAGGGGCGAAGAGACATTGGCGAAGGCGGGATGGCAGCTAACATCGCCTTGACCCACACGCAAGTTCACGGATGAAAAACCTTCGCATTGCCCAAGTCGCTCCCCTGTGGACGCGCATTCCACCTTCCACCTACGGCGGCATCGAACTGCTCATGAAGCTGCTGATCGACGAACTGGCCGCGCGCGGCCACGACGTCACGCTCTTTGCCTCGGGCGATTGCTTCACGGCGGCGAAGCTGCATCCGGTCTGCGAATTGAACCTCACCGAGCTGTGCACCCGCGGCGAGGCCTATTGTTTCGAGTACTACGCCAGCTCGGCGATGGCGGAGGTCCTGGCCCGAGCCGGCGATTTCGATGTGATCCATTACCATCTGAGCACGGCCTGGCTGCCCCTCGCTGCCGCGGCGGCGGCGCCCGGACTGTTTACGATCCACACCTGTCCGCACGTCGACGACGAATTCGTCTTTCGTCGCTGGCCGGAGGTCGAGGTCAACGGGATCAGCCGCTGCCAGATGCACGCGACGGGAGTCCGACTGGGGCGGCAGTTTCCTGTGGTCTACAACGGCTGCGATTTTGGCGCCTACGATCCTTGTTTTGAACAGGGCGAGTACCTGGCTTTCCTGGGACGGATGTCGCCGGAGAAAAACCCGCTGGATGCCATCCGGATTGCCCGGGCCGTGGACCTGCCCATCGTCCTCGCCGGGCAGCCGCAGAATGCCAAGGAGCAGGCCTATTTCGCCGAGCAAATCCAACCGCTGATCGATGGGGAACGGGTCCGCTGGATCGGCCCGGTCAACCATCCGCAGAAGAACGAATTCCTGCGCCACGCCGCGGCCCTGCTTTTCCCGATCCAATGGGACGAACCTTTCGGCCTGGTGATGGTCGAGGCGATGGCTTGCGGGACGCCGGTGATCGCGCATCGGCGCGGTTCGGTCGAGGAAGTGGTCGACGACGGGGTGACCGGCTTCCACTCCGGTGTCATCGACGGACTGCCGGAGCTAGTGCCGCAGGCGTTGGCGTTGGATCGGCGAAAAGTGCGCGCCCACGCGGAGACGCGATTTAGCTTTCAGGCGATGGTCGACGCGTATCTCGAACTATACGGCAGGATGAGCGCGAAAACCGTTTAAGGTTTCTAGTTTCACCACGGGACCATCACCAGAGCGGCGTCCGCACTGGAAAACCAGAAACTAGAAACGAGAAACCAGAAACTTCTCCGCCCTTACTGCTCAATGATGTAGTAGTAATCATTGGCGTCGGCCTCACGGAATGCTCCGGTCGCGAGAATGCCGTTATCAAAGCGGGTGTCGATGTCGGTCATCCGCAGGTCGTCCGGGGCCGAAGCGAAGGTAATCTGCACAGTCGCCGTGCAGTTTTGATAGTTGGGCGCCCAGACCCACTGTCCACCGATTGAGTTCAGGCTGCTCCAGGGAAAGCCCTTGAGATAAATCGACATCCCCGTGGGAACGATCCCCGGGGCGGCGGCGGGCGGATAGGCGTTGTTCTCCGCGGCGTACATTTCGAAAGCGCCAGTGCCCGTGCGCAAGTCACTGATGAACTTCGTGTCCTGCGAGAGATTGCGGGACCGAATGAATGCGGGGAGCGCGATGACCGCAAGGTCGGCCAGAATGGCGACGATGAGCATCAACTCCACCAACGTGAAGGCGGCGGATCGTTTGGAAGTATGCATAGATGAAATGATACACTGTAGGAAGCAAATGCCGGGCCATTATCACGAAGAGAAGTTCGTGTTTTCGCGCAGCGGAGGAGGGGAAAGAGCCAAGAGCCAGGAGCCAAGAGCCAAGCAGCGGACACTTGGTCCCGCATGCGGGATTACTTGGCTCTTGGCTCTGAATGCTCCGCGTCCAGGTGCGCCTTGAGGAGGTCCACCCCGAAATCGTGGTCGAAATCGCGCCAGATACTATGCACGTGGTTGGCGTCATTCTGGGTATTGTCCAGTTCCAGGACGAAATGGCCGCCCTGCACCCGGTAGTAATGGGGTTGCCCCGCTTCGAGGCCTCCGGCCCAGGCGAAGTGCATCTTGTCCAAGCCGGCTTTCTCGACCTTGGCCCAGTCGTCCGCCGCCACATCCGGCCGGCAACGGAACAGGTATTCCTTGATCAATTTCACGAGCGTCGCGGTTTGCTCCGGAGTCAACTGGCCTTGGGAGATGCCTTCCGGTTGGGTCGGATCGATCCGCTTCGGGTCATTGACGATGTCCTTGGGCGTTGGGGCCTGGAGCAGGGCGACCTTGAGTTGCTCTTCGGTAAGCGACTTGACCAGGGTGCGGCCGAGATCTTCCTCGGCGGCCAGGATGCGAGTGCCGGTGCGGGGTCCCGTCCGGACTTCCGCTGGATTGGTCCCGAAGAAGGAAGGGGTCATCGAAGGATCGGCGTCGCCGGACAGGGTGTAATTCAGCGAAAGATGGTGCCCTTCAAAACGCCAGCCCCAGGTCGCGCCCGCCCCGGGAGTTCCGAAGATGGTGACGTAATAGTTGTCCGGATCGCGCACTGGCCCGCCTTTTTTGTCCTTCTCCAACACCGCCAGCACCCCATCGAGACTCATAATCGAGACGGCTTTCGCATATCCGCGATTACTCAGGCCGGTCACGACCAGCGCGTTGGCCAGCAACCGCTGTTCCGGGGTCATATCCTTGATCGGGAGTCCCTTGCGGGCGCGGGGAATGAAGTGCCAGTTTTTCCGTTCCTCCGAAGGGAAGTCGAATGTCGCCTGGGTCTTCTGCTCGGGCGTGAGGGAGGAGAGGAAGTTGACCGCCGCGGCGGTCATTTCGTTATTGGCGTCGTGGGCGCGGAGTGGGAGCGACGTGAGGGCGAGAGTGCCGCTGAGGAGAAGCGGGAGGAAACGTGAGCGCATGGGGTGGGGGTGGTTGCGGGAGACGAGCGGGATGAGGGGGAATTCTTAGTGATCAGTAATCAGTTGTCAGTAATCAGTTGTCAGTAATCAGTTCAGAGCACGCCTGCGCGAACGAGTGAGAACTGAGCACTGATTACTGACTACTGATTACTGACTACTGAATCCCACCAGTCATCCGACGAACGACGTTCCATCGCTGTGACGATAAAATGTTACACAACGTCCATTTATTCACGACCAAAGTCTGGTAGCGTCCCCGCACCCGCTACCTCCCTATGCCCGTCACCCATCCGTTCGGACGCCCCTCCTGGCTCCTCCTCTGGCTCCTTCTTTTCGTCGCTGCCTTCACCAGCGCGCGAGCCGCCACCTCCGGCACCGTGGTCTTCCAAAACAGCGTCACACCCGTTCCAGCGGCCGCTCCAGCCGGTGTCCAGAATCCCCATCGCCCCTTTATCTCCCGCAAAACACTGCAAGCCGCCGAAATCGCCGCCGATCTGGACTTCGAAGTCACCCTGAAAATGCGGAACTTCGACGAACTCCAGCAACGCGTAAACCGCGGCGAGATCATCCCGCGCACCGCCATGGCCGCCCGCTACTTCCCGCTGGCCGCCGATTACCAGACCGTCGCCACCTGGCTCACCGGCCAGGGTTTTAAGATCGTTCGCCAGGACGACAATCACCTCGCCATCTTCGTCCGCGCGAGCATCGGCAAAATCCAGCAAGCCTTGAACGTGAGTTTCGCCCGCGTCTCCCTCGAGGGCGAAGAATTCACCTCCGCCATCACCGCCCCCAGCGTGCCTGCCGCCGTCTCCGCCCTGCTCGTCGGCGTCAATGGCCTCCAGCCCCACATTCGCGCGCACAAGCATCTCATCCCCGTCGCCGCCGCCGCCGCTCCCGCCGCGGTCAAACCCAACTCGCTCACCGGCACCAGCCCGCCCTATCTGCCCAGCCAGATCGCCCACGCTTACCATGCGGACACCCTCTACAATGCGAATGTCACCGGCACGGGCCAGGCTGTGGCCATCGTCATCGATACCTTTCCGGCGACCGCCGATCTCCAGCAATTCTGGACAACGTTCAACGTCAACCAGTCGATCAACAATATCATTCTCACCAAGGTCATCACCGGCAGCACGCTCCCGGCACCGTCTGGGGAAGAATCCCTCGACGTCGAATGGGCCAGTTCCATTGCTCCCGGAGTCCAGGTCCGCGTCTACGCGACCTCCAGCCTCTCGACGACCTATCTGGACGAAGCCTACCAGGAGATTTACACCGACGTCGTCACTCATCCGGAATACGGCATCCATCAGATGTCCATGAGCTACGGCGTCGGCGAGACCTACACCACCGCAGCTCAAGTCTCGGCCGATTCCCAATACTTCGCCAATCTCGCCAGCGCCGGCGTCACCATCTTTGCCTCCTCGGGGGATGGCGGTTCGACCCCCGGTCAAGGCGCCGCGGGCGACACCACCGGACCGGTCCAAGTGGAAAATCCCGCGAGCGATCCCAATGTGGCTGGCGTCGGGGGCACCTCGCTTCTCCTGGATTCCAATGGCAATACCTCCAGCGAAACCGCCTGGAATCTCAGCGGCGGCGGCACCAGCATCTACTTTGGGCGTCCCACCTGGCAGGTCGGCTCCGGCTTTCCCACCGGCCCGGCCCGCTGCGTCCCGGATGTATGCTCCGTCGCCGATCAAAATACCGGCGCCTACGTCATCCTCAATGGCGCCCAGGTCGTCTATGGCGGCACGAGCTGGAGCAGCCCCACTTGGGCCGCCTACTGCGCCTTGATCAATCAGGCCCGCGCCAACGTCAACCTGCCGTCGCTCGGCCTGCTCGGCCCGAAGATCTACGGCTTCCTCGGCACCTCCGATTTCAACGACATCACCAGCGGCAGCAATTCGAACCAGACCGGCGTCGGCTACAACGCTGGCGCGGGCTACGACCTCGTCACCGGCATCGGCTCGCCGAGCGTGCAGAACCTCGCCCAGGCCCTCATCGGCGTTCAGACCACCCCGCCTGCGCAGACCGTCCCTCCGGCACAAAACGCCACCTTCGCCGTCGCCAGCAACACCCCGGCGACGAGCTATCAATGGCAGCGCCTCCCCATCGGCAATACCCTCTGGAGCAATCTCTCCGACACCGGCCCCTACAGCGGCACCGCTACTGCCACTCTCGCCATCGCCAGCGTCACCCCGGCCATGAGCGGCGATCAGTTTCGCTGCGTCCTCGGGACCGCTTCGGGCAGTATCACCACCGCGCCATCGTCCGTCTTGATCGTCGACTCGCCACTCGTCATCAGCACGCTCGCCGGCAAGGCCCTCACCCAAGGCACTCGGAATGGCACCGGCACCGCCGCGCGGTTTGCTGTTCCCAGTGGGGTTGCCGTCGATGGCTCTGGCAATATCTACGTCGCTGATTTTAGCAACGACACGATCCGCAAAGTCACCCCCAACGGCACGGTGTCCACGCCCTATGGTCAGGCCGGCCAGGCGGGAGCCACGAATACGAATACCATGGGCGATCCAGTGCTCTTCAATACCCCAAACGGCGTGGCCATCGACGCCAGCGGCAACATCTACGTCGCCGATTCCGGCAACAGCGTTATCCGGAAAATCGATACCTCCGGTAACGTCACCACCTTGGCTGGCCAGGTCGGGGTCACTGGGACCACTGACGCCACGGGCACCAGCGCCCAATTCAACAATCCTCAAGCCGTCGCCGTCGACGCCAGCGGCAATGTCTACGTCGCCGACACCAGCAACCAGACGGTCCGCAAGATCACCTCCGGCGGCGCGGTCACCACCATCGCCGGCACCGCGGGCACCAACGGCTACGCCGATGGCAACGGCACCGCCGCCATCTTCAATGGCCCCACGAGCGTGGCCGTCGACAGCTCCGGCAACGTCTACGTCGCCGATCTCTTCAACTTCGTCGTCCGCAAAATCGACACCTCGGGCAACGTCACCACCCCCTACGGCCAGCCCGGTCAGCCCGGCCGCCTCGATGGCATCGGCAATGGCGCCCTCTTCAACGCCCCCATTGGCCTGGCCATGGATAGCTCCAACAATCTCTACATCGCCGACAGCCAGATTCCGCCCATCACCACTTCCACTTCCTCTGGCAACAACCTCGTCCGTCGCGTGAACACCGCGGGTGTCGTCAGCACCATCGCTGGTTCCGGAGCGACCGGTCACGCGGACGGCACCGGCGCCGCGGCGGATTTCTACAGCCTCCAAGCCGTGGCCCTGAACAGCAACGACGTCGCCTATTTCGCCGACAGCTTCAACCAGACCATCCGCGTCGGCGGCATCAAGCCTGTCATCGCCACCCAACTCGGCACCCAGACCGTCACCACCGGCCAGTCCGTCACCTTTTCCGTCACCGCTTCGGGCCCTGGCCCCTTCACCTACCAGTGGTATATGAACGGCAACCTTATCTCCGGCGCGACCAGTTCATCCTACACCATCGCCAGCGCCTCAAGCGGCAGCGCTGGCACTTACGATGTCATCGTCACCGATTCCTTCGGCAGCACCACTTCCAGCACCTATACCTTGACCGTCTCTCTCCCGGTCCCCGCCATGCCCCGCTGGGGCTGGGGTGCTCTGGCATTGCTCCTCCTCTTCGTCGCTTCCCGTTCCCTGAGGTTCAGTAATCAGTAATCAGTAATCAGTAATCAGTAATCAGTGGTCAGTAGTCAGTAGTCAGTAGTTAGTAATCAGTGCTCAGTTCCCAACTCACCAAGCCGGAGGCTTGGCGGAAATTAGCCGGCGGTACCACCGCCGGAACAAGCAAATAATCGGGACCGCCCCGGCAGGGGCGGGGGAACCGCTGATACGGAAAATTCCCGCATCCCTGCCGGGATGCGACGTTTGCGTGGGCGGGTTCCGGCGGTGGTACCGCCGGCTAATTTCCTTCAAGCCTCCGGCTTGGTGAACTGATTACTGATTACTGATTACTGATTACTGAGAACTGAGAACTGAGAACTGAGAACTGAGAACTGAGAACTGAGAACTGAGAACTGAGAACTGAGAACTGAAGCCCGCCTCCCGTCGCTAGTGATTCCAGTGGCAACCCACCGGAGTTATTGAGTGGTAACCACGTGAAAAGTGTGGAGCGTTTCCTGCCCGGAGGCGTCCTTCAAGGAAACGATCACCGTTTCATCCTTCGGTTCCGCCGGCGCCTTCCAGGCCACGGCGCCGTCCGCGCTGATGGTCAGACCTGGCGGGCCGGATTGCAGGGCGAACTTGACCTTGCCGGCGCGGGAAGCGGCTTCGAGTTTGTAGCGGTAGGGCGCCGAGACCTGGCCCAGCGGGGCGGTGGAGAGGACGTAGAGATAATCGATTCCCTTCTGGTCGAGCAGGCTGAGGATATTCAACGGTCGCGCCACGATCTTATTATTCGTGGGCGGGATCGTGAGCAGCAGATTCAGTTGAGGGTAAAAGTGGTAGCGCTTATCCGCGGTGATCGGGTCGCCACGGCCGGCGCCTTGCTTGGCGATTCGCATTTCCTTGAATTCCTCGGACATCTGGAGCAGCGCCCGGGAAGTGCCCTCGAGAAAAATGCCAATCGTATTGGTGGCCTTTTTGTCGGAGATATAGTTGTACGGGACACTGAGGAAATACTTGGGGTGGTAGGATGGCAGGTAAGTGACACCCGAGGCCCAGTTGCCGGAACCTTCGATCAGAGGAGCGTACTTGTCGGTGTAGATTCCGGAACTCGAGGTGAAGATCTGGCTGCCGTCGGCATTGGGAACGAGCACGCCAGGGCTGACGTGCTCGTAAAACTGCGAGAGCTCATTGTCGTGAAAGTTGAGAATCGTGAAACCGCTGGGCGAAAGTCCGGGGCGGTAAACTCCGAAGGTTCGGCCCTCCGCGCTGGCGCGTACCGTGGCGTTGGGGCTGTACATTTGCATGGCAATATTCCGCTCCGCAGTCGCGACGACCGTCATGCTTTCGGCGTCGAAGGCCATGACATTGAACCCGCCAGGGCTGGAGTTGCCGGCAATCATCAAGGCGAGGCCGGGCGAGGACCGGCCCATGGTCAGGCTGGTCACGTTGCCAAAGGAATTGGTGATGGTCCGGTCCAGCTTCAGCGTATCCAGCGAGTAACGTTGCAGGAGATTTTCTCCCGGACTGGCGACGAGCATGTATTTCGCGCCGCCGGCAATCACCGCGCGGTCGTCCACGAGGTTGATGTAACCGCGGATCGCGAGGTCGATAACATCGAAGACCGCGACCTTTTTCACTTCTTTCATGTGCAGCAGCAACGTCCGGCCGTGCTGGGCGGCGACGACGTCGCTGATCGGGCTCGCCAGAGCGATCTCCCGCATGGCCGGCAGGTCCACTTTACCGCTCAGAACCGGGGGTGGAGGGACGGGGTTCCTCGGTTGCTTGGGTTGCTTGGTGATGGGCGGAGTGGGAACCGGTCCTCGTTTCGCCACGGAGGTGGAAGTGGGGATCGAGGGCTGCGGGGAAGGATGACCGTCAAAGCGGATTTCGTCCGAAGAGAACTCTTTGCCGTCGGTCAGCTTGACCAACGCCTGGTAGGAAAGCGACGGGATGGGCGCGTCCGGTTTGCGGATCTCGATCCTGCTCGCTTTGCGGGCATCGACCGTCGTCGTCGTTCCCCCGATATCGACGGCCAACGCTTTTAGCTCCGCCAAACTTCCCGCCGGTTGGCCGTCGGCGAGGAAGCTTTGGCCACTGGGATCGCGCTCGAGGACGTGAATCTCGCTGATCGCCTTCGGTTGGTTGGCGACGGTGATCTTCCGGTCGCTGATCGTGCCGCTGATTTCGCCGCTCCCAAAGTCCAGTGTCACGTGCAAATTCGCCTTGTCCGCTTTGTCGGATTTCCGGGCGGGGACGATTTTGGCCCGGAATTTTCCGTCATTCCCTTTCGCCGCGTCAAACCGGCGCGGCTGGCCATCGCCCCGGACCTCAATCGATACCTTGGAATCCTGCGTGGATGGGGCCAGCCAATCCACAGCGACGGTGAACTCGACGGGAGAGTTGAGGTGCGCGTTGTTCGCCTCGGGCGCGGTGACGGTGATGACCGGAGCTTCCAAGCTTTTGCCGAGGTCCGAGACGGGAATGGCGAAATTGATGCCGCTGGCGATGAGCCCGGCGGCGACAATGCCGACGACGTTTCCGTCTCCGTCCAAAACGGGTCCGCCGGAATTGCCCGGGTTGACCTGGGCATCGAGCTGAATGACGTCGAGAGTGTCGCCCTTCTTCCGGAGCGAGGTGATGCGCCCGACGTTGACGCTGATGGAGGGATAAGACTTCTCGTCCAGCGCCAGGGCCTTTCCGAAGGGATAGCCAAAGACATAGAGCTGTTCGGTCTCAAAAAGCCCGGCCACGTTGCCCAACTTCAAGACAGGCAGCTTCCGATCCGGGGTGACTTTGAGGATCGCGATGTCCTGATCCTTGAGCCGGCGCACGATGGTGGCCGGAAACCGCTTTTCATCCTTGCCCGTGGGCGAAAGGACGATCGCGATGTCGTCCGGCCTGGCGCCTTCGAGGACGTGGTCGCAAGTGACGAAGAGGCCCGATTCAGAAATGCAGAAGGCGGAGCCCGATCCGTCGGAGGTCACCAGCAGGCCGGTCGCGGCTTTCGCCGCCGCCACCTGTTCGTGATTTAAATCCGCGTGCAGCGCGGGCAGGGCAGGGAAGATGAACGGCGCGAAGACGAGCAGCAGCACGCGAATGGTCCGAAGGAGCGGGATACAGGATGGTTTCATCGGGAAGAGAAACTGGGTGAAATTGGCTCGAGATGAAGTCGAATCGCGAGGCGCGGGGGGGAGAGTAACAGAAGCGGAGAGCGGCGGCAAAAGGCAATTGGCGGACGGGGGCCGGCGGCGGTTGGATTAAGGGTCCAGCCGGAGGGGGTAGTGCTCAGTGTTGAGTGCTCAGTGCGGGATCCCTGGTTTTTGAATTCGTCCGCAGATGGACGCAGATTCTCGCAGATTGTGGATTTATCCCCTGCAACCTGTGCGCTCCACGAAGTGAAGAGTGCTCCAGTGCTCCATTTCGGCGTTTTTCCCTAAACTCTCCTTGTACACGCGTATTTAGAAAGCTTAGGTAAAAGTGCTCTAATAGAGCACTGGAGCACTGCCCTCATCCGTGGTGAACCGTTATGGGCCATCATTTGAGAGAGACCCCGTTCCAGAAGGCCTGTCCGTTAGACTTCACGCGCTCAAATTGCGGACGCTCATTCAGTCTCCTGCTCAGTTTTTGCTGGTTCATCGGATAAGCCTGGCCGGTGCGTTTCGCCCAGTCGGTGTATTTTTCAAAGAGTTCTGAGACGGAAACCTTCTGGCCCTCCTCGAACTCCAGTTCGCTCTCGATGAAATCCCCCAGGGTATCTTCTTCCGTCTGATAATCCTCGCTCGCTTGCACGATGCGCGCGGGGGCTTTCAGCCCCTCGGCCCGCCAGGCCAGGCAGCCGGCGATGGCCCAATTTAAGATGCCGCTCAGTTCCGCGGCGAGCTTCGCCGGCAGTTGGCGGTCGCGTTCTGCTTCCGGAATTTGCACGGTGAAGGGAACCAGGCGGACCCGTCGCCAAATGCCTTCGTCCGTGCCCCGGATCGCGGGCTTGTGATTCCCGAAGATCAGCAATTTCAGGACGGGTTTGAACTCGAAGGCCTCCTCGTAAAGACGGCGGCCGGTCAAGGTGTCACCACCCGTCAGATCCTTGACCCGGGACTCCGCCAGCCGCGCGCCTTCCTCGGTCTCGCTGCCGATGACCAGCCGGGCGCCGTGCAGCCGCGCGATTTCGTTGTGCGGCTCCCGCCCATGGACGCAGGCCGTGAGCAGGGCCGACGGCGCGCGTTGCCCGTACTCGCCCATCAGCGCGTGCAGGATTTCCGCAAAGACCGACTTGCCGTTTTTGCCGGAACCAAACAGGAACAGGAAGCACTGTTCGGAGACGTCGCCGGTCAGCGCATAGCCCACGAACTTTTGCAGGTAAGTGACCAGGTCGGCATCCCGCGCCAAGACTTTCTCGAGGAAGGCCAGCCACTGCGGACATTTCGTGCCGGCGATGAACCGGCAGCCCGCGGACTTGGTGATCATGTCCTCCTTTCGCCCGGCGCGGAAGCCGCCCGTTTTCAGATCGATCACGCCATTTTGAACTCCGAGTAAATTCGGGTCGGCATCCAAATCATGGTGAGAAGCGACGATCCGTTTGTCGACCTTGGCCAGGGCGAGCATGCGCGCGATCACCTGGTTCTCTCCCAGGATCACCGCCGCCCGGAGCGCCAGCGCCCGAGACGCGGCGTTTTTAATGCTGTTCGCGGCATTGACCGAGTCCCGGGCCTGCTCGAGCGCCAGCCGGGTGATGCCACCGTCCTCGTCCCGGATCCAGCGATGCTCGTCCCAGAGCAGCCAGCAATGGAATTTGGGCACGTAGCGGATTTCGTCCCGATACCGGTCGACGAAGCGCCGCGCCCGGCCGGCGTCATTGCGCAAGTAGTACTCTTCATTCTCCTCCTCGGGTTCGGGCTCCGGGGCGGTCAGTTGGATCACTCGGGCATTCATGGCAACAGTCCCTCCAGTGCCGACGCATCCTCCGCAGACAAGCGCGCGGCGTCGTTCAAGTCCTTCACTGGCGCGCCGTCCGCGCGGCGCAATCCGGCGAAATCAAACGCGTCACAGGTGCAGCCGATCGGCTCCAGTTGCGCCGCCCATTTCAGGGCGGCGTTCATCCCGGCGCCACTCGCCTCCTGGTGCGGATAGAACCGGATGCGCCGCCCCGCGAGGAGCGGCAGCGCCTCGGGATGGAGATGGCTCGCGGTCCCGGCGCCGAGGAAGGCGATCGGCAGGCAGTCGCTCTCCGCGGCGAGGGTGAAGTCGAGCGCGGCGAGATAGTCCGGCCCGCCCTCGACGGCGAGCGCCGCCCGGAAGTCATCGAGAACCAAGCCGTGCACGGCGAGCCCGACCGGCCAATTCTTCACGCTGCCCTTGAGTGTATGCGCCTTGCGCTCGCCGAGGGGACCGATCGGCGGAAAGCATTCCCCATCCATCCGGCGCGCCTCCGCGCAGAGCTTCCGTTCGTCGGTGCTCAGCCAGCAGCGAAACCCGAACAAGGTCGCGAACCGCAAGGTGCCCAAGCCGGCGGCCCGGGCCGGGGCAAAGACCGAGAGGTGCCGTCGCTCCGCCAACTCGCGCCAGTCGGCTTCCGTGCCGGCATGCAAATCCGGCGGATAAACCAGGGGTGGGGTGGGGGACTGATGCCGTTCGGGCCGTTTCGACTGTTCGCTACTCGACGCCTCGGCGCGGGGTCGCGGCCGCCGGGAGTGCCGCGGTGAGGCGGACACGCCCGCCAGATGCAGATACTGGCGGATGGCGCTGCCCTTCGTCCGGCCTTCGGCCTTCTCCAGGAAGTCGATCTCGTCCCCGTGCGCCTGGCAGGCCCCGTGGCATTTCCACTGCCAGCCCTGCTCGCCTTCCCAGACCGAGAAGGACGCTTTTTGATCCTCATGAAACGGGCACTTCGCCGACACCCGCGCATGTTCCCCGAAGTCGAGCCGCCGCATCAGTTCCGGCAAGGGCAGCCGTTCTTTGGCTGTTTGGATATCAGCGTTCATTGGGTCAGTCCTCGGCGCCGTGGTGACCTGGCGTTTTGTGGACCTGCGAAAACTCCCCGGCCGCCGCCCGCCGCTCGAATTCCGCGACGGCTTCGCGGCGCACATAGAGCCGGCCCGCGATGTTCACGGTTTCGATCCATCCTCGCCGCCGCCACCGCCAACCGGTCGCGGGAGTTTTGTCGATTTCTTTCAACCACTTCTCGAACGAGACGAGGCTGCTGGCTGGTGTTACATCGGAATGAGTGGACATGCCGTCACGATGAACGGCATTTCATTTCCAGTCTCAGGAGCGAGGTGAAATTGACCTCGCACCCTATTTCGTGTCAGACACTTTCGATTGGCGCGTGGCACGTTGGCCACGTGGTGGCGTGAACGAAGGAGAAGCGCCGAAGGTGCCCGGAAAAAAACCTGTCATCCTGAGCGGAGCGGAGGCGGCAATACGGGCGTAGCGGTAGTCGAAGGACCTCCAATTTCGCGGGGTGGAAACTGGTGCGGAGCCTGAGGATGCTCCGCACCTATTCCCACCCCGCGAGATTGGAGGTTTGCCCCATGTTTCCGCTGGCTGTCTCGCGGACTCGGCTTTCGCTCCACATCGCTCCCAAAGAACCTGCTAAAGGGCGAAATGGCTTCCATCCCTTCGGGATGAGCATTGTCCTGATCGATGACCGGTGGTGTCGCTTCGCTCAACCACCGGCTACCGGGCTGGGATGCCTTCGGCATCAAGGCACCGGATTTTCGTGACCGGCGATCGGTTCTTGCCCAGCAAACAACTCCGCGCAGCGGTTTTAGGGTCTCAGGATGACAGGTTTTTTTGGGGCGCCGCGCAGCCTCCACGCTGGGCTATCGCATCGTGGGCCTTCGGCCCTCAGGCATTGCCTGACATACCCTATTTTTTTGCTCTGCGCTTTTCCTCGGTGATGGTCGGATAAGAGCGCGGAAATTCCGATTTCGGAATGAGCGCTTCCACCCTTTGGTTCTCAAACGCCTCGCCCAGGAAAAGCTTCCGCAAGTCAGCCCTGACCCGCTGCCGCACCTTGAGGGCATCGTTATGTTCCGCCGGCATGGGGCATTGATGCCGGTCCGCCAAAGCGGCGGCCGCGGTATAGGTGAAACTGTGAAGCAGGCGCATCACCGCCAGCCTGGTCAAATACGCGGCGTCCACATTCCACCTGGACGCATCTCCGCGCGGCTCCGGATATTCCTTGGGCCGGGATTTTCGCAGCCAATCCGCGAAGGCCGCGCTGAGGTCTTTGTTGTTGCCGCCGGCCCAATTGATCGAGACGAGCAGATGCTCCACGCTGCCCAGATGGACGCGACCGCCCGGCGGAGGAATCCGGAATCCTTTGATCCAATCGGCCTCATCGATTTCCATGAACTCGCTGGTCGTCAGTTTTGCCTTCGCGGGCTCCCCGCCGTGCTCATTGATCTCGAGGAGAAATCCCGGCCCCTGATCCATTTTGGACAGCGCCAGGCGCGCGGCGCGTTCTCGCGGCGGAATCTGGAGCCAGGGTGTTTTCGGGAAGTATCTGGGCCAAAGGATGCAACTCTGGCAGCAGATCAGATCCATCCTGGCCAGCTTCTTCGACACGGGCCCGGCACACATGGGATAGCAGTGCCCCGTCAGATTGTCCCGCCCGCCTTCAATGTCTCGCCGCATGGCGGCCGGCAGAGCCACGTATTCCCGGACGAGGTCTCGGATCGAATCAGACTCCCGGGCGTATTCGTAAAAAATCGCCGCGTGCAATTCGCGGCGCTGCTCCGGCGTCGGGTTCTTATGGATCAACGCGCGAAAATCCCACTCCGTCGGCGAGATCTGCTCCCGGGCCTTGTTCATGGCCTTCCTGGCGCCTCAAATCGGGCCCCGCGCTGCCATCGCCCGCGGACTTCTCGACCGCCTGCCTCCTTCGCACGGATAAAGCGCCAGTGAATTTCCATATACCTCATCCTACTGGGTGATCTGGCGGAGTGAAATGGCCGAACTGCAAATCGCCCTGGAAAAGCTCCGGATCCTCCGTTCGCAACCGGCGCCGAAGCTCCCGCGACACCCGCAGTGCCGGTCGTGCCGGAAAAAGCTGAATCTCGAACCGACGCAATTGCGAGAAATGCTCGCGCAACTGCTCGGCATCAGCCGGCGCCAGCTCTACCGGAGATACGGAGCCAAAGGGCTGGCCCGCCGGATCGGGCAGAAGTTTGCGCGGGATTCGGGGGGTGTGAGCAAAGGCCTCACGAGATTTGGTGCGCGACGCACGGATCCTTCCGATTCAAATTCTGTCCAAAATCAGGTCTGACCGATGACCATCCATTCGGGTTTGGAAAAATTTGACGTGACCAAGGGAAGACCTGTTTCGGCAGAGGAGTTTGCATTCGTCCTTAATGCGATTCGGGCACTGTAACCCGAATATGATGGAATCGATCGCGCTCGAACGAACGGGCAGGAACAGCATCTTCATCGATTCGTCCCCACCGGCAATCAAATGCGTCACTTTAACGTTGAGTCTCCACTCCTGCTCATATTCCCATTCTTTCGCTTTCGTTTGAGCAAGCGAAAGAAGCTCATTCTCAGAAAGCGACCCCGCGTAAATGTGGCGAACCTTCGGACGATCCCCGTAACTCATTTTGAATAGCCATTTATCGACCAAAGAGCGTTCGAAAAATTCTGACCTAAATCCGACTGCGGCGCCCTTATTGTTATCGCCATAGTGAGCCCACATTAGGGTGTTGGTATTCCGTTCCGAAAAGCAAAGGACGCGATTAATTTTGTCACGGTCATCCCGAATCCTCTGAAAAACCTCGTTATCCTCGGAACGAATTGCCGCATGGGGCAATAAAAGTTTCGCAATCTTTAGTGATGGTGGTTCTGGCAGCGGGCTACGTCGATGTAGCACGTTCAGGTAACTCAAAATCTCCTCAGGAGTCACTTCCTTCGACATGTCTCCATGCAATTCAAAAGGATCATTGAGTTCAGCAAACGTGGAAGTTTTTAATCTCTCTTCCACTAGCATACGGACAGCGTATTCCGCTCGTCCCAAAAATCGGTAGAGAATCTCGGGTGGCTCTTGCAGATCGGTCACGTCTTGCAGAATGACACACCAAGCGGGGCATGCCACGCAGAAATCCGCGCGCCGAGCGCGAATGCCCCTACTCCTAGTCCAGGAAGTGCGCTGCTTTTAGATGACCAAATGCCCGGTGTGCAGCGTCAACGCCGTGAATGCGTTCAGTGTCCTTCGTCTGGATCAATTGCAATGCGGTGAATTTTGCTTCTTGAACGGTGGAAGTAGCGCGACCGGCCTTACGAAACTGTCGAGATTAAGGATAACGAGAATCGGATTTTCAACACGATTGTCACACGTCAGATCAACGGGATAACGCAGTCGCGGTAACACCTCATCGTCCATCCCCGCGTCGCTGAGGAGTTACGGCGACATCGATCAGGTGATGATCTTTCGGCAAATCGAGTGCGTCTCCTATGACCTCCCTGATTGTGCCAAACTCCAGAAGAGCGTGGAGGCTCTTTTCAATTTGTTCGGCAGTTTTGGGGCTGCACATCGTGAGCTTGATCGTGACTTGATAGTTCATAGGGAAATTCTCACCAATCCGAGGCTGAGCAGTGCCAAGGGTACGTTAGCGTCCAGCAACTGCATTATGCACCCAAGCCTTCAATCTCGCGCACCAGTGCGGAAGTAATCGCTGGGCCTTTGGCACGAATCACCGGCAGTCCGTCCTCGCCACGAGTTTCCCGCATTTGTTCGTCGGTCGTGAGAATCCCCCTGGCGAGACCTGTGCTTTGCACCAGCCATGTGTCGAAGTCCGCGGCAGCGGAAGCGGGCAGAGTCGGAACGGTTTTGGGAAGTTCGGTGTCCATCCAGTGGCGGATTTCTGCCTGCTGCTCGGCAGACAGTTTCTCGATTTCACGCTGGATTTCGGCCAATGTGTTCATGGAGCAAAAGTATTCTGAGCGTGAGGATTGTTCAATCGTGGTTTGGCTTGCGGAACGGGTAGGGAACGGGGGCATGCTCCGCACCAGTTCCCACCCCGCGAGATTGGAGGTGCTTCGGCTACCGCTACGCCCGCATTGCCGCCTCCTCCCGCATGCGGGATCAGCATGACAGGCTTTTTTTGGGGCGCTTCGCGCGGCTGCTTCGGTGCGTCATCTCCGACCCAAACACGGACGGCTGGCCGTGAATCGAAAGGCGCTTGGCCCGTTCGGCCCGTTTGGCAGGCTCAGGACTTGCAGCAGGCTCAGGGCAGACACAAGCGCCTCTACAGTCGGCATTCCCCCTTTTTCGTCTGGTTCGTCTATTTCGTGGTTTCTCCCTCTGGATCGTTCCGGCTAAGAATTGCCCACCCCGCACCTCATCCCAGAACCCACCCCTTTTGTTCCGCCGCACGCTCCTCCAACTCTATCGACTCGCCGTCCTGGTGGCGATTGCCTGGATTGTTCGGTCGCATCATGTCCGGATGCGCATCGGGGGCGACTCCCCGATCACGGTGGGGGAAGTGCGGGCGATCTTTCCGAAGGCGACCGAGCTGCGCCCGGATGCCGGAGAACGCGCCGGGATGTTTGTCTGGGATGATGCCGGACATCAACTGGGCTATGTGCTGCGGACTTCGCCGCTGACGGATGATGTCATGGGCTATCGGGGCTGGACGGATACGCTGGTGGCTTTTGATCCGGCTTTGCACGTGCTCGGCGTGCGGCTGCGTTCCTCCCAGGATACCGCCGAGCATGTGGGCGACGTGCGCGACGACCGTTACTTTCTCAAGACCTGGAATGGCAAAACCTGGGACGCGGTCGCGCGGACCACGCCGCAGGACGCCCATATCGAGGGCGTGAGCGGAGCGACGATGACGAGCATGGCCATGGCGGAAGGGATCATGCGGCGGCTGCGCGCGTCGAATGCGGCCCTCGCCATGCCGCCCCAGCCGGTGCGGCTCAGTTGGCTGGATGGCGGGTTGGTCGCGATCATCCTGGCGGCGACGGTCCTGATTTTCACCGGGACCTACGGGCGGCCCTGGTTGCGGCGCGGCTTCCAGGTGCTGGTCATCGGGTATGTCGGCTTTCTGGCGGGCGCGCCGCTCGCGCAATCGCTCTTCGCGGGCTGGGCGCAAAATGGGGTTCCCTGGCGCAGTGCGCCGGCGCTGGTCCTGCTGGCCGCGGCGGCGCTGGCCGTCCCGTGGGCGACGCGCAAGCCGCTCTATTGCCATCAGCTTTGCCCGCACGGCGCCGCGCAGGAATTGCTCGGGCGCATCGCGCCGCGCCGCTGGCGGATCACGTTGCCCAAGCAGTTTGCCGCCGGCCTGCGCTGGCTGCCGGGCTTGCTCCTGGCCATGGTCCTGGCGATCACCATCCTGCTGCTGCCGATGGATTTGGCGCATCTGGAACCTTTCGACGCCTACAGCTTGCGCGCCGCGGGTGTGGCCACGCTGGCCATCGCCGTCGCGGGCCTGGTCGCCTCGCTGTTTGTGCCGATGGCTTATTGCCGCTATGGCTGCCCGACGGGCGCGCTATTGGAATTTGTCCGCGCCCACGGGCCGACGGACCGCTTTGGGCGTCGGGATGTGGCCGCGCTCGTCCTCGTCGGGCTGGCGCAATTGCTGGCCTGGAAATATCCGGTGATCCACGCGTGGATGCTGTCGGGTGCGTGATCTGGAGTCGCGGCGCTTCTCATTCCCACAAACCGCGAAGCGCATTCCACTTCATCCCTCATCCTTCATCCTTCATCCTTCATCCTTTCCCCCTTCGCTCTGACTCGACAAAGCGGCGCGGCTTTTCGACAGTCGACGGTTCATGCCGGAAACCAGCGTCACGCCCAACTCCAAGCCCATCGTCGCCAGCTATTGCACGACTTTCCTCAAGCCGGAGATGCAACACATTTACCGGCAGGTCACGGGCTTGCAGCGCTACTCGACGTTCGTCATGACGCGGGAGCGGATGTGCGAGGAGCAGTTTCCTTTTTCCGACCTCGAACTGATCCCGCGGGCGCGGAAGAATTTCATCAAGCGCTTTTACCTGAAATACATTCGCAAGCTTCCGCCGGTCTATTACCGCGGTGAATTGCAGGTCTTGATCAAGCTGCTCAAGCGCCGCCCGGCGGATGTGATGCACGCCTACTTTGGCCATACCGGCGTCCACCTGCTGCCTTTCATTCAAGAATGGGACAAGCCCTGTGTGGTGTCGTTTCACGGGATGGACATCCAGTTGCGGCCGCAGCAGGAAGGGTACGATGCGCAGATGCAAGAACTCCTCCAGACCGTGCCGCTGGTCCTGGCGCGTTCGCGCTCGCTGATGGATGGACTGGAGCGTCTCGGGTGTCCGAAGGAGAAGCTGCGCTTGAACCGGACGGGCATTCCGCTGGCGCAGTTTCCTTTTCAGCAGCGGCCCATGCCGGTCGATGGTTCGTGGCGTTTCGTGCAGGCCTGCCGGCTGATCGCCAAGAAGGGGTTGGGCACGGCGATCCGCGCTTTCGCGCAATTTCACGAGCTTCATCCGAAGGCGAAGTTTTGCATCGCCGGGGAGGGGCCGATGAAAGGGGAACTCGAAAAGCTCATTGGCGAATTGGGCCTGGGCGAGGCGGTGGAATTGCGCGGATTCCTTTCGCAGGAAGACCTCGCGGCGCTCTATGCGCGGTCGCACATTTTTCTCCATCCGAGCGAAATGCCGCCGGACCAAAATCAAGAGGGTGTGCCGAACTCGATGCTCGAAGCCATGGCCACCGGCCTGCCGGTACTGGCCACGACGCACGGCGGCATTCCCGAGGCCGTGACTCACGAACGGACCGGCCTGCTCGTGCCGGAGCGCGATATCGAGGCGCTCTTCCAGGCCATGCTCCAGATCACTGCGGAAACCGATGTCCTTTACATCCTCGGCGAGGCCGCGTCCCGCGCGGTGCGCGAGGAATTTGAGCAGGGCAAACAAATCGAAAAACTGGAAAGCTATTACGACGAAGCGCGGGCCCGGGGCGGCGCGCGTCCGCCGGCGAAGTAAGCGAGGCGATGGACGCACCCTCCTTCGCCTATCTCTTCGAACGCTTCCCGTCGTTCGTGCAGACCTTTGTCTACCGCGAGGCGGTGGAGATGGTCCGGCAGGGGATGCATCCGTGGCTGGTCTCGCTGCGCCGGCCCGAGGATCCGGGAGAACTGGCCGAGAAGCTGGACGTCGAGGTTTTCTATGCGCCGGAGGAAAAGACGTTGCGGGCCGAAGTCGATGCCCGCCGCGCCCAGGGCCAGCTCTCCGGGCGGCCCTACCGCGCGATCCCGCGTCACCGGAAGGAGCCGGACTCCCAGCGGATGTTTGAGGCGATCTGGCTGGGCCCGCTCCTGAGGGAACGCGGCATCCGCCATGTCCACGCGCACTTCGGCGGGGTGGCCGCGCGCACGGCCTGGTGGCTGCGGAAGCTTTACGGCATCGGCTACAGTTTCACCGGTCACGCCAACGACATTTTCTGCGAGACCAATTTTCCGGTCAGCAACGGCGAACTGGTGCGCGGCGCGCGCTTGATCGTGACGGAGACGGACCATGCGCGCCGCTGGATGGAGGAGAAGTATCCGGGGGCGCGCGGGAAGGTCTTTCGGGTCTTCAATGGAGTGGCGCTGGAGGGCTTTCCGCCGCGCACACCCGCCGCCGGGACGCCGCGCATCCTGTCCGTGGGACGTTACGTGGAGAAGAAAGGTTTCCGCGATTTGATCGAAGCCTGCCGGTTGCTGCACGGGCGCGGAGTGGACTTTATCTGCGATATCGTCGGCGGCGGTCCGTTGGAAGGGGAGTTGCAGGCGCAAATCGTCGAGGCTGGGCTGGAGGTGCGGGTGCGCCTGGCGGGTCCCCGTCCGCAAAGCGAAGTCCGGCGCCTGCTCGCCGAAGCGCATCTTTTTGTGCTGCCGTGCGTGCTCGAAAAGGATGGCGGGAGCGATAATCTTCCCACCGTGATCATGGAAGCGATGCTCGCCGGAGTGCCGGTGATTTCCACTCCGGTGGCCGGCGTCCCGGAGATGATCGAGAGCGGTCGGGATGGAGTGCTGGTCGCCACCCAGGCCCCGGCGGCCCTGGCGGAGGCCATGGAGTCGCTGCTCGCCGACCCGGCGACGGCCACCCGTCTGGGCGAGCAGGGGAGGGCTTCCGCGCGGGAGCGATTTGCCGTGGGGAAGACGACCGGGGCCTTGAAGCATCTGCTCGCCGGGTTGGCTGGAGTGCGCGTTCCGCCCTCGGCGCGGGCCCTGGATTCGGCCCTGCCCACGCCGGGGATTCTCGCCCGATTACGGCAACTATTGGATAAATGATTTTTGTCAGTAAAACTCCTCAGGTCGGTTGACAACCGTTGTGGGACCATCCACCCTCCCGCGCTTAAACCTCGCTGCTTGTGCTTCCACGAGCACTTTCCCCACCTAAATGCTTCCCACCCGGACGAAGAAATTCTCGCTGAGTTTGCTCGCCTTTGCGACCTGCTCGCTGGCGATGTCGTTCGAGGCCCTGGCCGGGGATGCCTACAAATGGTCGGTGCAATATCTGATCGATAACAGCCGGACGCTGTTCGGTCGACCGCAGAAAGTTTCGCCCCGTCACAATCGCGGCCTGGCGATCTCGCCCGATGGGAAATACCTCTACGCGGGTTATCATCACAGCTTCAATAACTCCGGGGAAGTCCGGCGGATCCGGATCGACCAGCCGGACTATGATCGGGCGACGGAAGCGATCCTGCCCGGGGTGCTGGGCAAAGCCATCACCACCGATGATAAAGGCCGGGTCTATATCTGCGACAATGCCTGCATCTATGTCTATGATGCGGGGCTGGAGCGCAAAATGGTGCGCATTCCGACCACGGTCTGTGAGGGGATTGCCGCGGCGCGTGAAGGCGGCCAGGCCGTGCTCTACGGGACCGACCGCCAGGATGGCACGCTCTGCCGCTGGGTGCTCCAGGAATCCGGAAATGACATTACGGCGGCGACGCCGAGCGGATTTGACGGCAGCGGGGTGATGAAGGTCCCCGGGGCCTACGACCTGCGCGGGATGAAGATCGACGCCAAGGGTTATTTCTGGCTCGCCGACTTGAAGGGCAACAAAGTTTTCCGCATCAGCCCCGACGGCAAGGAAGTGAAATCCGTGGCCGTCCCGCTGCCGATGGATGTGGCGATGGATGGACATCGGGTCTTTGTCACCCGCTCGACGGAGCGGGCGATCACCGTGCTCGACGACGAAATGAACGTCATCGGCAGCTTGAACGTGCCGTGGGAAGAATTGGAACTCTCGCCCTACGGGAATAATCGCAATGGCGCGCTCAGCGGGATCGTGGTCGTGCCGGGCAAAGGTTTCTTCGTGGCCAACGAAGCGGGGCAGACGGCCAACCAGCGCTCGACCTATGGGCGCATCGACGAGCATAGCGACTTCATCAACGGGAAAATGTATCGCGACGTTTTCGAAGACGACAACGAGCCCATTTTGCGCGCGACGGAGGTCGAGACGGCGCCGTAGGAAGAGTGCCAAGAGCCAGGAGCCAAGAGCCAAGAGGCGCATCCAAGCGCGAACAGGACAGTCGTCGTGAATACTTGGCTCTCGCAACTTGGCTCCCGGCACTTTTAAAAACCGCTTGTGAAAAATTTCACAAAGTTCTTGCCACCTCTCCCCAAGCAATGTTTTATCGCATTTAGGCAATTGTGAAATGCACGTCTGCGCCAGCCCACCCGGCGCAGGGTTTTAAAGCCGGTCGAGCAGTCGATCCCGCACCTTCACTTTTGTCACACCAGGACATGATTAGCTTTCCTCCTCAAACCAGTTTTCCCGACACCTTCCGCCGGTGGCTTCGCCTCATCGTGGTCTGTGCCGTGATCTTCAGTTTCAGCGGTCTCGGCAGCATCGTCGCGCTGGCCGCGGATGCGTCCGCGCCGGCGGAACAGGTGGACAAGGCTCCGGCGGTAGCGGCTGTGGAGAAAGCGGAAGAGCATGAAGGCCTGACGCCGAATGCGCCTTTGATCGACCTGGGGATTTTCAAGGTGACCAATTCCATGATTGTCACCTGGATCGTCGCCATCGGCATCATTGTCTTTGCCCAATATGCCACGCGCAATATCAAGGAAGTGCCGGATGGCGCGCAGAATTTTTGGGAATGGCTGGTCGAAGGGCTGCATAACCTTCTCGAGAGCATCATCGGCCACGAGTTGGTGAAAAAGACCTTCTGGTTCTTTGCCACCGTCTTCATTTTTATCCTCTTTACGAACTGGGCGGGCTTGATCCCCGGTGTTGGCACGATCGGTTGGGGGCATCCCGCGCCGCAGGGGGGATTGTTTGAGATCACGCGCCCGCTCTTTCGGGGCGTGAGTGCCGATCTGAACATGACGCTGGCCATGGCCTGTTTGTTCTTTGTCTGCTGGACGTGGTGGGCCTTTCAGGCCAACGGCTTCGGCGGGATGATCCTGCATCTCTTCGGACCGAAAGGGGAGACCAAGGGCGCGATGAAAGTGCTGATGGTGATCGTCTTTGCGTTGGTGGGCGTCCTGGAAGTGATTTCGATCTGTGTGCGCCCGATTTCACTGAGCTTCCGTCTCTATGGCAACATCTTCGCGGGGGAAAACATGCTCGAAGCCATGTCCCATATCGTGCCGAGTCTTTCGTGGCTCATTCCGGTCCCGTTCTACTTCATGGAGCTGCTCGTCGGCGTCGTCCAGGCGCTCGTCTTCATGCTGCTGACGGCCGTCTTTACGCTTCTCATCTGTGAGCACCAGGACGAAGGGCACCACTAATTTTTCAACAAACACTTTCGGCAGCTTGACCGTGCATAGTCAGCGGGAGTTGTCGGGAAAAACAAAAACCAAAAAGGAGAAATCATGAACATTGCAACCATCCTCGCAGAAGGAGCCGCCGGTATCGGTGGAAACTTCCAAGTCGGTCTCGCGGCACTCGGTGCGGCGCTCGGCGTGGGTTTCATCGGCGCCAAGGCGTCGGAAGCGGTCGGCCGGAATCCCGGTGCCGCCACCCCGATCCTCGTGCAGTCGATTCTGAGCATTGCCTTCGCTGAAGGCATCGTGTTCTACGCACTCTTCCTCGGGAAGTAGTTCACTGGCGCGGGGTCTTTCCTCGCGAACAGATCCCGCGCCATTTCCTTTCGATCTTACCTCCTATGATTACCATTTCCTTGCTGGCCGCGGAAGGCGGCATCGTTGACAGCCTGGTCGATGCGGCCAAGCGCACCGGTGAGACTTTCGGTTTCAACGCCTGGCTGTTCTTCTCCCAGATCGTCAGCTTTACGATCGTCGCGATCCTCCTCCAGATTTTTGCTTACAAGCCGATTCTCAAGGTCCTCGAAGCGCGCCGGCAGAAGATCGCCGAAGGCCTGGCCAATGCGGAGAAGATCAAGCAACAGCTCGTGGATTCGGAAAAGCGGGTGCAGGAAATTCTGACCAAGGCCAATGCCGATGCGCAGCGGATGATCGACGAAGCGCGGGCCAGCGCCCAAGTGGTGGCGGACAAGCGCACCCAGGCGGCGATTGCCGAAGCCGAGCAGATCATCGCCAAGGCTCGCGAAGCCACCGGCGTCGAACGGGAGAAGGTTCTGACCGCGCTGAAGCGCGAAGTCGGCCGCCTCGTCATCGACACCACGACCAAGGTCACGGGCAAGGTCCTGACGGCGGCCGATCAGAAACGCATTTCCGAGGAAGCTGCGCGCGACGTCGCCGCCTAAGGTCTAACAGCCATGAAGCTCGACAAAGATTCCCGCAAGCTCTCGAAGCAGCTCTTCGCCGCCAGCTTCACCGAAGGGCGTCTCGACGCCAAGAAGGTCAAGATCGTCGCCCAGAAGGTCGGCGAGTCCAAGCCGCGCAATGCGCTGGGCATCCTCAAGGAATATCAACGCCTCGTGCGCCTCGAAGTCGACAAGCACCACGCGATCATTGAGAGCGCCGTGGAACTGGACGAAGCGACCGGCAAGCAGCTCGTGGCCAGCTTGCGCGCCAAGTACGGCAAGGGGCTGAGCACGGAATTCAAGGTCTCGCCCGAGTTGCTCGGCGGCCTGCGCATTCAGGTCGGCAGCGATGTCGTCGACGGCTCGGTGCGCGAACGTCTCCAACGCCTCGAAGCCACTCTCGCTTTCGCCTGATCGCCAACCCATTTCATCCCCAACCCATCTTTTCCCATGAGCAGCATCCTGCAAGAAATCGAAACCCAGATCAGCGGCCTTAAAACCAGCACGAGCAAATCCAACGTCGGCGTCGTGCGCGAAGTCGGCGACGGTGTCGCCAAGATCGAAGGCTTGAGCGGCGTCATGCTCAACGAAATGATCGAGTTCCCCGGCGGCCTCTACGGCCTGGCCTTGAACCTCGAGGAAAGCGAAGTCGGCGCCATTCTTCTCGGCGACGAAAAGGACGTGACTGAGGGCACCGAAGTCAAGACGACCGGCCGCCTGCTTTCCGTCCCCGTCGGCAAGGGCCTGCTCGGTCGCGTTGTTGATTCGCTCGGTGCTCCTGTGGACGGCAAGGGCGCGATCAACGCCACCGCGACCTATCCGGTGGAGAAAATCGCCCCCGGCATCATCAAGCGCAAATCGGTCAGCCAGCCGGTGCAAACCGGTATCATGGCGATCGACGCGATGATTCCGATTGGCCGCGGTCAGCGTGAGTTGATCATCGGCGACCGCGCGACGGGCAAGACGACCATCGCCATCGACACGATCATCAACCAGGCGCGGATCAATAAGGCCAACGAAGGCAAAGCCAATTTCCGTCCCCTTTACTCGATCTACGTGGCGATTGGCCAGAAGCAGTCCAACGTCGCGCGTTCGATCGCGGTGCTGGAGAAGGCCGGGGCCATGCCGTACACGATCATTATTTGCGCGACGGCCTCCGACACGGCCACCAACCAGTATCTCGCTCCCTTCTCCGGCGCGGCCATGGGTGAGTGGTTCATGGACAACGGCATGGACGCGCTCATCGTGTTTGATGACTTGTCCAAGCACGCCGTCGCCTATCGCCAGGTCTCGCTGCTTCTCAAGCGTCCCTCCGGCCGCGAAGCGTATCCCGGTGATGTCTTCTATCTCCACAGCCGCCTCCTCGAGCGCAGCGCGCGGGTCAACGAAAAGAATGGCAACGGCTCGCTCACGGCGCTGCCGATCATCGAAACCCAGGCGGGCGACGTCTCGGCTTACATCCCGACGAACGTCATCTCGATCACCGACGGCCAGATCTACCTCGAAACCGACTTGTTCTACCAGGGCATCCGCCCGGCGGTGTCGGTCGGTCTCTCCGTCTCGCGCGTCGGTTCCGCTGCGCAGATCAAGGCGGTCAAGCAGGTCGCCGGCAAGATCAAGGGTGACTTGGCGCAGTTCCGCGAGCTGGCCGCTTTCGCCCAGTTCGGCAGCGACCTCGACGCCAAGACCAAGGGCATGCTCGATCGCGGCGCGCGGATCGTGGAACTCTTCAAGCAGGTCCAATACAACCCGTTGGCGACCGAAGTGATGGTCGCGACCCTTTGGTCGATGCAGAACGGCTTCCTCGATGACGTGCCGGTCGACAAGATCAAGGACTTCCAGCTCAAGCTGCAGGCCTTCCTGACCGAGCGGAAAGCCGCGGTCCTGGCCAAGATCCTCGACAAGGGCGCGATCGACGACGACATCACCAACGATCTCAAGGCCGCCGTCGGCGAGTTCAAGACCAGCTACCGCTAGTCGTCACGGTGCCTTTCCACTCCTCACTCTCCACCACCAACTAAGCCATGGCCGCCAATACGCGAGACATCCGGCGCCGGATCAAGTCGGTCAAGAACACGGCGCAGATCACCAAGGCCATGCAGATGGTGGCTGCTTCGAAGATGCGCAAGGCGCAGCAGTTGGCCGTCGACGGCCGGCCCTACGCCACGCTGCTCAATCGCATCAGCGGGGCGGTGAATCAGGTGCACTTCGACGACAAGCACCCCTTGCTCGAGCATCGTGAGGTCAAGAAGGAGCTCGTCATCATTGTTTCCACGGACAAGGGATTGTGCGGCGCGTTGAACACGAACTTGCTCCGCGAAGCCGCGCGGTTCGATCCTGAGAAGACGATCTTCATCACCGCGGGACGCAAGGCAGCCCAGTGGGCGGCGCGCACGAAACGCGAGCTGATCGCTGAATTTCATCTCAAGGATACGCCGTCCTTTCTCGAGACCAAGGCGATCTCGAAAATGGCCATCGAGAAGTTTCTCGATCACTCGGTGGACAAGGTTTCCGTGCTCGTCACCCGCTTCGTCAATACGCTGACCCAGGAGCCGGTGGTTCTGCCGCTGCTCCCCGTGACCGCGGGTCCTGGCAACGAAAAGAAGATCGAACAACTGCGGGAAGAAGGCAGCGTCGACGCGATCTTCGAGCCGAGTCCCGCCGCGGTGTTGGACGCTTTGCTGCCTTACTACGCCCATTTCGCCGTTTATCGGGCGGTTGTGGAAGCCCGGGCTGCGGAACACAGCGCGAGGATGGTCGCGATGAAGAACGCGACCGACAACGCCAAGTCGCTGATCAAGGATCTGACCCTGGAATACAACAAGATCCGCCAGGCGAGCATCACCACCGAACTTCTCGAGATCACCACCGCTCAAATGGCTCTCGGCTAAAACAATTCCACTCTTAATCTTAATCTTAATCCTAATCTTACTCTCAGAAGAGTGGGACGGGACCGGGATTAAGATTAAGGATCAAGATTAAGATTAAGATTTAAAAGCATATGCCCCCCCAGACTTCTAAGACACCTATGAGTAACACCGGCACTATCGTCCAAGTCATCGGTCCCGTCGTGGACGTCGATTTCTCCGCGACCAAACTTCCGCACATCTATGAAGCGCTCGAAATCAATTTCGACGTGAATGGCGTGGCCACCAAGCTCACGCTCGAAGTGCAGCAGCACCTCGGTGAAGGCTGGGTGCGGGCCATCGCCATGAGTTCGTGCGAAGGCCTCAAGCGCGGCTTGCCGGTGACCGCGACCGGCTCCCCGATTTCCGTTCCCGTGGGCGAAGGCGTGCTCGGCCGCGTCTTCAATGTTACCGGCGACCCGGTCGACGAGCGGGGCGACGTGACCTACACCAAGCGTTACCCGATCCACCGCACCGCGCCCACGCTCATGGATCAGGACGTGAAGTCCAATATTCTCGAGACCGGCATCAAGGTCATCGACCTGATCTGCCCCTTCACCAAGGGCGGTAAAGTCGGCGCGTTCGGCGGTGCCGGCGTCGGCAAGACCGTCGTCATCATGGAGCTGATCAATAACATCGCCAAGGGGCACGGCGGTTACTCCGTGTTCGCCGGCGTCGGTGAGCGCACCCGTGAGGGCAACGATCTTTACCATGAAATGAGCGAGGCGGGCGTCATCAACCAGCAGGACCTGAGCAAGTCGAAGGTTGCGCTCGTTTACGGCCAGATGAACGAACCTCCCGGTGCGCGTCTGCGCGTGGCGCTCTCCGCGCTCTCCATGGCGGAATATTTCCGTGATGAGAAGAACCAGGACGTGCTCCTCTTCATCGACAACGTGTTCCGTTTCTCGCAGGCCGGTTCCGAAGTGTCCGCGCTCCTCGGGCGCACCCCGTCGGCCGTCGGTTACCAGCCGACGCTGGCCGCGGAAATGGGCCAGCTCCAGGAACGCATCACCTCGACGACCAAGGGTTCGGTGACGAGCTTCCAGGCGGTCTATGTGCCGGCGGACGACTTGACCGACCCGGCGCCGGCGAACACCTTTGCCCACCTTGACTCGACCATCGTGCTCGAACGGTCCATCGCGGAACTCGGCATCTATCCGGCGGTCGATCCGCTCGCGTCCACGTCCAAGGCGCTCGCCCCGGACATCGTGGGCGAAGAGCACTATGCTGTCGCGCGCGGCGTGCAGCGGGTGCTCCAGCGTTACAAGGACTTGCAGGACATCATCGCCATTCTGGGCATGGATGAACTCTCGCCGGATGACAAACTCACCGTCTTCCGGGCGCGCAAAATCCAGCGTTTCCTTTCCCAGCCCTTCACCGTCGCGGAAGTCTTCACCGGCACCAAGGGCGAACAGGTTTCCCTGGCCGAAACCGTGCGCGGCTTCAAGGAAATCCTCGAAGGCAAACACGACGACGTCAACGAGACGAGCTTCTATATGAAGGGCGGCATCGACCAGGTTCGCGCTTCTTCCTAAACGCGGATCTCCGCACTCCAGGTTTAATCAACAACTCTTCACCAGCTCCCCATGCTCCATCTGGAAATCGTTACGCCGGAAAAGCTCTCCTTTGAGGGCGATGTGGATTCCGTGGTCATTCCCGGTTCGGAAGGCGAGTTTACCGTTCTCCAGCAGCACATCCCGCTGATGACGCAGATCAAGCCGGGGGAATTGGTGGTCACGGCCAACGGGAAGAAAGAGTACCTCGCGGTGGGCGAAGGGTTCGCCACGGTGACGCACGACCGGGTGAATATCCTGACGGACATGGCCATCACGTGGGAGCACATCGACGAAAGCGCCGCGGAAGCGGCCGTCGAGCGCGCCAAGGCCACGCTGGCCGGCCAGCACGACCTGCACGAAGAGGAACTCGCTTCCGTCCAGGCCTCGCTCCTCAAGAGCCTCGCGCAGTTGCACGTCAAACGGCGGCATCATAGTTAGGGCGTCGCAGAGGAAAGGATGAAGGCGGAAGGATGAAGTGAAGTGCGCTTCGCGGAGAGTGTGGAGAGGCGGCTGACCCATTCGGCAGGCTCAGGGCAGGTTTCGCCGCCTCTGCAACGCTGGCGCGATGCGGGCGGGCCGCCGCACTCCAAAACGCTGACGCGTCCGCTCGGTCCCACTCTCGGAGCCGTAGCTATTTTCCCGCAAAGCCAGTCCCATTCGCCGTCGCCTTTGTTCCTCTCGCTCCCGCGAAGCGCACTTTACTTCATCCTTCCGCCTTCATCCTTCATCCTTTTCTTGACCCGCCCTAAAACGCGAAGCCGAAGCTGAAGTTGAAGGCCCCGAAGGCTTCGCCGGCGCGGCGGTCCGGATTGACGCCGTAGTCGATCCGCACCGGGCCGACCGGGAGCTTGTAGCGCAGGCCCAGGCCGACGCCGTATCGCAGGTCGCTCATGCCGGGGACATCGTCGTTTTTCAAGCTGCCGGCATCGAAAAAGACGG
>Ga0206804_10053_pt1 | contig 33528 bp, 34 predicted proteins | sample Alteio_BWOrgCont_62_FD_152888 | JGI IMG/M metagenome (GOLD analysis project Ga0206804, IMG submission 152888) | Enriched cells from forest soil in Barre Woods Harvard Forest LTER site, Petersham, Massachusetts, United States -... | ecosystem: Environmental > Terrestrial > Soil > Temperate forest >... | reverse complement strand
GCACAGGCTGCACCGCCCTCTTTCTCGCCCATCAACCAACCCCCGCTATTCCCCTCCGCCTCCTCGGCCGTCTCCCGCGACTGCGGGATTGGGGGCGTTAGGCGTCGCTACGCGCATCCGGTGAACGAAAACCGGCGGGATAAATGCAACTTGACGCGCTTGCCAACCTGCTCCCAAAGCTCCAGACCGGCGATTGCATCGTCACCTTCTCCGATGGCGACAGCTACAAGATCGATGATTTGGACATTCATGGCTACTTTGAAGACGCTTTCGAAATCTACGTCCCATTTGAGAGGTGCCTCCGTTCGTCCGCCGCGATGAAGGAGGCATTGGAATCCGGTTACCTGCAAACCCAGCGAGTCTCATGGACGTCACAGAAGCCTTTTATTCCAGTGGGAAAGACCTACCTTATCCAGGACATTCAATCCATTTTCGATCAAACGGAAAACTACGATGTCTACTCCACGAACGCCTGACCAAGCGCTACAGCGAACGCGCCTCCGCTGTTTGCTCGGCACTGCCGTGCCGCCCCTGTGGGCTGCCTGTGGCAGGCATTTGTTGCTCGCCGCCGCGAGCACCCTTCGGGCTTCCTCTCGGAAGACTTGTCGCTCCGCTCCAATCGCTCCGCTCGGTTCGCTGGCTGCTCCGCCGCCTGCGCCCCCGCCGCCTTTGTCGCCGTGTTGGTCGCCATGTTTCCACCTCGACCTGCGGGGAGGGCCTCCGGCCGTTTGCAGAGGCGCGTTCGCGCGGGCGGTCCGCCCGCCGGCAGGTGCCGCGCCGCTCCGGCGTGTCTCCCGCGACTGCGGGATTGGGGTCGTTAGCCCACATCACACGCCATGCTTGCACTTGAGGTTCACATAAACGGGAAGCGACGGTGTCTGGCTGGCATCGCAGACGATGGCGTGGTGTCGGCCATTCTTTCTTGGGTTGGGCGCGGTCGTCCAGAGCGAGGGCTTCCGAAGGAGGACGTGAGCATTCGAGTCGGCGGCTTGGATTCAGAGCGTCGTGAGCACATGGATTGGTTGCTGCAGGAGTTGGCTGCCGGAGATGATGTACGGATTCGTGTCGTTGACGTTCCGAAGGTTGATCGCCCCATTAAGGGTAGTCGGAGGCCAGTAGATGACAGCACCCGACGTCAGAAGGCATACGTTCGTCGGATGGCGAAGCAGTTCGGATGGAAGATTGTGACCAAATGAAAACGCCTCCTCAGAAACTAGAATTACGGAGCCTTGATTCTGAACGATTTACGTAAGCCGCGAACAGGGAGTCATCGATCCAGAATCGGCCCCAGTTTCTTCTTCCATTGCTCCCCGCGCAGCGGGGTTGGGGTGCTAACCATGCGCTGCAACCTTTTTCCCAAACCATGAAAACAAACACCATCAGCATCGCAATCATTATGGCTCTCGTCGTATCGCCGCTGCTCGCGCAACAGGCATCTCCGACTCCGCCGACCCTCGACGAACTCCGCAAGAAACTCACAGACAGCAAATGGAAAGGAGACGATGGCGGCCACATGACATTCGCCGCCGACAAGTCCGTCACCACATCCTGGGGCACACGCGGCGAATGGAAACTCATCAATCCACACCTCCTCTCGTTCAAATGGTCTAAAGACAAACCAGAGAATGACGCCTTCGACCCAGCGACAATGACCTTTACCAAGCCAAACGGCATCAAATGGCATTTGGAGCCATAGAGTGTCAATTCAACTCAAAGAAGCGCCTAACCATACACTGCAGCGTCACAAACCAATGGGACGACGCTGTGCGACGGCGATGCCGACCAGATATGATTGCTGTGCTCCTCAGCGTCGCCATGACTGAGGAGCAAGCGGCACAAACCACCGATGCTGTTTTGCGGAATCCGTATGGCTTTAGAAGACCGCCAATCGCCTAACCAAACGCTGCAGCGAACGGCTCCGGGCGTCACAGCCTGTGCTCGCACCGCGTCCTGCCGGCCTGCCACCGACCCTTTGACCACACCTGCCGCTCTGCGGCCCACCCTCAACCGCCTGCGCCCGCACAGGCTGCGCCGCCCTCTTTCTCGCCCATCAACCAACCCCCGCTATTCCCCTCCGCCTCCTCGGCTGTCTCCCGCGACTGCGGGATTGCGGGCGTTAGGCGTTTCCTCGCGCTTCCTGAAATGAACATCCAAAAAAATACAAATGAATCTGCCACGATTACTCTCACTTCTTAGCATCGGTCTTCTCCTCAGCTCAACGCTTTCGCACGCTGGGGACGCTCAGACTGTCACCGTAACTGTTCCGAAGGGCGACAAGATTGCGATTCGCATTCCCGCAGCATGGCAGCAGACCGTCATCCAGCCAACGCCCGAACTACCACCGACCGTGAAAATCACGACAGCCACGAACACGGTCTCGCTGCAAATTACCTTTATACCCGACACTGAGGGACGCTTCGCCACGAAGGACAGCGTGGATCGAGTCGCGACAGAGGGAAACCAGCAATACGTTGCTGGCTCGGTAGAGAAGCGCCTCTCACTGACCCAGCTTGTGTCGAATTCGGTGCGCGGTTGCTACGCGACTTTCACCGACGCAGACCTTGCTGGTGTGACCGCGCCCAAGAACGGCCAGTTTCGCAACGTGGCGTCCGGGGTATTCGTCATCAAGAAGCAAATCGCGCCTTTCACGCTTCTCTCCAATGACAAAACAAGCGATGAGTATCGACAGGCGCTCCAAATCGTGACCGAAGGCATCTCTACCCAATGAGGCCGGAAACGGCTAACCATGCGTTGCAGCGAACGGCCCCGGGCGTCACCGCCTGTGCTCGAACCGCGTCCCGCCGGCCTGCCACCGACCCTTTGACCACGCCTGCCGCTCTGCAGCCCGCCCTCAACCGCCTGCGCCGCACTCTTTCTCGCCCATCAACCAACCCCCGCTATTCCCCTCCGCCTCCTCCGCCGTCTCCCGCGACTGCGGGATTGGGGGCGTTAGGCGACTTTCGCACCACAAGCACAACCTAGCCAAACTCTATGAACACCCAGACATACGAACCGCCAGCACACCCACCGCAAACAACGATTCCGGCGACCAAAAAGAGGAAGGGAGAATTTCTTGGAGTGGGCGCAGCCGTTCAAGCACTCGGGTTGGTATGCTTTTGTATCCCCGGCGTTGGTTGGCTACTCGGCATTATACTTCTCATCATCGGCGGGCGAATGGCTATTAAGACAATCTGTTCTCATTGCGGCAATCGCACAACGAAGGAGGCCAAGATTTGTGCGACTTGTGGCGCTCATTTTGTATGATTCCCAAGTCGCCTCCTCAGAAACTAGAATTACGGAGCCTTGATTATGAACGATTTACGCAAGCCGTGAACAGGGAGTCATCGATCCAGAATCGGCCCCAGTTTCTTCTCCCATTGCTCCCCGCGCAGCGGGGTTGGGGTGCTAACCATGCGCTGCGGCGAACGGCTCCGGGCCGTCATGCTTGCTGCTGCCCGCAGACCCCACCGCGCAGCAGTCACGCCGTCCCTCCGCAGTCTCCCGCGACTGCGGGATTGGGGGCGTTAGGCGACTTCCACGTATGACTCGATCAAGGACTCCCCGAATTTTGATGCACGTTGCCGGTGTCCTTATCTGTTCGCTGCTCGCCTATGCGATTTGGATTGCGTCTTCAGCCGTGGCGTTCAGTCCAATCATCGCAAGAGGCGATGATTCACCCCGGACCTTTGAGGCACTCCCAGTCTACATTCGGTTTTGTAGTTACCTTTCAGAGGCTATGTGCTATCCCTTCCTTTGGATTCGACCGGGCAGCACTCTAGATGGCTCCCACGCGCTTGTCCTGATGGCGCTTTTTTGGGGCGGCATCCTTTATCTCCCGTTTTATGCGATCCGCAGATTGCGACCTAACGTCGCCTAAGCGCTGCAGCGAACACGCGGTCGAGACGCTTCGCGGCCAGATCGTGTGGGAGGGGATCGTGGAGGTTTTCGACGTCGCAGAGCCGCCGCCAGCGGTCGCCTATGGCTGGGCTGTGGGAAGCGACCAACGGGCACAATACGTGACCATGAAGGGCAGGGGGCCAGCCGATTCCCCGCTCGCTGCCGTTCGCGTGTGGCTGGCCAGCCAATCCCAGAAATGAAACCAAAACGCACCAAACAAATCGTCGGAATATGCATCGGCATCCTGCTGGTGTTCGGCTTCCCAATCGTCGCCGGGATGCTTTTCCCATACGTCGAACCGGCCCGCGTCGTTACTGGCATGGGCTATAACGAGCCGCTCCACGCCGAACCGAACCCAAAACTGACTGCTCTCATGTGGTATGTAAACGGAGGCTCGGTCGTCGCCTATCTCATTCTCATCAGCTCCATCGTCTCGTTTGTTCGCGCAGGACGCGCCGCACGGAAACCGTGATTTGTGGAACATTTCAAATGAGGACATTACCCGGTCCGGTCCCCAAAATAGGACTCGCCCGGATCCGCATTTTCAGTAGTGGCTCAATTTGGACGACGCCTGAGTGCGCCAAACGTGCAAAGCGGTCCGGCAATAGGGACGAGCCAAGTCAGAAGCAGCCAAAGAGGTAATCTGCTATCGGAGCGATGATGCCGCAGGCAGTAGATCGTTGCGAATATGGCCAAACCGGGCACTGCGATGACAATGACGAACGAAAAGAGCTGAGAGAGGGCAAGCCACCAGTTGAAGTCTAATTGTTCGACTACGTCGGCAATCAGGTGGAGCGGGTTCATTCAACCCAGTAGAGCGATAATCTCGTCCAACGTCCAGAAACCGCGGATGGCGCGGATGAAATGCTTCCTTATCCGCGCCCATCCGTGTCATCCGCGGTCCCTCCTCTTCGATGGCGTTCGTGTGGATTTTCACGAAGTAGTAATCCGCGAAGTGGAGTGAAACGGCAGTTTGGAAGAACTTTCTCTCTCGCGGAGAAGATTGGAAACCGCGGATTTCGCGGATGGCGCGGATTGAAGAATTCCCTAATCCGCGTCATCCGCGTCATCCGTGGTTAAAAACTTCTGAAATAGTCTGCGCGAGTTGGGTGCATTTTGAAGGTTAGCACTGCGGAGATGCAGAGGCCGCAGACGATTTTCCACCACCCGGTGAGTGCCGCCGCGCAGCCTCTCTTTCCTCTGCGTCCTCTGCGTTTAAAAACGGCCACGACAGTATTAAAACCGCGCCCATTCCGCAGGTGGGCGTCTGGAGAAGCATCGAAATCTTTATATGTCATCTGAAACTAACCGTTGGCGGCAGCTCCTCCCGAACCACATTCCCGAAAAGACCCAAGCGCCGGAAATCAGTGGTCGCAAGGTGGACGGGGTGCTGTCCCAGAAGACGAATCCGAGTGCCCACACAGTCATCGTGATGGTCGCGATGATGACCAGCCGCTTGCGTGTCATAGGTGCCCGAGCAGTGCCTTTCGAGTGTTCAGCCTGTGGAGGTGGTGCAGGCTCGGGAGGACCGAAATCGTATCCACAGGCACAACGCCGCCACATCTCCCATTGCTGAGGGGTTCCACAGACGGGGCATATTTTGGAGTGCTTCATGGTCCTGGCCAGCGGGGAACTGTGGTCGCTGCCTGATTGACGCAGGAAATTGGGAGCGGTCAACGGTAGAGAGTGTGCGCCGTTGGGTCCGTTGATCGGCGGGGCGTTCTGGCGCACTTCTGAGGCTTACGGTGCATCCTGTTCCCCGCTGGAAACCTCTATCTGGAGACTTTGCCTTTCGCGGTCGAGGGATAGCTGTCCGACGCAAAAAGGCCTCGAGCTGCGATGCAGCATCTTTTGAGGGATACAGACGACGAAGCGATAGGGTTGCAACGTTCGCGGTCCCTCGCCAATCCAAACAGTCCCTGCTACGTCCACGCCGCGCTTGGTATCTGTGATCGTCTCGGGTATAAATCCATCAATCCAGAATCGCCGGTCGCAATCATCCGCCGAGTGTTCGAGCCAACGAGAGGCCTCCGATTCCAATCGCGCCCAAAACCACTGGTCATCCATGATTTGGTGTCGGCAATCCCGCATCCACTTCGGAATAGCAGGCGGACGCTGCCGCGCAAGGGCGGATTTCCCTGTGCTGCTTGCGAGATATCGAAGCGTGTTGTGAGAAGCGGCGAAGTTTCTCAAAATCTTTCTATGTCACGTAAAACCACGGGGTGTTGGTGCCGGTTGGTGGTCTAGAAATTACAGACCGCTCGGCGGCGGTTCCCAAAGGAGGCCTGCGTGAGCGCTGAAATCAAGGTCGGCAGGTGCCCCTTTCGGAAATCAGGCGTAAAGGCAAAATTTTGCCTTTACGCATTCCCGGATTACGATTCCGATGCGCCAAACGCGCTCCCCGTGAAATTTTTCTCTGAAAGCCAAGATGTAATGGGCCACGAATCTGGATTTGTCGCTATGCGCGCCAGAGTCGCTTGGTTCGATTTGCCCCTGATTGGGAAACTTGGGGCTGCTGCCGAGAAATTCAGCTCCACTTGCCATGGAGTTCAGTCGTTCGATTTGTTTTTCTTTTCAAAAAACCGATCCACCTTCGGCGTTTGGTGTCGCGTCCACGGGCATGTGGAAAAAGGCAAGATCAGCATGTTGCAGATGATTCTGAATCGAAAACCGTCTTCCAAACAGAAACCGAGCCCTAAAATGGTTCAATGCAGCAAGGAATTGGGTGGCTACCCAAACGGGCTCGATGCGTTGTTGTCTGAACTTGGAACCAGCCCCCTTTTATGCAACTGTAGTGCTGATTTGCTGGCATTACGCGTAAAATTGAAGATGAAACGCCGTCCAAAACGAGGCGATTTCTCTCCGTTCAATATATCAGGTGAGACAATTAAGCTGGAAAAAAAGGACGGAACAAGTATCGAAGTTGAGTTCGGATCTTTCGGCGAAAGCATCCAAGTGGAGTCGGATTTGAACTTGATTCCAAATGCCGAATGTTTTGAACATACTTGCGAGTTGCTCTTAAAAAAAGCAAAGCCATTAATTGAACCGAAATGAGTGCGACTGTGATAAAATTTCCAGAGCATCTTGCGACATACAAGGTACTACCGCACCCTGAGGAATGCGGAGACCAAGATGTGTCGCGTGGTCGGGAGGCAATGATGAAGGAGTTCCATCGTCGCCCACGGGCGAAGCGACGGACATCTCAGCAAAAAAGCATTCACGAATTCATTGAGTTGGCAATTGCTCCTTTGCGCAGAAAGATTGCCGCTCTCGAAGAGAAAACTAAAGAGCCGGCACCCCCGAAGTTGGGCTCTTTCGATCAATGGCTTGCTTCAAAGGAGGCGCAGGAATTTGCCGGTAAACACGTTGCTTGGCTTGGCGGCATCGTTGCCATTGGGGATAACGCCGACGATTTGATGGACAAGCTTTTAGGGGATGAAAGGGAAGAACAAGTGAGTATTGCAATTGTTCCTAAATGGCAGCCCGTCAAAGTCTGATTGGAAATTTTGCTGACGAGTCCGGCGTAAGCAGTCAGCCGTTCGCATATCTTTCCGTGGATAGAGGACAATCCGAATCAGGAAAAGTTCGCGCGCTTATAGACACGGGAGCGGAGATGATCCTACTTGAGAGGCGTTATGCCCTAAAAATGCTCGGGATAACCGCTGAAGACCTCGCCAATAGCGACATTGAAATTAAGATGATTGTCCCAGGGAGCGCCGCAGAAGTATTGGTCAAGGGATGGAGGGCTGATTTACGCTTGAGAGCATCTGGTGATGACGCAGACTACCTGCTCGTTAAGGATGCCTATATTTATGTGATAGATACGGTGTTTCCGGCCTTCCCGAGCCTTTTTGGGCAAAAGACAGGATTGCAAGAACGGTTTCTGGCCCACCACAACCGGGCCAAGAATGGATTTTGGCAACTGAAGGCATGAAAACTAAAAGGCCGCGGAATTAGGGTCAGTCCTGGGACTGACCCGAATGGCACTAAGTTAAGGAGGGTTTAGGATGCTTCCTACTCTGGTAAGAGCGCCCCACAACCAAGGCTGGAAGCCGATGAAGGCGGCACTGGCTCAGAGCGTCCTTCTCTTGAACAGAGGCCCGCTGCCGACCAAGTACCTGGTCGCCCGCGCGCTCGGTAAAATCAGGGCCGCAACAGAGTGAATATCATCCCAAACCCTCCTTAACTTAGTGCCATTCGGGACTGACCCCGTCCGCCGACCCGTTATTTATTGAGACTTCAGGTTGAGTTCGCTCAGCAAGGTCCGCAAGGGGCCGGCAATTTTGCCCCGCTGCCAGACCACGAACAAATCCCAGGTGGCACCGGCGTCAGCGAGGGGAACCATGACCACGTTCGGAACGTTCAGGTGAGAAATGAAGGCGGGTTGAATCGAAATCGCTTCTTCATTCGCGGACAGGGCGAGAGATTCCACCAGACCCGTGGCTTGGTCGATCGTGGCCAGGCGGGGACGGAAGCCGCCATATTTGCGGCAGAGCTGAATGATCTTCTGGGTGTATCCCGGCACCACCTCGTCCGATCCCCGCACGAACGTTTCGCCCTTTAATTGTGCCAGAGACACCTGTCTTTCGGTCGCGAACCGGTGGCTGACGGGCAGCGTAACCAGGCTCCTCACCGTCGCCATTTTCCGAGCATAGAAATCGCGCGAGAGCAGGTCGATCCCGTGCGAGGTCAATGCTAAATCAATGTTACCTTCCCGTAAGGCGACAATCATCTCGCCGGGCGTCTGATCGAGCATTTTGACTTTCAGCCGCGGATAAGTACGCCGCAGCGCGGCCAGGGCCGGCCCAAGATACTCCTGGACGGCCGACGCAATATAGCCAATCCGCAATCGTTCACTTTCTCCGCGCACCAGCCGGCGGACTTCAGCCATGGCGGAATCATAATCTGCCAGAAGTGTTTTGGCCCTTTCGGCCAGGGCATGTCCTCCGTTCGTGGGACGCACCCCGGCCGAGGTTCGTTCCAAAACGCGCCCCCCGAGATCGAGTTCGAGTGCTTGTATCTGGCGCGTGATGGCGGACTGGGAAATGCGCAGACGGTCCGCCGCACGACGGAGGCTGCCTTCCTCAAGAACCACCAGGAACAAGCGAAGTTTTTCCAGCATGATTAAAATAGTGATGCACATTTCGCATCACGGCAATCCCGAACCGGCATTAGCCGCACGGCGCGAGAAGGCGCATGGTTGAGCATGAACAACGGACAAAAACTAACGGGAAAAATTGCGGTTATCACGGGCGGAAACAGCGGGATTGGCCTGGCCACAGCCCAGCGCTTCGTGGAAGAAGGTGCGCACGTCGTGATCACCGGGCGACGAGAGAAAGAGTTGAAGGAGGCCGCAGCCATCATCCAGAGAAACGTGACGACGGTCGTGGGCGACGTGTCACGCTTGGAAGATCTGGACCGGCTCTATGCCGTCGTGAAAGAGAAACATGGTCACATCGACATCCTTTTCGCGAACGCCGGCGCGGGGACCATCGCACCGCTCGCGGTAGCTACTGAGGCCCATTTTGACCAGACCTTTGACGTGAACGTGAAGGGGCTGTTCTTTACGGTGCAGAAAGCCCTTCCGCTCTTTCAAGACGGCGGTTCGATTGTCCTGAATTCTTCGGTCGCGAACGTGTTGGGGACCCCAGGGTTTAGCGCCTACGCCGCGAGCAAGGCGGCGGTGCGCAACTTTGCGCGCGCCTGGACGATGGAGCTGAAAGATCGCAAGATTCGTGTGAATTCGATGAGCCCCGGACCAATCGAAACCCCGGCTTTGGAGAATGCGGGCCTGACCGCGGAACAGGCAGAACAGGCGGCAGCTCAGTTCGTCTCGCAAGTTCCGCTCGGCCGCAGAGGCAGGCCCGAGGAAATCGCTGCCGCAGTCGCGTTCCTCGCCTCTGATGAAAGCTCTTACATCACCGGTGTGGATCTCGCCGTCGATGGAGGCATGGCGCAGGTCTGACCGCGGCGCGTTCGCTTCTCGCACGTTAGTTCTAACATAAAATCGGAGATACATGATGAGTTATGCAATTGTCGGATTCGGTAAGATCGGCCAGGCGCTCGCCCACGCCTTCGCCCGTAAAAACATCCACGTGACCGTCGCGAGCCGCCGGCCGCCCGAGGCGTTGGCGCCGCAGGCTCGGGCGATTGGACCCACGGTCGTCGCCAGGTCGCTGCGGGAGGCACTCGCGGCCGACACCATCATCCTGGCGGTCCCGTTCGGGGAACATCGCGAGGTGGCGAAGGCCTTGCCGAGCTGGAAAGGCAAGACGGTCATCGACGCGATGAACGCGTTACTTCCACCGGAGGAGCTGGACGGACTCCCGTCCTCCGCCTTCGTTGCGAAGGCGTTCACCGGCGCTCAGTTCGTGAAAGGTTTTAATCATCTGCCTGCGGCCACCCTGGCCGCCGATCCGATCGTCGAGGGGGGCCATCGGGTCGTCTTTCTGTCGAGCGACGACGAGGACGCGATCGCTCCCGTGGCGGATTTGGCCAAACAACTCGGGTTCGCACCCGTCAACCTGGGAAAGCTCAACGAGGGTGGCGCGCTGGTCCACGCACGCGGCGGCACATGGGGTCAGCTCATCTTCCAGGATTTGTTCAAGAAGGAGCAGGGAGAAATAGGGGAGGAATAGGGGTCAGGGAGAAATAGGGAGAAATAGGGTCAGGCGAGAATGGCGCTAAGATAAGGCCGCTTTTCAGAGTAAATGCCCGCGGCACTCTTCCCAAAACCTCCTTATCTTAGTGCCATTCGGGTCAGGCGACATTTCTAGACAGGCTGTCAGAAAATGTCGCCTGACCCGAATGGCACGTGACCTGACCCGAATGGCACGTGACCCGAATGGCACGGATGGTGTAGAGCATACCGAATGGCACCGAGGATGGTAGTTTAGAGCGTCTGCCGAAAAGCGTTTCCGGATAACCAAGCCGGAGGCTTGGAGGATATTAGCCGGCGGTACCACCGCCGGGAAAAGCGATAAATCGGCGCCGCCCCGGCAGGGGCGGGGGAATGGTCGATCTGGAAATTTCTGCGTCCCTGATAGGGCATCTCCCGCATCCCTGCCGGGATGCAACGCTTTGCTCGGACGCTATCCGGCGGTGTTACCGCCGGCTACCGTCCTCCAAGCCTCCGGCTTGGCTATCCGGAAACTATTCTGGGCATTTGCCCTCTCCGTGCCGGCGGCGGGGCTCAAAAAATCAACGAAGGGCCGGTTTCATGTAATTCTTCAGTCGGGTTTGTGCTTGGGCAGGCCCTTGCGGGCACGCCTGACATGCAGACGGAGCAAGATCTCATGACGACCTTTGGCCTCTCCGCCGAAGGTGCGGCCCTGCTGCGCGATCGTGTTTTCGGCGGCATCGTGCGCGCCGTCTCCGGCAATCCCGGGAACCGGCCTAATGCGATCAAGGACCCGATCGCTTACTGTAGCTATGAGCGCGCCCTGCGGGAACCTTCCCTCATCGCCAGGATTTACCCGAAATACGCCGACCAAGCCGAAAAGCTGGCGAAGAAGCGCTATCGGCCGGCCGTTTACTCACGGTTGCCGGAGGAATCGCCCAAGCGTTGGTGGCAGTTTTGGAGGCGAACCACGAAATAGACCAAACAGACGAAAAGAAGAAGGAACCGCGAATAGCCGCGAATGAACGAGAATAGCAGAGGGAATGAAACGGCTGCTCTGCCCATTCGCGGTTCCCTTCCCTTTCGTCTAATTTGTCTATTTCGTGGTTTACCCTTTGGTTGCGGCTCGGCCGCGCTGGGTCTTTGCGTTTTAAAAAGGATTTCAATGACATCGTTCCGGCTGAGAACCTGGGAGAACATCAAAACTCTTATAGGTCATCTAGGGTCGGCCGGCGGAGGAGGCTGGGGCGGCACGGATGGCTCCCACCCTTGGAGTTCGTGGTATTTACGGCAAGCGGCGTCCCACGAATCGGCCTCGATACGCCAGATGAGATCTCCGCAATCCGGTTGACTGGAACCGTCGGCAAAGCGAGGTGCGTGCTCACCCTCGACCAAGGTGTGGGCCTTTCCGTCGGTGCCCCAAGCGGTGTACGTCATGGAAGGTTCGCTTATCACGGGAATGGGTCTGCGTGAATCCGATTCTGATTCCACGGTGCAACACGCCGGGCTTTCCGGATCGTGGAAATCGGCAAAAACATCAAAAGTTTTTATATGTCCTCCAAGGTCGGCAATGGTGTCCCAGTGGACCGAAGGTTCCGTTGTTGTTGGGAAGCGTCATCTTCTGCTACCGTCGCAAAGATGACACCGAGACAGAAAGTAGGGACCACGCTCGTCTTGAGCTCGCTCCTCGCGGCGGCCGTGATCCAGTTCAGAACAGGTGCCCTGGTCCACAACGTGTCCTCGAGACACCTACGGCGCAATGGAGGTAAAGGTCCATGGTGCCGTGGGGACAACCCCAGCGCGGCAGAGCCGCAACCCAATGGAGATCGGGAACGACGTTCAAGCAGCGGGGAAAAATTTGACCACGGATTTCAGGCATGACACGGATTGAAGAATTCCTTAATCCGTGAAATTCGCGTAGCCGAGTCTGCGAGACGCCCATGGCGCAACGGGGGCAATCCGTGGTTAAAAACCTCTGAAATAATCTACGCGAGCTGGGTGCATTTTAAAGGTTAGCACTGCAGAGACGCAGAGGCCGCCCAAAGCAATAAAGCATCGAGCGGGGTGCCGTGGCATCCCTCTGCCGTTCCGTGTGGTGGGCGCGTGGATCGTTCTGCACTATTACGGTCTGGTCCAGCGGGTAATCGCCGACCCAAAGGTCCAAATACCAGGACATCGCGCTCTGGATCAAAGGGACATGGTCGCATAGCCACGCCAAAGGGTCGTAAAAGCCGGGGAACCATATGCGCCCAGTATGAAAATTCCTCACCAGAAGATTTTTGCGATCTATCTGAATACGAAGGACTGGGCCGAGCGAAAGCGGGTAGGCAATCAGCAGGGCACAGACGGCGGCGGAAATCAGGCGACGCGACTTCATATGCAGTTGGCGCCGGTGGCGCGGAGGTGACCGGCGGACGGCCTGCGGTTTCCGATTCCGTGGCTCGATGGGGCGGCCTCTGAAACGGACGTGGCCTCGGGGGAACGCATGCAGTCAACGTAGGCGTGAAGAAAAGCTCTTCCAAGCGGATAAGTCGGTCTAGAGCGTGTCATGCACTCCCGCAGGGCCGAAGGCCCGACCATTCTTCAGCCCAGCCCAACGGGCTGGGTTAACCAGCAACCAATGACCGCGGCCTGAAGGACTGCGATACTCGCGATGTCTCCATCGTTCTTCCGTGAGCTAGGACCCCGTGCGTTCTTGGCGAACCCGTATCGCTCCCCGTTGGGGCGCGGGATTGGTTGTTCCATTTACCCAGCCCGTTGGGCTGGGCTGAGGAATGGTCGGGCCTTCGGCCCTGAACGGTGCATGACACGCTCCAGACGGCCCCGCGGGGCATTTCCCTATGGCTCTCTGTCCCCATTTTTCAACGGGGAAATGTCCGTTGAAACTCTCGCCGGAGCCCCACAGCCTGACCACATGGCGGATCCCACGGTGACCATTTTTGACTGACCCCGAATTCCCTGCGCTTTCCATCCGGACAATAGGTAGAGTATGTTCCACCTCTATGTATGTAACCGCATGCCTGCGGCCCAAGGGCATCCTCCGGTTCGTCGGCGTGGTCCTCTTCCTGATCGGCGGATTTTATCTCGAAGAAGCGGCCCGCGGCTATCTGGCCTGGCGGCACTACGAAACCGAAGCGAAGCGGCGCGGGGCCAAAATCGCCCTGGCCGATTTTGTGCTGCCGCCAGTCCCCGATGACGAGAATTTTGCGAGCATTCCCATTCTTCAGGCCGGATATCGGGCGCCCAAAAGCATTCTCGTCATCGGCGATCCATTCACCCGTTGGAAGCGCTCCAGCGTGCCGGAGCCGGAACTGAGCGATCCGCTCAAACAGACTCCGATCGATCTGCGCGCGTGGCAGGCCTATTTCGTCAAGCTGAAGCTGCTGCCGGCTGCGAGCAGCAATGCATCGGTCGATGTGCTCCAGGCGCTTGAACATTACGCCGAGCCGCTCGCCCAGTTTAGCGCCGCGGGAGCGCGCCCGCATTACCGCCCTCCTATCCATTGGCTGGATACTGACACCTACGATATCCCCGGTTACTTTTTTCTTCGGAGTGCGGCCAAGCTTTACGCCGTGCGCCTGAGTGCGCGCCTCGCCCACGGCGAGAGCGCCGCGGCCTACCAGGATTTTCACGATGGATTGCACCTGGCCGAAGTGACCATCGAAGAGCCGTCATTCAGCCTGGGACTGCAGCGGCAAAAAATAGCCGAAATGATGGAGGCTGCAGTCTGGAGCGGTCTTGCCGCGCACCAATGGGCGGAACCGGAATTGCGCAAAATAGATAGCGATCTCGCCACGCTGGATTTGCTGAAGGAGTTTTCACGAATCGTCCAGTATGACCGCGCCGAATTCAACCTGGAGATGGACAGGAACATCGCCAGGCCGGAAAGGATGGTGGACTGGGTGTTTGCCCACGCCCTCGATGAGGTTCCCAGCATGGGAGAAAAATTCCTTTGCGCGCTTTACCCCACCGGATGGATTTACCAGAGCAAGGTACGCGGCAATCAATACGCCGATGAGGTCGCAGCGCGCATCGACCCAGGCCAACGGCGCTGGTGGGGCAGCCGCCCGATTCGGTCGATGCCGACCGACGAAGACAGCATCCTGGAGACGACGTATTACGCGACATTCCGCCTCATCTATGGACTCCATTGGGAGGAGGTGGATTTCGTTCAAACGGCGACGACCACCGACGAGGCACGGATGGCCTGCGCCTTGGAACGGTTTCATCTCGCGCGCGGGGCTTATCCCGCGACACTCAGCGAGCTCACGCCGGAATTCATCCCGTCCGTCCCTTCCCAAATCGTGGATGGGAAGCCTTATCACTATCGATTGTCGGACGATGGCGGCTTTCTCCTCTATTCCGTCGGCCTGGACGGCGTGGATCATGGCGGCGAACTGCCCCCCATTCGCCCCATCGGAGAGCGTCTGGATTGGATCTGGCGCTATCCGGCAAAATAGAGCGACAGGATAATGATTGACGCCGCTACCTTCGCCGCTGGCCAGCGCGTGAACAAATCCTTCAAATAATCGAACGGATTGATCCCGTGCCGACGGCAACTGCCCGGAAGGGTGGAGATCACTGCGCTCCTTTCGCCGGCATCGGGATGGCCCACGAACAACCAGTTTTTCTTTCCCAGCGCACTGGGCCGATTGGCGTCCATTCGCGGTTCCCTTCTCTTTTCGTCTATTTGGTCTATTTCGTGGTTTCCCCTCAACCTAAACCGCGCCAAAGTCACCCGACGTCGGTTTTAATGCGGTGTGGTAATTGTGGCCGGCGCTGGCAGGATATGGTGCGATGAGCCACTGGATTTCAGCCCTGCGGTGTGGAGTCGCGCTCTCCGCGCTTTGGATTGGGCCGGTCGCGGGCGCACCGCCGAAGTCAGAGCGTGGAACCCCGGACCTGGACGAGCTCCTCACGCTTTACAAAGACTACGGATTGCCGCTGCCTCCCGACGCGGCCCGCCTGGTCCGTTTTCCGAATGGCACGTCCACTCAGGATGATTCTGGAAAACACATCCCGTTTTACGCCCTGGGCTTTTGGCTGAATCCGACCGCGACCAAAGAGCTGCCGGAGATTCTGGTGGGTCCGGTGCATTTTCGCTACGCATCGGACGTGTGGCGTGACCCGCCGCAAAGGGTGGATCCAAAATCGGTCTCGCTGGATCACGTCGAGCCGGGGTGGCGGACAGCGCTCGACCCGCTGAACGCCGCGCTCGCGACTTTGATCCAATGTCATGCCCGAGGTTACGAACCTCTCGCGCGACGTCTGGTCGCGCCCAGCCTGAGCGTGGATCGCTGGGGAGGGCCAGGCGCGGTGTGGGGCAACGCGCCGCCCCTCCATCCAAACGGGAAGAAGGCCACCGCGGAGGAAAATGACAGAGCGCTCAAAGTCCGCCTGGCGGAATTGGCGTGGAATTACTGGGAAGGCGAACTGCTCGACGAAAAGAGTGACTGGCACGGCGTCGCGAGCCGATTGACTCACCTTCTCGAGGTGCAGCCGGCCTTGGAGGACGACAGCCGCCGCCGCCTCATCCAGTCCATCGAGGAGGCCTTGGAACCGTCGCGGTCGAAGCCGGGCAGCATCGAGGCGCTGATCGATGATCTCGTGAACGTGACCAACCAAGTGAGCGCCGCGGCGGAACCCGACGCCCGGATTCTGCGCGTGGAAGCCCTGGGTTTCGACACGGTGCCCGCGCTTATCGCGCATTGCCAGGACCAGCGTCTGACGCATTCGGCGAATCCGCGGGTGAATAATTTTCCGCCGAGCATGCGAGTCGTTGGCGAAGTGGTCAGTGATATCTTGCAACACTTTGCCGGCGAAGATTTGGGGACGGATTCGCTGCCCCGGGCGCTCGGCCAGGGTGTCCGGAAAGACGAGGTCCAAAAGTGGTGGGATGACGCGCGGAAGGCGACGGAGGAGACTTATGCCGTCGCTCACATTTTCCGGCGCGCGGATAAGATGGACTTGGTCAATGACACCTGGTTGCGGGTGATGGAACGGAAGTACCCGGCGAGACTTCCAGAGATATATGACCAGTGTCTCGCCAGTGCTGTGCCATCCGCGGAAATCGCCAAGGCCATCGGCCGGGCGGCACTGTCCAAAGACGAGAAACTTCGGCTGCTCCAACGGGGATTGCAGAGCGAAAACCCCGACCACCAGCATTGGGCACTCGTCGCCATTCTGCCCATCGATCCCGCTCTCGCCAATGCGGCGATCGTCAAACGGCTCGACGATCTTCCGGAAAAAACGTCCGGCCCGGTCTGGACATCGTGGGAGGCAGCAGTGGCCCACCTCGCCATGGAATCGGATTCGCCGGAAGTATGGCGGGCCCTCCTCCGCGCGGCGCAGCGGGCCGATGTCAGCCTGCGGATGGAACTCATGAACCCGATGGACTATCTCTACATCGGAGAGCGGCAACGCCAGCAGCGCCTGGCGTTCCTTGCGGCCTTTCTCGATGACCAGACCGAGCGCGACAGGAAATCAGATCAGAAGCTCTATTCCGGACCGTGTGCCGGATTCGAATTTGACCGCATCACGGTGCGGGATTTCGCCGCCTTCGAGATCGCCCATATTCTGAAAGCACCCGAGGTGCGGACCGAGGAATGGACTCCGGAAAAGTGGGCGCAGTTACGTCAAAAAGTGAAAGTCGCCCTCGCGCAGGAACGATAGGGGAGCGGTCGGTTAGTTGATCGCGCACGTGCGTAACCGGGGTCAAGTAGGGAATTAGGGGGCACCAATTTCTGATGGACACCCTTTCGGATGAAAAACGAAGACTGGAATGTAAATGAAAAGGCCGCTACCTACCCTGCTTCCCCGCACTGGAAGGTAGCGGTTGCCAGGGATAGTGGCTTTTGCCATCCTCCATCTCCATGCACGTCCCCCAGACGGAGGTGATCTTGAAACACGCCGACGTGGAGCTGGCGCGTGTGACCGTGCCCCCGGGGGATTACGTCATTGGCCGGAGTGCGGAGGTCGAAATCCATGCAGAGACGCCACTGCTTTCCAGGAAGCACGCGAAGCTGACCATCGAATACGATCAGTTGTTTATACAGGATTTGAGGAGCAGCAATGGCACGTTCATCAACGATCAGCCGGTGAAGGAAATCACTCGGGTCTTTCCCAATCAGTGCGTTCGGCTGGGTCCAGACATCACTTTAGAGATTCACCGTCAACGCACACCCAGTGAACCAGATCTGAGTCTGGCACCAAAGCAAGCCGCAATTCGCCGCTACCTGCCCGAGGAACTCTTGACGGATAAACGCTACGCTATTGGCGGCCAAATCGCCCAGGGTGGCATGGGAGCCATTCTCGACGCGAAGCAGACGGCCACACAGCGCACCGTGGCCATGAAAGTGATGCTTGGATCGGCTGACGAAGGGGATGTGCTGCGATTCATTGAGGAGGCCCAGGTGACCGCACAATTGGAGCATCCGAATATCGTTCCAGTGCATGAACTGGGTGTGGATGAACAGGACCAGGTGTTCTACACGATGAAGATGGTGCGAGGAATCACCCTCAAAAAGGTCCTCGATCTACTCGCCGAAGGAATGCCAGAGACGGTGAAGAAGTATCCGCTACCTACACTCCTGACGATATTTCAAAAAGTCTGTGACGCTATTGCCTTCGCCCACAGCCGAGGCGTCATTCACCGGGATCTCAAGCCAGAGAACATCATGCTGGATGATTTCGGCGTCGTGCTCGTCATGGATTGGGGCATCGCCAAGGTCATTAAAGATGGGGCTCCAAACTCCTCCTTCGCCATGACCATGCGTGAAGGAGTGGCCAGCGTCCGCAGTGGCCAACCTGAGTTGAGTGGCACCCTCGCGGGTACGATCATGGGCACGCCGCAGTACATGAGCCCGGAGCAGGCTCGCGGTGAAATCGATTCCCTCGACGTGCGTAGCGACATTTATACGCTCGGGGCGATCCTCTACCGTATTCTGACATTACACTCACACGTCACTGGTCAGACTGCTGGAGAGATCGTGGACAAAACGGGACGAGGTGAAATCGAACCGCTGAATTCACCGAAGTTGGGAAAAGTAAACCATCTACCCGGTGGCGCTATACCTGATTCACTTTCTGCTGTGGTCCGGAAAGCGATGGCTCTCGATAAATCTGCCCGTTACCAGCGAGCGGAAGACCTTCAGCGCGACCTCAATGCCTATCAGACCGGGTTCGCCACCGGTGCTGAGAATGCGGGAGCTTGGAAACAGATCACACTCCTGGTTAAGCGCCATAAGGGAGTGGCCATCAGCGTGGCCTTGGCGCTCCTCATAATCGTCACGCTTTCGACTGCATTTACGATGAGAGTGTTCCACGAAAAGCACATTGCCGAACACAATGCGGAAGTGGCCACGCAAAATGAAAAGCGGGCCAACTCCACGCTGGACCGTCTCCGAGGCACCGCGCCAACTTTCCAAGCACAGGCGCAGGCGCTCATCGAAAAGCAACAATTTTCCGACGCCTTGGAAAAGATCAATTACGCCATCGACTTGAATCCCACTGAGGCCGAATACCATGACCTCAAGGGCAACATCCTGGAAGACCTCAGCCGACTGGCCGACGCGCAGCAAGAGTATACGCAGGCGCTACAGCACAACCCTGCCCATGCACAAGCCCGAGAGAATCTTGATCTTTGCAATGAACTGCTCCGAGTCGAGGGTGACCACGGCGAGTTGAGCAAGGCGAGCGTCAATAAGCTCAATCTGTTGATGCGCGAGGAAGGCCGTGCCGCCGAAGCCATTGCCACTGTCCGCGTGCTGAGCAAAGACCGGCAGGCGCTTTACGACACCTGGAAGGCGGTTTTCGCCAAGGCCGGGTGGCCACGCGACGCTAACACACTCATTCTCGACAATGATGGCCTATTTCAAGTCAATTTACACGAATTCAAACTCGATGACATCTCGTTCCTCCACAGAATGCCGGTGAAGTCTCTGATTCTGGATGGGGCGAAAGTGAGCAATCTACAGCCTTTGGAGGGCGCTCCACTCCGCGTGCTTGACCTTAATAATGTTTCCACGATCACTGACCTCAGTCCGCTAAGAGGAATGAAGCTAACCGACCTCAACCTCCACGAAACGAAAGTGACGGATTTGAGCCCATTGCAGGGGATGCCGTTGGAACACCTGAATCTGTGGAATGCAAATGGAGTTAGCGACATCAGTGCGCTGCGCGGGATGCCGTTGAAGGTGCTGGTTTTAAGGGCGTCCAACGTTACGGATATCCGCGCATTGCAAGGCATGCCCCTGGTAAGCCTAAATTTGCAAGACAACCGGATCACTGACTACTCTCCCCTCAAAGGTATGCGGCTCGCGTGGTTTGAGGCGCCGGAAGGTTTCCGTGACAGCGATCTCGCCTTGCTGAGAGAGATGCCGATAGAGCACCTCGCTCTGAGGCAATCCAGCGTCAGCGATTTGCGACCCTTGCAAGCCATGCCCCTCAAGGAACTGAACCTTGATGCCTCTAATAGAACACGCATTACTGATCTCAGTCCGCTCGCCGAGATGAAGCTGACTTCTATCGACGTGGCCAATTCGCCGATCGCAGATCTCTCGGCGCTCCGCGGCCAGCCAGTTGAGCTCGCCGTGATTAGCCGCACACTGGCGACGGATTTCAGCGTGGTCGCAACCTGGCCGCTGAACTTCTTCTACGCAGAAGATACCAAGTTCAGCGATTTGCGTTTGCTCGCAGGAAAGACAATCAAAGGGTTGGACGTCGAGGATACCCCTGTTGCGGACATTTCGCCACTTCGTGGAATGCCGATCCGCACGCTGTTGCTGTGGGGCACGAAGGTGACCGATCTCCGCCCGCTCGCCGAACTGCCCGACTTGGAAGAGTTGAGCATTCCCAGCGACGCCACCGACATCGAATTCCTCCGCCACTTGCCGAATCTGCGAAGCCTTGATAATCATCACGTCCTCGTATTTGGCCAGCGCCGCCCCGTCGCCGAGTTCTGGAAGGAATACGACGCGAAGCAAGCGGCTGGAAAGAAGTGAGTCGCGGGCTCTCTCCTCTTTTCGTGCTCTTTCGTGTATTGCCCCCATGGCAGGACCAAATATTGGGTTACCTTCGGAATTAGGGGCCACATATCTTGACAGGCTGCCAAGATATGTTGACTGACCCCTATTTCACGGCGAGGAGGCGGAGACAAGGAGACAAGGAGACAAGGAGACAAGGAGACGTTCGTCGCGAGGCCCGCTCCTTGTCTGATGGTCGGATGGTCTCCTTGTCTCTTTTGCCTTGACGATCGGGCGCACGCTCCCAACGCGAATCAGCGTGGATACCGAAGATTCCGAAGATTCCGAAGATTCCGAAGATTCCGAAGACGCCGCCGACGCTGAAGACGCCGAACCCCTTCCGCCGCAGCAAGCCGCCGACTGGACCTCTCCGGAGACCACGCCGCCGACCTCCAGCGCGGGCAGTGATCCGGGCTATCCGGCCTATCTTCCGTCGGATGACGAAGCGAACCCGAACGTCCCGGCGGGTTGGCGGTTCGATGACCTCCAGCAGCCAGCGGCGGACTCCGATCCGGCCGCCCCGGCGCCGCAGGCGCGGCCGGCCGCACCGGTGGCCGCGGCCCCCAAGGCCGCTTATCGCGTGACCGGCGAAGACCTGGCCCGCCGGGGTGTGGGCTTTTACACGAATCTCCCGGCGGGCGCGCCGGGGGCGGCGCCGCCGGGCGGTCCGGATCCGAATGGCGGCGCGCTCACTTCGTCCAACTCGTCATTCCTCGGCGGAGTCCGGGCCAGCGCGCCGGCGCGGCAGTTTGCTTTCGATCCGCAAACGGGAAATACGACCGGTGGGCCGGCGTCGGGGATGGCGAATGATCCGACGATGACTTGGGGTCAGCCGCTGGCGGCTAACTCTAGCTTGCGGTCGGTGACATCGGACGGGGATCTGGCGACTCACTCCGCAGCGGGAGCGGGGAATGATTCCGACCCGTCAGCGGCGGCGTCAGCGTTGGCGCAGATCCCGGCGGGGCCGATGGGCGCGGCCCGGGAGGCCCTCCTCGCGGCCCAACAGGCCGCGGCCGATTCGCGGACCAGGACCGCCGCGACCTTGCAGAGTCTCGGCGTGCCGCTGGTCGATGCCACCGGCGCGCCGCTCGATCTCGATACCGCAGGCATCGATGCGCTCCGCGCGCAGGTCGATGCGACTTACAACGCGGAATACGCCGCGGACGCGGCCAATGAGCATGCGGCCTTTGGGCTGAGTTCCGGTTATACCCCGGAGGCGCAGGCGTTGCGCGATGACATCACCCGGCGCAAGGCCCAGGCTATGGCGGCGATCGGCGAGCATCTCGGCACGCTCGGCGCGGTCCAGCAGGCGGCGGCTCAGTACGACGACGCGCGCGCGCCGATGGCGGCGTTTACCGTGCAGCGCCTCGGCGAGATCAATGCGCAGCGCACCGCGCAAGGTTTGCCGCCGGTGGCGATCCCGCCGGAGACGCAGCGGCTCGCGGATCGGTTTGCCCAAGGCGCGGGGGCGGCGGATGGGACCAATGGGACCAATGGGACCAATGGGACCAATGGGAGTGGCGCAGATGGCGCGGCGGGTGGACCAGCGTCCCAAAACTCCAGCCCGACCATCCCGGGGCTGGAGGATTTCGCCAATGTTATCCACCCGCCCCAACCCGGCGGCGACACGGCCGCCCAGCCGCCCGGCGCCACGGATGCTTCGCCCGGCTCAGCGGATGCCTCAGATCCCCAACACTCCAATACTCCAGCACTCCAATCCTCCACCCCCTCCGCCGCGCAGCAAGCCCTGCTCGACGCCCAAGCGGGGAAGAAAGCCTACGGCTACGACCCGGCGACCGGGATCCATTTCACCCAGGAAAATCCGGCCGATGGTTTGCGCCAGGCGGTGGCCGATGGCTTGGTCGACCCGCAATGGGCGGCGGCGCATCAAGCGGACTTCCAGGCCGTCCAGGACAAATACCAGGCGCTGGTCAAATCCGCCGGCGGCGCGGCGCAAGTGAAAGCGCTCATGCATGGCCTCGGGATCGGCGGGGCCTTCGCGCTCGGAAGCATTCCCGGCGCGAAGATCGGCGCCCTGGGCGCGGCGCTCATTCCCGGCGTGGGCGAGACCGGCATCGCCGAACTCATCGCCGGCGGCCTCGGCGGGCTGGCCACCGGGACCATGGCCGCGTGGGCGGCGCACAAGGCGCTGGATAAGCTCGCCGATTACTCCACCGCGGTGAAGAGCTTGAATGACTCCGCGGAACTTCACCCGTACTACGATCAAGCCGGGCAGCTCGTCGGCTCGCTCTTGAATGCGCCCAAGGCGATCAGCAATGTCTATAACGTCGCCAGGATCGCCGCCGACGAAGCGGGTAACATCGGCGCCGGGGTGAAGTTAGCGGCCAGGATCGTCGGCGGCTCGGCCGCGGTCGGCGCGGGCTTTGAGGCCACCGTGCGGCCGGTCTTCGACCTGGCGAAGAACGCGGTGGCCGATCAGCTCGGCTATGCCCATGACGAATTTCAACCGCCCACCTTGAAGAGCATGGCGACCAATGCCGCGCTGGCCATGTTTGTCGCCGGGCATAACATCGAGTTCAAGGATTACACCGGCAACGAGATCACCGATATCTTCACCCGGGCCCAGGCCCGGCAGCTCGCCGGCGTGCCGCTGGAGGCGTCGTTGACGTCGGAGCAGGCCGCCGCGGCGGCCCAGGCCGCCGGGCTGAAGAGCGACGCGACCGCCGCGTTCCAACAGCCGCTCGCCCCGGCGGAACTGAAAGTCTTCAACGCCATCGGCAACAAGATGGCGGAGATGAAGGCGAGCGGGAATTATGAAAACGCCCGGATCACCGATATCACCGCCCGGCAGGCCGTGGTGCCAGACATCCTCGGTGGCAAAAAGCCCCTGACCACCGCGACCAGCGCGGAGATCCAAACCGTCCCGGGCGAAGCGCCGAGAGCGATGTTAGACGAGGCGCCGGGAGTCTCCCCCGCCGCGCCCCGCGCGGCCCTGGAAGCGCCGTCCTCCTCATCGCCCGCCGCCCCTGGCGACGCACCTATCCGCACCGCACCGGGCTCCGTGGACTCGTCCCGGCAGAGCGCAGCGACGCCGGACTCGAACACCGAGCTCGCCGCGCGCCGCCAGGAGCTGGCGGCGATGCCGCCCCATACTCCGCCGTGGCAACGCGAGGTCATCGCCGGTCGCATCCGCCAGCTTCAAACCAGCATCGCCCAAAATGAAAGCAATCCGATTTCTTCGCCCGCCCTGAGCTTGTCGAATGGGCCTGCGCACCCGTCTGGCCTGATTCCCGGCCTCCCGGTTGAGAGTGTGGCCAACCCTCAGCCACCGTCCACGATCATCCCTGGCCTTCCCGACGATGCCCCTCATCCGCCCGCCCTGAGCTTGTCGAAGGGGTGGGGCGTGATCGACCCGAGCCACGTCGGCGCGCCGGTAGAAACACGAGATGGCCGCCGCGGCACGCTCCGCGAGGCCGGCCACGACGCCGTGGCCATTCAGCCGGCTGACGGCGCGCCCTTCGGCGTGCTGCGCAGCGAGGCCCGACTTTCATCCACGCAGGGTGCTCCCGGTGAGCCGGCCACCGCGCAGTTAGTCGAGCCGACGGCACTCCCATCCGGAAACCCCCAACCCTCCTTCGGCTCGACCAAGGAGGTTCTCGCGCGGTCCACGCGCCCCAACGGATCGGTGGTCCTGAATGCGGACGATCTCGTGGCGAAGCATCCTGAATTCCAAGCGCAAGAGGATTTGGGCGAAGCGATCCGAACAGCCAGGAGATTACATCCGGCAGCGCGCCAATCCAGAGATGCCGCGTTTGATGAGGCACTGCGCAAACCAGCGGCATCGCCAGAGGTCGTTTTGACTGCAGGGGGAGCTGGCAGTGGAAAGAGCACTTATATCGACGGTCAAGCGCCGGGAACCCTGATTCTCGATAGTAATCTTCGCGATCCGAAGCAGGCGGCCGAATGGATTGCCGCCGCGGCAGGCGCGGGAAGAAAACCGAGCGTTGCCTATGTTCATCGCGAATTCGATCACGCCGTTCGGGCCAACCTGCGGCGCGCGGTGAGGGAGCGCCGCGTGGTGGATGCGCCCAACATCGCGGCGGCGCATGCCGAAGCGCGGGATGCCATCGAAAAGTTGCTGGAAGCCCCAGGAGCAGCCAAAATCCAGCTTCGCAATAACATCGAGAACGTGGGCTATCGCGGCATGACGCCGGAAGAGTTACGCGCCTTGCCAAAGCCCAGCGTTGACGAACTGACCCAACGAGCCCATAATATCGCCGATGCAATCCAATCCGGAACCGACCCCCACTGGCCACACGGACCCCTCCCTGAAGCCCTCTACCGAGCCTTCTCCAAAAGCGGATACGAGCACGGAGGACATGCACGAGCAGATGCGGCTATCAGCGAACGCGAAGATCGCGGAAGCGGTCCGTCGGGGCGTGCCGGTGCACGACGTGATTCCGGTGCATTAAGCGGGCCGCCGGGCGAGATCCCCGGCATCCCTGGCATTCAAGGGCGCGAGGGAACCCTCCCTGGCCTTCCCGACAACGCGCCGCAGGCGCATGTCCTGAGCCTGTCGAATGAGCCCGCCCTGAGCCTGTCGAATGGGTGGGGCGCGATCAACCCGAGCCATGTCGGCGCCCCGGTGGAAACGCGCGACGGTCGCCGCGGCACACTCCGCGAAGCCGGCCGCGACGCCGTGGCCATTCAACCGCGCGACGGCGCGCCTTTCGGCGTGCCGCGCAGCGAAGCCAGACTTTCCAATAATGCAGGGACGCCGCCCGAGCGCCTCACCGCCCAAGACTCCGCAGCCGCGACCGTTCGTCCGTCGCCCGCGGAAACCGCACCCCACCCCGGCGCCGCGGCGTCTCCTGCACCCTTTGACGAACTCGCAGCGCCGAACGGCGCGGAAGGCCCGCCGGATCCGGAACCGGGTGCGTCCCACGCGCCCTTTCCGTCTTCCGGCAAAAGCGCCACGCCGAAAGACCTGCTGCCCGCGCATGAGATTCTCCCGTTGCTCCAGCCGCACATCGATGAATATCATGCGAAGATCGTGCCCATGGAAAAGGAGATCGCGCAACTCAGGGACCGTCTGGAGAAAGGGCGTGAGACCATGCCTATGGACGAGCACATCGCGCTCTACAAACGGATCAACGCTCTGGATAACGAACGGAACGCCGCATTGGATAAAATCGCTGATGAGTCCCGCCCCATCGTGACTCTGCCGCCTGCCCATCAGGGAACGCTCAAAATTACCGGCGACATCCCGGACTCCTTGAAGAGTGCGGTCAACGGTGGTCGCCGGATCGTCGAAAGCTATGTCCACAAAGACCTTCTTCCCCGGGCCAGTTTCGAGGAACTTCCACCAGACACACGTGCACATCATCACGGCATGGACACGTCGCACCTTTCCCCGACCGGGACCAGCACCGCGGCCGCCCACGAAATCGTGCACGGTATCGAGAAACAGATCGGAAGCCTCATCACCAAATCGCGCGCCTTCCTGACTCAGCGCGCCGTTGGCAAAGCGCGGGTCCGGCTCGATCAGCTTTACCCCGACGGCAGCCATGAACCCGACGAATACACTTTTGAAGACGAGTGGATCGCGAAAGGCGGCAGCGCCTATAGCGGCCGGGACTATTCTTACAACAAACGTCCCGAGAAGGTACCCTATACGGAACTTCTCACCACGGGCATCACGCGGTTGCACCAAAATCCCGCCCTTTTCGCCGCGACTGATCCGGAGTATTTTAGTTTTGTGCTGAACACGCTGCGCAACTTTTAACCCCTAAAAAAATGGAAGACGAACCCCTGGCCACAATCGAATTCCCCCATGGCGACCGAATCTACTTGATGAGCAGCGATCACCGCTGGCATGGTGACCACGCCGAGTACGTCCGGATCACCAACTCCCTGATGGACAATCTTTCGAAGGAAAAACGGGCCAATTGGCACTGTAGTGTCGCTCACGAACTCGCCGCCATGGGTGGAGCGAGAGTGATCCAGGCGAAGAAAAACGAACCCAGACCGCGTTTGCCCATGGAAGCGGATGGATGAGTAATGGGTGCGCCGCGACTGATCCGTGATCCGGATTAGGGGTCAGTCAACATATCTTGACAGGCTGTCAAGATATGTTGACTGACCCCCATTGCTCCCGTCCTTCGCTGTTCTTCACTTCTGCGTATCCGTAAGACGAGCCCATCTTGAGAGGATGGCGGTGAATCTGCGAAGGTGCGTGCATGCGAAACACGCACGATGGAAAAACAACCGGCGGTCGCCGGCGGCGGACAGAGGGGGAGGCGGAGGCAATCTTGGCGCGGTATTGGAAGAGCGGGCTCACTCAGCGAGTGTTTGCCCGGAAGGCTGGCATGAGTGTTTCCACGCTTCAGTATTGGCTGCGGCGGACGCGGTCGTTGAATGAGGAGAGGCCACGCGAGGCGGGCAGTTCGGCGTCCCCTGCGGCCGTTTCGCTGCTCGAGGTCGAACTTGCCGGTCCCTTGCCCCTCGGCGCTCGGAGCGGTGGCGGTTACCAGATCGAGATGAGCGGCGGAGTCTGTTTGCGGCTGTCGGGATCGAAATTAGGGGTCACGAAATTAGCGTAGTAGGATTAGGATTAGGGGTCAGTCAACATATCTTGACAGGCTGTCAAGATATGTTGACTGACCCCCATTGCCCACGCGAAGTTCACTGCGGTTCTCGAGATTCCGCCGGTCGAATCCCCGATCACTGCTGTTCGGGCTGCGGTTGTGGCCCAATCCCGCGCAAAATGAATCCTCCGAAGGGCTTGTTCCTCCGTAAACGCCTAGAGGGGCAGCCATGTTAAATGGAACTTGCTTAACCAGGATTTGAAACGGACAGTATCCGAACCGTATGCCCTGGCCAAGATGCGAATTCTTTGGAAACCCGTAATAGCGCACGCAGCATTGGGAACACGGAAATGGAGTGGTCGCAGGAAAGAAGGATCGTCGGACTTTCTCCATCTTTCCTAACCATTTCGTATGTCCGACCTCCCCGAACGTCTGGAAAGTGTCGCGCTCGTCCTTCGGCCAGCGATGGAACTCGCACGGTCCAGGCTGCATGACCCGTTCCATGACCGAGTCGGAGACGCAGCCATCTCGCTGGTCGGCGACCTCAAGTTCTTCGCCATTGTGGCCTTTGCGATCGATCATGACGTAGAACGGTTCCGAGCGCTTCTTCGCGAATCGGCAATGCAGAAGGAGGATGTGTATGACAGGTTCGAGGCCGGTGAACCCATTGATGGAAGCTACGTATCTCTGTTTGGCTACAAGTCGCTATTCGATGCTTTGGCAAGCGGTGATTTGACCTTGGCCGCCCGATTTGCGTCGAAGCTCGGCGGTCGCCCGCAGATCGAACGGAAACACGATCACCCGTTCACCCGCGCCGTCGGTCCCGCACTCAAGCACCTGGTCCTGGCTTCCGGTCCTGAAGCTTCCCCGGCAGTTGCCGCGTTCGCGGAGGCGTGCGGTAAAAAGGGGCATGGCGACTATGCCGGATATCCAGTCTGCATGCGGGCGATTCTGGATCGGGATTCCGAGGCATTTTCGGCGGGAGCCGCCGCAGTGTTGGCGTGCCATAAAAAGTTATGCCGGCCGGGCAGAATGTTTGACCTGGGTCCTGATGAGGTCATCTGCACGTGGTTGTTGGGATTGGCAAACCTAGCAGTGTCCCGAGGCCTGTCGGTCTCGATCGATCATCCGTACGTGCCGCGCGCATTGATCCTGGCCTGAGGCGGCGCTTGCGAAAATTCAAATTAGGGCACTACCAAAAATCCCGCCCTTTTCGCCGCGACCGATCCGGAGTATTTTAGTTTCGTCCTGAACACGCTGCGCAACCTTTAACCTCTTTAAAATATGGAAGAAGAACCCCTGGCTACGATCGAATTCTCCCATGGGCAACGAGTCTACCTGCTGGGGGATCACCGCTGGCACGGCGAAGACGCCGAATACGTGCAGATCACCAATTCCATCATGGATACCCTCGATGAAAAATATCGGCCCAATTGGGCGAGTAGCGTGGCCCATGAACTCGCCGAAATGCTAGCGGCGAGAGTTATTCAGGCGAAGAAGAACAAGCCGCGCTTGCCCGGGGAAATGTATTAGGGCGGCGGGTGAACGAAGGCCAGAGGGAAGTGAGTGGCCGGCGGAGCGCCGGCTCTACAAGTTAGAACGAAGCTCCGCACTGCGTGCGGCGGGACGCCGGATGTTATAATGGAGACGCGGAGCTTTGGCAGAAGTCGCGATCCGATCCCGACACCCAAGGCGACTTTTCCGGCGAAGTGGGCCGCCGTGAAGTGCGGCACTACTTGCCACTTGCCGGATCAGGAAAGTCAGCGCTCCATGCTGCCAACTCGGCATTGGCTTCCCGCTGCGCGTCGTCGGGTGCAATCATGGTGATTTGCTGAGTCTTCTTTTCGAAGATCAATGCCGTCACGATCGTTCCGTCGGGATGCAGGCGAATGATATGAATGTCATTTGCGTGCTCGAGGTTGATCAGAAAATCATGGTCCGGCTCTCGACTGAAGGCAAAGGAATGCGGCGCACGGTCTAGTTTTCCAATGTAACCTGAAGACCGGTATCGCCACGATTTCCCGTCGGGGCTCAGACCGAGGGGGACCGCAATTTCCACCGGCATTGGACGATCAGTTCTACTTTTAGGGGTTCTCTTTATTAATTCGCTTATTCGCTCCTGAGTCAGCGTCGGTCTTATCGCGGGCGTCGGAATACTTTCAGACGGACTTTGCGCCTGCACGATCGTCAGCGACGCAGCCAAAACCATCAGTGAGAATGGATGCGTCATTGTTTGCGTTCAAGCTTTGTGCTCATAGGGGAGTGTCAATAGTTCCCTATATCCACGTTTAAATCCAGGGGTTACGTGCCGCTTTACTGCACAGCTTACGCGAGACGACGGGAAGGAGATGTGGGGTGTGCTTCGTCAGCCGGATCCGTTCCATCACCACCGCTGCCGGACCGGGACTGGATTCAGGTGGCCGGGGAAGCGTGGCGCGGATGGCGGAGATGGTAGAGGCCATAAGCCACCGCGGTGCAGGCCGTGAGCGCCGCCGGGAGATAGAGTGCGGAGTAGCTCAGGCGGCGGAAGGCCACGGCGCCGACCACACCGCCGCACAGGAAGCCGGAGATGATCAGGAGGCACAGCCGCAACCGGCGCCCGTCCACGGGCAGACCCCGCAACGCATGGCCGAGAAAGATCCCGAGGTCGGTGAACATGCCGGAAAGATGTGTGGTGCGGATGACCGCGCCGCTGTAGGTGCTGACCATGGCGTTCTGCAGGCCGCAGGCACAGGAGGCCGCATCCATTCCGAAATTGCTGTGGTCTTTGAGCAGCAGGACGGCGGCCCCGAGCAGCAGCGACTCCAGGAGCAAAGCCGCGCCGTAGCGGCGTCCGAGCTGGAGGGCGCTATCCTGGATGATAAACCCGCTCAAGACCGCGCCCCCGACGAAAGAGGCGATGATGGCGGCGAAATGGAGCACCGCCGCCCCGTCGCGCGCCGCGAGCGCCGCTCCGAGCAGGGACGTCGTGCCGGTCAGATGCGTGATGGCCTGACGCTCGAAACCGAGCAGTCCCACGACGTTGACGATGCCCGCGTTGAAAGCCAGCGCCCACGCCCCGCTCCAGACCCAGCGGGGCAGTTTAGAAATCATGGCCGACAAACCCCCTCTGGGAAAAAAGGATGTTTGTGCAGGTGGCTCATTCCGCCCTCAACGTAGCAGAATGCGCCGCGCGGGGAGAAGGATTTCCTCGCTAGAGGTGCTCTTCGATCGACTTGCTGGTGAGATCGCGCTGAACATCAATGAAATCAAGGAGGCCGGTTTGGGAAGTGGCGTCCAACTGGCGAACCTCAACACTGTGGATCGCGGTCGCGGCTAAGCGCTCGCCCAAGGAATCCTCCAGCAATCGGGTGCAGAGTCGCCGGAAGCCGTCGGGATCGCTGGAGACGTTGGCGGGGACGAACACCGTGAAGGCGAAGGAACCGTCGCCCTGGGCTTGACGGGTGTAGCGCATCTCCCCGAGCTTGAGCGTGATGTCAAAGGCTCTTCCACGAACCATGCAGGTCAAAGCTCAGCGGACTGTCGGCGCCGAAGACCAGGCTTCGGTCGCGCTCCGAACTCGTGATCGTAAACGTGGCGTGATGGCCGCCATCGGCTGAAGTAAATTCCAAGTGCGCGACCGCGGCACTCTCGGGCAGCGATTCCAGAAGCGTCTCCGCCGTGACCGGCGCCGCGTAGTGCACCGTGACTGTCCCGGCGGGGTGCAGCAATCAAAGTTGCGGAAAGCTTGCTGATAACCGTCCAACCCATACTGGCCCAGGATGGTGTGGAGGTTGGCGAACACCTGGCCGACTAAATCCAACACTGCGCAATCACAACGGAAAACCTCTTTCCCGAATCGATCCGCTCGTCCGGACACAGATCCAAACCAGAGCACCCGAATGGTGAGAGAGTCGGCGACGCCGCGAGTCAAAACGAAGCGGTGTTCGCCGGGCTCATCCGGAAACGAAAATGATTCCTCGCGTGAACCGTTGAGCAGCATGGCGGCGGCTTTCGCCATATCGCCAAGCGTGTCTGAGAAATGGCTCACCTGGAAATTCAATTCCTGGGAACCCTCAGAAATGCGTCCCGCTGACCACCCGGCACTCTTTGGCTCGTAGAGGAGTTCCATCCACTCAAATTAGCATGTGGCCAAGGTGGCGCGAAGGGCATTCTATTCCTCGATTTTCCGGTCACATCCTGCGCGGCATGACCGCACCTTCGGCTGGCTTTCCAAGTCCCGTCGCCTGTCCAAGGACTATGAGTACCGCACCGAAAACAGCGAAGCCATCATCCTCATCGCTGCCACCAGACTCATGCTCGCTCGCCTGGCTTGAACTTACTTTTTAGACAGCCTCTTAGGGATCGACCCTTCATCGCGGCACCTCTGCCACCAAGCTAATAACGGGTCTTCCTGGCATCTGGATCGTGGTCAAAGAGCTTCACCCTCGCGGACTTCCCAAGCAGCGTGACCTCCGCTTCCGCCGCGGCCCCCGCCGCCTTTCGATCGATGAGATAATCCTGGTTCACAGTCGCGCCGCCGGCATCCCCGATTTCGGCAACAAAGCTCATTTTGGGAAGTGGTGTCAGCTTCAGCTTTGCGCCGGAAGAATCATCGACCTCCAGCATGACTTGGTTCGGAGAAATGGCTGGGGTGTGACGGGCCCTGGAGATCACCAGGATGGCCAGGATCTGGCCGCCATTTTCCTGGATCACGACTTTGACCCAGTAGGGAGCGATTTCGACAGAATGGCTGTATTTCGGAAGCGTCGCGGACACCGCGGCCCGATCGGATTCCGCGGCCGCGGCCGGTGGGGTGGGAGTGGCCGGCGAAACGGGGCTGTCCGGCCTTGGTTCCTGGCCAGCGCTCACACTCCAGGCCATCGCCAGCGCCGCCGCGCCCGCAAGAAGACAGGAGATCCCCTTCCTGATTTGCGGCGGGAAGGACAAAAGCGCGGAAATCACGGTCTCCATTTGTCAGAGTCGCCGGCTGCGGACAACCATTGATTTTTCCACCCTCGTGACCCCGCAATTAGAAGGCATTGAACCGCAGATGACCCGGCGCGGCAGAGCCGCAATTACGTGGGTCTCCGAAGCGGAGTTTAAGCAGCAGGGAAGAAATTGAACCGCCGAGGCGGTGGCGCACGGTGCGGGTTGGAAAGGCGGCGGGGAGGCTTGGGGTTCGCCTGGGAGAGCGGACGACAGAATTTTGCAAGAGGGTGTCCGGAATGTCTTTCGGTCCCGGATTTTTAACCACGGATTTCGCGGATTTTTCTGCCTTTTCAATCCGTGCCATCCGTGAAATCCGCGGTTCATTTCCTTTCGGAAAACGACTTTCGGAACACGCTCTAAGATCCGAAAATGGTTCAAGTCGACATGGGACGAGATGGCAACGGCCTCGACATGGCGGCACCAGCGATCCTAGAAGCACAGATGGATCCAACTGAAGCCAATCTGGTTGAGGCCTACATCCGCGCGAATGATGTGACCGGCGATGCTTCTTTTTCCTGGGCGAATGATGAATTGCGGGGCCTCGTCTGGCAGGAACCCGAACGCGCGTGGCTGGTCATTCTGGCCATTGTGGAGCGCCACCCGGCTATTTGGGTGCTGGCAAGTCTTGGTGCGGGACCGCTGGAAGATCTTCTTCAAACTCATGGTCCGCTCTTCATAGATCGCGTCGAACAAGAGGCTCAGCGAAACGAAAACTTTCGTCGAGGTGTGTTGGCGAATGTCTATCCTATCGCGTGTCGGCCAACGGAGGTCGCCGAACGCATCCGCCGCCTTATCGAAAATGGGTCCGGCGAGTGACGTTACTTCAGTCGTGAGGAAAGAGGTGAGAAAGAGGGAGTGAGAAAGAGGGTCAAGTTGACCCGCTTACCCCGCTTACGACCGCTTACCCCCGAGGACGTTTGCCGGCGCGGGAAGCAATCCCTCCGGGCCAGCGACAGTCGATGACCGAAGCAGCCAGGACGAACCCCAAGGTGGAGAACTTTTCGGCCTGAGACTCAAAATAGCGACGAGCGCTCTGCAGCGTTTTCATGTCGCGCAATGCGTGAGGACGAAATTTTGGGCAGAAAAACCAACCGACCACATAGATCCCGTGCGTCTCGTTCTGGTGTTCCAAATACGCCCGAAGCTGTGAGCGCATCGCGGTGCGCAGCGGGCGCTCGCGGTCAGCCGAGTGGCCCATCTTTATTTCCAGAGTCACGACATAGGACACCCCAGCCTGGACCCGGATGTCGCTGCGACCGGGCAGAACCTTGGTCTCCAGATTGATAACGATTCGTTTCTTCTCGAATTCAAGGGACAAATGATGGGCTAGCTCGACTTGCAAAGTCTCTTCACTACACGGTTTACCGCGGGGCCAAAACGTGGCGAACCGGTTGGGCTTCAAGCTTTGCTCAAAACGTCGCAGCGAAGCGAGTACCGCTCGTTGGAGCGAGTCGTTGTCACAGACAAAAGT
>Ga0206804_10052_pt1 | contig 33691 bp, 32 predicted proteins | sample Alteio_BWOrgCont_62_FD_152888 | JGI IMG/M metagenome (GOLD analysis project Ga0206804, IMG submission 152888) | Enriched cells from forest soil in Barre Woods Harvard Forest LTER site, Petersham, Massachusetts, United States -... | ecosystem: Environmental > Terrestrial > Soil > Temperate forest >... | reverse complement strand
GAGGGGCGATCGCCGGCGTGGACATCAGGGCGCGTGAAGCGCTCTTCGCCGGGAGCCTGGAATTTTGGAAGTGACTTGGCCGTGGCTGGATTCTGCGCGGCTGGATTCATAGCGCCTGAGGATTCGGAGGATAGGACTGAGGCGCCGGCGGCGGCGAGAGGAAGAGTCGCTAGAAACGTTCTGCGGCGCATGAGGTTCTCCTGGGGAGTTAAAAGCCGATGAGAAATTGTAATGTAACCTCGCCGCCAGGCCGAAGCCAGACAATAAGGGGTATTCGTCAGTGGCGACTGGATAATGGAATACAGACTGGAAGCGAACATCAATGATGCTAGGCCGGACAGACCGCGAGTGGGTGGAAGCGAGCGCGCGAGCGGCGGGATTCGCCCTGTGCGGCGTGGCATCCGTACCGGATGACGAGAGCGCAGAGGCAGCGATTGCCGGGAAGCGCTTCGCGGAGTGGGTGCAGGCCGGACGCGCCGGTGAAATGGAATATCTGAAGCGCGAAAATGAGGCGGGCGAGTTCCTGCGCGGTGGGTTGCAGAGGGCGATCCCATGGGCGCGAAGCGTGGTGGTGTGCGCAGTGAACTACAACGCGGAGGCGCCGCTGTCGATTGAGCCGGCTGCGCCTGATGCAGGATGGATTGCACGTTATGCGTGGAGTGGAAAAGCCGGCAAGGGCAGCGACTACCACGATGTGCTGCTGGAGAAGCTGCGTGCTGTTGAGGCGCAGATATGCGCGCGGTTCGGAGGCGACACGCGGTGTTATGTCGATACCGGGCCGATTGTGGAGCGCGACTATGCAGCGCGCGCGGGCGTGGGATGGATCGGCAAAAACACCTGCGTGCTGAATCAGCAGCAGGGTTCCTGGCTGCTCATGGGGGTGATCGTGACGTCGCTGGAACTGGAGCGCGCGGCCTGGCCACTGCCCGCGGCAGACCGCTGTGGAAGCTGCACACGCTGCGTGGATGCATGTCCAACCGAGGCGCTGGTGTGGTCGCGTGAAAAGCCAGAGCGGGCGATGGATGCTACGCGCTGCATCGCATACCTGACGATCGAGAAGAAGGAAAGCATTGATGTGGAATTGCGCGAGAAGATGGGGCGGCAGGTGTTTGGGTGCGATATCTGCCAGGATGTTTGCCCGTGGAACCGGAAGGCGCCGGTAGCGATGGACGGAGCATTGCCGGCGAGGAAGGAGCTCGTCAATCCAGCGCTGGATTGGCTCGCAGCGATGGATGGTGCAGAGTTCAACCGGTGGTTCCGCGGGTCTCCCGTGGAGCGGACGCGGAGGAAACGTGTGTTGCGCAATGTGGCGATTGCCATGGGCAACAGCGGAGAAGAGAAATTCCTGCCGCAACTGCGAGAGTGGGTCGAAGGCGAGGATGCTGTGCTGGCGGAGATGGCTGCGTGGGCAGCAGGGAAGATTACTCCGGGTTCCGACGACGAAGTAGACTCGGAGTATGGCCGTGGATGACAGGACGGAGTTGTTGGTCGCGGGGCAAGAGAAGATTTCGCCGGCAATGGCGGCGTTCGATGCAATACCGGTGCGCCGAGCTGCAACCTGGGAGCAGGGGAAGGCGCTGTTCCGGTACATGACCCGTACGGAAGTGCATACGTATGCCTTTAGCGTGGCCGCGCAGGTGATACTTTCTCTGTTCCCGTTCATCCTTCTGCTGCTAACGATCACCGAGAACGTATTCCACTCGCCCAAGATGACGAACGTGGTGGAAGAGATGATCTCGAACTTTCTGCCCAACCATCAGGATTTCATCATGAACCACATGCGTCTGCTGGTGGTGGGCAATGAGAAGATCAAGGTGTTCTCCGTAGTGATGTTGTTCATTACCGTCACGGGAGTGTTTCTGCCGCTCGAGGTGGCCCTGAACAGCGTGTGGGGAGTGAAGAAAAATCGCTCGTACCTGTACAACCAGGTCGTGTCGATTGCGCTGGCGATTGGCGTGGCTGCGCTGGCGCTGGGACCCCAAGGTTTCCAAAGTTGTTGCTATGGCCAGCTCCGGCAAATCGCCGCAATCGCTCTCTCTGGCAACCGCGCGTGCTCGCGCCATCAACGGAGTCCTACCCAAATACGGTGCTGTCTCCATCTCCACGCCCGGCGCGCTCGCCGGCTGGTGGACCATGCACCAGCGCTACGGCCGCCTCAGATGGGCAGAGCTCTTCGAGCCCGCCATCCACTACGCCGAAAGCGGCGCACCCGTCCCGCAGATTATCGGCGCTGCCATCAAGCGCAACCTCGCCGCCTTCATCGCTCCCAACTCCGGTGTCGAAGAGACCGCCAACGCGCTGCACACCTGGGCGCCGGGCGGCCGCGCGCCCAACGAGAACGAGGTATTCCGCAACCCAGACCTGGCTCGCACCTACAAGCTCATCGCCGCCGGCGGTCGCGACGCCTTCTATGACGGCCCCATCGCGCAAACCATCGACGCATACTTCAAGCGTATCGGAGGCTGGCTCTCCGCCGCCGACCTTCGCGCCCACCAGCCAGAATGGCTCGAGCCTCTAGTCACCAATTACCGCGGCGTCGATGTCTACGCCATGGCCGCCAACACCCAGGGTCTCGCCACTCTACAGATGCTCAACATCCTCGAAAACTTCGACCTTCGCGAGATGGGCTTCCAATCCGCTGCGTCAATCCACGTACAGACCGAAGCCAAGCGCCTCGCTTATGAAGACCGCGCGCGCTACTATGCCGATCCACACTTCGCAAAGATTCCCATCGACTGGTTGAACTCCAAAGAATATGCCAAGCAACGGGCCGCGCTCATTCAGCCCGATCGCATCCTCACGCCTGTGCATCCCGGCCAGGCACCCAGCCACGGCGACACCACCTATTTCACCGTCGCCGACTCCGACGGCATGATGGTTTCGCAAATTCAGTCGAACTTCCGCGGCATGGGCTCCGGCATCGTGGCCGATGGCCTCGGCTTCATGTTCCAGGACCGCGGTGAGCTTTTCTCACTCCAGGATGGCCACCCCAACATCTACGCGCCCGGCAAGCGCCCCTTCCAAACCATCATTCCCGGCTTCGCCTGCAAAGACGGCAAGCCGTGGATGTCCTTCGGCGTGATGGGCGGCGACATGCAGCCGCAGGGCCAGACTCAGATCATCCTCAACCGCGTTGACTACGGGCTCGATGTGCAGGCTGCGGGTGATAGTCCGCGCTGGCACCACGAGGGTTCCTCGCAGTCCATGGGCGAGGACGCTGCCGGCCTTGATCCCATCAAAGGCGTGCTGCGCCTTGAAGCAGGCGTTCCTGTCGAAACCCGCAAGGCGCTTATCGCGCTGGGTTGGATCATGGGGGCCAGCGATGGTGGCTTCGGACGTTACGAATGCATCGAGAACCGCACTTCCGACTTCGATGGTCACAAGGATCGCGTCTACGCCTCCGCCAGCGAGATGCGCGCCGATGGTTGCGCGCTTGCGTATTAGCTCGTTAGCGCGAAAAAGCCGCGGAGAAGGCATCTCCACGGCTCTCCACCTTGCAGGCAAAGGCTATATTTTTCCAGTTGTCTTGCTAACTTCTTTTTAACCACCGCGCTTGGACTTCACCGCGGCAGCAGCCTGAGCCGCGCCATTTTCGGGTGCTTCAGGAATTTCGACATCCTCGGAGACCTTGATGCCGAGCTTCTTGCGCAGTTCGCTATCAATTCTTCCGAAGACTTCTTTGTTCTCTTTGAGGAACGTGCGCACGTTTTCGCGGCCTTGTCCGATGCGCTCTCCCGCGTAGCTGTACCATGCGCCGGACTTGTCCACGATGTTGTGCAGCACCGCGAGGTCGAGCGTATCGCCTTCGCGCGAGATACCCTCGCCGTACATGATGTCGAACTCTGCGTCGCGGAAGGGCGCAGCGACCTTGTTCTTGACGATCTTGACCTTGGTGCGCGAGCCGACGACGACGTCGCCCTCTTTGACTGCACCGATGCGGCGAATGTCGATACGCACCGAAGAGTAGAACTTAAGCGCCTTGCCACCAGTGGTGGTTTCGGGGTTGCCGAACATGACGCCGATCTTCTCGCGTATCTGGTTAATGAAGATGAGGCAGGTGCGCGACTTCGAGACCGTTCCGGTCAACTTGCGCAGCGCCTGCGACATCAAACGCGCCTGCAGGCCCATGTGCGAGTCGCCCATTTCGCCATCGAGCTCGGCCTTGGGCACCAGGGCCGCCACGGAATCGACCACCAGCACGTCAACCGCATTCGAGCGAACGAGTGCTTCGACAATTTCAAGTGCCTGCTCGCCGTAATCCGGCTGGGCAATGAGGAGGTTGTCCGTATCGACGCCAAGTTTCTTGGCGTAGGCCGGATCGAGCGCGTGTTCGGCATCAACGAAGGCGGCCAGACCGCCATTCTTCTGCGCCTCGGCGATGACTTGCAGCGTGATGGTGGTCTTGCCGGAAGATTCCGGCCCGAAGACCTCGATGACGCGGCCACGGGGAAAGCCGCCGACGCCGAGCGCTGCGTCAAAGGAGATGGAGCCGGTGGAAATGACCGAGATGGGGCCAATGGCTTCCTTGGCGCCCAGCCGCATGACCGAGCCTTTGCCAAATTGCTTCTCGAGCTGCGAAAGTGCTGTTTCAATGGCTTTGCTGCGGTCGTCTGCCACGTTGCGGGTCTCCTGAGTGGGTTCAAGTAAAAGCAGAGTCTACACCGGGAGCCGTGTAAAAGCAAAAGAAAAGCGAAGATTCCCAATGTGGGAAACGGGTGTATAACAAGCACCCCTCCCCCCTCCCCTTTTTAGCCAAATATGAGATTCCAAAGGGATTCTTGGCAGAGCTTACTGCCAAATATGAGATTCTCAATGGCTTATATGCAAATATGACATCCAAAAGGACTTAGTTTGTTTGAAGAATGGACTTGAGTCCACTTTCTTTTTGCGGGCTTCGACGGCAAGCACAAAGCTTTAACGCGGAGGGGGGGCGCGGAGGCCGCTGATTCAATGTCGAAAAGGTGCGAACAACAGTGATGCCATAAGCGCCCTCGGGGTCCTTCGACTGCGCAGCTTGCAAAAGACGCAAGCTGCTCCGCTCAGGATGACAGAGTTGGGGGAGTTCGGCGCTGGTACGCTTTCGTATGCGCCGCTTCAAGTATCTGGACGCCCTGACGACGGCGTTTGTGGTCATTCTGCTGGTGTCGAACCTGGTGGCACAGAAGGTGGTGCGCATTGGGCCGTTCCACATAGGTGGACTCACGCTGCCAGCGTTTGCGACCTCGGGTGCGATGATTTTGTTCCCCATCACCTATATCTTTGGCGACGTATTCACGGAGATATACGGCTATGCGGCGAGCCGGAGGGCGATCTGGCTGGGGTTCTTTGGCACGGCGCTGATGTACGGTGTCTCGGCGATTGTGATTGCGCTGCCGGCGGATCCAGAGTTCAAGCACCAGGACGCGTTCGTGACGGTGTTTGGGATTCTGCCGCGGATTCTGGTCGCGAGTTTGATTGCTTTCTGGGCGGGAGAGTTTGCGAACTCCTACACGATGGCGAAGATGAAGCTTCTGACCAAGGGCCGATGGCTGTGGACGCGCACGGTAGGATCGACCGTCGTTGGGCAGGCCGTGGATACGACGTCGGTGATTGTGATTACGTTTGTGGGGACGTTTTCTCCGCACAAGCTGGTGCAGATCATTGTGACGGGCTGGTTCCTGAAGGTGGGGTATGAGGTGCTGGCGACGCCGCTGACGTATGCCGTGGTGGGATGGCTGAAGCGCGCCGAAGGCGTGGATACGTTCGATGCGCATACGAATTTCAGTCCGTTTCAGTTTGGTGGCTCTCAAGGACAAAAGCCTTGAACGCAAAGGGGCGCGAAGGGAGCAAAGTTTCGCGAAGGATTACTTTGCGAGACTTGCATTTTGACTTTGCGGCCTTTGCGTTCAAAAGCTTCACAGCTGATGTCCGCTCCAACTCTTAATCGCCAATTCAACCGCCCGCGATAGACTGCTGGGAATCATCGACCGAGGAAGCTATGGAAATCACAACGCGCGGTATTTGGACGTTGATTCATGGGATGGGCTTCGGTGCGCTATATCTGCTGGCGTGCTCGGGGGCGCTGGTAGAGCTGTGGCGCATGACACGGCCTGCGGTGGGCCCAGACGAAGGTAAATCGAACCACTGGCTCGGGATTTACCTGCTGACCATGACAGCGCTGGCGTGGGCAGCGGTGCTAACCGGCACGTACATCATTTATCCGTGGTATCGCGCTGTGCCGCCGGCTGGCGCTACGCTGGTGGACTTTCCGCAGGCACTGCTGCGGGCAAATGTAACAACAGTGGGCTGGCACTCATTGGGCATGGAGTGGAAGGAGCACGTCGCGTGGCTGACGCCGATTTCTATCACCATGGCGGCGGCGGTGTTTCTGCGCTATGGGCGGCAGCTGCGATCGCATCCGCAGCTGCGACAAGCGGTGCTGGTATTTACCTGCGCATCGTTTGTGACGGCGGGGATTGCGGGATTCTGGGGCGCGATGATCAATAAGGCAGCACCAACACAGGGCGGTGCGACGATTCATCTGATGCAGGGGGAAAAGTGATGAGCGAGACTGCTGAAAAGTTACCTCTGACCAATGGCCCTGGCGCGGCGGCGGTGCTTGCGGCAGGTGTGGGAGCGGCGGCGCTCGGAGTTTTTGCGGTGCTCGGCGATACGTTGCCGGCGTTCAAGAAGCTGATGATCTTCTACAAGCCGACGGGGCCGCTTTCGGGTGTGACGACTGCGGCTGTCGTGGTGTGGCTGCTGGCATGGGCCGTGCTGGAGTGGCGGTGGAAGCAGAAGACAGTGTCGATGGGACGCGTGGCGGTGGTGGCGTGCGGGTTGCTGGTGGTGGGACTGCTGCTGACGTTTCCGCCGTTTGCGGATTTGCTGTGAGGTTGGCTATGCCCTAAGCTTCCGCCAGAGCGAAGAGCTTTCAACGCAATGTACGCGATGTTGTAACGCGATGTTCGCAATATTTAAGTGTGCAAAGATCGGATGCTGAGGTAGTCCTTAAACGATACGGCATCGCGCACATTGCGAGAAAACATTGCGAACATTGCGTTAAGGCTTCAAAAGCCGTTTACACGGCGATGGATTCCGTCTTTCAGGCTGGCAACGTGAAAATTGATTAGTAAACCGAGTCTTCTGTTAGCCAACTTTAGATACGAAACCAGCTGAGCAAAATGAACCGGCGCAAGCGCTTCTCTAGCTTTCACCTCAACGATCAACTCATTCTCAACGAGCAGGTCTAAGCGGTAGCCCACGTTCGCAAGCTTGATGCCCTCGTACACCAGAGGCACTGGAACTTCAGTTTTTACATCTAGACCGGCTTTTGAAGTTCGTGTACGAGGCAAGCGATATAGGCACTCTCAAGCAAACCGGGACCCATAGCCGAATGGACGGTATAGGCAGCGCTCATCACTTTTCGGGATAACACATCCAGCTCTTCGTGGTTCATCCTGCTAACGTTTTAGCAGATCGACAGGAATGTTCACGTCCTCGATCCTGAAGAGAGACTTCAGCGCCGGGTGGCGAGCCACAATGGCGCGGTACATCTCCCACGCGACCCTGCGATAGCTGAAGTGGCCGGCGATGCCTGAGCGCAGTTCGGCGATGTAAAGCGCCTCCGCAAAATCCATCTTGAACATGGCGCGGCAGCGCATGCCCATGGGCAGCAGATACTGCGCGCTCTGCGCGGCCTCGGGCTGGTCGGATTCGCTGAGCGACTTGTATGCGGCGAGCGCGGCGGCCATGGCGTTGGCGTAGGCGATGTCGAGACCGGCTTCGGCGAGCGTGGGCTGGCCGGGGCAGACCGGCTCGTCGTAACCGTGGAGAGCTGAAAACTCCTGGATGAGCTGGATGCAGCGGCGATGGCGGTGCATGTCGCGGAAGCCGCCGATGTCCATGAGGATGTCGAAGCGGAAGCCATGGCCGGAGCTGTAGGCGCGCAGCAACTCGTCATGCTTGCCGCGGTGAGCGCTGCCAATCTTGAGCAGCTCGTAGCGGCGAGTTTCGGGCAGCGATGCGACTGCGCCGCGCAGCTGGCGGTAGCTGTAATGGCAATTTGGATAGAGCAGCGAGGTGGTGAGCTCGACCTCGAGGTCTTCGTCGTCATCGAGCAGATCGACGATGGGCGCGGGATAGATGGGTGCGGCGTTGCCGTCGGCATCGCGCATGAGCTCGGCCGCCGCCTGCGTGAGCTCCTTGCGGCTGGTCATCAGATAGTTGTTGGGTTCGGCATATTTCACCAGCGTGGGCGCAGTGCGCACGGGAGGCATGAGCGTGTTGAGAATCTCGGCGGTCGCGGTGGGGTCGACCGTGCCTTCACCGGCCATCTCTTCGAGCTTGTCGCGCTGGACGTTCCATGCGGGCTCGCTGGCGGCGGCGCGAAGCCGCGTGCCGAGAGAACGGATCTCAGCGAAGGGGCTGGAGAGCAGGCGCGAGACCTGGCTCTCGAGGGTGCGCGCGTTCACAATCTGGCCGAGCGAGGTATTGGTGGCGAGCGGCAGAAGGTAGCGCGCTGCGTCAAAGGCACGGGCTTTCAGGGTGCGGGTGTAAGCCCCGGTTTCCATCTCTGCGGGCTGCGGGATGGCGGCCTTCAGTGCCTCCAGCATGCCAACGGAGATAACGTCGTAGGCCTTGAAGAGCTCGGCGATGGCCTGGTTGTATGCGGCAAGATGGTGCTTGCCGGATTTTGTGTCGCTGAAGGCAGGCGTAAACCAGCCGGAGCGGCGGAAGTCCTGATAGCGAGTCGAGCGCTCCTGGCCGTCCCAGCGGGTCTCGTCGACCAGCGTGAGCGCGGCGAGCATGGAGAGGCGCTCGATGGCGAAGGGGATGTGCGCGAGGTCGGCAATAGAGCGGTGGCCGTACTGGAAGTAAAAGGTGTTGAGGAACTGCTCGGCCTTTTGGGAGCTGATCTCGACGAGCGATTCGCGCATGGTGAGGGCGGAGCGAGAGTACTTGGCCATGGCGTAGGCAAGAACCTCCGGCTCGGCGCCGTGGATGGCGTAGACTTCGGTGGAAGATTCGGAGGCGGGCTGGGACTGAGCGGGCGGTTGTGGAGCTTTCGGTTCAGACATGACTCGGATAAGGATATCGCGCTTGGTTGATGATTAAATGCTGGAGTGCCTCTGGCTAGATTGCAGGTCTTGGACGGAAAACTTTGAACGCAATGTTCGCAATGTTTAAGGCGCAATGTTCGCGATGCTGATGCGACAGCGGAAGTGAGGATGATTTGAGCGGATTGACTGGAAAAATTGCATTGGTGACGGGTGCTTCACAGGGCATTGGGCGGGCGTGCGCGCTGGAGTTGGCTAAGCATGGGGCGACCGTAGCGTTGGCGGCGAGGAATGTCGAGAAGCTAGAAGCTGTTGCCGCGGAGATTGCCGGGGCCGGCGGAACGGCCAAGGCCTATGCGCTCGACGTAGCCAGCGAAGAGTCGATAAAGGCCTGCACCAAGGCGGTGATTGCCGACCTCGGCGGCGTGCATATTTTGGTGAACAACGCCGGCATCACCAAGGACGGCCTCGCACTGCGCATGAAGCTGGCCGACTTTGACGATGTGCTGCGCACCAACCTGACCGGAGCATTTCTACTGACGCAGGCAGTGATCTCCAGCATGATGAAAGCGCGCTGGGGGCGCGTGGTGAACATCACCAGCGTTGTGGGTGAGACCGGAGCGGCCGGACAGGCTAACTATGCAGCGTCCAAGGCGGGGATGATTGGGCTGACGAAATCGTTCGCGAGAGAGTTTGCTTCGCGGAACATCACGGTGAATGCGGTCGCGCCGGGGTTCATCCAGACGGCTATGACCGATGCCCTGACCGAAGAGCAAAAGGCAGCGATCCTGGGGCAGATTCCGCTGGCGCGCTACGGCGTGGACGCAGATATTGCCGCGGCGGTGAGTTTCCTGGCCAGCGAGGCGGGCGGGTATATCACCGGGCACACGCTGGATGTGAACGGCGGAATGTACATGGGATGAGGCGGACAGTAGTGAGTAGACAGTAGAAGCTGTGCCTCTTCGATTCGTGCCGACCGTATTTGAGCTGGGCGGAGAAAATTCACGAAAAATCTGAATTGCGGGTTTTTGCGGCTGTCCGAGGGTTGTTTCAGGTTTTCACCCCGGTGTCTCCGGGTGCACGAATCTCCAAAGGTTCGGAAACTCGCAGGGGGATTGAACTTAGCACTTGCTACCTGCGCCCAGTGTAGTTACTTTACGGCTAATGGCAAATATGCACACAGCGCTGCCGGAAAGGCCGGCAGTACCGGCCGAACCCGCACCAATCAACATAGGGATCACGATCCGCAGCTTCCGCCTGCAACGCGGAATGTCGCAGGGTGATATTGAGAAGCGCACGGGCCTGCTCCGCTGCTACCTGTCACGGGTAGAAAACGGGCATACGGTGCCGTCGCTGGACACGCTACAAAAGATTGCCGGCGCGATGGACATGCCGCTGAGCCACTTCTTCGCCGATGATCCGATAAAGGACGTTCAGGGCGTGACGTTGAGCGAGGAAGAGATTCGCTTCCTGACGCAGGTGCAGCGCTACTCGGCGCACCTGACGGAGAGCGACCGCCGGCTGCTGCTGGCGATGGTGCGGAAGTTCGCTGCAACTGCGACAACATCGATCAGCTAAAGGTGTGGTGCCAAGGGGACAGTGAAAAGCGGATCAACAAGCAGGAGCCGGACCTTACGGGGTTCGGCTTTTTGCTGCACTGAATGCGCGATCACTTCGCGAGGGCTGAAATTGCATACCCGAACAAAGACAGCACCAGCGCGGTGACGACGAACGTCTGGGTCTGGCGGCGGCGGTAGCTGGCGCGGCCGGACATCATGCGCGGGAACAGCGGCAATCCCAGAGCCAGGCCACAGACAAAGCCGCCAATGTGGGCGGAGTTGGCAATGTGGCCCAGCGTGGAAGACGAAAAAACACCCAGCACCTGCGGCCCAATGCCGATGGCGAGGTTGATCGCGGCGAAGAAGATGACCTGGCGGCGTAGAGCCTTGAGTTCCTCCCACGGCAATGAGAGCCCACGGTTCGACAGCAGCACGATCAGGATGCCGGCAATGCCGAAGACCGCGCCGGAGGCGCCGGCAACGAGAGAGTCCGTGCCGCTGAGAACTGCCCATGCGAGCGAGAACATGTTGCCGGCGATGCCGGTCAGCAGGTAGACGCAGATCAGGCCGCGGCGGCCCAACAGCGGTTCGCCAAAGACGCCCAGGTTCCACAGGCACCACATATTCAGCCCGATGTGCAGCAGGGTGACATGGACGAAGGTGGCCGTAATCAGGCGCCACCACTGGCCGCGGAGCACCAGAGCGGCATCGCTGGCGCCGAAGTTCACCAGGGTTTGGCCGTCGAACTCAGCGAAGATCGGGTTGGCGCCGTTCAGGTGCTGCCAGAGGTGTCCATACCAGACCATGATGGCGAAGACCGCGACGTTGATGCCGATCAGGGTATATGTGGCAGGATAGTTCCAGAGCGAGGGGTGGCGGCGGCGTTGGCGTTGGACCTGCTCTTGCTGTGCTGAGACGGGCTGGCCCTCGACCGGCAGGTCTGCCACCGGCACGGGCGCAGCAGTGGCGAAGTCGGCTGGCGTCACCGGAACATCATGTTTGGAGGAGTCATTCACAAGGATGCGGCGTCAGGCGGCCTGCTTGTGCAGGTCAGCCGAACGGCGCGAGCGGAAGACGGCCTGCACCATCGCAGGGATGGGCGTCGCAATGGTCACCAGCACCCACAGCAGCATAGAGACGAAGACACCCACGCAGGCCACGGCTTCCAGGCTGATGGTGATGCTGCTGGGGATGCGAGCCAGGCCTTCCCTGTGCAGGTGCACGACCTGGCTGTTGCTGATGTGGCTCAGGGCTTCAATGCGGTGCATGACCAGCGCAGCCAAAAGGAAGGCGGCAAAAGAGAGTGTGGTCGCCGCAAGCAAGAGAACATCTACGGTGCGATGGATGCGCTGGCGGCGGCGGCAGTGCGAGCAGGTCTTGAGATGGCCTTCGTAGTCGCCGCGGAGTTCAGGCGAGATGCCGGAAATGTCATAGCGCCATCCGGAAAGGATTGCACCCACCACCTGGTCGTTGCAGGTGTCCAGACGTGCCACGCGGGAACGAAATGGAGGGACAGGCATCGGCATTAACTATTTTACGCTTATTTTGCGATTTAATCTGTATGGTTTTTATCTCCAACTTTTTACTCGAGTAATAAGCGACTGAAAAAATCGATGCCGGCAAGTGGAGAAAGCAGGCGCTAGAGGCAGATGGTCTCGAGCGGCGTATCCTGCGTGGCCAGCAGAAGGCGGTTGCCCAGCAGGCTCATACGGCCTCCGATGGCCTGCTCCGCGGCCAGGCGGGCCAGCTCTGGAAGGTTATTCTGCTCGCTCAGATGGCCCAAAACAATCGTGTGCGCTCCGCCGTCATAGTCGCGCATCAGGAACTCCGCGCAGGCAGTGTTCGACAGATGGCCCACGCGCGAGAGCACGCGCTGCTTGACGCTCCACGGGTAGGGGCCGTCCTTGAGCATCTCGAGATCGTGGTTGGATTCGAGCAGAAGCACATCCACGTTCCTGAGGGCCGATTTGACGTTGGGCGGGATGTAGCCGAGGTCAGTGGCGACGGCCATGCGGATGGACTCGCTGCGCACATGGAAGACGAAGCCGCAGGGGTCGGCAGCATCATGCGGGATGGTGAAGGGGTCAATGTCGATCGCGCCGATGGCGAAGCTCTGACCGGCGCGAAAGTATTCGACTGCGGGGATAAAAGAGGGGTCGGCTTTGGCTTTGGCGACGGCAGCTGACGGCGCAGCGTCCAGCTCGGCATCTTCATCCACAACAACTGGAGCACTTCCCTGCCCAGCCTCCTGCAGGCTGAGGCCGGCGCTCCGCTGTATCTCATCCTCATCCTCGGCGACCGCAGCGAGAGTGTGTGCGGGGGCATGCATACCGGCGGCCTCCGCAGCACGGGCTTCTTTCTCCGCCTGCAGGTGGTCCAGCCACTTGGCGTAGGTCATGGTGGTGCGCGGGCGCACCATGCGGACCCAGGCGCGGTGTGTGGCCTCGGTAAAAAAGACGGGAATGCCAAGCCGCCGGGCCAGCACGGCGAGGCCGGCAACGTGGTCCAGGTGCTCATGCGTGATCAGGATAGCGTCGAGCTGGGCAGGGTCTTCGCCGGCCAGAGCGAGGCGTCGCAGAAGCTCGCGGCAACTCAGCCCGGCATCCACCAACAGGCGTGTGCCAGCAGCGGCAATTACCAACGCATTGCCGCGCGAACCCGAAGCCAAAACCGTCATCTGCACCGGCGGATAAACCTCTCTACAATCTCAACGATACGCGCGGTGGCTGTGCAATTTCGCGCTCGAACCCTGGGGGTAATCAAACCACGTTACCCCGGAGCACGAGATACGAGAAGTGAGATATGAGGGTTAGGGGTTGGGCGGCGTGCGAAGTGGGGCGAGGAAGTTCACGATCGAGCGCATGACGAGCTCGTCGCGCTGGTTGAAGACCAGGGTGCGCGAGCGCACTATGCCGTACTGCGGCCGCGAGTTGGAGTGGCGCACATTGAGGATTTCAGCCTCGGTGCGCAGCGAATCGCCGGGACGCACGGGCTGCATCCAGCGCATCTCTTCGACGCCAGCGCCAATCATTCCGCCAGCAATGTGGATGGATTCCACGCGCAGGCGCATGACGATGGCAGCCGTCAGCCAGCCTGAAGCAGCGAGGCCTTTGAAGAACGAGCTCTCCCCTGCAGCTTCATCGAGATGGAAGGGCTGCGGGTCATATTGCTCGGCAAATTCCTTGATCTCCTCCGCGGTGACGCGATAGTTGCGGTTGGAGTTGAATTTCATGCCGGGATGAAGGTCTTCGAAGTAGAGGTCGGTTGTGGGCATGGGGCTCCTGGAACTAAGTGAATAGTGAAGCACGAATGTCTGCGAACTTTATTCACTATTCACTCCTTCACTTTTCACTGTATTCATAAAATCCTTTGCCGCTCTTCCTACCCAGCCATCCGGCGTCGACCATGCGCAGCAGTAGCGGGCAGGGGCGGTACTTGGGGTCGCCGAGGCCGTCTTGAAGCACGCGCATGATGTCCAGGCAGACGTCGAGGCCGATGAAGTCAGCCAGCGCCAGCGGCCCCATCTTATGCGCCATGCCCAGGCGGAAGATCTCGTCAATCGCTTCGGGAGTAGCGACTCCTTCCATCACGGCGAACATGGCTTCATTCAGCAGCGGCATGAGCACGCGGTTGGAGACGAAGCCGGCGGCATCGTTGACCTCCACCGGGGTCTTGCCGGTGGCGAGTGCGAGTTCGCGAACGGTCTCAAGCGTTGCGTCTGAGGTTTGCAGACCACGCACCACTTCGACCAGCGCCATCACCGGAACAGGGTTGAAGAAGTGCATGCCTATGACGCGATCCGGGCGCTGAGTACCGGCAGCGAGCTTGGTGATGGAGATCGACGAAGTGTTCGAGGCGAGCACGGCCTCCGGCGCAAGCAACGCATCCAGCTTGCGGAAGATCTCCTGCTTGACGGCGAGCTTTTCCGAGGCGGCTTCAACGACCAGCGAACAATTCTTCAGAGCCTCGATCTCAAGCGCAGGAGTAATGCGCTTATAGATTTTCTCGACATCCGAGGGGTCAACTTTGCCTTTGGCGGCTTCGCGGTCGAGGTTGGTGCGGATGGTGGCGAGGCCGCGGTCGAGCGCCTCGCGGTTGACTTCGTAGAGCACCACATCGAACTCCGCGCGCGCGAAGACGTGTGCAATGCCGTTGCCCATAGTGCCTGCGCCGATGACGCCAATCTTCCCTGCCATTTGTTGCGACCTCAAGACCTCCAAAAGTCTAGCAGCCGCAGAGCAGCGTGTAGTAGACTCCGCAGGTGAAATCGAAGCACATTCTGAATTCATTCTGCTTTTTTGTGCATCGGCTACTGCAACACCCTGGTGCACGTTGCTGAACCCGCTCAAGCGGACAGGAGTGCCGCATGCCGGCGGACGTAGCTCAACCCAAGCCGATCTCCAAGCGCGAGTGGGCGCTAGTGGCCCTGCTGGTGCTCTCCGTGCTGATCAACTACGTGGACCGCCAAAACCTGGCAATGGCCGCGCCGCTGCTCGAGCCGCAACTGCGCATCTCCGCGGCCCAGATGGGGGCGCTGTTCGCGGCGTTCTCCTGGACCTACGCCCTCTTGCAGCTCTTTGGCGTCTCCGGGTATCTGGCTGACCGCTTTCCGGTTGGCTGGGTCTTCCTGTGCGGCTACCTGCTGTGGACCGGAGCGACGCTGGCCACGGGCATGCTCTCGACCTTTGGAGCGATTTTTGCAGCGCGGCTGCTGCTGGGAGCCGGCGAATCTATCGCCTACCCGTGCTACTCACGGGTGTTTGCAGAGCTGCCGCAACACCATCGCGGTCGGGCCAACGCCTTCATTGACGCCGGGACCAAGTTGGGCCCCTCCGCCGGCGCGCTGCTGGGCGGAGTTCTGATGGTGCACTATGGCTGGCGAGCGCTGTTCTTCGCTCTGGGCGCCGGAGGGCTGCTATGGGTGCTGCCCTGGCTGATTGTGATGCCTCGCCAACGCGTCCAGACCGAAGCCATAGCCGCGCCCGCGCGCGCCACCGCCGAGCTCTTGAGCGTGGCCAGCGCGTGGGGCACTTTCCTCGGACACTTCTGCGGAAATTACTTCTTCTACTTCCTGATTGCGTGGCTTCCGACCTACTTGGTGCACGAAGCGAAGCTTTCGATCCTGACGATGTCCAAGCTCGCATCAGGCGCGTTCTTTCTGATCGCGATCAGCACGGTCACCTCAGGCTGGCTCTCCGATGCGCTGATTGCGCGCGGCCACTCGGCAACGCGGGTGCGAAAAACGATTGTCTCCGCCGGGTTGGTGGCTGCTTCACTGGTGGGATTCATCTTCATACTGCCGGGCGGCTCGCAGATGTCCTATGCGGTGCTGCTGCTTGCCTGCGCGGGCTTTGGTGGCTACACGTCGAACCACTGGGCCATCAGCCAGACCCTGGCAGGGCCTTCCATGGCTGGACGCTGGACCGGCATGCAGAACGGCATTGCCAACCTTTCGGGCATCATCGGTCCGTGGTTGGCGGGGGCGATTATTCAGCGCAGCGGCAGCCTGCGGTTAGCGTTTCTGATTACCGGCATCGTAGCGCTTGCCGGCGCGGCCTGTTGGGCATTTCTGGTTGGCCGCGTGGAGCCGGTACAGTGGAGTTTTGCCGCAACCGCACTTCCAGACGAGAGAAGCATCGCATGAACTATTCCGCAATTGGGCTGGCAAAGATTATGTGCAGCAATTTGTTTGCTAGACATTGTAGCAGTGCGGAAGTCTTCCGGTGTAGCATGTCGCCATGCAAAAAACTTTGGGCCTTCCCACGGCAGCTGCGCTACTCGCCGGTTTGCTTTGTTTCGTCACCACACCTTCCCTTTTTGCGCAGGTTGCGCCACCTTCAGGTGGCTGCACGGTGCGCACCACGCCGTTGAGCCCGGGCGACAAAGCCTTCGCTCGCGGCGAATATACGAAGGCTATAGATGCATATCGCGCCGAACTCGCCGCGGCCCCCGACCCGGATCGAGTACACGATGCCCTGGTGCGTTCACTGCTGACGCACAATAATATCGCCGACGCGGAAAGTGACGCCAATGCCTGGATGGCAAAGTCCCCCAACACTGTATGGGCTGTAGATGCGCTGGCGGAAGTGCAGTGGCGCAAGGGCGATGTCAACTCCGCGCTGGCCTCCATGCAGAAGGCAGTGAACATAGACGGCTGTAATCCGCGCGCCCATGCCGATGTAGCACAGGCTAACCGTTTCTCTTCGCGCTATCTTGACGCCAAGATCCAAATTAACCAGGCACACCATCTCGACCCATTTGACGAAGACATACTGTACGAATGGCTGGATACCCTGCCCCGCGAGACGCAGCTGGACTGGGCCACACTCCAGTTGGACAAGAAAGAGACCAGCGATGACGAGCGCAAGTGGCTCACCAGGTGGAAAGAGACGCTCTCCAAGCCCCCCGAAGCTCCCTGCAAACTGGTGTCTAAGGTAGCGAGCGTAACAATCCCCTATCGAAAAATTCAGGACGGCCCCAATGCGCCTGTCTTCTGGGGTCTTGATGTAGGGTTCAACGGCAAAAACCGGCGGATGCAGATCGATACCGGTGCCAGTGGTCTCAATCTCTATAAGAGCACCGCGAATGCTCTGCATCTTGACATCGAAAAAGCTCCCTACAAGACCGGCGGCATCGGCGACGATGGAGCCGTCAATACCTATGTAGCCAAGGTCGCCAGCATTAAAATTGGCGCTCTCGAATTTACCGATTGCGTGGTCCATATCCTGGACGTCAAACCCAACCCGGACATTCCGGATAGTGCTGACGATGGGCTCATCGGAGGCGACGTATTTTCAAGCTTCCTGGTAACGCTGGACTTTCCCGGCCACACCTTGAAGCTGGACACACTGCCGCCGGTCCCTGGAGCCGAGGGCGAGACCGAAACCGAGAGCCTACAGACGGGCGTAGAAAGCCATGCAAGTGCGTCACAGAACCGTTACGTCGCACCCAGCATGGCGAGCTGGACCAAGGTATTTCGCTCCGGCAGCGATCTCGTCATTCCCGTACGACTGGATAAAGGGCCGGTCAAGCTCTTCATCGTGGATACAGGAGCTGAGCTGAATTTGATTTCCCCGGAGGCCGCTGGTGAAGTGGTGAAAGTAATGAAGGGAGGCGAGCAGATCTACGGCATCTCCGGCAAGGCGGCCAAGTCCTATACCACCATGCCATTGACGCTGATATTTGGAGGCATGAGCCAGCCCACAGCCGGACTAACCGCACTAGACATGACCCGCATGAGCAGCTACGCCGGAATTGAGATGTCCGGCTTTCTCGGCCAGCCTACCCTGAAACAGATGACCGTGCAGATTGACTACCGTGACGCGCTGATAAACTTTTCCTTCGATCCCAAGCGACTGGTTCGCTGCTCCGCTGTCGCCAATGTCAATCGCGTCGAAGATTGCTTCTGAAGCACGCAGTTTCAGAGCTGTGAAAAGCCCGGCAATCGCCGGGCTTTTCTTTGTTACGTTGAAATTTAGTGTTTACCCTGCGCGCTGGCGATCTTCTCTTCCGCCGTGCGCAGCACCGCGTTGGCGTCATCGTATTTGTCGCCGTCGTCGCCGGCCTCATCCCATAGCTCATGGCCGTGCTTAAGCTCGGCTTCAGCCTCGGCTACGTCAATCTCATTGGGATGAAGCGCGGTTTCCGCGAGGATCGTGACGCGCTCGGGGAGCACTTCCACAAATCCCCACGCCACGAAGAAGACCTGGTCGCCGGATGTGCCACCGTGCAGCCGCACTTCGCCCGCGCCGAGTTCGGCGAGCAGCGGAGCGTGGCCGTACAGCGCCTCCATGTAGCCGGTCATCGCAGGAAGCTCAACTGACTCCGCTGTCGCGTCCAGCAGGACGCGGTCCGGCGTGACGAGGCGGACGGTAAGGAGGCCGGATTGTGGAGTGTCTGCCATTCTTGGTTCTCAGGTCTTAGGTGAGGCTGCAGGCGCGTTCCTAAGAACTAACACCTGACAACTAACACCGGTTTTTATGCTGTTGCCTTCATCTTCTCGGCTGCGGCCAGTACGTCTTCAATGCCGCCCTTCAGGTAGAACGCCTGCTCGGGGATTTCATCATGCTTGCCTTCGATGATCTCCTTGAAGCTGCGCACCGTGTCCTCGACCTTGACGTATGCGCCGGGGATGCCGGTAAAGATTTCCGCGACGTGGAAGGGCTGCGAGAGGAAGCGCTGTACCTTGCGCGCGCGCGATACGGTGAGCTTGTCTTCTTCCGAGAGCTCGTCGATGCCGAGGATTGCGATGATGTCCTGCAGGTCTTTGTAGCGCTGCAGAATGCGCTTCACGCCCTGCGCCACGTTGTAGTGCTCGTCGCCCACCACGCGCGCGGAAAGAATGCGCGAGGTCGAGGTCAGGGGGTCTACAGCCGGATAGATGCCCAGCTCAGACAGCGGACGCGAGAGCAACATGGTCGCGTCGAGGTGAGCGAAGGTGGTCGCCGGCGCGGGGTCGGTGATGTCGTCTGCGGGCACGTACACGGCCTGCACGGACGTCACGGAGCCTTTCTTGGTCGAAGTGATGCGCTCCTGCAACTCGCCCATTTCCGTGGCAAGGTTGGGCTGGTAGCCCACGGCGCTCGGCATGCGGCCCAGCAACGTGGAGACCTCGGAGCCGGCCTGCGTGAAGCGGAAGATATTGTCGATGAACAGCAGTGTGTCCGCGCCTTCTTCGTCGCGGAAATATTCCGCGACCGTCAGCGCCGTGAGCGCCACGCGCAAACGAGCTCCCGGCGGCTCGGTCATCTGGCCATAAATCAGCGCGGCCTTCGACTTGTTGAAGTCGTGAATGTCGATAACGCCGGACTCCTGGAACTCATGCCAGAGGTCATTGCCCTCGCGGGTGCGCTCGCCCACGCCGCCGAACACGGAGAAACCGCCGTGCTTCATGGCGACGTTGTTGATCAGCTCCTGGATAACGACGGTCTTGCCCACGCCGGCGCCGCCGAAGAGGCCGATCTTGCCGCCCTTCAAGAAGGGCAGGATCAGATCGACGACCTTGATGCCGGTCTCGAACATCTCTTCGCTGGTCGCCTGCTCGTCGAACGCGGGCGCGGGCCGGTGGATGGGCATGTGCGCCTTGGCGTTCACGGGGCCCATCTCGTCCACAGGTTGACCGAGTACATTAAGCACGCGGCCCAGCGTCTCGCGGCCTACGGGCACGGTGATCATGCCGCCAGTGTCGATGGCCTGCATGCCGCGCACCATGCCTTCCGTCGCCACCATGGCGATGCAGCGCACGCGGCCTTCGCCGAGGTGTTGTTGCACTTCGACGATGACGTCGACGGGCGCGGGCGTAACAAAACCGTCGCCGACGATGCGAAGCGCCTGGAAGATGGGGGGCATGTGCGCCTCATCAAATTGCACATCCACGGCCGGTCCGCTGATGCTGATTACTTTGCCGATGTTTTTGTCTGCCATAGTCTCTCTCGTACCACTTAGAGCGCTGCCGCTCCTGAAACGATTTCAATAATCTCTTTGGTAATCGCGGCCTGGCGCACGCGGTTCATGGTCAAGGAGAGCTTGTCGATCAGCTCTCCGGCGTTCTTGGTTGCGGCATCGGTTGCGGTCATGCGCGCGGCGTGCTCGGCTGCAGCTGATTCCAGCAGTGCGTGAAAAATCTGCGTAGTCACGTAGCGCGGCATCAGGTGGCGGAAGAGCCGGCTCGGCTCCTGGTCGAAGATGTAATCGACCTCTGCGGTGCCAAACTTCTTGGCTTCGCGTTCGGCTTCCGTCTCTTCGGGCTCGAGCAGCGAAACGCCCGCGGACTGCGCTGCCTTGCCCGCGGCTTCCTTCTGCTCTTCGGTCATCTCTTCGGCAACGGTGATTTCATGATCGCCCAGCTTGCGGATGGGCAGCAGCTTTTCCACGACTACGCGCTGCGAGATGACGCTCTTGAACTCATTGAAGACGATGTACACGGAATCGATCTCGGCGTTGCTGTAGCGTCGCACAATGGAGTTAGCCATCGCCGTCACATCTTCATAGGAAGCTCTCACCAGCATCGTCGGATGCTCAGCGACCACCTCAATCGGAGCGTGGCGATGACGAATGTCCTCAATGTGTTTCGCGAGGTCGTTATCGTAGAGCTCCTCCTTGTGCTCATACTCGGCGGCCGGATATTTGCGCTTGTACAGGCCAATGGCCTTCTTGCCGACGTTCTCAAGATCGATGTTCTGGCCGAGTCCGCAGCGCTCATCGATGAACTTCTGCGCGGCCTTGCCGATGTTGGAGTTGAAGCCGCCGGCGAAGCCCTTGTCTCCGGCTATGACGACCACCAGCACATTTTTCTCTTCACGTTCCACCAGCAGCGGGCTCATCACCTCGCCGGTATTTTCGTCGATAAGGTCGGTGCGTCGCACCAGTGATTCCAGAACCGTGGCGATCATCTGCGCGTAAGGTCGTGCCTGCATCGCACGCTCCTGGGCGCGGCGCAGCTTGGCCGCCGAAACCATCTTCATGGCCTTGGTGATCTGCCGCGTGTTCTTCACGCTGCGGATACGCCGCCGTAGATCGAGTACGTTTGCCATCGGTTTACTTCGCGCCCGCCAGTGCCGGTTCCTTGTCCTTCAGACCGGCCAGAAAGTCCTGCTTGTAGTCTTCAATCGCCTTCTTCAGACGCGCGTGCAGATCGTCGTCGAGCGCCTTCTTGGCTTCGATATCCGCCAGCACCTGCGACGCCGCCGAATCCATGTAGCCGTAGAAGCCATCCTCAAACGCGCGGATGTCCTTCACTTCTACGTCGTCGAGCAGGCCAGTGGTCCCGCAGAAGATGATCGCCACCTGCTGCACCCAGGTGAGCGGCTTGAACTGCGGCTGCTTCAGCAGCTCCGTCAGGCGAGCACCACGGTTGAGCTGGTTCTGCGTGACCTTGTCGAGATCGGACCCGAACTGCGCGAAAGCCGCCAGCTCGCGGTATTGCGCAAGATCCAGCTTCAGCGTGGAGCCGACCTGCTTGGTCGCCTTGATGGCCGCAGCGAATCCTACACGCGATACAGAGAGGCCCACGTTCACCGCCGGACGCACGCCGGAGTTGAACAGATCGGTCTCAAAGAAAATCTGACCGTCGGTGATTGAGATGACATTGGTCGGGATGTAGGCCGAAACGTCGCCGGCCTGGGTCTCGATGATGGGCAGCGCGGTCAAGCTCCCGCCACCATTTTCCTTAGACATCTTTGCCGAGCGCTCAAGCAGGCGCGAATGCAGATAGAAGACGTCGCCGGGATAGGCTTCGCGGCCCGGGGGACGGCGCAGCAGCAGCGAAATTTCGCGATACGAAGCTGCGTGCTTGGAGAGATCGTCGTAAATGATCAGCGCGTGCTTGCCGCTGTCGCGGAAGAACTCACCCATCGCGGTCGCGGCAAAGGGCGCGAGGTACTGCATGGGCGCGGGCTCGGAAGCCGTGGCTGCGACTACGATGGTGTAGTCCATCGCACCATACTCCTCGAGAGTCTGTACCACGGTGGCAACGGACGAACGCTTCTGGCCGATCGCGCAGTAGATGCAAATGAGGTTGTTCTTTGCCGAGTTGATGATAGTGTCCAGCGCTACGGCGGTCTTGCCGGTCTGGCGGTCGCCGATGAGCAGCTCACGCTGGCCGCGACCGATGGGAATCATCGTGTCGATGGCCTTGATGCCGGTGGCCATCGGCTCAACGACGGACTGGCGCGCGATGACGCCGGGCGCGAGGCGCTCGACGGGCAGGAACTTGTCGGTCTTGATGGGGCCCTTGTCGTCAATAGGCTGGCCCAGCGCATTGACCACGCGGCCAATCAGCGCCTCGCCCACGGGCACGGACATGATTTTTCCTGTCCGCTTGACCTGGTCGCCTTCCGAAAGCTCGCTATACTCGCCGAGAACCACGGTGCCGACCTGGTCCTCGTCAAGGTTCATGGCCAGGCCCATGATGCCGTGCGGAAACTCCACCAGCTCGCCGGCCATGACCTTGTCGAGCCCATGCACGCGGGCAATGCCGTCGCCGAGCGAAACGATGGTGCCGACTTCGTCCACCTGCACGCGCTGCTCGTAGTTTTCAATCTGCTGGCGCAGCAGCTCGGTAATCTCATTCGCCTGAATCTTTGCCATGTAGTTCCCTTTTCGCTGTTCCCTTTTTCTTACCTACAAATTCCGTGTTACGAATCTTTACGCTCCGGCGTTTATCAGCCTTTGCTTCAATTGCTGCAACTGTGCCCGCACCGATCCATCGTAGACCGTGGAGCCGACGCGAACCACTGCGCCGCCCAGCAGCGTAGCGTCCTCGCTATAAACCGCGCGCACGCGGCTGCCGCCGGAAATCTTCGATACCTGATCTTCGAGCAGCTTGCGATTCGCATCATCCAGTGGATGCGCGCTGACGATTTCTGCATCCGCAACGCCGCCCTGCTCATCGCTGAGCGCCGCAAACGATTCGATGATGCTGCGCAGCTCATGCAGGCGCTCATGATGAGTGATGAGAGCGATCATGTTGCGCACGGTGCTGCTCATGCCTGCGCGAGCGGCAATCGCGTCCAGCACCTTCAACTTCTGCGGCTCGGGGATGGAAGGGTTCTGCAACACCTCGCGCAGCTCAGAGCTGGCTTCGAGCGTGTCCGCAAAATCGTTCAGTTCGCGCTGCGAGGCACCGGGATCGAGTTTCTGGTCGGAGACAACTGCGGCCAGGGCACGCGCATATCTCAGGTCGATGGCGGCCATTAGTTCTCGCCTCCAACTTCAGCGCCCAGGCGGCGAGCAAAATTTTCCACCAGCAGGCGGTCGGTCTCGGCGCTCACCACCAGCTTCTTCGCAGCCTGATCGATGGCCAGGTCGGCGGCATACTGCTGAATCTCGCGGCGCGCAGTGGCTGTAGCCGCAACAATCTCCGCTTCGGCGGCTTCCACAATCTTCTTCTGCTCTTCGTCGAGTCCTGCCTGAATGCGCTTCTCTTCGCGCGCGAGATCGGCTTCGGCCTGCTGCTTCATCCCGGCAATCTGGTCGTCGAGCTTGGCCAGCCGGGCTTCCACAGAGCTGAGCCGCGCCTGCGCCTCTTCGGTGGCCGTGCGCGCGTCCACCAGGTTCTTCTGGATGGCCGTGCTGCGATTGCGGAAGGCCTTGGGCAGCATCTTCATCAGAATGTAGCCAACGAGAAGCATCAGCACAACGAAATTGAAGACGATGAAGACGGTCGGTGCCGTGTCCGGGCTCATGCCGAGCATGTGTCCAAGCTTCTGCACCATCGGCGAGTGCGTGTATTCGTAGTTCTCGTCCTGCTCCTGCTTTTCCTTGGCCGGGACGGCGCCATTGGGCGCGGTGGCCTCGCCGGAGACAGCCTGCTTTGCCGGTTCAGTCACTCCTATCGCGTGCGCGGGCTTCGCCGCGGCAACGCCCAGCGCCAGCATGACGCAGAATATCAATGCCGAAACCCGGCTCATACGAATGATCTTCATGAGCGGGCTCCCTCAGTGGCAGGACCCTGCACACCGGCCGGCAGCACAGCGCGCACAATCTGCTCGCTCAGCATTCCGGTTGCGTCTTCAATCTGCTTGCGGGCCGCGCCGGCGGAGATCTCAATCTCCTTGCGCGCGATACCGATGTGCTCCTGCGCCTTGGCGCGTGCGCCGGCCAGGGCCAGCTCGCGCTTCTGCTGCCACTCCTTCAAGCGGCCCTCGCGCAGAGCGGCAATCTGTGCCCGCGCGGCGCGCAGCTTGTTCTCATACGCCGTAGTCTCGGCTTCTGCTGCAGAGATAGCCTCACGTGCCTGCTCTACAGCGCCCGTCGTGCGCACGCGGCGCTCGGCCAGTGTGCGTTCCAGTGGACGCCGCACCAGGAACGAGTATGCCCCAATGAGCAGCAAAAAAAGGATGATTGTCGGCACAGAGCCGAGCGCAAGATTGCCAAGTTGATTCAGAATTTCCATGAAGTGTTTTTGCGGGGGTACAGCGAGGAGGATCCGGCCTCTTTCCTGTCCGCGGGTCTCTCGACAAACAGCGTAAATACAGGGGTTCTCTCTACTTAGTTCTAACAAAGCGGCCTGCGGAAAGTCAAAAAAGGATGCGCGGTAACCGCTATTCGCACGCGGTTATCGAATTTTTCAGTTTGGCGCCGATTCCTCCAAAAAATTCGCCGCACATTCATCCGCAGGACGCGTTTTGCGCTATCGCTTTCCCCGTCCCAGCGCTACAATAGAGACACCACCTGAGACCCGAGTCCGGGTCGATGCAGGCCGCGTGATGGGGACACCACCTCCGCTCCCCAATTAGGCGGCCTGTACTGTTTAAATCGAGATACGAGATTAGAGAAGCGAAATGTGTAAGCCAGCATCGCAAGACATCCCGCGTCCACATCTCGAATCGCGTATTTCAAATCTCGTTCGAATCTCACATCTCGTATCTATATCTGCTATAGCGTTCCAGAAGCGAGTTCGGACCCACCGCACGCACAAACACCAGGTTGCCTTCAAAGCGCTGCCGACTGAGCGTCGCTCCGCGCTCCAGCGCCGCCAGCACACGGCCTTCTGACTGCGGAATGCGGAAATTCGCCTCCACCAGCGGATCGGCGGTGAGCGCTGCGTCAATCGCGTGCAGCAGCGTATCGATCCCCTCCCCAGTGAGGCCGGAGACCGCAATCGCGCCCGGCTCAATCGGCGTGCCGGGCGGCAGCAGGTCAATTTTATTGAGAACCTGCAACGCGGGCTTGTCTTCCACATCCAACTCACGCAGCACAGCCTCCACCTGCGCACGCTGCTCGTCGAGCGTAGGGCTGGCCGCATCGCGCACATGCAACAGCAGCTCAGCCCGTTCCACTTCCTCGAGAGTCGCGCGAAAACTCGTCACCAGCGCGTGCGGCAGCTTGCGTAGAAAGCCCACCGTATCGCTTAGAAGCACCTTGCGGCGCGACGGCAGAGTGAGCTGGCGCAGCTTGGGGTCGAGCGTGGCAAACATGCGCTCAGAGGCCAGCACCTCTGCGCCGGTCAGCGCGTTGAACAGTGTCGATTTGCCCGCGTTGGTGTAGCCCACCAGCGCCACCGTGGGCACGGGAACAGCCTCTCGGCGGCCACGCTGTTGGCGGCGAATGCGGCGCACGGCTTCAAGCTGCTGCTTGATACGGTCGAGCCGTGCATTGATGCGGCGGCGATCGGTTTCGAGCTGCGTCTCACCCGGGCCGCGGGTGCCAATGCCGCCGCCTAGCTGCGACATGGTCTTGCCCTTGCCCGCCAGCCGTGGCAATTGGTATTCAAGCTGCGCCAGCTCCACCTGCAGCATGCCCTCGCGGGTGCGCGCGTGGCGGGCGAAGATATCCAGAATGAGCTGTGTGCGGTCGATGACCGTGCACGGTAGCCGAGCTTCTATATTGCGCGCCTGCGAGGGTGTCATGTCGTGGTCGAAGAGCACCAGGCTGGCGCCGGTCGAAGCCACTGTGGCCACAATCTCATCCAGTTTGCCGCCGCCGACCAGTGTGGCTGCATCCGGCTTGGGCCTTCGCTGGATCAGCACTGCGGCAATGGTCGCACCGGCGGAGCGCGCCAGCTCCTGAAACTCAGCCAGCGAAGCGTCGAAATCGATGTCCGCGGGCGGTGAGGGAGAAGGCGTATGCAGGATCGTGGGTTCTTCGCCGGCTTCGGCGCGGGCCCGCTCCACCACAGCAGCAGCCGATCGTGCCTGCTGCGCGGCGGGCGTGAGCCGGCGGCGGTCGGCGGTGAACTCCACCGCCACCAGCACGGCTAGCTCGCGGTTGGCGGCCTGGCGCCTTCGCAGTAGCGCCTGTTCCCGCTTGTCCAGCAGGTTGTTTTCCTTATGTTTCATTGTTTCCTGCCCGCTGATTGTTCATGATCACGATGCGGGCTGGGAGCAAGCTAGTGCGTTGTTGCCGCGCTGGCCGGCTCCGGGACGGCTGCACTGGAAGCCACGCGACCGTCAGAAGCAGGCCGCACCTCATGCATCGCCGGCCGGCCGCTCACCACGGTCGAGATGGCATGCTTGAAGATCAGCTGCTCCTGCGCATTGTTTTCCAGCAGCACCGAGTACTTGTCGAAGGACCGGATCTTGCCGGTCAGCTTCACACCGCTCACCAGGTAGATCGTGATCGGGCTCTTGTCCTTGCGGACCGTATTCAGGAAAGTGTCCTGAATGTTCTGCGCCGGCTTTGAATCCATGGCCGATCTCCTGTCTTGTTCGATGCGTCAAATTGTCGAATGGGCCGGAAAGACAACAAATACCCCGATCCAAAATTTGCAGAGGATCCTGCAAGTCCCGCAACTCTTCAGAGATACCCTACAAGGTTCGCGGCATCTATTTCAAGGTGACCAACGGCGGCAGACCCCGTGCGGGCGTCCGAACCCAACCCGGCACCTGTTCCGGCGCCATGGCGCGATATCCTGAAGACCATGCTGGAAGCCCTTAAAACTGGCTCCGAAGCCGCGCTCCAACCTGTACCCATGCTCGACTTCAGCCGCGAGTATGGGACAATCCGCGCCGAGGTCCTGGCTGCGATCACCGAAGTCTGCGATACGCAGAAATTCATCCTGGGCCCGGCGGTCGAGCGCTTTGAGAAGGCCGCGGCCCAGGCCTGCGGCGTGCCCTATGCCCTCGGCTGTGCCAGCGGCACGGACGCAATCTGGCTGGCGCTCGCCGCATTGAAGGTCGGTCCGGGTGACAAAGTCGTTACCACCCCCTTCAGCTTTTTCGCCAGCATCAGCGCCATCCTGCGCTCTGGCGCCACGCCGGTGCTTGCGGATATCGACGAGCGTACCTTTAATCTTTCGCCCGACTGCGTCGCCGCGATCGCTGGGAAAGAAAAAATCGCGGCCATCATGCCCGTGCACCTCTACGGCCAGTGTGCGGCGATGGACAAATTCCAAGCGCTCAGCGCAGAGCACGGATGCAAGCTGGTGGAGGATGCCGCGCAGGCCTTCGGCGCAACCTGGCTCGGCAAGCCTGCGGGCTCGCTCGGTGATGCGGCGGCGTTCAGCTTCTACCCCACAAAAAATCTAAGCGCCTACGGCGAAGCCGGCCTGGTCACCACGGCCAACGCCAAAGTTGCAGAGCGCACGACGATGTTGCGCTCCCACGGCATGCGCCGCCGCTACTACCACGACGAAATCGGCTGGAATGCACGCATGGACGGCTTCCAGGGCGCGGTGCTGGAGATCAAGCTGCGCCGCCTCGCCGCCGGCAACGAACGCCGCCGCCAGATCGCAGCGCTCTATGCGAAGCTCTTTGCCGTAGCCGGACTCTCCGCCGCGTGCACCTCTGCAGGAGTTGTCTTGCCGTATATAGACTTGCGCGGCACGCACATCTTCCACCAGTATGTGGTCCGCGCTCCACGCCGCGATGCACTGCGCGACTTCCTATCCTCACACAAGATAGGCAGCGAGATTTATTACCCGCTGCCGCTTCATTTGCAAGACAGTTTGAAGTTCCTCGGCTACAAGCTGGGTGACTTCCCTGTCGCCGAGCGCGCCGCCCAGGAAGTGCTGGCGCTACCCATCTACCCTGAACTGCGCGACGATGAGGTGAAAACGGTGGTCGAAGGGATTCGGCGCTTTTATGCGTAAGTGAATAGTGAAATGTCTGTCTTCAGTATTCACTTTTTCTTCTTCGCCGGAGTTTTCGTCTCTTCCGGCGGCTTCGCCTGCGCCGGCGCCTGCACTCCCGGCGGCAGCACGCGCTTGCAGATGTTGCCTTCCAGTCGATAGCTCTTGGCGATTGTCCGCGCCGGCCTCAACTGGCCGGTGGCATCGGGTACGGGCGTCGGCACATCAGCCGGCAGCACGTGATAGGTAAACTCCGGCGCCTTGTCCATGACGGAGTTGGAAATCCTGACCGGCAGATAGCCTTCGACGCCATGTTCGCGGAAGGCCGTCTCATAGCGGTGCATCTTGGTGTTCCAGGTAAAGACGCGCACCTGATCAAAGTCATACGGCAAGCCGGCCTTGTAGGGCGCAAGCACGGTCACGTACTCGGGAATACTTGTAACAGCCACGCCATTGTTGAGCATGCCGGAGTCGGGATCGTCGACCTTCGCAATCAGATAAGCGCCCACGATGCGCTGGCCTTCGGCGTAGCGCACCAGCGCGTCCGGCGCGGAGACATCCATCATCCGCGAATACATCCAGCCGGTCTCGCCCTTGGCGTTGCGCACCAGCCACCAGTCTTCCATCACAGGCTCGGGCAGAGCCGCAGGGTCGGCAGACCTGGCACCCGGCTTCTGTGCAGCGGGCTTGGGCGTGGCGCCCGGCGCCACAGGCTTCTCCACTGTTGCGCGCTCCAGCAGATTAATCGGATCGCCTTCCGCAAGGCGGTAGAACGCATCGGCTTTGCGCCCGGGCGAGATGTGCAGCACCACCTCATCACGCGCGGTCGCGATAGCCACCACCGGGTCCTGGGCATGCTTCTTGCCCAGGACCACAAACTGTTCAGCGAGCGCATCGTCGGCAACGTCTTTCTTCTGCACCCATCCAATCGCTCCATCCGGAGCCTTCACCTTCACCCACAGGCGCGCCTGCTCCAGCACGACAAGCTTTTGGCCGTTGGTCACGGTTCCGGTGCGGTTGGATACAGCCGCCACGCGATCGCGCAGTACGGCTTCCTTGGAGGTGACGTACACATATTTTTCAGAAGGCTTCACATGCAGGTAACTGCATCCCGAGAGCGCAAGAGCCCCCACCGCGGCCGCAAGAGCGATCCCACCCCGGCGTCCAACGGCCTTCACCCAATTCATCAGCATATTCTTCTTACAAAGCCTCAAGTTCAGGACGCTGCGGCGCGGCAGGATACCTGCGCCGCCTTCAAGAGTACCGTGAAGAACCCGGCCTACGACCACCCGAACCTAATGGGTCAGCGCCATCACCGCCGGGTAGGTCGGCAGACCTGCACCATTAGGCACTGGCGCGGCTGTCGTTACAGCGCTAGCCTGGGTCAATGCTCCGGCACTCCCTATGGAGTAGAGGATGAGGCCATTTGAGGTCGAGTTGTATCCCGCGGCCAGAATGTAGTTGCCGCTGTTGTCGCGGCCCATCGAGTAGACTTCCACCGGCGACAGGATGGCAACACCCAGCGAGGTGAGCTTGGCCGAGCTCTGCGAGAACTCGGAGATCGTTCCGCCGGCAGTCTGCAGTGTGGTGTCCGTCTCATTGCCCGTATAGAGATAGTTGTAGCCGCTGCTCAGCACGATCGACTTGGGCCCCGCACCGGTGAGGCCCGGCGTGGAAGAAACCAGCGTGGCCGCCGTGGAACCGAGTGCATAGACATACACCCCGGTCGTCGCCGTGGTTCCGCCCGTGCGGGCTACGTACAAATTGTTGCTTCCGTCCATGGTCACCGCATAGTCAGAGCCAGAGCCAACATTCACCGTCGTTATGCCGTAGGTCGAGCCGAGCGCTCCGCTGGAGGTGGTGAGAGGAATCACGATCTCGCCGGCATCGCCCACAGCCGCCACCACGTAGCTGCCGGTGGGCGCCACCCGGATCTGATAGGCCGTGATGTTGGCTCCGCCGGTCGCGGCAAATGTCAGCTGGTTGGTGAGTGACAGGGCACCGGATGTGTAGTTGATGGAATATTCAGAGATCGTATTGCTGAGGCCATCCAGGGCGAACAGCCACTGGCCGTCCGGCGAAATATCAATCGAGACCGGATACCCGCCCGCCATGGCGCCACCGCTGTTTTCCGCCGTAAGGGCCCCGGCTGAGCCAATGACATATGCATAGAGGCCATTCCCGGTTCCGGTCGTGCCGCCGCTGCTCGCGATATACAGCAGGTTGTTGTTGGGGGTGATTGCCATCGCGGAGGGCACTACATTCACATTGACCGGCGAGCCCGAAGTCGCAGCCAGCGTCCCGTTGGCGATGGAATAGCCGTTGATGTAGGTGATGCCGGTGGGGCTATTGGAGACGTAAACATAATCGCCGCTGGTCGTCGTCGTAGTCCCACTGCCCGGATAGACAAAGAAGCTTCCACAGCCGCTCAGGGCCGCCACCGTAGCGGCCAGGATCACCGCTGCTACTCCGCGCATTACCCTTCGCCCTTGTCCCTGTCCCAGCTCCAGCGCCATCGGTCCGCTCTCCATCCACTTTGCCATCACCCGATGGCCCGTCGCTATTGTCGCAGGAATCCGCGCCGGTTTGTTTGCCCGCGCCGGCGGGGCCTGTGGCTCATAATTAGCCTATCCGTAGGACGCATGCCGGCTGAATCCGTTTCGCCGCGGCACCACCGCCAGAACATCCCGCCCGCGCTGTATCATCTACTTCTGTATGCCCAGTTTTTCGCAGGACATCATCATCTTCATACTCGGGCTGCTTCTCTTCGGACCCAAGAAGCTGCCGGTGTTGGCGCGCCAGGTCGGTAAATGGATGGCGGAGTTCCGCCGCGCCTCCAATGAGTTCAAGATGCAGATGGAAGAAGAGCTGCGGGTCTCAGAACAGGCTGAGCGCCAAGCCAAGACTGCAGCGATGGAAGCTGCCGCTCCCGCTGCTCCTGCACTCCCCTCCGGAACGCCCGAAGGTACAGGAAATATCGACCCGGAAGATCCCCATCTGCCCCTGCCCGAACCGCCGTCCGAATCAGCCATCGAAGCGGCCACTCCCGTGCCGGAGCCGGCGATCGAAAGGGTTGATGGCGTGCGGTCGCTGCCTATTGCTACCTCCGGCGAGTTGAGCATCATGCCCCCGGCGACCGGGCTGCCCGTGGCCCAAACCGTATCCCAGACGCGCGCGCTCGATCCGCTCCTCGATCCCATCCCTACGGCCCAGCCGGATGTTGCGGAAGCCACGGCGAACTCCACGGAGGCTGCCACGCATGGCGACTGAACCCGAAAAAGCCGACCTGCTGGATCGCGCCCGCGCCAGTGTGCAGGAGCGCGCCGACCTGCCCGGTATGAGCCTGATGGAGCACCTTCAAGAGCTGCGCAAGCGCCTCATCCACTCCATCCTCTATCTGCTGGGCGGCTGCATCATCGCCGGCTGCTTCATCAAGTACCTGACGGCATTCATTCAGAAGCCGCTGACCAACATCGGCCTGAAGATGACGCTCGTCCATCCCACCGACGCCATTAACTTCGACATCAAGACCGCTCTGGTGTGCGGCGCTATTCTGGCTTCGCCCTTCATCCTGTACCAGGTATGGCTGTTCATCTCGCCGGGCATGTACGCCAACGAGAAAAAATACGTGTGGCCGTTCATGAGCGCGACCGTGAGCCTCTTCCTTGCCGGCGCGTGGTTCGGCTACCGCTATGTCCTGCCCGGCGCGATGGTCATTCTGGTAACGAAATTCGGTGCGAACTTCAATCACATGATCGGCATTGAGGAATACACCAGCTTCTTCCTCTCGCTCATCCTCGGCCTGGGCATCACGTTTGAGCTGCCCATCCTGATTTTCTTTCTCTCGCTGTTCGGCATCGTTGACGCAAAGTTCCTTCTCAAGCACTTCCGCTACGCCATCCTGATCATCTTCCTGGTCGCGGCCTGCATCTGCCCGGACCCTTCGCCAACCGGCATGTGCCTCTTCGCCTCGCCCATGCTCGTGCTGTATTTCCTAGGCGTCGCGATTGCGTATTACATGCATCCCAACCGCCGCAACCGTAAGAAAGCGGCCACTGGAGCTACAGCATGAATCGTCTCTTCACTATGAATTATCCCCTCGGCTCCGCCGCCCTGGTGCTGGCACTGCTCACCGGCGGATGTAAGGCTGCGCCGCCTGCTGCTGCAACCCAGCCGTCCGTAGCGCCTGCCGTCCAGCCCGTTACGGCCGTCGCTGACCCCGCGCCCATTTCTGATAACAGCGAAGCTGCCACTGAGCCCTCCCAGCCTCCCGCACCCGGTCTCGACCACATCTCCGGCTCTGACATCCTCAAGCTGACGCAGCAGTACCTGGCCGTCGCGCCTAAGCGCTACATCGGCTCGCCCGGCCACGCTGCCGCGGAAAAATTCATTCGCGACCATTTTGCGCCCGAAGCCGCGCGCGGCAACTTCGTCGACGATACCTTCACCGCCAACACGCCCGTTGGCCCGCTCACCATGCACAACCTTCTGGTGAAGTTCCCTTCCAGCACGCCTGTCGAAAAAGACGGCATCATCGTTCTGGCCTCACACTACGAGACCAACTACTGGCTCAAGGACATCAACTTCGTCGGTGCCAACGACGGCGCTTGCACCTCCGCTCTGCTCATCGCGCTCGGCGAATACTTCCGCGCGCACCCGCCGCAGGGCTACTCCATCTGGCTGCTCTTCACCGACGGCGAAGAATCCGTCGGCAAGGACTGGACAGCAGCAGATTCGCTCTACGGCACCCGCCACATCGCGGCCAAGTGGTCCGGCGACGGCACCCTGCAGCGCATCAAGGCGTTCGTCCTGGCTGACATGATCGGCTGGAGCCAGATGAAGATAGACCGCGAAGGCAACTCCACGCCTTGGCTGGAAGATCTGCTAGTGCGCGCCGCCAAGGACACTGGCCACTCAAAATACATTGCGCCCACCGGCCTGCCCATCGACGACGACCACCTGCCCTTCAAGCAGCGCGGTGTTCCGGTGCTGGACGTGATCGACTACGAATACGGCACACCCCAGGATCCTGAGGCCTACCACCACACCGAGAAGGACACCTTCGACAAGCTCAGCACTGCCAGCCTGCAGGCCGACGCCGATATTTTTCTCGACCTGATCAAGCTCATTGACCAGCGGTAACGGCCCAGCGCCGATTAGCCCAATTTCTTGACGCCTCTCTCTCACTGGCTTTGGTTCCACGCCGCCATCGTCGTACTCATGGCGCTGGAGTACCTGCTGCATCTCGCCGTTCCCGACACCCACCGCAAAGCCGTCTACGCAACGCTGCTCTGGACCGGCGCCTCACTCGTACTCGCCGCCATCCTGGTGCCGTATTACAAGGCCACAGGCGCAACACAATTCCTTGCGGGCTACGCGCTCGAGCAGGCGCTCTCCGTCGATAACCTCTTCGTCTTCCTTCTGCTCTTCAGCCTCTTTCGCATCGCGCCTGCTCGCCAGCCGCGTGTGCTTTTCTGGGGGGTCTTCGGCGCCATCGTTCTACGCGGAGCTTTCATCGCCGGCGGACTTGGCCTGCTCGAACACTTTCACTGGATCGAATATGTCTTCGCCGCCGTGCTTCTGGT
>Ga0206804_10051_pt1 | contig 33910 bp, 23 predicted proteins | sample Alteio_BWOrgCont_62_FD_152888 | JGI IMG/M metagenome (GOLD analysis project Ga0206804, IMG submission 152888) | Enriched cells from forest soil in Barre Woods Harvard Forest LTER site, Petersham, Massachusetts, United States -... | ecosystem: Environmental > Terrestrial > Soil > Temperate forest >... | reverse complement strand
CGCCGGGGCTTGTGGATCGATCAAGTGCTGGCTTCCGATCAGCTCTCACCCGAGGAGCGGGCCCGCGTCAAAGCCGTGGCCTGCTTATTTTCGTATGTTCTGTGGGACAACGATTTCGTTCCCATGGATAACTCCAATGGCATCAATCTGGGCACCGCCAACATGCCCCAGCAACAGCAGGGCTATCGCTACTTTTACGCGACGCTCCTGGCCAGGCACGCCGATTTTACGGAGCGGGCGAAGATCGTGAACGAGAATGTGCTGACTCAGGTCCGGCAGCAGATCAACGAGAGTGGCGCCCATTTTGGTTGTCCACATTACATGAGCGCCGCCTTTGCGCCGACGTTGAACACGCTGATGCAATTGAAGCAGCTCGGCCAGACGGATCCTTTCCGCGCCGAACCACGGCTGGCGAAGTTTGCGGAGTTTTATCTGAACCTGCTGACGCCTCCCGAAGTGCGCTACCCTGGAAAGCCGCGCAGCTATATTGCCCTGAGCGATAGCTCCACGGAGGCTTCGCCGCTCTATGGCCAGCTCGGCACCGCATTTCGGGATGCCGACCCGACTCTTTCGCGAAGATTGATGGGAGCATGGCAAGCCGGCGGCAAACCGCACTCCGGCTTCTTCGGCTCCACGGTAATGTCCATCGATGACCAGTTGCCGGCGCAGGATCCCGGCTTGGGCTCGGCGACTTTTCCCGGCTACTACAGCGTCCTGCGCACGGGCTGGGGCAGCCCCGGTGAGACTGCGGCATGGATCATCAACGGAGACTTTTACCGCGATCATCGTCACAACGATGCTGGGGAACTGATTTTGTACGCCTTGGGTGTGCCGCTTTCGGTGCATTGGGGATCCATCTACTCACCCCAGACCCCTGGCGCCTATGCACACTCGACCATCGTCCCCGAAACGGAAATCGGCCGGCCATGGGACCAAGCCGATCCGCCGCTGAATACGGCGGCGGCCAGCTTCTGGGTCCAATCGTCTCAAGAAAAATTCACCACGAGCGAGACGACGGATTCCAGCATTTCAAAATTCGTCGGGACGGATCTGGAATGGACCCGCGAGGTCCAACTCGAACACTCCGACGCGGCCCTGCCCGTCATCGTCCTCACAGATCGTTTCAATGGACCCAAAGCCGCTGAGGGCAAGATCCTGACGCTCAATCTCCTGGCCAAAGGCGCCGTGCAAACTCCTGCGGGCGAGATCACGCCGGACCCACGCACTCACCCCATGGCGGAGAAAGCCTCCAATCCCGGCCAACTTCCTTCCGCGAGCAAAGTCTTCTCGCTGGATAAAGGCGTCTCCCGGCTCTCCTTCACCGGTCAATTCGGAGTGGATTTTGACGTGTTCGTAGTGGCGCCGGAGACGCAGCAGGCGCTTCTGGGCAACTGGGCCGATTCCTGGACGCAGCAATCCATCGCGAAATGGGAAGAGCGCCAGCATATCCTGCGAATCCGTGGTACGCGTTCATTTCAGCTCATCATCGTGCCATTCCACGCCGGACAACGACCGAGCGACTTGAAAATTGAGAGCGTCGAGGGCGGGTCCATCCTGACCGCCAACGGAAAAGCGCGCCAAATCCTTCAATGAAATTGAGGCTCACTACTTTCCCCTGGAAGATTTTCTGACCGATCACGATCTCTGGGTCGCCGTGCGCGCCAATAGCTCCGGCGGCGGCGATGCACTGAATAACCTCCAAATTGTCGCACGTTCCCTACCCGGGAAGCCCGCCACGCTCACGCCCGATGCTCATCTGAAGGGCTTTGTCAGAGATACCAAGTAGGAACAAACTGCCATTTTGGGAAAAGAGGGCGGTCTTCAGCGATTTCCAAATCTCTTTGCCATTGTGGTAGAGGCGCGCATAGTAGCGCCATTCGCCAAGCGCACCAAATTGTTCAGTCGCGTCTTTTCCAAATATTTCTGAGCGGATTCAATGTCCACGCTGAGACCGTAGAAAAGCAAATCGGAAGAGCGATTTTGGTGGGGCTTTTACAGAATAAAATGCCGGCATAGCTCAGTTGGTAGAGCAGCTGATTTGTAATTGGAAATGGCTGATTTGCAAGGCCTTGCGTGGCTTTTCACCGGTTTGCAAATCTCACACTCCGTTGGCATTATCGCGTTGCAATATTTTCACAGCGTTTCGCCGTTTTACACCGTTTTGCCCCAAAAACTTCGCTGACCGTAGAAAAGGACCGTAGAATTCTGGCCTCACGATGAGCGCCTCGAATTCGCCACTCCTGCCCGAAGAATGGGATTTTCGAAGCATTGAGGGCCGGCTTCTACCGACGGTGATCGAGTATGAATACCTCCGGTCCAGCGATCTCGCACGCCCTATCAAACGATGGCTTGCTCAACCATATGAGCGTACCTCCCTAGCCCGCCACGTGCTAAGCGTTCCCACATTGAGGGCGGCGAATTTAATTACGGTTCCTGCCCGTTCACCTTTGTTGAAGATCGAGAAATATCTCGAGCACGATATCTCGGCGGGCTGGCAACCCCCACCAGATTTTGCTGCCGCTGAACGGCAGATCCGGGCAGCACGTGTGTTTTCTGGAACAGTGGGCGAAGCCATCGGGCTGCTGTACAAGAGGATTGAAAATCTTGCGGCTATTGAAAGCGCCCTCATGACGCTGGCGGAATCTCTTCCACCTGCGATCAGAAACCGGCGTGCGGAACGCATTTGCCTTCGGTTTGATCGCTTTCCTGAGCCATGGCTTAGAATCGCGGCATCGCCTGGCGGGATGGATTACTTGGAACGGCGCACTCAGTCGTCCCCGCCCAAGGGCGAAGCATTGTGGGACGTAATCAACCCGCTCGATTACGCGGCACTCGTCGAAGCAGAGCCTCTGATTCACTATCACCAATTCATCATCGATTGGTCACGCCGCCGAAATGAAATCTTAGCGGATTTCCGAAAATGGCTTGATCGAGCGCATCCGGATTCCCGTCCCGGAATTCGACGAAAGGAGGGATGGCTCAAGTCGCTGAGCGCATACAGGCTGACGCGGATCGCCGGCATGACCTACGCCAAGGCAATGGAAGTGGTCGCGGACTGGAAAGATTACCACCCGGGGGCAGCCAGCGATACTCTCCCGAATGCACAATCGGATTCAGATTGGTCGCGCTACGTTTCGGAAGTAGAACGGACACTCAATGGAGATTTCATCCGGGAGATTCGCGATTCGTTCAACGACTTGAGCGCAAATACCCCACCCAATCAACCCCATGTTCCTGGGGCAATCTTCGTGAGAAGTCTGGTGCCCTATGAAAAGACAGGTGCCACCAAGAACACCGTCGATAAACGACAAAAAAAATAGAAGCGCTGCTGCGCTCCTCGGATCGGAACGCCAGGCGTTCACGCCCGGCGAGTTCGCGAGGCTCTTCAACCACTCTCAGGTCTGGGGCTACCGAGAGATATACGCCGGGCGAATCAAGGTTTTGGACCAGCCTGGACGGCTACTAATCCCGCGCGCCGAAATCGAGCGGTATCTTTCCCGCGTCACCGAGTACAGCGGCCGCATTGACACCAAACACGCACAGCCCGGAAAATGATGGTGACGCCACTGATGCCAATCGACTCTGGCGCTACTGGAACGGCTGACTTTAACAACCAGTCCATGAGCCCGGTGGAGCGCAATCTCATGACGGACTATCTCGCTTGGTTCGCATGCGTCGATGCATGCTGGCTGGACAGGGCGAAAATACTGCGCGACATCCGTGGGCGTCGGCTCTATCGCGAGCAGTGGCCCAGCTTCGATGCTTTCTGCAGACGGGAACTCGAGATGGGCAAATCCAACGTCGACCGCCTTCTTCAATGCGCTGAAATCGCCGATGATCTGGCCACAATTGTGGCCGCCCCCAAGCGTGAGAATCACGTACGTCCTCTCCTCAAGCTTGACGACCCGTCTAAGCGCCGAGTCGCATACAAGAATGCCGTCGATCTTGCCGCCAAAACTGGGAAGCCCTTTACTGGAACACTTGTCGCGGGGGCGGTGCGGGACCTGCGCCCACCCGCGCTCGAATCACCACCCCCAACGGTTGTCAGGACGAAGGCTGATCTTCTCACCCGCATCACGCGCAATATTGCGCGCGGGCTCGAAAGACTCGAAGAAAACGAGCTTCAGCGGCTGGGAACGGTGCTCGAGAACTGCAAAAACACTTGGCTAAAGGAGCACGTCAAACCGAATTCGACGTCGACGGCGGCGTCCATGACATGACTGACTTCCCCGGAATTTCTATTGGCCGGTCATTGATGAACGGGAAGCCGGTTTTTGAAATCAAGGTCAAGACGATCATCAATTTCCATACCGCTTTCATCGAAAAGCTGCTCTGCACTATCGGAACGTTTTCATTGGGCACGGCATGCGCCTTTTCCTGCTCTTATTGTTACGTGGAGGCCGTCGTCCGGAAACATCCCGCCGTCGTGCGGTTGATGGAGAAATTGGCGATGCGAGATTTGAAATTCCACGACATCGTTATCGCGCGCGCCAACGCGCTCGATATCCTCCGCGAGCAACTCACCGTAAATAAGCCGCGGTCCATTGATCTGCAGCATCCCGGGGTCATCTACAGTTCTCCTTTGGTTGACCCCGCCGGGAATCTGACACAGGCAAAGCAGACGGCGGAGGCGTGCCTGATCATCTTGGAACTCACGGCCTGGGACGTGCGCTTGCTCTCCAAAAGCAGCCTTCTTCCCGAGGTCGCAAAACGGATCCCGGAGCGATTCAAACACCGCGTCATTTATGGTGTCAGTACCGGAACGCGGGACGATGCACTCGCGCGCGCCATTGAAGGCGGCACCGCTCTAGTCTCCAAGCGGCTACAATCTCTCGTCTGGCTACAGGACAATGGGCATCGGACTTTCGGCATGCTCTGCCCGAGCCTGCCACAGACAGACTACAACGCTTTTGCGTTGCAAATGGCCCAGGCGATCCGGATCGAACGATGCGAACAGGTCTGGGCGGAAGTCCTCAATGTCCGCGGCGAATCGATGACGCGCACCATGGCGGCGTTAAATGGTGGGAAGTTTGATGAAGATGCTCGTCGTCTCGGAGCGGTGTGTGGCCCCGGAAAAGGATCAGCGTGGGAGCAATACGCTCGTGAAACATTCGCCGCCTACACCAGCGTTATACCGCCGGAGAAACTTCGGTTTTTACAATACGTGAAGCCGATCACCGCGGCCTGGTGGGCGGAGCGTCAAAATCAAGGTGCCATACTGCTCGGGAGTGCCGCTCATGCCGTGGGCTCTTGAATTCTCATCGTCGGCACCTTTGAAAACCTCGTCCCGGATGTCGCACCTCTCAAAAAAGGATCAGGCTGCCATTGCAGAAATTGAGCGCGCCGCTCGCTTTCGCCAGCGACGCTTGAATAGACCCGCTCCGCGACCCAGCAACACCCCGGACTATTGGAGGTACTTGAATGCCACGATGAGCGCTCGCGCGATCGTGGACGAAATCGACCCAAACTGCGTTGCGGAAATTGTGCTCACGACCAACACCGCGAACGCAAAAAAAGTGCAAAAGTCGATCTCGCGCATCATCGAGCGGCGTTTAAAACCACATTGCAGCGGACACGTTCGCTTTTTCGACCGGACCGAAGACAAGAAGCTAGTCCATTACCACATAATCGCCGCAATGAAATGGCCCGTGTTGGCCCCGCCGTTCCTAAGCAGCGAAGAACGAATACTTATGCGGGAATTGGAAGAATTGACCCATCATTGCGCATCCGCTCGCGGTGAAAAGAGTGGCGAAGCAAAGCAGCTTATGAGGCAATTGGCAGCAGCTCTTGCAAGTGCCGGGCTTGGCTACATCGTAAAGATGGACGTCATTGACAACATCGAGCGCCACATTGAGTACGCGGCAAAATACCTAAAAGGGGTAGCCGCGCTAGGCAGGACGCCCGAAGATCGCGATATTCAACTGTACTCGGCCGGCGGAATCGCGCGAAGAGGCCATAAGCGACCTCATTTCCTTGTTCAAGGAGAGCGGCTCGCGCGGCTGAAACTGGCCGCTTTCGCGGCATCCCACGGGGCCGCCTCCATGGCCGAAGCGCGTAAATTAATTGGTCCTAAATGGGCTTATCATGCCCGCGAGAAAACGAGAGTTTACAAATTGCGCGAGTATCCCCGGGAGGAGGATTTCCGAAATGATTGGGGGAGCTTTTGGACGCCTGAAGCGCTGGGGATACGCATCAAGGACCCAATGTATTCGCCAACAAACCGAGGGCATTCATATCGCTGGGAGCAAGTCCTCGGCGAGCATCACGATCTTATCGCATCAAAGCTTCAATTCACGTGGAGCCTCCCGGATTGGGTTTGGCCGGGTAAGGACGTTTAGCACTCCAACTATCTCTGTCTTTAACCACCCCTTACCCAATACTTCTCCCAATTCCTACCTTTATACTCCCAGCAGTCCAGGCGGAAGCCAAGGACTGCTTTTATCGCTCAAACGCAGGCTGGTCTTCGCATTTCGCGACCGAGCTTGCTCGGCGAAGAGCGAATTGCAGAGACCATGCCGAAGTCGCGGCTGCTTTACCGCAGTGGGGATTTAAATTGTCCAACAGTAAATCGATACCGATGAATCTGCATGTTGATCCATCGACCTTATTCGCGTGGAAGAGAACCAACGACGAGCGATTAAGAAGCAGTAGATGGCAAGTGCTCGTCTCAAACATTGAATGCCGCCCGACATTATTCGGAATAATTAAAGTGCCTCTGGAAACGTGATTTCAATATCTTACTGCGAAATAGGCGCGTCGGCCTCGCGAGAATTCGGACTACGGGCTGGTAAATGTAAATCCCATTGAATGCCGAATGCGCGATTGACCATGTCCAAGTCCGACTGTGAATCAAATCCGATCGATAGCCCTCTACCCTTCATAGCGTAAGTCTAGTCCCGATGGCCGGTGATATCGTCGTGCTTGTCTTCCGCAGGACACTTATCTAGCATCCCTATCGCGCCTCCGCTGCAATTGCGTCAGACAACGAATAGCGAATTAGCCGCGGCGGGGGCGCAACTCATTCTATGTCATTGGATATTCCATTTGATCTGCCTGACATCCTTGCCGGCGCACTTGATCCATTTGCCCGCGGTTTCGGCCTAAATCCGTCGGCTGCCACATTGCTGCTGCTGCATATGAATGGCGTGGTCGCCGGGCCGTCGATTCTGACGCGCACGCCCGATATGGTCGATGCGACGCCGGCATATGACATCGCCTTCATTCACGACGGACGCGCGCTGCTTCACGGCGCTGCTATTTCCGCCTTTGAGGGAGCGCGACTTGAAATACTGGAGGCCGCCGGCGCTCAAGAAAGTTCGGCTCGCCCGGAACTGATTGAGAAAAGGCAAAAGCTGCAGGCGTTGAATGTGGAATTGCAGGCGCAGATCCAGGCAGCGGAGAAGGTCATTGCATCCCCTAGTTCGCCCGTGGAGACACGTGGTGCCCTTGAGCGCGTCTACGCGGATGCTCGTTGGGATTCGGACAAACTGAAACTGAGAGCACAGATTTCAGAATGGGAGAAGAAACTGGGTGAAGTTCAGCGTCAATTGGTAGACCTGATATTGGTTCTTCGGCCCGGCGTGATCTACGAGAACAGCAATTGGAGAGAGTTCGTCGAATTGGGGCGCAATAGCTTTGACGGACATTTCCTTCAATTCGCTGAAGCCGGGCCACTATTGGCCGAGACCAACTCCAGAGGCAACAGATTGAAAGACTGCGCGGAACTCTTGAGACGCTCCCGATCAGACTCGCCTATCAGCGGCTTTGATTTGAAAGACCATCAGTATCGAGCATGTGTGCAGATATCGGGAACGCCGGAAGACTTTGGTGCCCTATTGCGCCACTCAAGAATTAAGAGTCTGGGGCTGCTCGATTCCTTCGTCCTTGGTGAATCTGATTCCGACGAGCCGCCTGACGGGTATGCGCAAACCGTTTTTCTCAATCACGAATGGCATGGGTATATCGCCCGGCAATTTCGGCTGCGGGCCACCGGTCAACGGACCTTTCTTGGCCTAGACCAGGGAGGGTGCAAAAGCTATTTCGCCTTTCGAGAATGGTGCCGGGAGTTCAATTGCCAGCTGCCTGTCGAGAAGCGCGTCCATTTTCTGCGCTGGCCCGAGTTGATGGTCAGGATCGCAACTTCCTTGGCCATGATCGCGGATGAGACCGAAAGTGAGGTCCTTGGTGTCAATTTCCTGGAAAGTGCCGCTTCGCTGCTGAAGGACTGTGCCGAAGGGCAGGCGGCCGTCCTCGTGCGCTTGCTGGACCGTAAGGCCCATCCTGCCCGCCTAGATGAAGGCGTCGAGAGGTTGGTGCAGACCTTGCGCCAGAAGGGACCACAGTCCATGCGACAATTGGCACGGGGCATCCATGGGATGAATTACGCCGTCATTGACGCCCGTCTCTTCGCGGCCATCCGTCGGGGCCTTGTCATTTCTGGAGCAGACGGCCGTTATTGGGCAGCCGCGTCATCGTCAACGCCGTCAACGGAACTCGGCGCGACCGAAAAGGAAGGGGGCCTTGCCGCATGAAATTCCGTCGCTTCCTTGCCCGACATTTTCCCAATCCCCCTCTCAGGACAATTCAAGGCGCTGTTGGCGCGAGGCGAAAGACGATCTTTTGGTGCCGAGATCGCCCACCGGCACCGTACCGCGGTCCTTTTGAGGAGCACGTGTTGATTGTGGTGCGGGAAGGCACCGTGACGTTTGAGCGCTATCAAGAATTCGTAAAGGCGAACACGACCGACGCCATTTTGATTGTTCGTGGCGAGCCCGGCCGGCTCACATTTATTCCTGACCAGGACACCCGCGGTCTCACCGTCGAGATCACCACCTTCGACGAGCGGTCCATCGCCAAACTATTGCGAACGGATGCCGCTCTTGAATCGGCTGCGATTACAGATGCACCGCAAGGGCAGGCCGCCTTTTATTGCGGTGCGATGGAGTCGCTTCTTGAAACGTGTTTCGTCTCGGCGGCTGATCGCATCCCGTGCGCGATTTCATTTGCGGTAAATGCATATTATTGCTGGCAGTTACCCGAAATCTTCCGTGAGCAATTTTACCAGCCGCGCTGGGAATTGTGCGCTTTTCTAGAGCGTTATGTCACGTGCAAGGAGGGTAAAGAAATGGCCGCGAGAAAATACGAGGGAGGCGAAAAGCAACTCCGTCGCGACTGCCTTTTCTATATTGGCACCAACCTTGAAGCGATTCTGGCCCGCCGGCGTTGCGAGTTGGCCTTCTCGTGGCTGCGTTGCGGCCATACGATTGAGGACGTCGCGAAAGAGCTGGGTTTTTCCACTACGCAGGATTTCGAGTGTGCTTTCGTCGGTACGATGAAGAAGCGCTGCCAAGACGTTCAGGCGCTGACACCACTCACCCAGGTAGAGCCCGAGGATCTGGTCGACGCTCTCACACCCTTTTGGTGGAAGGGACGGGAATTGGCCGTGGAGAACATCCCCTCACGACGCATGTATCCATCAACAATGATGAGCGAAGCGGAAGAGGATGCATTCGTTGCTGCAAACCCGGAAGGGCACGAGAGGCGGGAACACAAACGCCGGGAGCGCACCAAAATCACCGAGGAATTGCGCGAAAAGGCCGCGGATTTCTTCGCCATGAAATCCACCGGAGCCGAAGTAATCGTGCCGATATTCAATTCGCCGCAATACGCGACCAAAGCCGCGTAGTGGCGCCGCAAGAATTGTTTACATCGAGCGGCGACTTTCCTTCATTGCGCGCCGGAGAATCACGTCGAGATCGACCTCTAGTGCCAGGCTCATTCGAAATATGGTGTCGAGAGTGGGAGTTCTCAACCCACGTTCCACGTAGCTGACCATCTGCTGCGAAAGCCCGGAACGCTGGGCGAGCGCATTCATGGAGAGCTTCTTTCGCAGTCGCTCTTGTTTGAGAGCCAAGGCGACGGCGCTGCAAAGCGCGATGACCGTTGAATCTTTGAGCACGGCCCTCCAATAGAGTGAGATGCGCTTGACAGTGCATCTCACGATAGTGAGGATACTCCAACCTTGCGATGAACACCCGGTGCAGTTCTCTTCGCCTCCAACGAGCGGGAATCGGTATTTGGTACTGGGGTGCGTGGCTGCCCCAATAAAAGGAGCCCTAAATGGAATTCAAATTCTACTGCCAGCATTGCGGCCAGCATATTGCCGCTACCGATGACCAAGTGGGTACGCGAGGTGTATGCCCAACATGTTCCCGCGCATTTGATGTGCCTGCGCCTGACGGATACCAACCCGAACACAAAGCGCAGCCCCCGCCGCCCCCACGCGGAACCGTCGAACCGCAAGATCCGCCCACTTCAACTGCTCCGCCGCCGCCTCAGCAAAGGCAGCAGGGCAGGAATGTTCTGCATACGAAAATAACTGGGAGACATGTGGCGATCGCGCTGCTCATGCTATTGGTGGTGGGATCACTCGGCGCAATTGCCAAATATAAGATCGAATCGAATCGAGAATTTAACGAATCGATTCGCGCTGCTGCTACTCCGACCGAATTACCGCTCGGGCAACCGCAGGTTTTGAGACCGGTGGATGAGAAGCTCAAGGCGATGCAGGAGATCGACAAAGCCACAGTTCGGGAGGAAGCTGACGCAGTCAAAGCCAAGGACGATGCCAAAACTCCCGAAGAAAAGCAGAAAGCTGAAGAGCATTATATAGATGTAGAAAATCGGGGAGCTTGGATCAGCGGCTACATTGATGGATTGCGTAGCGGGGAGAGTGCGCATTTGATGATCAAAGGCGACGGACAATCTCACGTTCAGCCAACGGCGGCACCATACGATGAGCAGAAGGCTGTAGTTGCGACTTCAGAATACGCAAATCAGCTTGCGAAGTACGCAGAAAAATACGTTGCTGGATATAACGCAGGATACGTCGCCGGTTGGCAATTGACTTACTGACCGGAATTTAACGATTGGGTTGAGCAATCGATGCTTCAAGCGGGAACGGTGCAATTAACCGACTTGGCGTGGCACGAAGAGTTACCGGAATGGAAACCACTCCATACGCTTCTAGGAATTCCACAGCCTGCTCGGTCTCAAGCGCCCCCCGGATTCGGGTTGCTGCGCAGGTCTCGCGACATCGGTGGCACCGGCGATGAGATCGTGCGCGATCCGGTCCTCGATTTCGGTCAGTTTGTAAATGCCCAGCCGCCAATCGCGACTCGCGATGCAGGCACTCCGCATAGGTTTCACCTGCAAGGCGAACCCACGCGGGTTGGATGCACAGCAACCACCATGTTCACTCTCTGCCGGCAGTGACGCCTGCACGTGGATCGCCAGAAAGGCGGTAGATGCGGAGCGCAGGTCCGCGCTCGTCGGGCGGCAAAAGCGAAAATTTTTCTCTGAAATGCCGCACCAAGGCGTTGCTCGCTGTTGTGATTACGAGTCGGAGAGGATCGGGTGAGGGCTCCAATATCAAGACGCGTAACACATCGAGCAGTGCGATACGATTCAAGTCATCCAAATGAAGCAACGGCTCATCGAGGAAAAAGGTGCCCCGGACGTCTCGTGCCCTTGCCAAGAAAACTGCCAAGGCAAAATCCTGCCGTTGACCCTGGCTGAGCTGCGCAATCGCTTCCATGCGGTGATCGTCGGCATTAGCTGTCCACCTGTGAGCACCGCCACTCTCATCTGTGCCAATTGCTGTAATGAACGCGTTGCTTTGAGCCCGAAGATAGAGAGCCGTGATCACGCTGCAAAGCGGCTGAATCTGCTGGTTAATGAACGCTTCCTTGGTAGTGCGCAGCATCTCCACCGCTTTGTCTAATTCAGCGCGCCGTTTCCGAATTCGCGCTAGACGTTGCGCATCCGCTCGAAGCCTGTTGACCTGGCTTTGGTTTGAAATCACTTCTCGCTCCCGCGCTTTCGCTTCATCAGCCTTGATAAGGTTTTCGTTCGCCAGACGCAAGTCGACAAGACTCTTCAGGAGATTATCCTCTAACTGGGCCAACCGCTGCGGCAGGGCATCGAGAGTTTCCTTCGTGAGGGGCGCTTCGTCTGCGATACTCCTCCAATCTTCAGTCAAGGGGAGAAGCGCTGATCGAAGATCACTAAGACGCGCTCCCCGAGAGTCTATTGCCGCCGATAGCTCGGCAATCTTGGACGTTATCTTGGTGACCTCTTGTTGATGTCCCTCGGCCACCGTGGTTGCGTTTTCTTTCTCTTTCGCAGCTTGCAGCATTGCAGCAGTGACTTGACCTTTGAGCTGATTTGCCTTCGTCGGCCATCCCGACGGAGGCAGGCTATCGAGACTGATTTCTATGGATACCTGAGGAAAATTGGAGCGAAGCAGGTTCGTCGCAACAGCGATTTTATCGCGTGCCGCAATGAGCGAGTCACCCGCGACGCGATGGGCTAACGCCTCCGCCTGATTCCGCTGTGCGCTTGCTAAACTCCGTTCTTTTTCTGCTTCAGCAGTGCGAAATTGCTCCAAAAATTCTGGGCTGCTCATCTCCGGAAGCTCCGCACCTGTAATCCGCAAGGCGGCGGCTGCGTCGCTTAAGATGCCTCGCGCAGCTATATTCGATCGGTTGATTTGCTCTACCTCGGCTACAATAGCAGCCCAGCGGCGTTTACGTTCTTTGGCCTCCGAAACGATTGCTTCTTGAGTGGTTTTTTGGGTCGCGAGGACGGAAAGTGCCGCCGGTAGCACCTGTAGGCCAGCGTCAATCGCCTCGCGTAATTGCGATGGCGTCAGATGATCGTGAGCACAGAGCGGGCAACGATGCTCGTCAGGCAGACTGCCGAGCAATCGGCGTCCCTCAGTCCGAAGTTGATCGAGAGGTCCGGCCAATTGTGCTGAGGTCGCTTCGATTTTTCCTAATTGGTCCTGGGCTTCGCTTAGCACCCGTTCGTTCGCGGCGACTGAATCCGCTGTAGGGATTTCTAGTGCGGCGGTTCTCTCCTCTGTAGCGCGTATCTGCCCTACGAGTTCGAGCCAGCGTGGTATCTCCACGGTACAGGTGGCGAACGCTCCGTGCTGCCGCTCTTCTAACTCAATGCGTTTAAGCGCGGTTTGCTCCACCGCGCGAAGTGACGCGATATCAAGAACTGCGTCAGGGTCTGCTCCCGCGCTGCGCCAACTCGTCAGGGCGTTGCTCAGCGTTATTTCCAGATTCTCCAAATCAAGACCCCGCAAGCGCTGTTCTTGCAGAGCGCATTGGTTTACGGCTGCTGTAGATTCGCGGACCTTCGGCGCGAGGGTTTCATTTTGGGTCCGCATCTCGGCGAGTCGCAGCGCGTCTGCAGCTTGCTCTTTCTCAAGCGCGGACAGCTCCGCGCTCAATGCTTGGAATCGATCCCACTCCCGAGCGAGTGTGGCGAGTGTACTGCGCTCACGAAGGAGACGTTGCTCCTGGGACGCCCGAACGCTTTCGAGCACACTCACTTGCTGACTAGGTGGCACATTATCCTCCAGGGCCACACCGAGGTATAGACCTACAGCACTGAGGTGTTGGCGCGCAGTAGCGACAAACGGCTCGCTTGCGCGGTCACCGGCGGATTTGAGTGCCGTTTCCACTTCCTGAATTTCAGTCTCCAGGCGAGCGGATTCCGACTCTAGCTTTCCCGGACGCATCATCGCATCGCGGATCTTTTCGAGCGTTTGTTCCCGAGTTTGCAACTCACCCATTCCGAAAAGGTTAGAGAACAGAAGCCCGCGTATGTCTTGAGCGCCTTTAGTGTCATCGAGGAGCAACTCTAGATCGGAAGCTTCAATGAAACGGACCGCACGAAGCCAAGCCGCGCGATTCAGGTTCTGTTGGCGAGCGCTGCCCGCGGGAAGGTTGCTCGGTGTGAGACGCTCTACGAGCTTGTTCTGAGCAAAAGCGCGCCAAGTGGGATTTTCTTGTTCGAGCTTGTCACCGTCGCCGGCCAAAGTGCGACGCACATTTAGCACTGAACTCCCGAACCGTAGGCGACCTTCGATCGCTGTTGCGCGATCTTCGGCGAAGAGATTGCGAACCCCGCCAGTTGAACTGTTCCGCAGGGCGGTTGCAAGGCGACTAACAACGCCGGTTAGTAGCCACTCCGTTGCATCGCATACACTCGTCTTTCCTGTTCCGTTAGGGGCATGAAGAAGCGTGATACGAGCAGTGAGGTCGAGCGGAAGATTCTCTCGAATTCCGCGGAACGCCGAAATGTCTATTGAGTCAATTAGCATGCTACTCCTTCTCTGATTCGTCTTCGGCAAGATCCTCCATTAACGCTGCGACATCGTCGATCGAAGTGCCAGAGTCGCGGGCATCGAGTGCTCGACTCGCCGCCCACGGAAGTTCCGGTAGTTTGACCTCACCAACGATTTTCGACGAAGAAGGAAGCCCCAATGTCGTGACGGCGTAGAGCGTGGGTAACCAAGAATGGTTTTCTTCCGGCCAAAGGACATGCTTTCGGCAAACGCTCGTGTCGCTCTCGATGCGGCGGACTTGAGCGAGGAGAGCGGCGTCTGGTTTTGACGGTATCGCCAGGAGCAAATATCCGTCGATGAGCCTCCCTTGGTTCTCTTCACTCTTCAGCAGGGCCGAAATCCATTCGGTGGATTGGGTGAATGAAGTATCTAACGGACGAGATGACGCCTCGCTTACCCGCACTAGGGCAAGAATCGCAAAAGCACTACGCCATTGCTCATATTCGGGCGTCGTCGATTCTCCCCCTGGTGCTGCCTCAACACGCAGAAACCCTGCACCGGTAGCGAGCAAATTGAATTCCGGGATGGGCAAAGCAGTTACGGTAGGCTGTGGCATAATTAGTCAAGATTAAAACTATGAGTAACGGCTTCGCGGATGGCCTGCCCGAAATCTGCCGGCGGGGCCATAAGGACCTGTTCCACTTCGCTCATTGGTCGCCAGTAAACCGGTCGTAGCCGAGTTGATTCGATGTTGAATGCCTCGTCCGGCGGCGGCGCCGCGTGTGTGATGTCCGTCTGCCTTTCTGGCCGTGCCTGCTGCGCCGCCGCTTCGATCTGTTGGGCAGGCGCACCAAGTCCGAACCTTCGACCGCTTCCAATGACGATAAGCGGCAGCGCGCTTCCCCCTTCCAACGCGAGCTTCTCCAACGAGTTGATCATCTGCCGATCGAGAAGACTCGGTGAGCGCCAAACCCGCAGTTCCTTGGCATCCCAGAGTATCTGTCCCCGCTGTGGGCCTTCAACGACGGGCTGGCCGTTGGTCGCATATTGCACAGCAGCGAACATTCCGAGTGCCAAATCAAGATCCTCCTGATCTCGATCCAGTTGATCTGGAGATCGCGGTGGCTCCGGCGGCTTCAACCCGTCGAGAAGCTCGGGCCACAATCTCGGAATCACGCGTTTCGCAACCGTATCGGAAACGATTGTGGTGAGGGATGCACTGATTGCGTCGCGCGTTGCCTCGGCAAAATGCGAAACGATACGAATTCGCCGACGTTCCACAAAACGCCGCGTCTCATAATATTCTGCGGTGATGTTGAGTGGTTCAAAATGACCGTCATTCCACTCCAAACGCATCGTCTCTTCCCAGACGTAAATGCCGACGGCAGGACTACTCGGATCCCAGTTCACTAACCCCGCGGCAATTCCCTCCACTGGATTCCGCAAAACTAACCCTCTCGAAGATGCTTCCGTTGAAACATCCCGCATGTTGAACAAGGGATTGGGTGGTGCCTTTGGCATCCGTGTTCGGCTGATGAACGCGCCAGTGAGACATCTCCATCGGTCGTCGACCTCGTCGGCCTGCAGACGCGTAACCGCCTGATTTCCGAAAATTAACACTACGTGATTCTGCTGCATTTGAACAACGTGATCGATCGCAGTTCTCCACCATCCGCTGTGCGGAGCGGCGTTGCACGATATTGTGCAGACAGCAACTTGCTTCCCGGTCTGGGGTAACGACAGTTCTATTCTTGTGCGCGGGCTATCCTGCTGTGCGGAAATAAGATCAGAACAAATGAGCGGATATAGAACGAGATCCTCGGTCTCGATTCGTAAAATCGAGTGGATTGTTTGCAAGTTTTGAATTCCCGGAATCTCCGCCGCTTGATCGGGATAATTTTTGACGAAAATATAGCACTGAGTATTGCCAGCGGACTCGTGAACCCAGCACCAGCCCGCGTTATAGCGACCATGCTCCGTTATCGCCGCTGCTCCAGTGTTCCAAGTGGTCTGACATCCGGCGGCGAGCAAGGCAACAAGGTCTGAGCCCAGAACCGCACCGAACCCAGCCAAGACCATAAGGCGCGTCGGATGCTCACGAACGAGGGCATCGAGCATTGCAAAATCTTGTGAGCTGAACGTATACTCTGGAAAGAGAAGCAGGCCGGGCGCGTTCGCGAACCAAGTCTGAAGTGCGGAGACATTATTTGCGTTCAGCGCGAGGACGGCCCGCGCGAAATCCGCCATCCCGGGGACAACGTCATCATTTGCGATCTCATCGAAGCGGATCGGCGGCTTCGCCACGCAAACCGGCAATCGTCCATTGGCATCCAACCAGTTGCCAGCGACGGCAAGTTTTCCGATCCCTGGGCTCGCAAGGTCAATGCTCATAACGACGGGGCGTAGGATGGTGCGTTAAGTGATGGAAAGTCGATGCTTTCTGAGACAAACTGTTCACCATGGAACCCGCATTGGATGAGAAAAAGATCGGCGTGCTGGTCACCACGGCGGGTTTGATAACATTGAATGAACGGAGTGAATACCATGCGCATATCAGATCACAATTAGACTCTTTCCCTCGGTCCGAACCTGACCAAATAATGTATCACGGGCAGCGTTGAACTCCGGGAGCGAGCAGCCGATTTCGTGACGTAGCGTCCGGGTCGAAACCTTGGTCCGACCCGCTGCCTGCTCACGGAGTAGGATAGCCAGCAGTTGCGTTGCGATTTCTTCGGTTGCAGCGGCAGCTTGTGCGCCGGTCGGATCTTCGACGGGACCAGTGCCCGGGGCAGTGATTGTATCCGTCGTCGCGGGTGCGCCGGGCACGACGAGGCGGGAGGCTCCGGAGCGGCCTTTAACCACGCGGATCTGCACGGGGATGGCGTCGGTCATTTCGGAGACGTGAGAGATGACACCGACTTTGCGGCCCTGAGCTTCGAGGTGCATCAGCGCATTCATGGCCGTGTTGAGTGTCTCGGCGTCAAGGCTGCCGAAACCTTCGTCGATGAAGAGCGACTCGATGCGGAGGCGATTGGAAGTGAGCGAGGCGAGGGCGAGCGCGAGGGCCAGCGAGACAAGGAATGATTCGCCTCCCGAGAGGGAATGGACTGAGCGGCGTTCGTCACCCATGTCGCGATCAATGACGATGAGATTGAGAGATTCCGGAAGACGTTCGAGTCGGTAGCGCGCGGCGAGTTGATCGAGTTGGGAATTCGCGTAGCCGAGGAGGATGTCGAGGGTGCGGCGCTGGGCAATACTGCGGAACTTGGCACCGTCGGAGGAGCCGATCAGTTCGTTGAGCTTGAGCCAGGGCTCGGCGACGGTCTGACATTCTCGGAGTTGCCCGGCCAGCACCGCGTTGTCCCGAATGCGCTGATCATCCGACACGAGGAAGGCGCGGGCAGCGTCGCGCCGCTGCCCCGCTTCGGCCAAGACGGTACGGAGCGAGGCGAGGCCCGTGGCGACCGTGGGCTCGTCATCCGAGGTCGGGCGGCTGGCTGTGTGTTCGTCGAGCGTTTTCCGGTGGACGGCAAGTGCTCCTTCAGCAGCACGAATCGCCCCTTCCATCGCGTCGAGCGCCGCGCGCTCGGCGGTAATCCACGCGTCGTCGCGAGCGAGCATGGTTTCTAATTCGAGCCGGTCGAACGCGCGTCCAATCCGCGTGGCAAAGCCGACGAGCCAGATGTCGAGCGCCGCGGTCGCGGCGGTCAGGCGACTGGTTGCTTCGGCAAACGCCTGGCCGGCGCCTTTGTGAGTTTCCCCCGTCGAGACGACTTGGTTGTTGGCCTTTTCGAGTTCACCCGCCCGGAGATCACGAGTTTCTGACGTGCGACGGACAGCTTCGGTAAGTTCGGTCTCGACGGCATCGGCGGGGCGTCCCGCGAGAATGCCTGCCCGCTGGGTGCGAATAGATTCGTGAACCGTGCGGGCCTTCGCTTCCCCAGATCGTTTCGCGAACGCGTCGGATTCCGCGCGGGCGACTGCTTCGTTAGCCGGCGTGAGAGCAGCATCGGCCTCACGAATGAGAGCGTTAAGTTCTCCCAAGTGTTTTTCAACCGAGATAAACGCATTGGATTCTTCAGCAAATTTCTTCCGAAAGGCCGCGGCATCGTTGTCCCAATCCGAGCGTGCATCGGTCAGACCTGCGAAGAAAAGAGTCAGTTCATCGAGGGTCGTTTGAAATGCTATTGTGGCCTCGCCATGCGTGCTGACGGCGGCCTCGCGAGCTACGCGCAGCCCGGTCAGTTCCTCCGCGAATATTGCGAGCGTCTTTTCCACCGTCTCAAGGGCGGCGGCGGCAGTGTCGCGTTGCGCTCGGCAGTTATCGCGAACCTTCTCGGCTGCCCGGCGAACATTATCCGCGCTTTCGGCGGCGGCGACGGCTTGTTGCACTGCGGCGAGTTGGGTCGCGAGCGCCGCGGTGCGTTCACCATTCGGTAGCGCGAGGATGGTGGCGGCCGCGGAATGCTCGATGCGGACGGCGCGAAGGGCGTTGAGTTGAGTGTTGAGGGTCGCCAGCACCTTCGCCTTCTCGGATTCCTGTTTGAGGCGAGTCACGCAGGATGCGGCAAGTCCGGCGACGCTTTCCCGAAGCGTACGTAGCTCGGAGTCCTTCGCCGCACTGTCTGCGCGGAGCGCGCGCAGCGCCGCCGCTTCACCGGCGGGCGGATGGGTGGAGAGGGGATGGTCCGTCGCCCCGCAAACGGGGCACGGCTGATCAGGCGCCAGCTTTTCGCGGAGGCGAATCGCTTCATCGGTCACGGCCGCCTCGGCGAGATCAAACGAGCGACGTGCTGCCTGTGAAGCTCTTTCAGCATCGGGAATTCGCTTCGCTTGAAGGTCGGCCAGCGTCTTGCCGTCTCCTTCGTTCCCGGCTTTAAGGCCGGCGATTTCGGCCTCAACCGTTTTCGCCTGCCCAGACAAGATATCGAGTGTGTGGAGATGTTTCTCAAGATGAAGCAGCGCCGTGCGAGTGGCGTCCGCCTCGGTCCGGGCGAGGGCGATTTTTTCGCCGTCGTGTTGCCGCGCGTTGGTCTCAGCTTGCTCAAATGCGACATTCGCTGTTTTGGCGACCGCTCGGACGATTGATTCTTTCGCGCGCTCGGCGTTGGCTGCTGCGGTCTTCGTCTGCTCTTCTTTTTCGCGGATCGTCCGTTTCGCCGCAGCATCGCCCATCGATTTGCGGCAAGCGGCTGCATGATCGAGGCGATGAAGCCAACCCGCCATGTCGGCCGCAAAAGCAGCGATTGAGACCAGCGCGTCGCGTTTTAGGATGAGTGGCGCGCGCTCATTTTCGGCGGCGTCTCGCTTGAGGCGAAGGGCGTCCCGTCCGGCGGTCACCAGCTTCAAGTTCACCTCGGAGCCTTCGCAATCACGAGTCGCGGCGGCGAGCCGGTCGGCGAGAGGAGCGAGTTTCGCATCCAACTCGCGAGCCTGGAGGAGATGCGACTTCGCGCTGTCGAGTGCGCTTTTCGCATTCGCTAAGGCAGTGTCGGCGGCGGTGTGGAGCAGCTTCTTTCCGGCCAGATCGCGACGGGCTGCATCCTCGACTTTCGTGGCTACGTCACGGGCCTTTTCAGCTGTGGCGGCTTCATTCCGAAGACGGCGCTCCGCGTCCCGCAACGGTCGGGCGCCACGCGACGCTTCCTCTGTCTGGTTGAGTCCGATTCTTCGCGGAGCCGCGTTATCGCGTATCGCAATTTTTTCGCTGAGGGAAGCCGCGGCGATCTGAGCCTGTTGGGAAAACTCCGCGAGCCGCTTGAACCACGTCGCGTGCGCCTCCAACGCGACCACTTTCTCGTTCGTCTCCTTCCAAGCAACATCCGCGCTCGCTCCTGCGGACTCCGCTTCCTGGCGGGCTTCGGGCGCGAGCGGCGCATTGCCCGCTAGACGGGCTTCGAGATCCGCGAAAGCGCGCTGCTCCGTCGAACAGCGGGTGAAGATCGCGACGGAGATCGCCTCGAAACGCTCGGTCCCAGTGAGGGCTTGGAGGATTTCCGCGCGCTCTTTGTCGTCGGCTTTTAGGAAGGTCGCGAAGTCATTCTGCGCGAGCAGGACAGCACGGGTGAACTGCTCGAATGAAAGCCCGATTTTCGCGGAAATGACCGGTAGCACTTCGGTCTTCTTCCCGCCCTGTTCGATCGCGCCATTCACCCCCGGTGGAAGGTCGCCGCGAAAGAGCGTCATCTCCGTATTTTGTAAACTGCCACTGGGCCGATTATGCGCGCGGCGCACCGTCCACCGCGCGGTGTAGGTTTGATTATCCACGCCCACAAAGGCGACTTCGGCAAAACCCTCGCCCGTCCCGCGACGCAGCAGGTTGGCGGGATCTTTTTGGGAAATGCTATCAGTGCCATCTGCCAGTTTCACGGCTCCGCGAACCGCGTTGAGACGCGGGGTTCGCTCGTAGAGAGCGAGACAAAGGGCGTCGAGCAGGGTGCTCTTCCCGGAACCGGTGATGCCGCTGATAGCGAAGAGGCCCGCTGCGCGGAGCGGATCGCGCGTGAAGTCCACGGTGTGCGTGCCTTCCAGGGATGCGATGTTGCGCAGAGAAATTCGCAGGATCCTCATGGGACAGCAGCGGGGAAAGAATGCGCCTCGGCGGCGAGGATTTCACGTAGCGCCGAGAGCATTGCGGGATCCGGATCGGTGCCGTATCGCTCGCGATGCGCGGAGAGCATAATTTCCTCCGGATCGAGGGCGCCGAGATCCGCAAGGCTGGGTGGATCGCCTACGTCGAACTTTGCGGTCGCCTCACTGCGCTGCGGCGATTCCGGCTTGATTGACGCGAGACGGACCGCTTTCCCCTCCAGCGCCTGCTCGATGCGGCGGCGACGCGTAGGATCGGGGCCATCGTCGAGCACGCGGACTTCGAGAAAGGGGTACGCTTCGGGCGGTAACTCCGCATCGAAAACCGCGTCACCGAGGAGTTGGAGAATTTCCGCGATGGGTGCCGCCCGGTCGGGAGGTAGCCGGTGCAACACGGCGGTCTTGGGCACGGGCACCGAAGTGATGGAGGCGTTTCCAGCGTTGTCGAGCACGATCTCGACGACCCGGTGCTGGTAGTCCTTTTCCGAAAACGACAACGGGATCGGACTGCCGCAATAGCGGATGCGTCCGCCATCCAGTTCCTGGGGCTGGTGTAGATGCCCAAGCGCGACATACGCAAGTTCGACGGGGAACGTGTCGGCGCGCAGAGCTTCGGCACCACCAATTACGATTCGCCGCTCAGAGTCGCGCGATTCCGCCGCATGCTGCATGTGGCAATGGCCAAGCGCCACCAGCACGGCGCCTTGATGATCTCGTTCGCGCAGCGTTCGCGCTGCCTCCGTAGCGTGGCGGTAGAGTTCGCGAATTCCGTCGAGGTAGAAATCGGGGGAGCCCGCGATCTCCGGAACATCCGCCGGCCGCAAAAATGGCACTGCAATCGCGAGCGCTGCGACCTTTCCATTTTCGTCCTTCAGTGGCACCAGGAACCGATGGTGAAGGATCGCGCCTTCGGGATCACGGGAAACGGTACCAACGACCGTAATGTTGAGGCTTTCCATCAGTCCTGCGGGCGCCTCCAAGCGCGCCCCGGCGTCGTGATTCCCCGCGGTCAGTACGATCTGTAACGCCGGCGAAGCCGCATGGGCGCGAGCAAGGAAATCGAAAAACCGCCGCTGGGCAGAGGCCGAAGGATTTACTGAATCGAAAATATCACCGGCGACCAGCAAGGCATCAATCCGACGTTCGGCCAGCGTGCGCTGCAACCAATCGAGGAAAAGGGAATGTTCGTAGTCGCGATCATAGCCGTGAAAAGATTGGCCAAGGTGCCAGTCGGCGGTGTGAAGGATGCGAAGCATTTGGAGGAACCTCGCCGGATCATATCGGCCACAAAACAGCAGGCGAGACAAAGCCTGGGCCGACTTTTGCAGTCATTTAGATGCGTCGCCCCGCGCCATCGTTGGCCGGCAAGAATTGCTGTTCCGCGGTGAAGACTTCGATATTGCGGAACGTGAGTGCTCCAAAAAGGCGGTAAGGCAAAGGGGAGGACCGCATTTGACCGACATCACCCGCAACGATTTCGCCTCGTCATGCCCCTGAATGCCGACGAGTATAGCCCTTTTCTCCGCAAATGAGCGATCTCCACACCAAGCTTTCCGCAGCAGAACAAGAACTCGCCTCACAAGTGAAGCTCCTGACAAAGCTCCGGAGCGCTATGCATCAAGCGGAGAAGGATCTCGCGGCCGGTAAGCGCCCGTTGCAAACGCTCAAAAAGCTCGCTGCTGAGCTGAGGGAAACCCCCGCGTTTGAGCACAAATTTTCTGGAAGTGAGATTTTGGCTTTGGTGGAGCAGCAAATCGGTGTGCTGGCAGGAACACATGAACGAACTTTGATCGCAGACCTCCGGCCCGCCGCAGAGGCAGCGGGCTTACCGTTCGGAAAGAGCGGCGAGGACCTGACGCTTGGACCATTTATGCTGAAGCTCGTGCCGGCGCATGACACTGCGAAGCTGGAATTTTCCAAGATCGAGGTGGCGGGTGACATCCCCCTCGATGCGAGTTCGATCGTAGCTAAAGCACAGGAGTTGAGTAGTGGTCTCCTTTCGCCACCCAAGCAAACCGACCTGGGTGATATTGCCGAGGACCTCGAAGAAGCCATCCGTGTGACGATAGCCCGGAAGAGGAACCCTTCATTCGTCGGTGATCTGCGCGGAGAGCTTCCGGCCGTATATCGGGAGATGTCGTGGATTCGGAGCGGCGCCCGGAAAGGGCGCGAAAAGTCGGAGGCTTATCCGTTAACCAGGTTTGTGGTGGAGGTAAAATCACTCATCAGTTCAGAGTTCAATCTTGAGCGAGCCCGGCGCTTCAAGCTGGAAACGGCAGTGATCGAAAATACCGGCAACGCGAAAAGGTCCATTTTCGTTCCGTCAAACCTCCAACAAGGATGGAGCGAGGGAACCTTCTTCCAAGCAATCGTGCTGCTGGCCGGCACCTAAGAATAAAGTCATGCCCACCCCTCCCAAAGTAGCTTCCGCTCTCCCAGATAAGCGGGAGGCGCTAAACATCATTCACAGCCTTGGCACTTCTGGACAACCGCCGAAGCTTGGAGCCTTGCACCTCAACGTCGGCACAGGGCCGATACTGCGCCGGTTTCGTGAAGACTATCTCGAAGGTATCTGCGCTAGCGCTGACGGTCTCGACGGACAAGGCATCTGCAAGTGGGTGGAAGGCGACTACGGAAACGGAAAGACGCAGTTTTTGCGCTGCTTCCAGGAGATCGCTTGGGAGTTGAACTATGTGACCGCGTTCGTTGAGCTTTCCCAAGACGAGTGTCCGCTCGACCGTCCCGATCGGGTTTATGGTGCTGTGGCTCGCGCCGTGCAGGCGCGACCGATGAACGCGGGCGATGTTGATCGAAGCAAAGGCTTTGACGTAGCGCTGGCGCAATTACTTGACCGTAAGTTCCCGCAGGTGCTCACAGGTGTCCCCGACGAAGGCTTGAAAGCCGAGGCCGTTAATTGGGTGGAAAGCGAACTCAAGAGCCTGGCCGTTGAAAGCACTGCACTCCGTTCGGCAGCGGTGATACATCTGCTCGCAAGGCTGAATGGCGATGAGGAAAAAACAAACCTCTCTGGACTCTATCTCCGCGGTGAACCCGTACCACCCCCGGAACTCAAGAAGTTGGGCATTTACGAGAAGATTGATAAGGCCAACGGCTTCCGTATGCTCCGTTCGATGTGCCAATTATTGCAGCGTTCGGAACTCGCCGCTGGCACCGTCTTACTGTTCGACGAGGCGCGACGCACATTGAGCCTCATGTCGGCAAAGGGCCAGAAGGTTGCTTGTGAAAATTTGCTCAGCGTCATCAATCGGTGCAACCAAGGAGAGCTACCTGGCACGGTATTCCTTTACGCCGTGATGCCGGAATTTTTCACGAATTTCGCCGTGCAATACCCTGCGCTACTTCAGCGATGTGGTCCCTCGACGCGCATTCCGCTCAATACGATTGAAGGTATCCGGGAATCCGATCTTCTCGTGAAAATTGGACGACGTATCGCGCAGATCTTCGGTGCGGCCTACGAATTCACGTTCGATGACGCTGCCGCATTGGATCGCAATCTGATGGAGCTTTCGACTGCAGCGATTCAGGAAACAATGGGAACTGGTACGCGAAGACTATTCGTAAAGTCCTGCGTTCAGATGCTCAAAAACGCCCGTGAAAACGGTATTGCCGAACTTGATGCGACAGCGGTCCAGCGTCTCCTCGCTGGTGTGAGCGATGAACTGAGGGGCGCTGACGCCGCTGACACAGCAAACGCGGGAGAGTAAACCATGGCAGAGTCAGCCCCCCTTCTCGTTCTGAGCCACCCACGCTTGGGCGAGTGTCGTCTCGAACGAGTTGAGGGGATGAACTGGCTTGTACGCGACGGAAACAACAGGTTGCTGAGGGTTCCGGTGTCGCGGCGTGGTGAGTTCGCCGTCCTGAGTGGCCAGTCCGCACCAGTTTCGCCTACCCGGGTCAGTGGTGGCGAAGATTATAGCCAAAGGCCGGCGAACAAAGCGTCATCCGACAAGAATCGTCTGCGCCGTATGTTCGAGGCGATAAGGACCGGATTACCACCGGCGGAAGGAGATCTTCGACATCTGGCGGTGGGGGTCGAATCGTTCGAGACTGATGTAGGTACTTTTCTGGATGCTGTGAGTCCTGGACACGGCGCGGTTCGAATCATTCGGGGTGTTTATGGGCAAGGCAAGAGCTTCGCTCTTCGGTTGCTACAATCATCCGCACTGCAAAATGGCTTCCTCGTCGCCAGGACCGAAATTGACGCCTCCGAGAATCAGCTCAACAAGCCAAATCACGTCTACCGTGATCTGATGCGCAATTTGCGGATTCCCGATGCTGCCGAACATGGAGTGACTGGTCTTGCAAAGCTCGTTCACATGCACCTCTATGCCCGGCGCCATGAGGATAAATCAGCGGCCGAGGCTCGTCGCTACCTTGAGCTACGCATCGAATGCAGCCCATTGGCATGGCTACTCAGCGACTTGAGGCTCTTAGAAAAGCCTGCGCTTCTCGGTTTGCTTTCCGCAGATCCCAATTTTCCTGCACACGTTGCGCGTAAAACCCACATCCTGCCCGGAGTCCCCAACGATTGGCCGCACTTCACAGCAGGGACGCAAGGAGACTTTGCCTCTTACGTGCTCTCCGGACTTGGAAAACTGGGCAGATTGCTTGGATTCAAAGGGGTAATAGTGATCATCGACGAAATGGAGAAGTGGCAGGACCTGAACTGGCGCGCACAGACTCAGGCCGGAAATCTAGTTGGGGGGTTGATTTGGGCCGCGACAGGCAAGAAGGGGGATCGCCACCGCGGGTCGTATCGCCGTCCCAATCTCTCACAGCCGGAAGCGCTCACCCATAGCCTTCGGTGCGGCGGCTATCCGTTCACCACTGATACACCGTGCCACATGGGACTGGTGATTGCGATGACGCCCCGTGGAGAGGAAGGCCCAGAAGAGATGTGGCGAGAATATGGACCGTTAGAGATCTTTGATGTGCATTCCTTTACGACCGATCACGTCCGCGCCTATCTCACACGTGTGGCTCCTGACTATTGTGCCGCCTATGATTTATCGGAGCCGGACATCACCAAGCTAGATCGAAAGGCAGTCAGTTCTTGGGCTACCCGAGGCGATGGCTCCGCTCGATCGGCTGTCCAATCAGTTGTCGCCGCTTTGGACGAATGGCGTGCCTCAATCGACGTGGACCCATGAGCGCCGGGGAGACCGATATTGACGAACTCCTTGAGCAGCACAGGATGCTCAGAGCATCGCTACCGAACGTCTGGAATGCCTTCTTCGCGCGCTTCGGTCAATTACGGCCGATCCAAGTTGCGGCGATTCCACAAATCGTCGCAGGTCATGACCTGCTCTTGAGTGCGCCGACCGCGGGTGGAAAGACCGAGGCTGTTGCCGCACCAATCTGTGAAAACGCAATTCGTGAACGATGGCAGGGCCTCAGCGTATTGATGATCACTCCGACGAGAGCGTTGGTAAACGACCTTTTCCAACGACTCGAAGCGCCCTGTAAGGAAGCGGGGATCGTACTGAGACGGAAGACTTCCGACCATCCGCTGCCTGAAGGGATGAGTGTGAACTTCCTCATCACGACTCCTGAATCAACAGAGTCGCTGCTGACGTTTAACCGCAATCGGCTCGAAGACCTCCGTGCAATCCTCATCGATGAGGTGCATTTGCTCGATGGTTCTCCTCGCGGGGATCAGCTTGTATTCTTGCTCCATCGCCTGCGAGCCTTTCTGCGGCATCGTCGTGGCGGACTACACTCGGGAATCCAATTCATCGGGATTTCCGCAACGATTTCCAATCCATCGGCAACGGCCCGCCGTTATCTCGGTGAGGGTGCCGAGGTCGTGACGGTTTCTGGCCAACGCGATGTGCAGGCGGAAATCGTTATGGCCCCCGGTGACGACGAGGAACGCGCAGAGGCTGTCGCGGCTGGTGCCGAGCGGTTTACGGACGTCCACAAAGCTCTGATTTTTGTGAACAGCCGGAAGCAGGCCGACCAAGCGATGCTTTACCAGCGTAGGGTTTTTGCAAGATTGCCGATTTTCGGACATCACGGAAATCTGTCCAAAGAGGAGCGGGAACGCACCGAGTCCAGATTCCGAAATGAGCCGCGAGCGGTCTGCGTTGCAACCATGACCCTGGAGGTCGGCATCGACATCGGGGATGTGGATTTGGTCGTGTGTCTCGACCCCCCTTTTGGCCTCGCAAGTTTCTTGCAGAGAATTGGTCGCGGATGCCGGCGATTGCAGGGGCGCACGCGAGTTCTTTGCATCGCTAGAACCGAGGCGGATCGACTCATCTTTGAAGCTTTGATTCAGCAAGCTCGACTCGGGATGCCCTCAGTCCCGTATCCGCCTTTGCGCAGATCAGTGATCCTCCAGCAGGTACTTGCCTATTTGAAGCAGGTGGCCGGAAATCGTCGCACTGCGGAACAGTTTGCCAACGCCTTCGGCGTAGCGAACGATCCGAGACTCGCGGCACTCCTGACTGAAACCCTTGCGGACATGGTCGTAACGGGCCTGATCCACTACCGCAATGGGGTTTACGAACCAGCTAGTGAGGGCCGCGAATTCATCGAAAGCCAGCGGATCTACAGCAATATTGCTCCGATGACGGAGATTGAACTCGTAGATGCGGACACTGGCCGCTCGGTGGGGAGGGTCTCACAGCTTGATCCGGAGGGGCGCGGCGTGCGGGTGGCGGGACGCTCGTTCGAGCTACTCCCAGGCGGGAGCGACGGCATACAGAAAGTACGAGCGACCGGTGATCATCAAGCGACGCCACGCTACGGATCACGATCCCTTCCTTACGCCGCCGATGTCGGGCTCGCACTGGCCGGGCTCCTGGGAATCGAGCCCCATGTAATTGTCGCCATCGAAAAGGACGGAGCCCTCGTTCTGATGACCTGGCTCGGTAAGCTGTTAAACCTCTCGGTCGCTACATTACTGTCGCGACAAGGAATTCGGGCCAAAGCGCGCGCATTCTGCATCGCGGTTGAACCGGGCGACGGTACAGCAACCATGGAAGCAATTCGCACGGCCATACAATTGCCCATTTCTACGAACCCGCTTTCAGACCAGCCGGTTGAAAGGGCTGCGGATTTAGGTCCTCATTTGCAGTTTCTTTCGCCACAGAGCCAAAGCCTCGCGCGAGGTGATTTTCACCACGGGGATCACCTTCGCGAGTGGATCGGCAAAGTCACCGAGTGCAGGATCGAAACATTGAGCGATCTGGCGGAAAAGCTTCTTTGGCTAGCGGAAAAGTGACTCCTTTTTATGTTGATGATCAGTTAACACAGCGGCCAGATCAGGTCGAACGGGCTGGGCACGCACTGGCTGGATTTGGCTCACAGATTGTGATCCATATGCCCCGGACCTTTGCCCTCGGGCTCGGCGAGCACGATGACGGTCGCGGCGTTGCCGTCACGATCCCAAGCATCGAGCAGTAGAACCGGCAAAGCCTGGCCCTCCATTTCCTCCCAGATGATCGCAGTGATTTGGCGTCCAACGAGCTTGGCGTAATGCTGGCGCTCGAATTCGGTCGCCGCGCTCATGACGGGCTGTGAAGTCCAACATGCGTGTCGAGGAAACCGTGCAGGGCTTCCGTCCGGCGTGGCAATTCGAGGAGGTTGCCTTTCAGCGCCTCGGTGAAGGCATTGAACAGGGGACCAGGCATTGCCCGGCTCAAACACCTCATGCCGGGTTCGCGCCATTTTTCTCTCCGGACGGCAAGGATTACGTAACCGAGGACGCCGTTGCGTCAGCCGCATTTGGAGGCGCACTCTCTTTGATCTGGATTCACGATGCCATTCGAAGGAGCACGGAGGTTTCGCCGGCCGCGACGAATTCCTAAACCGAAATGATCAAATAGCGAGACTGGGGCTGAATTCGCTCGAAGCGAACTCGGACGCCTCTTGGATGCCGCAGCGGTCGGGCGTGGTTTGTGAAAACCGCTCACAGCCGGGGATCACGGCTATCCGCCGCCTCGACAAGCGACCGCCGACGCAATAAACCGATGTGGCCATGATCTGGAACGCACCCTCGGAAACGGACCCCGCAAACGACGCCCCGCAAAGGTGTTCCTCGCGGGCAAGATCAGTGTCGACGGCCACCCCATAGACCTCGTTCTCTCCCGTCATGAATAAGAAGCAACTCAGTGAACGCGACATTTGCTCGAAATTCATCACGCCAAACCTCGTCACGGCGGGCTGGGACCTCGACACACAGGTGCGGGAGGAAGTCGGGTTTACCGATGGTCGAATTTACGTCCGGGGAAAAATCCATGCGCGAGGAGCGCAGAAGCGGGCCGACTACATCCTCTACTACAAGCCGAATATCCCGATCGCCATCGTGGAGGTGAAAGACAACAACCACACGGTCGGCGCCGGTATCCAGCAGGCCCTTGGCTACGCGCAAACCCTGGAGATCCCGTTTGTTTTCAGCAGTAACGGCGACCGCTTTCTCTTCCACGACAAGACAGTGGAGGCGGGCTCCATTGAGACCGAACTTCCTCTGAACGCGTTTCCTTCGCCCGAGCGGCTCTGGGCGAAATATAAAGCATTTAAAGGCATCTCTGACGGGGTCGATTCCGTGGTCTCCCAGGAATATTTTTCGGATGGCTCGACGCGCTCACCCCGCTACTACCAACAGATCGCTATCAACCGCACGGTGGAAGCGATTGCGCAAAATGAAGGGAACAATCGCCACCTCCTTGTGATGGCGACAGGCACGGGGAAAACCTATACGGCTTTCCAGATCATCTATCGCCTTTGGAAGAGCGGCTTGAAGAAGCGCATTCTCTTTTTGGCCGACCGCACCGCCTTGATCGACCAGACCGTTCGCGGCGACTTCCGCCATTTCAAGGAGGCGATGACCGTCATCAAGCACAAGCAGATCGACACCGCGTACAACATCTACCTCGCCCTATACCAGGGGCTTTCCGACAACAATCACGACGACGCCTACAAGCAGTTCAGCCCGGAGTTCTTCGATCTCGTGATCGTGGATGAATGCCACCGCGGCAGCGCTCGTGAAGACAGCAAGTGGCGGGAAATTTTGGAATACTTCAAAGGAGCCACTCACATCGGCCTGACCGCAACGCCGACGGAGACGAAAGAAGTTTCCAGCTCCGAGTATTTCGGCGATCCTCTCTACACCTACTCGCTCAAGCAGGGCATCGATGATGGCTTTCTCGCGCCCTACAAGGTCATCAAGATCACCTTGGACATCGACGCCGAAGGTTGGCGGCCGCCGAAAGGTTTCAAGGACAAGGACGGCAAACCCGTCGAAGACCGCATTTACAACCGCACCGATTTCGACAGGCACATCATCGTCGAGGAGAGGCGTCAGCTTGTGGCGCAGAAGATCACGGAATTCCTCAGAGGCAGTGACCGTTTCTCCAAGACCATCGTCTTCTGCGTGGACATCGAGCACGCCGAAGGAATGCGCAAAGAATTGGCGAACGCCAACGCCGACCTTGTCGCCGCCAATAGCAAATACGTGATGCAGATCACGGGGGACAACGAGGAAGGCAAGCGCCACCTCGACGCCTTCATCAGCCCGACGGAGCTTTACCCGGTCATCGCGACTACGTCGAAGCTCATGACCACCGGCGTGGACGCCCAGACCTGCAAGCTCATCGTCCTCGACTCCAACATCGGCTCCATGACCGAGTTCAAACAGATCATCGGGCGCGGCACTCGCATCAATGAGGACTTCGGGAAGTTCTACTTCACTATCATGGATTTCCGAAACGTGACTGCGCTCTTCGCGGACAAGGCATTCGATGGCGATCCTGTTCGGGTGAAGGAAGCTGGCCAGACGGAGGATATTTCTGGCGCGGAGAGCGAGACCGATCAAACGCCGATCACCGACGACCTGACGGGGAATGAAATCGTTTTTCCCGATCCCGAGAAACCGAATGTCTCGATCATCGCCGAAGACCCGGCCGATGTTGGGCGGCGCCGCAAGGTGACCGTCAATGGCGTGGAAGTCACTGTCCTCAAAGAGCGAGTCCAATACATGGGCGACGACGGCAAGATCATCACCGAGAGCCTGCGCGACTACACCCGAAAGAGCATTCGCACGAGCTACTCCTCCCTCGACTCTTTCCTCGCGTCTTGGAAGCAGGCCGACAAAAAGCGGGCGATTGTCGACGAGTTGGAGCAGCAAGGGGTGATCTTCGCTGCCTTAAACGAAGAGATCGGCTCGGCGTTCGATCCGTTCGATCTCATCTGCCATGTCGCATTCGAGCAGAAGCCACTCACCCGCAAGGAGCGCGCGGAGCAGGTAAAAAAACGCGATTATTTCACCAGATACGGCGAACTTGCCCGCAAAGTCATCACGGCTCTGCTGGATAAATATGCGGACGACGGCGGCCTTGATCTGGAAAATCCCGAGATCATTCGTCTCGATCCACTGAGCAAGATCGGCTCACCGGTGGAAATCATCCGCGCCTTCGGCGGTAAGTCAGCCTACGATGCTGCGATCCACACGCTCACCGATGAACTCTATAACGCTGCCTGATGACCGACGGAAATGAACTTGCATGGGCCGACGTCGAGGATGGTGCGGCGAAAATCTTCAAGGTGTGGGTCACTGGATCAGAGTTGAAATGGGCAGAAGAGGCGTGGACGTTCCTCGCCGAAAAAGGGCTCGCGAGCTGCGCCACGGAGATTGAGGTCACGGCCTCTTATCTTCGGCTCGTCGCACTCGCTCAGATTTACGAGGAGTTCTGTGGCGCGGCTTGGGAGGAGAATCCGGAAACACCCCTCAACTACTTCGCGGAGCATTTTGAGATCAACCCCCTCGCGCTCGGGGTGCTCGCCGCCGAGATCGATAGCACCGAACTTCACGGTGCCGCAGAGGATTTTGAGCTTCTGGAAGCGGCGCTCTTCATCGTCACGCGGAACCTGCGTATTGAGATCTTCGAGTGCCTTGAGGCTGCCTACGGCGGAGCACATCAACTTTATCTTCGCCTTTCCCGGACGAGGTCACCTGTCCCAAGCCCTGATGAAGACGACGATGCACTCGAAGTGACGGGCGCGAACTCCACCGCCTACGAGTTCGTTACGAATGGCTTCCGTCTCTGATTTCCTCACATGCCCAACATCTCCTCCATCATCAAGAACGTCCGCAACATCATGCGGCAAGACCGTGGCGTTTCTGGCGATGCCCAGCGTCTGGAGCAGCTTGGGTGGCTGCTCTTCCTGAAAATCGTCGATGACAAAGACCAGGAACTCGAACTGATCCGCGACCGTTACAAGTCCGTCATCCCGGAGAAATTCCAGTGGCGGAACTGGGCCACCGATGCGGAGGGAATTACTGGCGATGAATTAATCCTCTTCATCGACCACCCCACCGATGGACTCTTCGTCACGCTCAAGAATCTCAAGGCCCCACATGCCCCGGAGCGCGCCGGGTTGGTGCGCGAGGTCTTCGACGGCTCGAATAACTACATGAAGTCCGGCTACGAGATGCGGAAGGTCATCAACCAACTCAATGGCTTCGACTTCAATAATTCCGACGACCGCCACATTTTCGGTACCGTTTACGAGTCCATCCTCCTCGAACTGCGCGACGCGGGAAATAAAGGCGAATACTACACGCCCCGCGCCATCACCCGGCTTATGACACAGATGACCAATCCGCGCCTCGGGGAAAAAGTGCTCGATCCCGCGGCGGGCACCGGCGGCTTCCTCAGCGCCGCCATCGATTACATCCGGGAAAAGGAAGTCCACACCCTCGACGATGAGGACATCCTCCAAAAAGCGATCACCGGCTGGGAGCTGAAGCCTGTCTCCTACGTCCTCGGCCTCACCAATCTCATACTCCACGGCCTCGACGTTCCGGACTGGCACTACCGCGACAGCCTCAAGACCGAATACAACACCATCGGCCCGCGCCAGCAGGTCGATGTCATCCTCGCCAATCCGCCCTTCGGCGCCAGCATCGCTGATGGCGTGGAGACGAACTTCCCGGCGTCCTTTCGCTGCCGCGAGTCCGCGGACCTCTTCATCGTACTCTTTGTTCAGTTGCTCAAGCCCGGTGGCCGCTGCGCTATCGTCCTGCCGGACGGCTGTATCACCGGCGACGGTTACAAAGAGCGCATCCGCGAGAAGCTGGTCACCGACTGCAACCTCCACACCATTGTCCGCCTCCCGCAGTCTACCTTCCACCCCGCCACCGTCTCCACGAATCTGCTCTTTTTCGAGAAGGGGACGCCGACGAAGGACATCTGGTACTACGAGCACCGCCTTCCGGTGGGGCAAAAGAGCTACTCGAAAAACAAGGTCATCCAATTCGAGGAGTTCGCACCGCTGATCGAGTGGTGGAACCAGCGCGAAGAAAACGAAGTCGCCTGGCGCGTGAACGTCGGCGACTTGGGCCGGGGTTTCGATCTCGATGTGAAGAATCCAAACTCCACCATCGAAGAGCAGACCCACACCGTCGAAGGGCTGTTACACCAGATGGCCAAGCGCCAGGGCAAGATCACGGCGCTCATCGCCGAACTGGAAACCAACCTCGTCTCCAACTGACCATGGCACGGCTTGGCGATTACATCCGGGAAGAATGCCATCCCGTCGGCGCAGCCGCCGACAAGTTGAGTCTTGTCGGCGTCAGCAATGAACACGGGCTCGTCGCCAGCCCACGAGAGGCGGCGGCAGATGACTTGTCCCGTTATCAGCGCGTGAAGCGGGATTGGTTTGCGTATAACCCGATGAGGGTGAACGTCGGTTCCATCGGCCTTGCCGATGACGACACCAAGACCGGAATGACCAGCCCGGACTACGTGGTCTTTTCTTGTCGTGAAGGTCTCAATCCACGCTTCCTGCTTCAGTTTTTGAAAAGCGATTACGGACTTGAGGCCATCGCGCGCAACTGCTCCGGTGCTGTGCGCAAGCGACTCTACTTCTCCGGCCTTGCCGAGATCGAACTCGTAATCCCCGACTTTGAGCGTCAGCAAGCTCTCATCACGCGCATCGAGCACATTCAGCAAGCCATCCGCTTCATTCGCGATGAGAACAGCGACCGGCATGAATTGCCAAAGCTTCAGCAAGCCATCTTGCAGGAAGCGGTCGCGGGCAAGCTGACCACCGCCTGGCGCGCCACCCGAAGGTGGAACCCGGCAGCAAGCTCCTCCATCGAATCCAAGCCGAAAAGACTCGGCTCATCGCTACCAAGAAGCTCCGCCCCGAAAA
>Ga0206804_10050_pt1 | contig 33947 bp, 1 predicted proteins | sample Alteio_BWOrgCont_62_FD_152888 | JGI IMG/M metagenome (GOLD analysis project Ga0206804, IMG submission 152888) | Enriched cells from forest soil in Barre Woods Harvard Forest LTER site, Petersham, Massachusetts, United States -... | ecosystem: Environmental > Terrestrial > Soil > Temperate forest >... | reverse complement strand
CGGCGGCACCATTTCCCTGGACCCGACCACGTCCACAGTCACCGTCACCAACACCTTGACCATGACGGCTCCGGGGCGGTTATTCGTCTCCGGCGGAGCGCCCAACACCCAGTATGACCTGCTCACCTACGAGACAGCGGGATCGACGGTGAAAACTTTCGCCGCGAATTCCCTGCTGGGCTTCGGACCGGCCTTCACGATCGTGAACAATGGGAATGGAACCTCCAGCGTCGAGGTCATATTCAATGGCCTTTCGGCGGGGCCGATCCTGTCCAACGCCGCCCCGTTCTATACGCCGCTCAACGCCAATTTCACCGTCTCCGGCCAGACGAGCACCAGCAACGGCGCCAACACGGTCAATTCGTTGTTCTTCACGCCGGGCGGCACCCTGACCGTCTCCAGCATCCTGACGTTGACCAGCGGCATCGTGTTTACAACTGGCGGTAATAACACGATCACCGGCGGCACGCTTTTCGGGCAGGGCGGCCTGTTCTTCAATGTGGGAGACAATCTCTTCCTCAACAGCACGCTGATTGGCAACACGATCAAGACCGGAGGCGGCTCGCTCTTTTTCGACGGGACGCTCTTTGGTAACATGGCCGTGCTGAACGGCCTGCTTGGGGGCAACGGCTTGATCCTCGGGAACCTCTATAACGCGGCGATCGTCAGCCCAGGACATTCGCCGGGGCAGATTCACGTGACCGGCAACTACTCGCAGGCGCCGACCGGCCTATTGCAGATTCAGATTGGCGGACGGAACTTGAACCAGCACGATCTGCTTTCCATGGGCGGGGTCGCGCAGCTTGGCGGCACGTTGCAACTGATTCAACTGGGTAACTTCAAACTCCGGCGCAACGAACCGGTGACCTTCCTGACGGCCAATGGCGGTGTGGACGGAAGATTCTCCATGGTGGTTGACGGTTTCGCCAGCGATACCATCCTCAAGCCGACGGTAATTTATAGCCTCAACAGCGTGGCCTTGGAAGCAGTGCAAGGCTCCTTCGCGCAGTATGCGGCGGGCGCCAGCCTCACGCCCAACCAACGCTCGGTGGCTACGGCGCTGGATAGCGCGGCGGCCAGCCGGCACGCCAACTCGCTGATCGACTATCTCGATGGTCGGCAGCTTTCGAAACTGCCCGGCGATTTTGAGAAGATCTCGCCGGATCAACTAACTTCGATCTTTACCATTGGCATTTCTCTGGCGCAGGTGCAGTCCCAGAACCTCCAGCGCCGCACCGACGACATCCGCACCGGTTCCACCGGCTTCAACGCCGCCGGCCTCGCCCTCAACGGCGACGGTCCCAGTTACAGCGGCACCTTCGGTACCGCCGGCCCCACCGGTCCGATGGATCTCCTTCCTTCCACCTCTGACGATGGCAAAGATATCAAGGAAACCAAGGAAGTTACTCCGGTCGATGAACACTGGGGTGCCTTCCTCTCCGGCACCGGCGAATGGGTCAACGTGAGTGGCACCGCCAACGCTCGCGGCTATAACTTGACGAGCGGCGGGTTTACCCTCGGGGCGGACTACAAGCTTACGCCGAACTTCGCCCTCGGTCTCATGGCCGGTTATACCGGCAGTTCAGCCGACCTCGCCGACCATGGCCGCGTTTATGTCAACGGGGGCAAGATCGGGATTTATGCCACGACCTTTGTCGACGGCTGGTATGCCGACCTCGCCGCGACCGGTGGTTACAACAGCTACGATACCCGCCGCAGCGCCCTCCAAGGCGAGGCCCGCGGCGACACCGACGGCGGCGAGATCAACGGCCTCTTCGGCACCGGCTACGACTTCAAAAAAGGTGCCCTGACCTTCGGCCCTACCGCTACCTTCAACTACACCAACATCGCTACCAACGGCTATACCGAGCAGGGCTCCCTCGCTCCGCTCAATATCCACGGCGGCAATGGCGAATCCCTCCGCACCGCCTTCGGCGTCAAAGCCAGCTACGACTGGAAATGCGGCGGTGTTCTCATCAAGCCGGAGATCCGCGCCGCCTGGCAGCACGAGTATGGTGACGGCGCCTACGAACTCAATTCCAGCTTCGCCAACGGCGCCGGCAACTCCTTCCTCGTCAACGGCCCACAGTTGGGCCGCGACAGCGCCCTCCTCGGCGCCGGCTTCGCCATCCAGTTCAACGAACTCCTGTCAACTTACTTCTACTACGACGGCGAACTCGGTCGCAAAAACTACCAATCCAACAACGTCACCGGCGGCCTCCGCGTGGCGTTCTAGTCTCGAGCGTCAAGTTTCAAACGCGTTCGATTCTGGCTATTCGTCTTCGCACCAGCGTCGCCACACCTCGCGCATCAAGCTCTCGAAGTCTTTGGCAAATCGCGGGCCGTCACACAGCGGCGATTTGGCGATACGCGGACGCAATGCGGTCCGGAGGGCCGACAGCCTGGGGATGTCGGTGGCCAAGGCGACGGCGATGTCCACGTAGTCATCGAGATCGCGGGCGATGGTTTCCGTGAAACCGCCGGCTGTGAGATGCGCGAGGCCGTGGCGACTGGCGAAGGTTTCGCCAGGGCAGGTCACCACGGGCACGCCCATCCACAGGGCTTCACAGGTCGTCAGGCCTCCATTATACGGAAACGTGTCCAGGGCGATGTCGACCTGATGGTAAGCCGCGAGCAGTTCGGCCTGCGGCGACCACCCCTCGAAGAGGATTCGATCAGAATCGATGGACTCTTCGCCGAACCAGCACCGAATGCGTGCGCTCACCGATGGCTCGCTGAAGGCCCGGTTTTTTAAGATCAATCGGGCATCGGAGATTTCGCGAAGGATGCGACTCCAGACCTGAACGATGGCGAATGTGGTCTTGGGCGCGATGTTGAAGCTGCCGAAGGTGACGTATCCATTTTTTGTCGCCGGGAGCGGGCCAACGACCGGCGCGGCTGCCGGCGGATCGAAGCAAATATAGTCGTGGGGTAGGCGGAGGACTTTTTCCCGGTAGAAAGGTTCTGCTTCGGGTGGAATCTGGCGCGGATCGGCGAGGATGTAATCGATGGCCGAAAGACCGGTCGTTCCGACATAGTCGAGCCAGGTAATTTGAATCGGCGCGGGTTTGCGCGCGAAGACGAGCAGGCGATTGCCGGCCGTGTGCCCGGCAAGGTCGAAAAGGATGTCGATTTGGTCGTCGCGGATGCGTTGGGTGAGTTGCTCGTCGGAAAGGCTTTCGACCTGATGCCAGGCCGCGACGCACGCCTGCAAGCGAGCGGTCATGGCGTCGGGCCTCGAGCGATCGGAATAACAGACGGCCGCAAACTCCCGCCGGTCGAGATTCTCCAACAGGCGAACAAGAAAATGCCCCACGGGATGGAAGTGAAAGTGCGACGAGATAAAGCCGAGTCGGATCGGACGATGCGGACCGTGGATCTCCGCGGGGCGCGGCTGCGACGAACCACGGAAGGGCAGGGCGTGGCTGCGGTCGTAGGCGGCGTGCGCCTCCGAAAGGAGCCGCGGGGTACTTTGGGAAGAGTAGTGGAGCGCGACGAGATAGTTGCTGTGAATGCCGGGCGGGCAGTGCGCGGAATGAATGGCACGCTCGTAGAGGGGGATGGATTCGTGGAGTTCTCCACGGTCGTTGAGCGCATTGGCCAGATTGCTCAGCGCCAGGACGAAATTCGGCTCCGCGCCCAAGGCGTCCCGATAGGCCGCGATGGCTTCGTCCATGCGGCCGTGCTCTTTCCACGCAGTGCCGAGATTATTGTGGGCCAGGGCCAGGTTGGGCTGGAGGGCGAGGGCTTGCCGAAACTCCGCGACGGCCTCGTCCACCTGGCGATTTGCGAGCAACGCAGTGCCAAGATTATTGTGGGCCATGGCATAGTCGGGCTTGAGCGCAATCGCCCGTCGGAAAGCCGCGATGGCCTTGGTCGACTGGCCCTGTTGTTGCCAGGTATTGGCCAGATTGCTCCAAGTTTCGGCGAGGTTGGGATCGAGGCGCAGCGCCTGTTCGTAAGCAGTCACTGCTTCTTCGAGTTTTCCTTGAGCTTTCAAGGCATTGCCGAGGTTGTTGTGAGCTACCGCAAAATCCGGAGTAAGCTCGATGGCCCGGCGATAGGCGGCGACCGCCTCTCCGAACGACCCCTGGTCCTGCAAGACATTCCCCAGATTGTTGTGAAAATAGGCGGCCGACGGGTTTAGCAAGATCGCTTTGCCGATCAACTCGACGGCCTGGCCCGCCGAGCCAGATTGATGGACGACGAGCCCCAGCAAATGGAGCGCGTCGGCATTATTGGGATCCACCTCCAGCAACTGCCGGTAGAGCATCTCGGCTTCCCGGAGGCGGCCAGCGCGATGATGTTGGACTGCGAGATCGAGAGTTTGCTGGGCAGTAAGCATGGAAAATGACAAATAACGAGCGAATGGCACCTGGCCATCGTGCTGCAATCAAACTCCGGGTGGGGTGAGGCAGACGCTGAGCCGACCAATGGCGAAATGGGAAGGAGAAAAGTGCGGCACTGCACGATGTGAACCCGGCAATCCAACCGCGGTTTACGTCCATCTTTTTCCTGAAATGCCGCTAAAAAGGGGGCCGGTCGGTGGCTTCGAAAATCCCAGGAAAAGCGGTGAAATTAAGGGGATGGGCACAAGATCACTCTTGGGAAGGAAATAATAAAAATATTAAATTGGGATGCGGAAGCTTCGTAACCAAATAATTACCTGCCCGTGGAAAAAGGGAGGTGCGCTCCGAAGTGAGATCCGCACACGTTGTCTGAAAGATACTTGCAGCTATCGCGTTCGAATTAAATGTACGTATATCTTGATGTGATAATAGCGGCGTTTTTTGTGACGGTTTTTATTTGTCAATGGGTATTTACACGAAATAAAAACTTCAAACGCTGAATTTCTTTTGACCGGACGAATGGTGGGTACCAGTCTCCGCCTGCCGGGGTCTGTAGAGATCCCTACCCCCGTTTCTTCCAGTTCCCCAATCTCAGTCCGCCTATGCAAGCATCCAAATTCCCCCGCCGTCGTCGCCCTGGGTCTCGCGTGTCACCTTATTTCATCCGGCGCCTTTCCTCGTGGCTGGTGCTTTCGACCGCGCTGACGTTGGGCGCGGCGAAGGCAGCTCACGCCAGCACTTTCTACTGGGATCAGGACAATGTGACGATCAACGATGTCCTCACCGGCGGTGGACTGGGAGGGTTGGGGACGTGGAATACCACGGTCCCGCAGTGGTGGAATGGGACCGGCCTGGCTGCGACCACGGAGTCGGCTTGGAACAACGCAAATAACGATACCGCCGTTTTCACGGGCACCGCGGGGACGGTGACCTTGGGCACGCCGATCACTGTCGGGGGATTGCAGTTCAATACCACGGGCTACACGATCGGTGTGGCGGGCAACACGCTGACATTTGGCGCGAATTCCAACGTCACGCTCGATAATGTCGCCGCCGCGACCATTACCGCGAACCTCGCGGGCACTGCGAACATCAATATCAACGGTGGGGCTTTCGCTGGACTGACCGCCGGCACGCTGACCCTCAACGGCACAGGCGCAGGCTTCACGGGCACGACGACCCTCGGCAACTCGATGACGGTGACGCTCACCGGCGCGACGGCCACCGCGTTGTCGAATACGACCGGCGTCACGCTGAATACCGGCAGCAACCTGAATATCGTCAATACGGCGACTGACGTCGGCATCACGAAGGTGAATGCCTCGGCGGCGATTACGGGCAACGGCGGCACCTTGACCTACAACAACACCGCCAGCGCCTCCATTAACTATGCGATGTCTTTGGGCGCTCTCACGGCGGCGTCCGGCCAGACAGTCGTCGTTTCGACGAATGCCAACACCTCACCGAGCACGGAAGTTCTCACGCTGGCGGGCATCTCCAATTCGGGCACCGGCACGCTGTCGCTGGTCGGTGGCGGCGGTCTCAACACCACTACCAACCAGATCATCAATTCCGGGGCCGCGGGTGCGACTGCGGCTGGGCAAATCATTGGGCCATGGCTGACCGTCGGCACTGCGGCCAATGCTCTGACGGACTATGGCGTTTACAACGCGAGCAAGCAGATCGTGGCTGCGGGGGTCGCAAACTCCGCGGAGACAACCTGGACCACGGCCACCAACTCCTACGCATCCAACGCGGCGGTTACGCTTACCGCTACGCGCACCATCAATTCGCTTCGCTTCTTCGGCGCAGGCGGCACGGTTCTGACGGTAGGCACCGGATTCAATCTGGATACCTCCGGTATCCTCCAAGTTGGCAGTACCGCGACGGCCACGATTGCTGCGACGGGCACGGGCAACGTCAGCACGCCGGCCGGCGGGGGAAATTTGTACCTCACCGGAGGAACCGCCTTCGGCCTCACGATCAGTGCGCCGATCGTGGACAACGGGGGCGCCGTGACGCCGGTCATCTCGACCGTCAACATTGTCACTCTTAGTTCCACCGCGAGCAACTACTCGGGCGGCACGGTGGTCAACAGCGGCACGCTAAGCATCGGTAACAATGCCAACCTTGGCGCGGTCACGGGCGGCCTGACTTACAATGGCAACGGCACTCTCACTTTTACGGCCGCCACCACCTTAGGTACGGCTGGGACGCCGGCCAATCGCGCGATCGTCTTGAACAACGGCGCGATGGCGACCGTAACGGGTGCGTTCAATAGTGTGTTGGACGGGAATATCTCCGGGACGGGTGGAATCATCCTCGCGGGCACCAGCGGCGATACGCTCACCATCGGCCAGTCGGGATCCAGCAGCACCTACACCGGTCCCACGCAGATCAACGTTGGCACCCTGAAGGCGGGTGTCACCAATGCATTCGGCAATAACTCGGCGGTCGTCTTGTCCAATACTGCTGGGACTCTGCTGGATATCACTGGCTTTGACACCGCCATCGGCTCCCTTTCCGGGGGGGGCACGACCAGTGGCTCGGTCATCTTGGGATCTCAGACTTTGACGGTCGGTGGCAACAACGAAAACACCACCTTCTCAGGCACGCTGATCAATGTGAATGCTAACACGGGTGGTGCGGGTGTCTTGACCAAGACTGGCACCGGCATCCTCACGCTGCCCACTTCGACGCGCACCGCGACGACGACAGCCGTGAGCACAGCCTCTGCTACGCTGACGGTGCCCACGGGAGGCTTTGGGCCTGGCATGGCGGTGTCGGGTTTGAACATCCCAGCGGGAACGACGGTGGTCAGTATTACGAATGGAACGACACTGGTCTTGTCCACGCCAGTGACGGTGGCCAGCGGCGCGGTGATCAGCTTTGGTGGCAACGGGTACTCCGGCGGCACCAACCTGAACGGTGGTTTGGTGAACATCGCCAACGTGGCGGCGCTCGGTTCGGGTCCTCTCACCTTCAATGGTGGCGGTCTCCAGTGGAGCCCCAACAACACGCTCTTTTTGGACGCCACCGCCGATCCTTCCACCCGCACGATGACTTTCAGTCCCGGCGGTGCAACCTTCGATACCAATGGCAATCCGATCTATTTTGCCAATGCCGTCGGTAACGGCGGCGCCGGTGGCCTGACCAAGGCGGGCAATGGCACCCTCTTCCTCCAAGGTACGAACACCTACACCGGTGCGACGACGGTCACTGCCGGCGTCTTGAATTTGCAGAATGCCCAAGCGCTCGGCACTGGCGCTGCTGGAGTGACCGTTAGCAACGGCACCCTGGCCTTGCAAGGGACGGGAGCCATTGTGGGCACGCAGACCCTGACCTTGAACGGCAACGGCGCGTTGTATGGGCAGAACGGCGCACTGGTCAATGTTGCCGGGACGAATACCTACAACGGCGCGCTCGCGCTGGGATCCAACGCGACGATCTCGGTCGATAACGGTTCGACCCTGAATCTGGCGTCGACCAGCGCCGTCACGGGCTCCGGTTCGACCCTCACGTTGGCGGGCAACGGCGCCGGCTCCCTCGCGGGGGGCGTGCAGACTGTCGCGGGCGGCCTGATTAAGAATGGCACCGGCACCTGGACCCTCACGGGCGCGGGCACCTATGCGGGTGGCACGACGATCAACGGCGGCACGCTCAACGTCACTGGCGGCGCCCTCGGCAGTGGCACGAACACGACCCTGGGGGGCGGCACGCTGAATCTTTCATCCAGCGCCCAAACAATTGGCAGCCTTGCGCTGAGCGCGGGCACGACCAACAACGTGATCGTCGGGTCCAGCGGCACGCTCACCATCGGCGGCGCGATCACGTCCGGCACCGGCGGCACGGTGCTGTTCGACACCTCCGCACCTGGCGCGATCATCGACGCAACGACCGCCACCGGCACGGGTAACAACAACGTGCTCGGCTACGCCTTGGTGAAGAACGGGTCGGGCCTCGGGTTGGCCTCGATCAGCGGCGGCCAGATCGTCCAACTCTCGACCTTCCTACCCCTCACCGATACGACCAACGACACGTCGACTTCCAACGATTACACGACGAACGGAATGACCCAGGGTGGGGTAAGTACCAACTCGTTGCTCTGGACAACCGGGCCGCTCACGAACCGCACCGTAGATTCGCTCACCTTCGACACGTCCGCGGCTGGCGTACCCCAGACTGTCAACATGGGCGCATCGACCAATGTGCTTACGTTGACCAGTGGCGCGATTGTGATGGCGGCGTCCAGCGGCGCGAACGGCGCCACGTTGACTGGGGGCCAGGTGGGCCCGAACGGCTCGCAGGTCATCATTCATCAACTCGACATCACGGCCGGAGGCACGCTCACCATCGCCAGCTTGGTCAGCGGCGGCACGGGCAGCCTTTTGCAGGACGGCGCAGGCACCACCATCCTCTCCGGCAACAACACCTACACCGGAGCCACGACGATCAACGGCGGCATCTTGCAGGCCGGTTCCTCCAGCCAGTTCACGCCTTCCGCTACAGTCAACAACATCGTTTCCAGCATCACTAATACCGGTGGCCCATTCGGTATCGGTTCCGCCGTGACTCTTGCCAATGTCGCTGGTGCCGCGCTGGATGTGAACGGCTACAATGTGAGTGTCGGTTCCATTTCGGGTGGCGGCGCCACGGGCGGAAACGTCTTGCTGAGCAACGGTGGCGTCCTGACCGTCGGGGGCAATGGTTCTTCCAACAACTTCGCCAGTTTCAACGGCGTCGGGGTGTATTCCACCTTTGCCGGTCAGCTTTCTGGCACCGGTTCGCTGGTGCTTGACGGAGGAACCATCTATCTGACCGACGGCGGCAACACTTATTCCGGGCAAACTGTCATCAATAACGGTGCCCTGGTCGTATCGAACATGGGGGCGCTCGGCAGCGGCGCTTCAACGATCGACATCAATGCCGCCAATGTGGGCCAGGGCTGGGTCGGTGGCACTCTGGTAATCCAGGGCGGGGTGGTGAACGGCACGACGCCGTCTGGCATCACGATCGGCCGCAACATTGATTTTGCCGGTCGCGGAACCAACGAAAACTTGGGCAGCGCGCTGACAAGTATCGGGAACAACACCTTCACCGGGATCCTCACGACAGCCAGCAACATTGAGTCCTGGTTCGACGCAGCCATTGGGAATACCATCTTTTCCAGCGGTAGCGTACTCAATATTGCGGGAACAGGCGACCTGCGCAAGAGCGGGGACGGCAACCTCATCATTAACGGCCTTCTCACTGGCGGGACATCGGGAACCACGGGGTTATATCAGAACACGCAGTCACTTCTTGCCACGACGATTTCGCTGAATAACTACAACAACAATTTTACGGGCAACATCCGCGTGGACTCCGGTACGCTGCGTGTCGCCAATGGTGCTGCACTGGGGCTTGATCCCTCCGCCAACCAGTTGCGTGGTAACAACGGCACCTACGAAATCCGCACCGACGCCGGGGCGAGCTTCAGCACCAAGAGTCTGAGCCAGGTGGACATTGGTGGTGGCACGCTGACGATGCTTGTGGATCGCGCGGTTGGTAGCGGGGGCGCTTCCAGCATCGATCAGACGGTCACTTTTGGTGCCTTGACTCAGGCGAACAACATGAACATGACCTTAACTGGTCGTGATGGCACCAATCTCACGTTTCTGACCCTGGGCGGCAGCGGAAACGGCAACAACGCGGAGAACTACAATGTGACCGTGAACGGCACCTTGACCTTCACAGGGAGCATCTGGGGTGAAGGGAACAACGCCCAGAACCTGACGATCACCTCGACGGGGGAAACCGTTCTCACGGGTAATATCACCGCCTCGGCGACCACCCTTGCGGCCGGTTTCGTCAAGGCTGGAACCGGGACCATGACGATTCAGGGGACGGCGGGAACGTTCAACGGCTCGGCCAACGTCAACGGGGGCACGCTGAACATCAGTGACATCGGGGCGCTGAATGCGACGAGCACGAGCGGCACGGCGGGGAACCAGGCTGGTCGTGTGGTCTTCGGCGGTGGCACACTCAACTACACAGGAGCGGGGCAGACTTGGACCACCAAGGAGCTGCTGCTCAATGCCACGAACAACATTCTTACCAATAACGGCACGGGAGCACTGGTGTTTCCGCAGAACGTGGGCAACAACGGCACCGGTCTCAAGACCCTCGTGCTCGGTGGCGCGAATACCAACACGAACAACCTTCAGGGGATCGTTGTCAACACCACCGTCGGCGCTGGTGTCACGCAGTTTGGTTCAGGCGTTTGGGAGATCAGCAGCCCCGGAACGGCGGCGACCACTATCGGCACCGTCAATACTTCGTTAACAATTACGGCTGTCGGCTCCACGGCCAGCCAGATCATCACTACCCCCAGCACGGCAAACATGGTAGTGGGTCAGCCGATTTCAGGCACGGGCGTTCCCTTCGGCACGGTCATTTCCCAGATCGTCAGCCCCACGCAGTTCCAGACTAGTCAAGGTCTGACGAGCACAGGCACGACGGTTAGCCTCGGCACGGTCACGGGTGCGACGACGGCAATTTCCGTTACGGCGAATACGGCGAACCTCCTCACCGTTGCCAGCACGGCGAACCTGGTTCCCGGACAAACCATCACCGGCCCCGGCATGACGAGTGGTGGCTGGTATATCAGCGCCATCAACTCTGCCACCACCTTCACCGTTGCCAATACGACCGGCACCGCCGCCTTGGCCAATAGCGCCGCCCTCGGGTCGCAGACGCCCGGTCTCAGCCCGAACTTCGCCGGTGCCGTCACCATCACCGGTGGCACCGTTCTACTGAATCCGCTCACGGCGGCTTCCGCGGTTCTCGACAGTAGTTCCAATGTGGTTTTCGCCGTCGATGCGATCCGGAACAACGGCTATGCGGGTGGCACGCTCAACTATCTGGCCAACTCCGCCGGTAGTTCGCAAACCGCAGGCATTCTCTCCATCACGGCGGGGGCGGGCACGGTGCAGATCACGCCGACGGCAGGCGCCAATAACCTGACCTTCGGTTCGCTGACCGCACCTTCGCTCGGCACCAGTTTGAACTTCGTCGTGCCGGCAAGCCCCGGCACGAACAGCGTTACGTTGACCGCGGCGGCAGCGGCGGGCTTGGTCAACGCCCACGCCTACTACAACGGAGCGGATTTTGCGTACAGCCCGGGCACCGCCAACTCGACGTTGCGCGCGCCGGTTTACGGCACGGATACCGGCTTTAACATCGTGGCGGCTGCAGCCTCGCTCACCGCTGCAAGCAACAACCTGATCAACGGCACCAGTGGGACCTCGGGCGCGGTGACCAGCGCTGCGGCGAGCATCAACTCGTTGAAAATTTCCGGCAACGAAAGCCTCAGCCTCACTGGACTTCTGACCGTCGGGGGCGCAACTGGCGGCGGCGTGCTGGTCGACAGCGCTCCGACGGGCGCCACCATTAGCGGCACCGGCATCACTACCGGTAGCGCGGGCGACCTGGTGTTCCGTGTGAACCAAGCCAGTGATATCCTGACCCTCTCGGCCCCAATGACGGCCACCACAACGGGTGGTTTCACCAAGGACGGCGCGGGCACGTTGATTCTGAATGCGGTGAACCTCGAAACCGTGGCGGGCACGATCAACGTCGACGAAGGCACACTCAGGCTCTCCGGGGCGACGACGACTCTCGGCGCCACGAATATGAACCTCACCCTGCGCCAGGGGACTACTCTGGATGTGAACGGCGTCAATATCTCCGCCGCTCCTGTCGTATCCGGGACGGCGACGCTGCCTCTAAACGCCCTCAACGGCGCCGGCACGATCACGAACGGCGCCGCATCCGGGACCGCCACGATCGCGATCGGCAGCGGCAACACGGCCGGCATCTTCTCGGGCATCATCCAGGATGGGACGAACGCGACGATCTCCCTGACCAAGACCGGAACGGCCACGGAAACCCTCACCGGTCTCAACACGTTCAGCGGAGTCCTGACCTTGACCGGTACCGGCACCAGCCTCATTGCGGCTACGACGCTTGCCAACATCGGCGTCCCGAGCAGCATTGGCGAGGGCGGACTCGGTGCGGGTACCGGCGCCACCGTGGCTCAGAACCAAGGCAGCATCATCTTCGCCAGTGGTGCCAATACCATCCAGTACACCGGGGCGAGTGCGAACGTTTACCAGACCACGCAGACTCCTTCCATCGCCATCAACCGTCTCTTCACCATTGCGGGCGGTGCGACGGGCACGCTTGATTCCTCTGGCCAGTTTGGGAACAACACCGCCGCTGCCAGTACGCAGAACAACGCTGCCCTTATCTTCAGCAACTTCAACCCGATCGCCTATAGCGGTTCCGGCGCCGCCGTCCTCGGCTTGACGGGCACCTCCACGGGTGACAACGAGTTTGACCCGCAGCTCAATAACGCGAATTTCGCCGTGACCAAGTCCGGTGCCGGTCTCTGGATCCTCGGAAACACGAACAACACGTACTCTGGTGCCACCACGATCTTACAAGGCGTACTGAGGGCGCAGGACGGCGCGGGTATTCCATCAGGCATCGCTTCCGAAACATTGAGTGGCGTGACCACCCTTGCCACGGGCACGTCCACCACCGACTTCTGGGTGAACAGCACCACCGGTCTCGTCGTCGGCCAGGCAGTCACGGGCGGCGGCACCGGCACGATCGTGTCCATTCTGGATGCCACCCACCTCCGTCTCAGTACCGCACAGACCATTGCTTCGGGCACGGCGCTGACCTTCGGAGCCATCAACAGCCTGTCGCCGAACAGCAACCTGGTCTTCACCAACGCCACCGCCGGCAACGATGCCGAACTGGAAATGGTGGGAACCTTCACCCGTGCCATCGGCGCGGGCGCGGGCCAGGTGAGCTGGGGCACCAACCAGAGCGGCGGTTTCTCCGCCGCCGCCACGCCCTTGGTCGTCAACTTTGGCGGCGCGGGTGCTCAGGTGAGCTTCGGCACCGGCGTTGGATTCATCGGCAACGGCACGGGTTCCCTCTACCTAAACTCCACCACAGCCCTTTCGGATGTGACGGTGGTCAACCCGATCAATCTCAACGGCGGGATTCGCACGGTGCAGGTCAATCTCAACACCACCACGAACCTTGATTTTGCCACCCTGTCCGGCGTCCTCAGCGGCGGGACGGGCAGCGGCCTGACCAAGACTGGCGCTGGTCTTCTGATTCTGGGCAATGCCAATACCTATTCGGGCAATACGCTCATCAGCGCGGGCAACTTGTCCGCCAGCTCCATCGGCGGCGGTTCGGTGACGAGCAGCAGCCTCGGTGACGGATCGGGCATCCTGACCCTCAACGGCGGCAACCTGATCTACACTGGCGTGGGGGAAACCGCCGCCCGTCAGGTCAACATTGCGGCAAGCGCCTCCATCGAAGCCGATGGCAGCGGTGCCTTGGTGCTTACCAACGTCGTCAATTCCGTAGCTGGAGCCAAGACTCTGACCTTGCGCGGAACGAGTGCTGACGCCAACACCGTCAGCTCCGTCCTCGCCGACAACGGCGGTGCCCTGACCGTCGCCATCAACGGCAACGGTGTCTGGCAGCTTACCGGAGCGAACACCTTCAGCGGAGGCATCAGCCTTAGCAATGCCACGCTCGGCATCAGCGGTTCCAGCACCGGTACGGCGGGTACGCCTACTGGCACGGGGATGATCACTCTGGCCAGTGGCGGCAATTCGGCCATCTACGCAATGAATTCCGGCGGACTGACGATCAACAACAATATCGTCATGGGGAACAATGACACCTTCTCCTTCACCGGCTCGAACTCGATCAACCTGGCCGGAACGCTCACACTGAACTCCGGCAACAACTGGGGTATCAACAACACGATCACCGCAGCGCCGAACACGCCTCCTGCAACGCTCACGATCAGCGGAGCCATCGGAAACCTCTCCGCTGCGAACCAGGATTTGATCATTTCCGGCACGGGGAACACCACTTTCAACACGCCCTTTGTCTCCAGCAACTCTGGTGCCTTTTACGTCCGGCTCAATGTCAACACCTCGGGAACGGTCACGTTGAACAGTCCTGTGACGGTCGGCGCCCAGGGTGTCATCATTAGCCAAGGCACGGTGGTGATGAATACCGTCAATCCTTTTGGCAATGCGTTTTCCGTCGCGAACGGCGGTGCGATCGTCAACTTAGCGGCCGGCACTTTGACGAGCACCAGCGCCACGCCGCTGACCGGAGCCAACGCGCTGGTGACACCGCTCGTTCTCACGAACATTTTGGGGGTGATAGTGGGCACGAACTCCATCGAGTTCGCGGGTAATTCCACGCGTGGCGACAGCTTGGAAAATAATGGTGGCAGCCGCTTCCTGACAAACAACCTGACTGGCGGCGCAACGTTGACCTTCAGTACGAATCCGGTCGAACTTTCGGAATCCACGACCACGGGCCGGACCTTGACACTCATGGGCTCGGGCACGACGAACATCAGCGTGCCGATGATCAATGGTCCAACGGGGGCCACCGGAGCGAGCGCCTTTGTCTTTGACGGCTCCGGTACTTTGGGCCTCAGCGGTCTTAGCACCTTCACGGGGGCAGCGATCTTGGATGGCGGGGCTACGACGATCAGCGGCGCCGGCGTGCTCGGTTCGACCGGCGCATTGACCGTCAATCCCAGTGCCTCGCTCATACTGGACAACACGAGTACGAACACCGCCAACCGCCTCGGTAGTCGGGCCCTGACGCTCAGCGGTGCCAGCTTGACCCTGAATAGCAACGCCCTCGCCACTACGACGGAATCCGTCGGCGCGTTGACTCTGAACAGCGGCCAGACGACAATCAAGTTGGTCAACCAGAGTGCCGGCGGGACCGCGTTTAATAACATCCTGACTTTCGCGTCCCTTGTGGCGCCGGCGGTTGGTTCGACGGCAGACTTCACCGGCGGGATCGGGACCGCGAACAACCAGGTCATTTTTACGGCCGCCCCGGCCCTGACGCCGACGACCGTAGGCATTCAGCCGCGCCTGACCATCGGCGGCGCCGGCTTCGCCACCTACAACAGTACTGGTCTCGCGACGAATACCAATGGTTTGCAGGCCTTCGCCGCTTACAATATTCCGACGGAGAGTTCCGTCACAGTCACAGGGACCAACACGACGGTCACGGTGGCGAGCACTAATGGACTGACCACCGGCATGGCCATCTTCGGAGCCGGGGTCAATTCCGGCGCATTGGTTGGAAGCATCCTCAGCCCAACTCAATACCTCATCAATGGCACGGTCGCCACCGGCGGGACCCAGGTGCTCACCTATGGTTCGACGGCTTACACCAATATCAACCTCGCCTTCCCCACGGACACGCTCGAAGTGGGCACGGGCTTTATCACCACCGGCGCCGACACCCTGAATAATAGTCGCACGGAGAATGCGTTGCTCATCAATGGGCCAGGCTTGACCGTGGGTGGCGCGGCCAACGGCACCCTCACTCTGACTAGCGGCGGACTCATGGTCACGGGGGGTAGCAATACGCTCAGCGCCAGTCGTCTGTCGCTCGGCGCGGAAGGGATCTTCCAGGTGGGGACCGGAGCCACCCTGAACCTCAACAGTGCCATTACCGTCGGCGGGGCTGGCTTCACAAAGGGACTGTCTGGTGCCCTGAACATCAATAGCATCCAGTACCTCACGGCGGGTACCGTCACCCTCAACGGGGGCACCACGACTCTCATCTCGGGTGGCTTGAACACCCTTTCCGCCGCGTTTCTTCCGGCCCTGACCGTCAACACGAACGCCATCCTCGACCTCAACGGCGGCGTTCAGTATGTCGGCAACTTCACCAGCAACGGCGGTCTCGCTCCCGGGGCGGGCGGCACTGTGCAGAGTACGGGCGGGACCGGCACATTGGTAACCAATGCAGCCAGCGGCAACTTTGCCGGAAGCATCAACGGAGCCGTCAACTTCGCCCGTCTCGGAGCCAACACGCTGACCTTGTTCTCCGCCAACAGCTACACGGGCGGCACCACCATCATGGGCGGCACCTTGGCCTTGCAGGACAATGCCACCTTGTTGAACACCTCTGCGATCACCATCAACTATGGCACCTTGTCGCTAAATAACGCCTCCGACTTGGAAATTGACATCGCCAACCGCATCAATGACGCGGCCCCGATCAGCATGAGTGGCGGCAATATCACTTTCAACGGCCACTGGAACAGTGCCAGTAGTGAAACGTTGGGGGCCACGACCTCGGCCCAGGGGGCCAACACCTTCACCTCTACCGTAAACACGGTCGGCAACTACGCCACGGCCGACCTTATCCTGGCCAGCCTGACGCGCAATACCGGAAGCACGGTTAACTTCACTGCCGGCGCCGGCACTCTTGGCAGCGAAGGTGTCAACCCGCGTATTCTGGTCACGGGCGGCCTGACCAACAACAGCAACGGCGCGCTGCCCGCATGGGCGATTGTGAACTCCACCGATTTCGCGGGCTACAACGTCGCCCAAGGCGTGGGTGCCGTCGGCACGGCGGGCTATCAGGGCTATGCAGCAGGGCAATTGCAAGGTGCGACGGTGACTGGTACGACACTGACAGGCGGCACGCTGACAGGATTTGGCAGCGGCCTCGTTACGCAAGTTCAGGCGGTTACGAACCAAGCGCTGACGCTGCCTTCCGGCGGAGCGACGACAGACATGCTGAAACTGACCCCCACGGTGGCGGGCGTGCAGAACGACATCCTGTTCACGGCCTCGGGCGACAAGCTCAACCTGATCCAAGGCGGTTTGCTGCATAACAACATCTCCGCAGGTTCCTTGATCGGCAACCAGACGACGCCCGGTATTTTGACGGTGGGCGGCGTGAACACGGGCACCACCGAGTTGGTCGTTTACAACGCCAGCACGACTGCCGCAGGAGGTACGAATACGACCTCGGGCACAACGACCAACTCGTCGTCGGTGACGTTGTCCGCCACGACGACAACAGTGACACCAGGTATGATGGTCACCGGCACCGGAGTGACGGCGGGGACGTACGTGACGGCCGTGAACGGTGCCAATATCAGCCTCAGCACCCCATCTTCGATCGGAAGTGCCGTGACCCTCACCTTCACACCGGCTACCGTCATCAATTCCTCGATCCAGGACTATAACACCGGAGGCAACTACCTGACGGCGCTCGTCAAATCGGGCGCAGGCGCGCTGACGTTGACCAACGCAAATACCTACAGCAGCACCGAAGGAACGGTGGTCGACCAGGGCACCTTGAACCTGGCCAGTCTCGGGACCGGCAGTCTTGCCATCCTTGGTGTGGCCACGAACGTCGTGATCCCGGGGAACCTGACGATCAATGGCGGCGTGACCGGCACCGGCACCACCGTGAATGAACTGCTCAACTCCGGCCAGATCGCCACGACGAGTAATGTCACCATCAATGGATCTGGCACCTTAAACCTGGTGGGTGCCAACACCCTCGCCAGCCTGACCGTGAACAACAACGGCGGCCAGAGCGCACCCACGCTCGCCATTTCCACCGGCGTCCTAACCTTGAGTTCGAGCAGTCCCGTGACTGTTACCACCAGTAACGCGGCATTCACTCCGACCATCAGCACGGCGACGGTCGCCATGACGCCCACGGTCGGTTCCGCTACCGGCAGCAATACGATCACCGGTTTCGCCAGCACCGCGGGATTGTTTGTCGGGCAGGCCGTGACTGGCACGGGTATCCCCGCCGGTACCTTCATTACCAATGTTGGGACCACCACCATCACGTTGTCCACCGCGGCGACAGCGACGGGCGCCAACGCGCTGACCTTCGCGGGCGTACTCGACCTCGCCTCCGGGACCGACACGATCAGCGTTGGGGCGAATCAGGTTTCCAGCGTCACCTATACGAACGTTACTCCGGGCCTCAACATCAGCTCGATCATCAATGGGAGTGCGACTTCGGCGATTGCCAAGACTGGCAACGGAATCCTGCAATTGAGCGCCGCGAATACCTTCGGTGGTGGCGTCAGTGTGGGTGGTGTTTCAGGTGGTTTGGTTCTCACCGGCAGTAGCAATGTCACAACCCTCATCTCGGCCGGTTTGGGGGCCAATCTCACGGCTCTGGCCTCGGGACCTGTGGGCACCGGCGCCGTGAGCATGGCGAGTGGCACCACCCTCTACGTCGCGGGGGCGAGCTCCACGATCGTCAACCCGGTGAGCTTTGCCGGCAACCCGCTCTTTGATGATACCAGTGACACCGCTGGGACCCTCACGCTGGCCGGCGGGATCACCACGACCGGCGCCGCGCTCAACGTCACCGTCACCAACCCCAATATGTCCGTTCTCTGGAGCGGGCCGATCTCGAACATCGGCGCGATCACCTCGGTGACCAAGAGCGGCCTGGGCAATTTTGGCCTGAACTTGACGGGCATCGGCTCCGCGGTGCCGCTCACTTTCAACAATGGCGGTTCGCTCACGCTGCTGGACGATGGCGACGGCAGTGGCACCCCGAATTCGGTCGTGCTGGGCGCCGTCACGCTGGACACGATGGCGATTCCGGTGGTCACGATCGGGCGCGCGGGCCAAACGCTCTCCTACAACCAGGCGGTCAACAAGATCATCGCTCCTGCGAGCTTCACTTCCGCCGGTCTGGCCAACGGGTTGAACCTGACCAACAACAATGCCTATGGCTTGCTGTTGGTGGGCAATATTGCACTGGTCGCAGCCCCGAGCAATACCACCGGTTCCGTCTTCACCGTCTCCACCGCCAGTGCTTCCCCGCTGACGCAGGGGCTCACCCTCAACGGACAGATTACCGGTGGTAATACGGGAGCGAACACCATCGTGCTGACCAAAGCCGGCGCTGGCGCCTTGGTCCTCGGCAACAACGCCACTGGAGCAGGGGCCAATACCTTCGGCGGCGGCGGTTCGATCATCGATATCACGGGCGGTGTTCTGCAAGTCGCGAGCGACCAGGCTCTTGGTGATCCCAGCAACGTGATCCGCATCAGTGTTGCCACCGATGCTCTCCGGGCGTCGGGCACTTTTGCCACGTCGCGCACCATCAATCTCAATATCACCGGCGCCGGCATCGACGTGACGACCGGCAACACGCTGACCCTCAACACCGCTTTCCTTTTCAGTGCGGCTGCCGACACCTTTGCCAAAGGCGACAATGGCATTCTGGCCTTTGCCAACAGCGTGAACAACAGCGGCCTGACCGGCACTTGGACGATCAACGCCGGCGCCATTCAGATTTCCAACAATAGCAACCTGAATGCGCTGACCGGCAGCGTGACCGTGCCGGCCAATATCAATGCGGCCCTGCAGATTACCAACGGCGCGACGCTCAACAAGTCGAGTGGTGTCATCACCATCGGGAGCACGGGCATCAACTCCGCCGGGGCCATTGAGAGTGTCGGCGCATTCACCAACACGGTTTCCAGTGCGATCACCATGAGCGCGGCATCGACCATCGGCGCCGACAATGGGTCCACACTGAACCTTTCGGGTGGTATTCTGGGCGCGTTTGGTGTGTCTCTCAACACGATTGGCACCGGTCAAATCAACTTCACCGGAGCCATCGGCAGCGCAGCAGTTCCGACCGGTATCACCAAGTTTGGCAGCGGCTCCTCGACGCTCGGTGTGTCGAGCAGCGCCTGGACCGGCACCCTCGCGGTGAATGCCGGCGGCTTCACCATTAGCGGTGCGGGTATCTTGGGCGGCACGGGGGCCATTACGGTGAATGAGGCGGCGACGCTCAACGTGAGCGACGCTGGCACCGTGACCAACAATCGTCTCGGTGGACGGGCGTTGACGCTCGCCGGGGCCACGCTCAGTTATACGGTCAACAGCGGGGCAACCTCCGCGGAAACGGTCGGTGCGCTGACTCTCAGCGCCGGCCAGAGCACGATCAACGTGAGCAACCCCGGCAGCCAGAGCAACACGCTGACCTTCGCCAGTCTTACCCAGTCCGCGGGAGACACCGTGAACTACACTGGCGCGCTCGGCACCTCGACCAACAAGATCATCTTCACCGCAGTCCCGGCGCTGGTCGCCCCCACCATTGGCATTCTGGCTCGCGAGACCGTCAACGGCACCGACTTTGCCACTTATAACACCAATGGCCTGACCACCAACGCCAACGGGGTGCAGGCCTTCGCCGCCTACAACATCCCGACCCTCAGTTCCACAACGGTGACGGGAACGAACACCACGGTCACGGTCCCGAGCACCGCCGGGTTGACGGCCGGCATGGCCGTCTTCGGACCCACCGTTTCTGCGGGGGCCACGATCACCAGCATCACGGACGCCACCCACTACGTCATCAGCGGCACCATCACCGGCGGCGCCACGCAGTCGCTCACCTACGGCACCACGGCTTACACCAACATCAACAGCAACATCTTCGGCGTGGCGGACACGGTCAAGGTCGGCACCGGATTCGTGACCAACTCGCTGCTGAATGTCAGCCAGACCATCAACGCCCTCGCCATCAGCAGCACCGCAACGGTGGACAGCGCGGCGGGTCCGGGTTCGACCACAGCGGGTACCACGCTCACGCTCACCAGCGGCGGATTGCTCGCCAGCGGCGGAACGGACACCATTGGCTATGGACTCGTCGTCGCTGGCGGTGCCACCGAGCTGATCAACCAGGTCAACACGGGCGCCACCCTCACCGTCAACGGTGCCTTCACCGGGAGCTCGGGTCTGACCAAGGCGCTGGGCGGCAACGAAATCTTCGCATCTCCGCAATACTACACCGGCACTACCACCGTCAACGCCGGCACCCTGCAACTGGCTAGCGGCGCGACCAACACCCTCTTCGCCAACAATGCCCTGACCGTGAACAGCGGCGGTACTCTGGACCTGAATGGCAGCGTCCAGTATGTCAGCACTCTCAGCAGCACGAACGCGGCGGCGAACAGTGGCATCGCGGGTGGGATCATCACCTCGACGACCAACACCGGTATGTTGGTCGTCGACGGATCGTCCAGTTATGCCGGTTCCCTCAGTGGAACCAACGTGGCCTTTGTCCGCTCGGGTGGGGGAGGCAACTTCAATGTGCTCAATCCTCTGACCTACGGTGGAGCGACGCTGATCAATGGCGGCGGTCTCACCTCGGGCGCCGGTTTGAACGGGTTGACGCTTGTGGACAACGGCGCGCTGCCGAATACCTCCTCCGTCACGATCAACTATTCCACGCTGAACATGGACAATACCGGGGGCACGCTGACCGACAGTTCCACCCGTCTGAACCCATCCGCGCCGATCACCCTGAACGGTGGCCAGGTGGCCTTCTTTGGCCGCGCCAACGCCCTCTCCAGCCAGTCCATCGGCACTGTTACCCTGAATCAAGGTCAGTCATTCCTCAGTTCCGCCGAGCAAAGTAACGCAGGCGTTATCAGCACGGCCACCTTGACCCTGAATAGTCTGTCCCGGACGAGCGGCAGTGGGGCGACGGTCCAATTCGTCCAGGATTACCAAAACAACAGTGCCGCCACCCTCGGTTTGCTGGGCGGGCAGGGCAAATTCATCGTCATCAATAACCTCAATGGAGCAGCCACGACGACGATTGGCGCCGGCTTGACGAATAACCTCATCGGCGGTTGGGCAACCGTGGTGAATGGATTTTTCAACACCAGCAGCCTGGAGTTTGCCAGCTACATCCCGACCCTTGGGGTCGGTTCGCTGAACAGTGCCGGCTTTGCCGGTTATGACGGTGTGGCATTGGTGGCCAACCAGCCCACGCAGAACATCCGCCTGAGTTCCATTGTCGGGACTGCGGCGAACGTCGTTCTCACCGCCAGCACGACGGTGACGGTGGCTAGCACTGCTGGCCTGCTCGCAGGTATGGCCGTTGGTGGCACCGGGGTTCCCGCCGGAGCGACGATTGCCAGTATTCTCAATGGCACCACGTTCGTGCTCTCCGCGGTGCCTACGGCGGGTACGGTCACCCTGACCTACTCGACAACGGCACTCTCCGTGACCCCCGGTGGCAGTGTCGTCAACTCGCTGAACATTCCCGACAATACGACATCCCCGGTCACTCTGACCTTTAACGGCCCGACCGATGTTCTGAACCTGACCAGCGGTGGTTTGCTCATCTCGAATGCTTATGCTTCCGCTGGGACCACGATCATCGGCGCTGCGCCCAATTCCGGCATTATCACGGCCGGTGGAAACAGCCCGTCCGGACCGCAGGACCTGTATCTGACCTACGCGGTCGACGGCACCGCGGCCCTCACGGTGAACTCCATCATTTCCGACAACGGAGGCAGCGCCGTGCGTCTCGTCGTTTCCGGCGCCGCCGCCACATTCGGCGCCGCCGCGACCAATGTGATCCTTCAAGGCACCAACACCTACTCGGGCGGTACGATCGTGAACGCCGGCACCCTGACCATTGGTGCTACCGGCAAGCTGCCGGGTTCCGTGAATGGGCTGACCATTAATAACGGCACAGTCACGCAGGTATCCGGTGGGGCCATCGTTTCCCAAGCCGTGACCCTCAATGGCGGCAGCACGCTGACCCTGGTCGGTGCCAACTCCCTGACCGGCCTAACTATCAATAACATCGGCGGCACAGGTAACCCCACCGTGAACACCGGCGGCATCCTGACGCTGACGGGCGCCACGCAGGTCGCGGCGACCTCGAGTAACGTCGGCACGACTGCGATCATCAATGGCACCCTGGATTTTGGCGGCAACGCCGGCGCCGTCACCGTCGCGCCCATCCAGGTGACCGATCCGATCACAACTGCGACCACCATCGTCGCGCCGTTGCAGGCCACCTTGAACATCGCCGCAATCATTCAGGATACCAATGCCAGCGGCCTGACCGTTTCGGGCAACGGCCTGTTGCAGCTCAGCGCTCAGAATACTTTCATTGGCGGTGTAACTGTCAGCAATGGCGGCCTGATTCTCGGTGCCAGCAGCACGCCCACCACTGTGAGCGCATCTGCGATCCCGATCACGAGCGGCCCGGTCGGCACGGGAACGCTTACGATGTCCGCAGGCACCTCCCTGCTCGGCAGCGCGGCGGAGACCCTGCTCAATCCCCTGGTGGTGCAAGGCAACCTGACCTTCAACGGCGCTAACAACCTCACCTTCAACGGTGCGCTCACGCTTCCGACTTCGGCTTACACCATCAATGTCGCCAACCCGGCGATGATCGCCTCCCTGCTCGGTCAGGTCAACTCCGGTGGCACCAGCAACCTGACCAAGACCGGCCTTGGCACGCTGATCATCCCCGCGATCACCGGCACGATCAGCTTCAACGGCGGTAACTTCGGGATCGAAGCGGACGGCGACGGCCTGGGTACTCCGAACGACATCACCGTGGGCGCGATCACCTCATCGGCTCCCGCGAACATCACCGTCGGCCGTGCCGGCACGCTCTTCAGCACGCCTGCGCTGCAGGCCGCCAATAAGATCATTCAGACCTCCAGCTTGACCGTTCCGACCAGCCTGACGGTGACCAACAACAACGGCTACGGCTTGGAAAACACGGGTTCAACCACGTTCTCGGGCAACCAGTTTTACAACGTTGTCACCGCCACGGCTTCCAATGTCACCCAGGGCTTGATCCTCACCGGACAGGTCACAGGAACAGGCAGCTTGATCAAACAAGGCGCGGGAACGGTGGTGCTGAATAATAACGCCGCGACCATCACCAACAACAATTTCGTCGGCAATATCAACATCCAGCAGGGGGTTGTGTCCGCGGGTTCCGATGCCGCGCTGGGGAACAGTGCCAACGAGATCCTGCTCAATCCCCTCACGGGAACCACACCCACGTCCACCTTCCGCGCCACGGGCACTTTTGGGACCAGCCGTCAGATTCAATTTACCAGCACGATCAACACCCGCGCCATTGAGGTCACCCAAGGCAACACCTTGACCTTGAACTCGGCCTTCGACCTCAATTCCGGAGCGGGTGCCACGGCTTCGCTGGTGAAGAATGACAATGGTATTCTCGCCATCAACGCGAGTAACACAGGGTGGAGCGGAGCCACCACGATCAATGCCGGCGCCATCCTCCTGGAGAATGCCACCGGTCTTGGCACCAGTGCCATCAGCATTACGAATGCGTTTGGCAATGCAGTGCAGCTCAGCGGCGGCATCACCGTGAACAACGCCATCACCATCAACGCCAGCAGTACGACCAACGGTCTGAACTCTGGCGGGGTTATTGAAAGCGTCGCTGGCAACAACACCTGGTCGGGTACCATCACCCAGGGTTCGGGTTTTGCCACCAACATTGGTGCCGATGTGGGCGCGACGTTAAACATCACCGGAACTTGGACGGCTGTTGCTGGTAACTCGGCTTCTTTGGACGGTGGCGGCATTCTCAACCTCCAATCGGCCCTTCCTGCCAACTCTAACACATTCAACATTTACGGAAGTCAGGCTGGCACCTCGGTGCTGGGCACAGGTACGACAGTGAATCTTACGGCGAGCGGTTCGTCGCTCACTGCGGCTGTCAACCTTTACAACGGTATCTTCACCATTAGCGGACTGAATAACAAGCTGGGGACTACCGGCGCGATCACGGTCGACCCAGGCAGCACGCTAGCGATCGACGACACCGCGGCGACGGCGAGCCGTCTGGCGGGCCGTCCCATGACCCTCGCCGGAGGCACATTCAATTACAAGGTGGCTGCGGCGGGTTCCACGGAATCGATCGGTGCACTCACCCTCAGTTCGGGCGGTTCTACGATCAATGTGGACGAAACCTTGGGTGGGACGATTGTCCTCACGTTCGCCAGCCTCACGCAGACGGCGGCAGGCAATACGTTGAACTATAACTATACCGGCACCTTCGGCACGTTGGCGACTAACAAGATCCTCTATACCACCGCACCGACCCTCTTGGGTGGGGCCGTGGCAGCCACCAACGGCCTCCTGCCTCGCGAAACCGTGAACGGCACGGAGTTCGCCACTTACAATACCAACGGGGTGGCGACCAACGCCTTCGGTATCCAGGCCTTCGCTGGATACTCGGCTCAAACCGATATTTCTCTCACCGCCGCTACGGACACCTACAAGGCGACGTCTCTCAATAGTAACAACGTGCCGAGCAGCCAGACGCTGAACGCCCTCACGATCAACGGCGGCGGTGCGGACGTGACGGCGACTTCCGGGGTCATTCCCACGACGCTCACGCTGACGGCCGGCGCGGTCTTCGCCAATGGCACTGGCTCCTCCTCTCTGGATGTGCCAGTCGTCGCACTGGCGGCAGTGGAAGGCATCGTCCACGTGGCCAGCGGGGATACCCTGACCGCGAGCAGCGGGTTCTCCGGCACCGCCGGCTTCACCAAGGATCTGCCGGGCACCCTGAGCCTCACGGGCCAGCAGTTCGTCAGCGGCAACACCACGCTGGATGCCGGCACGATGCAGTTGAGCGGTGGTACGAACACCTTGCTCTTCAACAACGCCCTGGTCGTCAATGGCGGTGTCCTCGACCTGGAGCACAGCGGCCAGTTTGTGGCCAACCTCAGCAGCCAGGGTGCGGCGGTTGGCTTTGGCGTCGGCGGCGGCACCATCCAGAGCACCGGCGGTATGGGCACCCTCGTGACCAGCAGCAACGGCGCCGTCTTCGGTGGCCAGATCAATGGCACGATTTATTTGAACAAGACCGGCACCGCCGGCAGCCTCACCTTGGTCAACCCGAATACCTATTCCGGGACTACCTTGATCACCGGCGGCACCCTCGTCCTGGAGGACAGCGGCACCATCCTAAACACCGCCGCCGTCATCATCGACTACGGCGCCCTGACTCTCAACAACACCGGGTTGTATGACATTGCCACTCGCATCAAGACCACGGCGCCCGTCAGCTTGAGTGGCGGCACGATCACCTACGATGGCCGCGCGCAGGCTACCTCTGCGGAAACCCTGGGTGCAGTGTCGCTCCAGGAAGGCTACTCGGTGATTAATCCCGTCGCCGGCGGCACCGGGTTGAACTCCGCGACCCTAACGATCGCCAGCCTGACTCAATCTTCCCCTGACGCCACCTTGAGCGTGACCGGACCGACCGCCACGCTGGGTCAGCTCGGCAGCAACCCGCGTCTGATCATCACCGCCCTGGAAACCGGACCTGGCACGGGTCTCACCCACAACCTCATCGGTGGCTGGGCGATTGACGTGACCTCCGGTGAATTTCTGACCTACAGCCCCGGAGTGGGAGTGGGCTCGCTGGGACAAGCTGGCTTTGCCGGTTATGATAACTCCACGCTGACGGGCGCAACCTCCACGCAGAACGTTCGTCTGGCGGCGAACTTCACGGCACCTGTCGGCACCACGACAGTGAACGCGATCAGCATTCGGGGAGCGTTTAGCGGAACCTTCACCAATCTGACCGACACGATCAACATTGTCAGCGGTGGTCTCAGTCTCAGCCAAGCTGCGAATAGCATTGGCGGTACGGTGAACAGCGGGCGTCTGACGGCTGGCGGGACGGGCACGGGTGTCAACCCACTTTATCTCTTCCAACCCGCGGGTGGTATCTTCGCGATCAACTCGGAAATCATTGACAACGGTGCGGGAGGCACGGGACAAACCCGTCTTGTGGTCACCGGTTCGGGTGCCAACGGGGTCTCCTTGGGCGGCACCAACACCTATACGGGTGGCACCGTGGTCAACGGCGGCACGCTCGGCCTCCTGGCCACTGGAACCATCCCCGCTCCCACGAGCGGCACCGGTATCACCCTCAGCGGCGGCATACTGACCCAAACCGCACTTGGTGTGATCGCTTCGCAGTCGGTGCAACTCAACGGCGGCAGCACCCTGACGCTGGCCAACCAGGCCAACAGCCTGACCAGCCTGATCTTCAATAACGACGGCGGCACGGCCCCGACCGTGACCCCGACCGGCACCCTGACGCTCACCGGTGGCATCACGGCCGCGACCTCGAACGCTGGTACGGTCTCCAATATTGGCACCGGCACCCTCGACCTTGGCCTCAACAATAGCTTCTCCATCAATGTCGGTGCGACCTTGGTCAACTCCGTCAATGTGGCTCCGTGGCAGTCGGGTCTGACGATCAGCTCCCTGATCCAGAACGGTGGCATCGTCAAGACGGGCGCTGGGATGTTGCAACTCAGTGCCGCTACGAGCACTTTCACCGGCGGTGTGACGGTCAACGCGGGTGGCGTGATCCTCGGTGCGAACAGCACCCCGGGCACGGTGGGTGCGACGGTGACGTCCGGCCCGTTGGGTACGGGCACGCTGACCATGGCCAGCGGCACCAGCCTGGTGGCCACGGCGGCCACGACCATCGCCAATAATGTGGTGTTCGCCTTTGATCCCTCCCTGACGGTCGGTGGAACCACCACGGGCAGCAATACCTTCAACGGCACGAACAACCTGATCCTGAACGGCAACACCACCCTGCCGAATATCTGGAACGCCACGGTCACTGCGCCGCAGATGACGGTCACCATTGCCAATATCCCGACCTCGTTGGGCACCGACGTGATCAACAAGAGCGGGCTCGGTATCCTCACCATCGGCAATTACAACGGCAACTTGCAGGCGGCCGGTGGCCTCGTCTTAAATGATAACGGCAATGGCCTGGGCACGCCGGAGAACATCACCGAAATGAGCGATCTCTCGCTCACCGGCAATACGGCGCTGACGATCAACCATTCCACCCCCGTCCCGAACGCGTTGAACAAGACGCTCCAGGTGGGGACACTGGAAATCGGGGCCTTCAACCTCGCCGTGACGAACAGCTCCGGCTACGGGCTGCAAATCACCGGTCAGACGACATTCTCCGGGACGCCGAACTTCAGTGTGGCCAATGCCACGGCCTCGAATCTCGTTCAGGGCCTGACCCTGAGCGGCTATGTAACCGATAACGGTGGCGGCTACGGCATTGTCAAGAGCGGCCCGGGCACCTTGGTGTTGAGCAACAACCTCACGGGCGTGGGCATTGGCAACGACTTCGGCGGCACCGGGGCGACGATTGACATCCGCAAGGGGATAGTTGCGGCGAGCAGCGATGCGGCCTTGGGCAACATCAACAATAATGTGACCCTCGACACCAATTTCAGCACCGCCGCGGGCTTCCGGGCGACGGGCACCTTCACCACGGCGCGCACTTTTATCCTCAATCAGCCGCTGAACGCCTTTGAAGTCACGGCTGGCAACGTCCTGACCCTGACCACGGCACTGGACATCCCCACCGCGACGAATGCCCTTTACAAGAACGACAACGGTGTCCTCGAACTCAGCGCCGATAATAGTCTGACAGGATGGAACGGCGGCATCACTATTAATGCCGGGGCGGTACGATTCAGCGCCAACAATGCCGCGGGTCTCTCGACCAATGTGATCAATGTGGCCGCGGTCAATGTCGGCGCGGTGGTCCAGATCGCCAACGGTGCCACCATCAACAACGCCCTGGCGCTCAGCAGCGCTGGAACTGGAGCGCTTGGCGGTATCAACTCTTCGGGTGAGTTGGAAAGCGTTAATGGGAACGACACTTGGACCGGTGCCATCACCAGCGCCAACACGGACTACGGCATTAGCGCGGATTCCGGGTCCACCTTGAATTTGACCGGCGGCCTCAGTGCCAACGGTCACATCATCACCTTCAATGGGGGCGGCACGATCAACGTCACCACGACTGCGATCACCAACGATTACTACGTCGCCATGGATGGGGCCGGCACCCTCAACCTCCAGGTCAGCGTGGCCGGGGGCTTGAACCAAGGTCTGGTCATCAACAATGGCACCGTGGCGATCAGTGGAGCTTCTGGTGCTCTCACGAACTCCGCCAAAGCAATTGCCATCAACCCAGGTGGGACGCTGACGGTGGATGACCGGGCGGCTGTTGTCGCCAACCGTTTGGGTAACAACCCGGTGACCTTCGTCGGAGGCAACTTGAACTACATCGGCAACGCCTCGGCGAACTCGACGGAATCCGTGGCTGCCGTCCCGACATTCAACCGCGGCTACTCGGTGATCACCGTCACCGCGCAGCCCGGCGAGCAGGCCAACCTGTTGTTCACCAGCTCATCCAGCACGCCGTCACCGTCGCAGGGCACTGGTGCATCAGGCGCTTCGGTGCTCTTCCGCGGCACTAGCCTGGGCACTGCGGCAGGGGCGGGGATTGCCACGATCATGGACACTGGCACGACCAATGGTTTTGCCTTTGACGGCGCGAATGGTACCACCGGGACAGCCAGCAAGGGCATTATGCCCTGGGCGTTGGTCGACACAACCGCGACCGGCAATGGGATTTCCTTCGCCACAGGGGATTCGGGCGGAACGACGAATGCAGGCACCATCGCCATTGTCCGTCCCCTGGCCGCCAGTGAGTATCTCACGGCCAACACCATCGCTGCCACCGACAACATCCTGCTCAATGGCGGAGTCACGACCAACCTGGCGACCAACATCACCGCGCCTAACTCGTTTACGATTGCCGCCAACGCGAACCTCACGCTGAACAGTCTCATCTCGTTGAATATCAGCAGCGGCGGCGTCCTCGTCCAGAGCGGCAGCACCTCCAGCATCAATGGCGGCATCCTCAACCAGACCAACAACTTCTCCCCGCTTCAGATCTGGACACTGGGCAATCTGACGATCAGCAGCTTGATGAATGGTGGCAACGGTGTTAGCAACGGCAACATCGGCACGGTCAAGGCCGGAGCCGGCTCACTCACCCTCAGCACGCCCACTTCCTTGGTCACCGGACTCAGCGGTATGAGCGCCAACTCCATGTCCGGCCAGACGGTCATCAACAGCGGCACCTTGGTGCTTAACGGCGGCAAAAACACCCTCTTCGCCAACAACTACCTCGAAATCGGGTTGGGCGGCACGCTCGACTTGGACGGCACCTCACAGGTGACCTATGGGTTGTACACCGATGGCACGCTGCCTGGCTCGGGCGGCTCGATCATCAGCAGCTCCGGAGCTGGTTACCTGATTACCAACACGGACACACGCAACTGGGCTGGTAGTATCGCGGGCGGGACCGTGGCCTCGGGCAACTACGTGAATTTCAACCGCACGGGCAACAGCACCACCTCGATTTACAGCGCCCAGACTTATTACGGCAGCACCCTCATCAACGGCGGCCAGATCACTCTGCGGGACAACGGTGCCCTGAGCAATACCAGCAGCATTGCCGTCAACTACGCCACTCTGTTGCTGGACAACACCCAGCTCTACGGCAGCAGCGATCGGGTCAACGACAGTGCGCCGATCAGCCTGAGCGGCGGCACGATCACCTTCGACGGCCGCGCCCAAACCGCCTCCACCGAGACGCTCGGCGCGGTGACGTTGGCCGAAGGTTCCTCCTTCATCTCATCCGTCGTCGGCGGCACGGGTATCAACTCCACTGACCTGACCCTGACGAGCCTTGTCCGAAACACCGGTGGCGGTACGATCAACTTTACGGCAGCCACGGGCGGGTTGATCGGGAGCAGCTCCCGGATCCTCATCCCGTCGATCAACGGCAACTCCACCTCGACCGCCGGCGGCGGGCTGACCAACGGCATCATCGGCGGCTGGGCGGTCATTGGGACCAGTGACTGGGCCACCTACATCCCCGGCCTGGGTGTCGCGGCTCTGGGCACTTCGGGCGCCTATCAATATGCTCCGGCCACGACGATTTCCAACGCCTCGCTGACTACCGACAACATCAAGCTTGGCACGGGCGCCTCGAGCATCACGCAGAACACCACGATCAACAGTCTGGATACGAGCAACGTCGCCGTGGGCACCGTCTCGATTGCGACCGGCACGACCCTGACGCTGGGCACGGGTGGCTTGCTGAGCTTTACGAATACGAGTTGGAACCTGGGAAGTTCCCCCAACACTGGCAGCCTCACCAGTGGCGGCCCGGAACTGTTCGTTTATGCTCAAGGCACGGGCATCCCTTCATTGAATGCCGTGATTACTGGCGCGATCGACCTCGTGAAGTTTGGGGCCAACACGGCGACGCTCGCCGCGACCAACACCTACACCGGCGGCACGACGGTCAATCAAGGCACGCTGAACATCGCCACCACGGGCAATATCCCGCTGGCCGCGGTGCCGGCCAACGGCCTCGTGATCAGCGGCGGCACCGTCTCCCTGAACGCGGCGGGCGGCATCGCCTCCGGGAACATTGTCACCCTCAATGGCGGCGCATCCATCCTGAACTTGTGGGCCAACAACACCCTGACGGGCGTGGTCTTCAATAACGACGGTGGCAGTGCCAGCACTCCCGTCATCAACACCTTCTCCACGACCTCCACGCTGGGCGCGGGCGGTGCCACCGGCGTGCTGACCATCGGCAGCGCCGGCATCACCGTGACCTCGTCGAATGTGAGCACCATCCCGACGATCAACGGGCGGGTGGACTTCGGCACCTCGCTCAACACCATCACCGTCGGCACCATCAATGCCAACGGGGCCACCGACATCGCCCCCTTGCAGGCGGCCTTCGCCCTGCAAGGCGTGATTAATTCCACCGGCGGCATCAACAAGGCCGGTCTCGGCGTCCTGCAATTCAACGCCCAGGAAGTGTTTAACGGTGCCTTCACCGTCACCGCCGGCGGCATCAAAAATGGCGTGACCAATGGCGGCTCCCGCTACTCGGATCTGACGCTGAACTCCGGCACCCGCTATGACCTGGCGGGCCTCGCTACCACCTGGGGTTCGCTCTCCGGCTCCGGTACGATCTTCAACAGCGGCGGCACAGCGGCCAACGGCGGCACAGGCGTTGCCCTCACCGTCGGCTTTGATAACAATACGACCACCTTCTCCGGTCTCATCGAACGCTACAACGACGCAGACCTCACCTTGACCCAGTTGACCAAGGTCGGAACCGGCACCCTGAATATGACGGGCGTCCAGAACACCTTGACCGGCTCCACCGGCACGGTGACGGTCAGCGGCGGCACCTTGTCCTTCAACGGAGCGGGCGCTTGGTACACCGGGACCACGACGCCGGCTTTTGCCGGGACGTTCACGGTGAACAACGGCGGCACGCTGGCGCTCGACAACAGCGTCAGCACCAACGTGAACAACCGTCTCGGGATGAATGCGACCGGCACCTTGAACCTTCAGGGCGGCACGCTTTCCATCATCGGCAATGGCACGGCGAGCACCACGACTACGGAAACCATCGCGACCTTCAACGTGATCAACGGTGGCGGCAAGCTGTCGCTCAATCCGAACGCCAGCAACCCGTTGAACATGACCATCACCACCCTCAGTGCCCTGAATGGTTCGGGCACCGCGGTGTTTGAGGGAATCTCCGGTGCGGCGGCGGGAAATGGCAACGCGACGTTGACCATCACCACCGCCCCCAACGTGATCGGCGGCCAGGGTGGGGGTCTCGACGGATCTTCCAACATGACCGTTCGTGAGGACATCCTCGCCGACGCCTCCAGCACTGGCCTTGGCACGGGTTTCCTCGTCAAGGACACCACCACGAACCTCTATCGTGCGCTCGGCGGTGCCGCCGGAATCACCTCCACGGAATACAACACGGTCCCGACGACCTGGGCCATCGCCCAGAACGCAGGCATCAATGGATCGGCCCAGACTCTTCTGGCCAATACCAACGCCAACACCCTCACGGTGGGCGGCACGACCAGTTCCCTCAGCTCTGGCCTGAACGCCACGGCGTTTGGGATCTTCGGAGAGGCCGGAGTGCTCGCGTTGACCACCAATACCAGTGCCATGCTCGTCCTCAGTGGCGATACCTTCACCAACAACCTCGCGTTCATCGGCACAACGGCGGGCACGACGATCGAGGTCCATGTCGTGGGCACGGGCGTATATAATCAGGACGGCTACTTCGGCATCAACAGCACCGGTGGCTTCATCAAGGCCGACGACGGCACGATGAACCTCAACAAGTTGTCCTTGTTCACCGGCGCGGTGGTCATCAACGGAGGCGCCCTGGTTCTCGGCAGTGGTTTGGATAATACCGTCACCGTGGTTCCCGGAGCGACCACGCCGACGGTCAACTCTCTGGCCTTGAACGGCACGTCGACGGTGCTGGATCTGAGTGGCAACAACCAGGCCTTCAGTTCCATCTCCAGTATCAACCCGCTGCCCGGCCAGGGCGGCACGGTCATCAACAGCGTCGGTGCTACGACGGTAACTCTGACATCGACCGCTGGCGGCACCTTTGCTGGTCAGATCGGTGGGGGCACCGTGGTCAGCCCGCTCAACAACAACCTCGCTTTCACCCGCGCGGGGAACAACACCACGCTGCTCACGAACGCGAACACCTATAGCGGGCCGACCATCATTCGTGGCGGCACCCTCCAGTTGCGCGACTCCGGTTCGATCCTGAACACCAGTTCCATCACCGACAATTATGGCACGCTGCTGGTGGATAACTTCGGCCTCAATCCGGTGGGTACGCTCAACCCGACCCGGATCTCGGCCACCGCGCCAGTCACCCTTCTGGGCGGCACCCTCACCCTCAACGGCGCCGGCTCGACCGACAACACGCTCACGATCAATACCCTCAACGTGAACGGCGGCGGCAATACCGTGAACGTCCTGCCGCAGGTCAACGAAGGCAGCACGGCGCTGATCACTATTGGTAACCTGGTGCGGACCGCCACGAACCACAGCATGGTGAACTTCAACGGTTACACCACGAACAACTCAGCGGGCACTTCGACCACTGGCGGTCAGGGCTTGA
>Ga0206804_10049_pt1 | contig 34039 bp, 33 predicted proteins | sample Alteio_BWOrgCont_62_FD_152888 | JGI IMG/M metagenome (GOLD analysis project Ga0206804, IMG submission 152888) | Enriched cells from forest soil in Barre Woods Harvard Forest LTER site, Petersham, Massachusetts, United States -... | ecosystem: Environmental > Terrestrial > Soil > Temperate forest >... | reverse complement strand
TATCCAGTCCACGCGCGCTGCATCGAGCGGGCCGCTGCGCGCCGCCAGCGTCAGGTTTTCCTGCACCGAGAGGCCGGCGAATATCCCCATCGATTCCGGCACGTAGGCGATGCCCAGGCGCGCGATGTTCGGCGTCTGCCAGCGCTCGATCGCGTGTCCGTCGAAATTCACTGTTCCCGCCGAGGCTTGCCACAGGCCCATGATGGTGCGCAGCGTCGTCGTCTTGCCCGCGCCGTTGCGGCCGAGCAGCATCGTGAGTTCGCCACGCGGCACTGCGAGGTCGACACCCTGCAGAATGTGGTAGTGCCCGATGTGCGTATGCACACCGGACAGGCTGAGCAAAGGTTCAGGCACTGACCGCAACTCCCAGGTAGGCTTCCTGCACGATGGGGGAGGCGATCACGGTCGCGGGTTCGCCATCCGCCACCAGCGCGCCCTGATGCAATACGATGATGCGGTCGGCGAGCGAGCGCACCACGTCCATCTTGTGCTCGACAAGCAAGATGGTCTTGTCGCTTTGTTGTTTGATTTCGTTTATCAGCTCGAGTATCACCGGCACCTCATCCACGCTCATGCCCGCGGTCGGCTCGTCGAACATGAAAATGTCCGGTTCGAGCGCCAGCAGGATCGCCACTTCGAGTTTGCGTTGGTCGCCATGCGACAGCGCAGACGCCAGCGTAGCACGGCGCTCGCCCAGTGCGACGCGGGCCATGAAATGCTCGGCCTTTTCGATGAGCTCGCGATGGCTGCTCCACATCGAGGTGAGGTTGAGCCCCATCCCCGCGCGCGCCTGTACCGCAAGGCGAACGTTTTCCAGCACCGTAAGATAGGGAAAAAGGTTGGTGAGCTGGAAAGCGCGGCCGATGCCCTTGCGCGCGCGCAACGGCGCCGAACTGTGGGTCAGGTCCTCGCCGTAGAGCAATACCTGGCCTTCCGTTGCGCGCAGCTGTCCCGAAATCAGGTTGAAATACGTCGTCTTGCCGGCGCCGTTGGGGCCGACAATGGCCGTCAACGTGCCGGGACGGAACGCGCAGGAAACATGATCGACCGCGACATGTCCGCCGAAGCGGATGGTAAGCCCGCGCGTTTCGAGGACCGGTTGCTCGCCTTCAGTCATGATGCAGGAAGGTCAAGCCCCGGTCCACGCGCTCAAGCGCAGCAGCGCCTGTCGACTATCTTTTATTCTTGATCGGCAGCGGAATCTCATTCGCTGGAATTTCACGCACCAGCTCCAGCAAATCCCATTCGTTGGCCTGTTTTTTCTTGATGCGAAATTGGTACATCGACTGCAGGGCCTGGTGATCCTGCTTGCGAAAGGTCATCTTGCCCTTGGGCGATTCGAAGCTCATGTCTTCCATCGCCGCGATCAGTTTCTCCGAATCGGTACCCCCGGCCTTCTTGATGGCTTCGACGACCGCAATCCCGGCAGCCATGCCGCCCGCGGTGAAAAAGTCGGGCGGCTCGCCGCCATGGCGCTTCTTGTGCTCGGCGACCAGCCAGTCGTTCACCTTGTTTTTCGGGAAGCCGTAGTAATAATTGATCGCGCCCTCGAGGCCGGCGAAATCCTTCCAGGTTTTCATTATCGGCAGGATGTTGCCGCCGGGCGCCAGGATGATCTTGTAGCGCTCGGGCTTCATTTCGGCGATTTTGAGCAGCGGATGCGGGCCGGCCCAGATGATGCCCAAAATGCGCGGCTCGGGCTTGTCCTTGAGCGCGTCAAAAATCCGCTGCACCGGCGCGGTGAAATCGGTGGTCGCCGGCGGCGCGTATTCCTCATGCACGATGGTCGAGAGATTTCCCTTGAGTTTCAGGGCGTCCTTGAACGAAGCCACGCCGTCTTTGCCGAACGCGTAATCCTGCGCCAGCATGGCGATGCTGGACTTGTCCGGCGTCACGGACGCGCCGGCGACCGCGTCCTGCGTCGAATCGCGCGCGGTGCGGAAAATATAGCGGTTCCACTTCTCGCCGGTAATCGAGTCGGCGACCGCCGGCTCGACGATCAGCACTTTCTTGTATTCCTCGGCCACCGGCAGCATGGCGAGGGCGGAGGCCGAGGACGTCGGGCCGATGGCGATGTCGGCGTTGTCGTCGCCGAAGGCGGCGGCGAGCTGCGACTTGGCGACGTCGGGCTTGGTCTGCGAATCCTTTTCGATGACGACGATCTTGCGCCCGAGCACGGTCATGGTGTTGTTGGTCGCATACTCGAGTCCCATCATCAGGCCGGTCTGGGTCTGCTTGGCGTAGGCTTCCAGCGGGCCGGTCTTGTCACTGATGAATGCGATCTTGATGTCCTTGCCCTGCGCGAAAGCGCCCCCGGCGGCAAGTAGTGCCGTTGCAGTCAACGCGGCGGCAAACAATCTGTTGGCGTTCATTTGTTCTCCTCGATTGGAAGGCCGGTCGCCTGCGATTCCTCGCCCGCGCCTGCTCTATTATTGAAATTGAATTAAAAATTCCGGTGCGACGATTCTATCCGAGTCGCGGCGGCGAAACTACTGTTCTTCGGTTTGTTCGCTCTTCACCGGCTTGGGCCGGCGCCCGACCACGATCACCACGTCGGCCTCGCCCGAATTGCGCCGCACCTTGAACGTCGCCTTCTGGCCCGGCGTCAGTTGCGCAATGAGATTGAGCATCGCGCCCGAATCCGGCACCGGCTTGCCCTCGACCGCGACCAGGATGTCGCCGAGCTTCATCCCCGCCTTGTCGGCAGGACCGCTTTTCGCGAGCCCGGCGATGATGACGCCTTCGCTGGTCGCGAGCTTGAGCGATTCGGCGAGCTCCGGCGTCACGTCCTGCGCCTCGACGCCGATCCAGCCGCGCGTCACCGTGCCGGTCGCGATGAGCTGGTCCATCATCAGTTTCGCGGTCGACACCGGAATCGCGAAGCCGATGCCGATCGAGCCGCCAGTCTGCGACAGGATCGCCGAATTGATGCCGACGAGGTTGCCCGCGGAATCGATGAGCGCGCCGCCGGAATTGCCCTGGTTGATCGCGGCGTCGGTCTGGATGAAGTTCTCGAAGGTGTTGATGCCGAGCCCGCTCCTCCGAAGGCCGCTGACGATGCCCATGGTCACGGTCTGGCCCACGCCCAGCGGGTTGCCGATAGCGAGCACCACGTCGCCCAGGCGCAGGTTATTGTCGTCGCCGAAGGAAATCGTTGGCAACAGGTTGGCATCGATGCGCACCACCGCGACGTCGGTTTCGGGATCGGCGCCGACCACCTTGGCAGGGTAGCGTTTGCCGCCGGTCACCGCGACTTCGATTTCGTCGGCTGCGTCGACGACGTGATTATTGGTCAGGATGTATCCGTTGGGGCTGACGATCACGCCGGAGCCGAGCCCCGCCGAGCGCTGCGGCGCGAGATCGAGCTGGTTGCCGAAAAACCGCCGGAACAGGGGATCGTTGAGAAACGGATGGCGTTTCACTTCCTTCGTGGTGTAAATGCTCACCACGGCGGGCATCGCGCGCTTCACCGCATCGCGATACGAAGTCGCCAGGCGCGGAGCCGGCGCCCCTGTGCTTGTGCGTTCGGGCGGCGGTTCGCGCACCACCGTCACTTGCGTGGTCGGTGCCACACTTACCCGGTTCAGCCACTCGGGCTTCAGCGTCATGACGACGAACAAAATCGCCAAGCATACCGTCGCCGTCTGCGCGAATATCAGCCACAACTTGACCATGTAAATCGCTTAGCTCACCAACGCCGCGTCGGCGCAAAGCGCAATGTTAGCAGCGTTACGCCTTATCGCTTCAACAAATCCCGGATTTCCCGAAGTAACAAAACGTCTTCCGGCGTCGCGGGCGGGGCCGGCGGCGGGGCCTCGCCGCGCAGGCGGTTGATGAGTTTCACCATCATGAACACGATGAACGCGAGCACCAGGAAGTCGACCGTGTTGTTGATGAACAGGCCGTATTTCAAAACCGGCGCGGCGGCCTTTTCGGCAGCTTCGAGGGTCGGATACGTAGTCTTGCCGAGGTTGATGTAAAGCTGCTTGAAGTCGACTTCGCCGAGGCCGATGCCAGCCACCGGCATGATGACGTCCTTCACCAGCGAATCGACGATCTTGCCGAACGCCCCGCCGATGATCACGCCCACGGCGAGATCGAACATGCTGCCCTTGAGCGCAAATGCCTTGAACTCGTCGACGATTTTCATGGCTTTTCCCCCTGCAAATGGATCGTGCGAAGAATAGTGAGACGCCGCCGCTTTGTCATTCTGAGGAGCATCGCGACGAAGAATCTGCTGTTGGAGCCAATCGATTCAACGGCAACAGCAGATCCTTCGCTGCGCTCAGGATGACAGCGAAAAGAGTCGCGCGCAGCCTATTGGAAGCAGGCCTTGCTGCCAGTCTATGGCCTCAAAACCACCCGGTCAACGGCGTGCGAGCGGAAGCCAGAAACGCCTGTAATGTTATGATTATCAAGTAAAAAGTTGTAAAGAGCTTTTCTTCTGCAACATGAGTCGCGTATAATCGCGAGCTTTGTGGGTAAGCACGTTCAGCGAAAATCGGGGACCCAGACATGAGTGACGACAAGAAGATGAACCCTGGCCGGCGCAACCTGATTGTCCTCGCGGCGGCGACAGGCGGCGCAGCGGGCCTGACGACGGCAGTGCCGTTTGCCCTGAGCATGGAACCTTCGGAAGCCGCCAAGGCCGCGGGTGCGCCGGTCGAAGCCGACATCAGCCAGCTCCAGCCCGGGCAAAAAATGACAGTGGCATGGCGTGGCCAGCCCGTGTGGATCGTGCGCCGCACGCCGGAAATGCTCGCCGAGCTGCCCAAGCTCGACGACCAGCTCGCCGACCCCAAGAGCCTGCGCGATCCTGACACCTTTACGCCGCCCTACGCGCGCAACGAAAACCGCTCGATCAAGCCTGAATACCTCGTCGTCGTCGGCATCTGCACTCACCTGGGTTGCTCGCCGGTCGACGAATTCGCAGTGCAACCGGAACCTTTCGATCCTTCCTGGCAGGGCGGCTTCTATTGCCCCTGCCACGGTTCGACTTACGATCTCGCCGGCCGCGTCTACCGCAACAAACCCGCACCCGATAACCTCAAGGTGCCGAAGTACATGTTTCTGTCGGATACGCGCATCGTGATCGGCAAGGACGAGAAAGGGGAGGCGTAATGAGCCGCATCATTTCCGGGCTCACGGCCCTGCAGGGCTGGATCGACGCGCGCTTTCCATTCACGTCGCAGTGGAAGGCGCATGCCTCCGAATATTACGCGCCCAAGAACTTCAACTTCTGGTACTACTTCGGCGCGCTCTCGGGCCTGGTGCTGGTCAATCAGCTCGTCACCGGCATATTCCTCACCATGCATTACAAGCCGGATGCGCTGCTCGCCTTCGCCTCCGTCGAATACATCATGCGCGACGTGCCCTGGGGCTGGCTCATCCGCTACATGCACTCCACCGGCGCCTCGCTGTTTTTCGTGTGCATCTATTTGCACATGTTCCGCGGGCTGCTCTACGGTTCCTACCGCAAGCCGCGCGAGCTGGTGTGGATCCTCGGCATGGCGATCTTCCTGTGCCTGATGGGCGAGGCGTTCTTCGGTTACCTCCTGCCATGGGGCCAGATGTCGTACTGGGGCGCGCAGGTCATCATCAACCTGTTCGACGCGCTGCCCATCATCGGTCACGACCTCTCGATCTGGATTCGCGGCGACTACGTCGTATCCGACGCCACGCTGAACCGCTTCTTCGCGTTCCACGTGATCGCGATCCCGCTCCTGCTCCTGGGCCTCGTCAGCGCGCACATCCTGGCGCTGCACGAAGTGGGTTCAAACAACCCCGACGGCATCGAGATCAAGAAGAACAAGGACCCGGTCACCCACCTCCCGCTCGACGGCATTCCCTTCCATCCGTATTACACGGTGAAGGACAGTTTCGGCGCGATGGTATTCCTGCTGATATTCGCGATCATCGTGTTCTTCGGCCCGGAAATGGGCGGCTACTTCCTGGAAGCCAACAACTTCGTCCCCGCCGATTCGCTGAAGACGCCGCCGGAAATTTCGCCGGTCTGGTACTTCACGCCGTATTACTCGATCCTGCGCTCGATCACCACGGACTACATGTGGATCATCCGCGCCGCCGTCCTGGTAATGGCCATCGCGATTTTCTGGAGCGTGAAAACCAACTGGATACGCTGGGGCACGCTCGGCATCGCGATTGTGCTTGCCCTACTGTCCTGGGTGCTCGATCCCAAGGTCTGGGGCGTCGGCCTCATGGGCACCTCGACCATGATCTTCTTCCTCATGCCCTGGCTCGACCGGAGCGCGGTGAAGTCGATCCGCTACAAGGGGCCGAACTACAAGTTCGCGATCACGGTCTGGGTCATCGCGTTCCTGATCCTCGGTTATCTCGGCACCAAGCCGGTGAGCGACGTGCGCACCCTGGTCGGCCAGTTCTGCACCACGCTTTACTTCGCCTTCTTCTTCGCCATGCCGTGGTACACGCGCGCTGACAAATGCAAGCCCGAACCGGAAAGGGTGACCTGGAAATGAAAAAACTCATCGTCATTTCCGGGCTGCTGCTGCTCCCGACACTTGCGCTGGCGCAGGAAGCCGAAGTCAGGCTGGATAGCGCCCCCGTGCGCAACGAACCTGTGCAACTGCAGTCGGGCGCGCGCACCTTCGTCAACTATTGCCTGTCCTGTCATGGCGCGCAGTCGATGCGCTTTAACCGCCTGCGCGATCTCGGCCTCTCGGAGCAGGAAATCCAGGCCAACCTGATTTTCACGGGCGCCAAAGTCGGCGATACCATGAAAGTCGCGATGAACGCCAAGGAGGGCAAACAGTTCTTCGGCGTAGCGCCGCCCGATCTCTCGGTGATCGCGCGGGCGCGCGGCGCGGACTGGCTGTATACTTATTTGCGCACTTTCTACCGCGATCCCTCGCGCCCGACCGGCTGGAACAACATCGTGTTCCCCAACGTCGGCATGCCGCACGTGCTCTACACGCTGCAGGGCGAGCAGGTAATCAAGCAGGCAAAACCAATCGCCCGCCCCGAGGCAGCGAAGGAAGAAGCCGCGGAAGAGAAGGGCGAGCATTCGCCGCAGAAATTGGTATTCGAAATCACCAAGCCCGGCAGCATGACGCCAATCGAGTACGACATCGCCGTCGCCGACCTCGTCGGCTTCCTGGTCTACATGGGCGAGCCCGCCGCGGCCGAGCGCCATACCGTCGGCTATTTTGTGCTGTTCGCGCTGTTCATTCTTTCGCTCGTTTTCTTCGCGTTGAAGCAGCAATTCTGGAAAGACGTGCACTGACCGAATCCGTTACGAACCGCCGCATAGCGGCAGTTTTTCAAGAGGCGGGGGGAAATCCTCCCGCCTCGTGTTTTTGAGGTAGCTAAAAATGATGAACCTGTACTCCGGAACCACCTGCCCATTTTCCCACCGTTGCCGCTTCGTCCTTTATGAGAAGGGCATGGACTTTCAGATCATCGACGTCGATCTGTACAACAAGCCCGAAGACATCGCGGTGATGAACCCCTACAACCGCGTGCCGGTGCTGGTCGAGCGCGATCTCATCCTGTACGAGTCGAACATCATCAACGAGTACATCGACGAGCGCTTCCCGCATCCGCAATTGATGCCGGCGGACCCGGTAATGCGCGCCCGCGCGCGCTTGTTCCTGTTCACCTTCGAGAACGAGCTGTTCTGCCACATCGACGCGCTGGAAAAGGGCACGCAGAAGCAGAGCGAAAAAGCGCGTGCACACGTCGCCGACCGCCTCACCGAACTCGCGCCGATATTCAACAAGCAGAAATACATGCTTGGCGAGGAATTCTCGATGCTCGACGTCGCCATCGCGCCGCTGCTGTGGCGTCTTGACCACTATGACATCTCGCTCGGCAAGCCCGCCGCGCCGCTGATGAAATACGCCGAGCGCCTGTTTTCGCGGCCGGCCTTCTTCGAGGCGCTGACGCCTTCGGAAAAGGTGATGCGCAAATAGGGTCAGGATTGCATCGTCATTCGCAAGCCTATAGAGTAAAGGCACATTCCGGCCCGCTCGTGGTGAGCCTTATTTGCCAAATGAGGAACCATGGGCGGGCTGCTCGCTAATTCGCTGCCCTTCGACAGGCTCAGGGCGAACGGATTTGATAGGGTAACGGGCCTGCCAGACCCGCTTGATCCATGGCTCAAACACCGGAAATTCCGACCAAGCCTTACCTGATTCGCGCGCTCTACGAGTGGTGCGTGGATAGCGGGCACACGCCGTACCTGGCGGTGACAGTCAACGCGCACACGCGCGTGCCCAGGGAATTCGTGAAGAACGGCGAAATCGTGCTCAACATCGGCGCTGCGGCCGTGCACAAGTTGTCGATGGGCAACGACGCCATCGAGTTCGCCGCACGCTTCAACGGCGTCTCGCGCGACATCTGGGTGCCGATGGATGCCGTCGCCGGAATCTACGCGCGCGAAACCGGGCAGGGCATGGCCTTCGAAGTCATACCGGACAAGGACGCCAAGGCCAGCGCCGCACAGGCAATCGACGCACCCGCGACCAAGACCGAAGACACCGCCAGCGAACCGGAAGACACCCCGCCGTCGCAACCCACCCCCGGCGGCAAACGCCCCAAGCTGCAGATCGTAAAGTAACGCGCGTCGCCTATAACCCCGCCTGCGAAACAAACTTCGGGTTGCGGTAGGGCTCGATCGCTTCCGACCCACCCTCCGAGCCGTAGCCCGAATCCTTCATGCCGCTGAACGGCACGTTCGGCGCGTAACACTCCGAATCCCGCTTGTCCGCTTATTGTTCAGGCGCAAACGCCGCCCTGATTTCCGGTGAATCTTCACCGGATTTGACGAACGTCGGCGGTACGAATCGCGCGCCCTGCTCCTGGAACGCGTACGCAAACGCGAGCAACCTTGCCTCGGACCACGCCGGGCCAATGAACGAAAGGCCTACCGGCAGGCCGTTGAGCTGGCCGGCGGGCGCGGTGATGTGCGGATAACCGGCGATGGCGGGCAGCGTGGATACGCCGCCCCAACCCCGATTGGGAATAATCGCATCGGTGCGCCACGCCGCGCCAGTGGTGAGGCTCACCAACGCGTCGAGATGGTTTTCCTCGAGTGCGTGGTCGAGCGTTTCGCGGGCCGTTGTCAGCGCGGCCTTCAGCGCTTCGACATATGCGGGGTCGTCGAGCCCTTTGCCTTTCTCCTCGGCGCGTATAAACGTCTCCTGGCCGAAAATCACCATTTCGCGCACCGTGCGATCGTTGAACGCGATGACATCCGCTAGCGTGCGGGCCTTCACCGCCGGCGCCGTGGTCGCGAGATAGGCGTTGAGGTCGGCCTTGAGTTCGGTGCCGAGGATGATGCCTTCGTTCTTGTCGAGCGTCGGCGTCTCCGGCAACGTCACGTCGACCAGCTCGGCGCCGGCGGCTTTGAGTTTTTCCAGAGCGGCAGCGTAGATCGGTGCCAGCAAACGGTGAGTCGCGAACTCCGGCTTCAGCACGCCCAGCCGTTTTCCTTGCAGCGCATCCGCGTGCAAGGCGACCACGTAATCTGCTTTGTGCAAATCGGCGGCGGCGGTCGCCGGGTCCTCCGGGTCGCTGCCCGCGAGAACGGTGAGCAGGGCGGCGGCGTCTTCGACAGTGCGCGTCATCGGGCCGGGCGTATCCTGCGTATGCGAAATCGGCACGACGTGCGTGCGCGAAATCAGGCCGACAGTCGGCTTGACACCGACCAGCCCGTTTACCGACGAAGGGCAGACGACCGAACCGTTGGTCTCAGTGCCGATCGCGGCCGCCGCAAGTCCCGCGGCAACCGCCGCGCCCGAACCAGCCGAGGAGCCGCACGGCGAACGGTCGAGCACGTAAGGATTGGCGACAAGACCGCCGATGCCACTCCAGCCGGAGAGCGAACGGGTGGAGCGGATGTTCGCCCACTCGGATAAATTCGTTTTGCCAAGGATCACTGCGCCCGCCGCCTTGAGCCGCGCTGTCATCGGCGCATCGCGATGCGTGACGTTGTCTCTCAGCGCCAGCGAGCCGGCGGTGGTGGCGAGGCCGTCGTCGCTTTCGATATTGTCCTTGAGCAGGATCGGCACGCCATGCAGCGGCCCGCGAACATGGCCGGCGCGGCGTTCGGCGTCGAGCGCGCGCGCATCCCCTGCGGCATGCGGGTTGAGCGCGATGATGGCATTGAGATGGATTCCCTTGCGGCCCAGCGTGGCGATGCGCTTCAGATACAGTTTGACGAGCGCCACGGACGTCGCCTTCCCCGAGGTCATCAGCTTTTGGGCGTCTACGACGCCGGGCGGAAACGCATCTGCAGGTTTTGATAGCGCCTCGGCATTTGCGTTCGAGAGCAGCAAGAAGGGTGCTGCAACGGCTACGAACAGGCGCATAACTTCCTCTTTCTGTTTTTCTTTCCCCAACGAGGGCAATGGCGAGCAAATTAGATCTCCTCCCCCTGCCGGCAGGGGGAGGATCAACGTGGGGGTTCCCAACGATCGAATTTTGTATTCGCCGATTCAGAGTCGAGCGTATTGAAACCCCCATCCCAGCCTTCCCCTTCTTTCGAGGGGGAAGGGGTTTTCTGGCTCCCGCTGGTCGCTGGGTTACAAGCCCGCCTGCGAAACAAACTTGGGGTTGAGGTACGGCTCGATCGCTTCCGAACCACCCTCCGAACCGTAGCCCGAATCCTTCACGCCGCCGAACGGCACTTCAGGCAGCGCGAGGCCGAGGTGGTTGATGGTCATCATCCCGGTCTCGACTTGCGATGCGATCGCGTTCGCAGTCTTCGCCGAGTTCGTCCACGCATACGCCGCGAGTCCGAAGGGCAGGCGGTTGGCTTCCGTCACCGCGTCGTCGAACGTCTTGAACGGGTTGATCACCGCCAGCGGGCCGAACGGCTCGACGTTCATCGCCATTGAATCGTTCGCGAGCTCGCTCACCACCGTCGGCTCGTAGAAGTTACCCTGGTTGCCGATGCGGTGTCCGCCGGTGTGGAATTTGCCGCCGTGCTTCTTCGCATCCTCGACATTCGATTCCATCGCCGCCGAGCGCCGCGGGTTTGCGAGCGCGCCCATGTTGTTGCCTTTTTCCAGCCCGTCGCCCACCTTCACTTTCTTGCTCTCGTCGACGAAGCGCTCGACGAACTTGTTGTACACGCCTTCCTGCACCAGGAAGCGCGTCGGCGAAATGCACACTTGCCCGGCATTGCGGTACTTCATGAACGCCATCGTCTTCGCTGCGACGTCCACGTCCGCATCGTCGAAAATGATCACCGGCGCGTGGCCGCCAAGCTCCATGGTCGCGCGCTTCATGTGCTGGCCCGCGAGCGCGGCGAGGTGTTTGCCCACCACCGTCGAGCCGGTGAACGAAATCTTGCGGATCACCGGGTGCGGAATCAGGTACTCCGAAATATCCGCCGGGCTGCCGTACACCAGGTTGATCACGCCCGCCGGCACGCCGGCATCCGCAAACACGCGAATGAGTTCCGCCGGGGACGCCGGTGTTTCCTCCGGCGCCTTGACGATGATCGAGCAACCCGCTGCGAGCGCGGCCGACAGCTTGCGCACCACCTGGTTGATCGGGAAATTCCACGGCGTGAACGCAGCCACCGGGCCCACCGGCTCTTTCACCACGAGCTGGTACACGCCTTCCGAGCGCGCCGGAATCACGCGGCCATAGGCGCGGCGCGCCTCCTCGGCAAACCACTCGATGACATCCGCCCCGGCCATCACCTCGCCCTTGGCTTCCGAGAGCGTCTTGCCGTTTTCCATGGTCATGATCGGCGCGATCGCCTCTGCGCGCTCGCGCAATAGCGCGGCCGCCTTGCGCATGAGCTTCGCGCGGTCGAACGCCGAAGTCTTGCGCCACACCTTGAAGCCCTTGTCCGCGGCTTCGAGCGCGCGGTCGAGGTCCGCCTTCTCGGCAAACGCCACCGTGCCGATCTCCTTGCCGGTGGCCGGGTTGACGACGGGAATGGTACGGCCCGCAGCGCTGGGACCCCATACGCCGTCGATAAAAAGCTGGGTATTTGGATAAGAAGCTGAAGTCATTTTGCCTGCCTGATGTAGAGGTTTTACGGAGGGAAAGAATTGCAATGCGCGAACCACAAAGCGTACCGCGAAACGAATCCGCTTGCACAGTCGATTCCCCATCTCAGCCAAGGGGATTTGCTGTGTCGATTTCCCCCTTTCAAAAAGGGGGATTTGAATTTTCCCCGCTCGTCCTGAGATTGTCGAAGGACCCTAACTTAGCTCTCCTCCAGCAACCCCGATACACGCAAGGGTATAATCCGCCCCAAGCCGGCTTAGCTCAGTTGGTAGAGCAGCTGATTTGTAATCAGAAGGTCGCGGATTCGATTTCTGCAGCCGGCACCAATGATGTATCCTCGTTTGACCAACGAAGTCCAGAAAGCCCAGCAGATACATCGAAGTTGGGCATCTTTTCGTCCAGGTTTGGCAGATCTTGGCAATTGCAATCCGGGGGCATCTGGGGGCATTATCAGGGGCACTTGCGCAATAGTCAGAAAGGATGCCCCCAACATGCCGCTCACCAATATTGCAATTCGAAACGCCAAATCTGTCGATAAACCTTTCCGCTTATTCGATGGCAGTGGGCTGTATCTGGAAGTCTCAAAAGCAGGGGCGAAGCTATGGCGTTTGAAGTACCGCTTCGACGGAAAGGAAAAGCGCCTGGCGCTCGGCATCTACCCCGACGTAAGCCTTGCCAAGGCCCGAGAAAAGCGCGACGAAGCGCGGAGTTTGCTCGCCGACGGCACTGATCCCAGTGAGCACCGTAAGGCCGTAAAGCACATTCGTGCTGGGTTGGCGGCGAATACTTTTGAGGTCGTTGGGCGTGAATGGTATGCAAAAACCGCGCCGACGCTAGCGGACACGACCTCAGAAAAGCTGTTGCGCAGGTTAGAAGTTGATGTCTTTCCGTGGATAGGTCATCGGCCAATAACTCAACTTGTTGCAGCTGATTTAATTAGGGTGATCGAACGGATAGAACAGCGTGGCGCGCTGGACATTGCAAAGAGGGTGCACAACAGCATGGGGCGCATCTTTCGCTACGCAGTGGGGCGAGGGATAGCAAGTCGCGATCCATCACGTGACATCGAACTAAAGGACATCTTGCCCCACGCCGACACACGGCATCATCCATCTGTAACAGAACCAAAGGCGGTCGGAAGCTTGCTAAGGTCCATTGACGGATTTAGGGGCGCGCTAACGACGCGATGTGCTTTGCGCCTGGCCCCATTGGTATTCGTGCGGCCAGGAGAATTGCGCCACGCCGAGTGGGCAGAATTTGATTTCGACAAAGCTGAATGGCGTATTCCAGCTAGCAAAATGAAGATGAGAGAGCAGCACGTCGTCCCACTCTCGAGTCAATCAGTCCGCATTTTGCGCGAAATTCAGGCTGTGACCGGACATGGACACTATGTTTTCCCGAGCGAGCGCGGTGGTGGAAGGCCGATGAGCGAGAACACCATTAACGGCGCATTGCGCGGCCTGGGCTACACCAAGGATGAAATGACCGGGCATGGATTCCGGTCGATGGCGTCGACGCTGCTGCATGAACTTGGCTTTCCGAACTCAGTCATTGAGCGTCAGCTGGCGCACGGCGAGCGGAACAAAGTTTCAGCAGCCTACAACTTTGCTGAGTATCTTCCCGACCGGCGAAAGATGATGCAGCAATGGGCGGATTACTTAGACAAGTTGAAGGCTGGGGCTAAAGTCGTCCCGCTGCGCGGCAAGGCAGCATAGCGATTGCTCGCAACTAACCCGACGGGCGACATTCGGGGCACCCTTCCCGATTGACGCGGCTTCCAAATCAAGGTCGAGGTCGAGGGCGCTCAATGCTGAATAAAAAGCCGCCAAAGCAAAAGCTCGCTCACGAGTCCAATTCTGCTCCCGTCGTCAACGAAAAAGACTCGGAGCAAAAGCGACGTGAACTTGACGCCATCCTAAGAATCCTGAAGTTCCGCCCAAAGAAAGAGAAGGATAACGAGGTCGATCCTAGCGTTCTGAAGCAGGAACCCAGCGGCTCCGTAACAGAAGGACGTAGGCGCGCTCTCGTTGACGAGTTAATGCAATGCTATCGCCTCAAACTCCATTGGCCGAACGCGTTTCGAAAACGCGACCCGGCGACGTGTATAAATCAATTGGAGAAAATAGCAAGTGCAGCCGAAATTATTGCCCGTACGGTTGACGACCTTTATGAACCGTCAATTGAAGCACTCGCCCAATGCGAGGGGGGGCATTTCAAACTCATTTACGATCGGGCAGTCAGCACGGCGGTGGCGGCACGCGCCGCAGTAGAAAGAATTCGAGGGATGCCGGCATGGGCAGGGGAAAGAAGACCTCCAAATCATGAAGCGCGCGGCGTAGCACGTATCGCGTTTAATGCCTTCGTGCAGCTTACGGGCAGAATGCCCACCATGACGATTGCGAGCGCAGGGGAAACATTCATTTCGTTTTTGGAGCAGCTTTTTGAGGCGCTGGAAATCAAAGTGAGCGCAGAAGTATTTGCTCTGGCGGAGATTAAGTCGAGGAAATTAGCCAAGAAAAAACTCGAAAAACCTCAGTGACCGCCCTAAGCTCGAAGCTCTACATTGGCTGCCTGCATCCCAAAGGACGGCCAACATGCAACCTCAAACGACACTTCCGGAAACCGGGTTCGTCCGGCTTCCAACCATTCTTCAAGTATTTCCAGTTTCGCGCTCGGCTTGGTGGCAGGGCGTTAAGGAGGGCCGCTATCCTGCCTCAGTAAAGCTCTCTCCACGATGCACAGCGTGGCGAGCAGAAGACATACGCGCGCTCATTCAGGAAACGGTGGCTCCGCCAAACCTTCGCCGCTGACCATGCTGCTCTCCAGAACCTTCGCAGGAAGCGACGTGGCATACATTACCAAACCCCACCCGATTCCCGGCAGGCTCAGGGATTTCGATTTACTACCTGACTCAACGCAGCTAGGCCAGCCAGTCCTAGAAGCCTTTTTCGGATGCTCAAGCGAGACCATCAGCGCCATGGTGAACGCAGGCGCTCTCCCCCCACCAAAGAAGCTCTCTGAGCCCATCGCTCTATGGTATTTGGGCGAGCTGAGGCCGTTTTTGCTTCGCTGACAAAGACTTACGCTTGTTAATGATCGAGCGTGGCGGCAGCGACCGTTGAGGAAACGAAATTAAGGCTGGCCAGGGAACCCGTTCCAAGAGAGACCTGCCCGCCGCTTACCATAGGTCGGTGCGCTCCTACATGGCGGGAACCGAGGACGCCGATACCATCGCGGAGTTCCTCCTTTCTCACTTCGACTTAGTTGAACTCTCAACAAAGCTCTACGCATACGACATCCGAGGCATCAGTGGTCACTTGGCGTTGCGGGTTGACCGCAATGGATTAATCGTCTTTGCTCTGTACCCGAAAAAACCTGGTGCGACACGTCTAAAGTTCAAGCGTGACAAAGGAAAATATCGATACGCTCAGCGGCCAATTTTCTTCACAGCCCCAGAAATTTGGGCCCACCTTAACGGTTATGCTGGCTTGCATCTCAAGCCCGATGAATACCGGGAATGGAAGCTACGCCTAGAAGCAGCCGCCGAAATTGTGGAGGAAGAATTGAGATTCAAATTGCCTAGATTCCCTTGGCCAGGCGACGCCGATGAAGATGGTTGGCATGAGGAAAAGTGGGCTGAGTTTGAAGCGATACTGAAAAAGCGGCTGGCTCGGCCGTACCGCTGGAAGATGCATTGGGTCTACGTCTTCTTTGGACAGCGCTGGATTGATACATCAAAGAAGACTTGGACCGGAATGCCATGCTGCATCAAAGCATCCGATGGCTATATAGCCGAAAATATCGGTACGTCGCGGCACGCGATTCGAAGAATCATCCTCGATCTTGATCGACTGGGTTGCATTCAGGCGGCAATCTACGAACCCTCGGGAGAGAAAAATAAGAAGGGAATCTACAGCTACCTGCCTGGGATGGGAATCCCGCCCAAGACCCCGACCCGCCACCCCCGCATCACCAAGCGAGAAACCTTAACTTGCATGCGTGAATTTATTCGCCGCAACGTCGCCGACTGGCGGAAGGAATTCCTCAAGGCGCAAAGGGCCGCAATAGAAGACTATGAGGACGGCTGAGCGGAGATTGCCGCGCATAAAGAATTAAACTAGATTTCTTGTGAAATACTGGGAACCCCTTAACGATACAATCGTTCTCGTACAATTGTTTATGCGCGTCTTGCCAATGCGGTCAACTGGATGAAATTGTCCAGTAAAGCAGCACTGCCGCACATAAAAGGAATTGCACAAGATTCTTGATGTCTTTCCGGTGAGTTAGCCCCAAAAAAGGCCGGCTCCGACGTGTTTTGGTGGGCTTGGTGTGTATGGAATGTTCTGAAGGGGCGGATCCCCCTTGCCTAGCCCTAAAACCCGACAGCCAAGGCTCGTTATTTCGCCGGCGGGGTTTGCTTGCGCGTCGGGCCCCGGCAATGATTTGCTCCTATTTTGGATTCAACAGCTCGCGTTGCCGAGATTCGTAAACGTCCTTCGTGATAAGGCCAGCATCGTATAATTTCTTGAGTTCGGTGAGTCTTTCGTTCAAAGTTTGGCCAGGCGGCGGGGGTTGCAACGGCTGTGTATTTGCTGGCAATTTGGCTGGTTGAGCATCATGGTTTGTTGGCGACTCAAGCTTCGCAGGGGACCGTAATTCCGGTGCATTTAACAAAGCGTGCTCCATCTTTAAAATTGCATCCTGTGATGCCCGCTTGCCGGCTAGCCCAAAATCCCTCTTGAATTCATCAAATTCTGCTTTCCCCTCGCCACTTACTATGAGCTTCTTCAATTGCTTGCCGGTCGGATCGTCCACTTCGCAGATCAAATTCACCCCAAATACCGTGGGCGGCCACGTAAGCAGACTCGGCGACGAGGAATTTGTGGATATATCTACCGCGATCACATACGTAATCGCTGTCCTTTTTATTTCGTCATCGTTGCCAGATTTCAAAACGGCAACATCGGCAAACACGTCGCTTAGCATTTTGTAAAGAGCCGCTTCAATATCTCTGTACGGAAAGTAACTTACCTTGTCTCCGCCGCCACCTGGGGTGATTACCTCCTTTTCTCGCGAGTCAGCGGTGAAATAATAGCCGGCGTTCCCTGGAATTTTCTGCACTTTATTATTGCGTTCAATTTGCGATATATCTGGACTAATTACTATTCGGTGCGCACAACCTGTTGCAAGTGAGAGCAGCAATATGCTGATAAACAGTTTTATCGTTTTCATTTTGATGGCTCTTTAATTGACACAGTGGAGAAAACAATGGTGGTGATTCCGTCCGCACTAAGGTTCACGGTACGTTGAAGCATGCGCTTGTGTGCGATCGCGATTGCTCCGGTCATTGCAAGGTTAGTGTGAAGGTTCCGCTGCCGCCGGTGCTTCTTACCATGGTCCCAAATATCGTGTTTCCGATTAAGGTGCCTGACCCGGTGAACGAGACCACGAAGCCGGTCGACCCAGGCAAGTCGAAGGCGATCTTGACAGTCGATCCGGATATCACCCCGCTAGCAACACCACCTTCAGCGGAAACAGTCCCGACGAAGCTGCAAGTGGCATTTGTGCTTTCGAACCCCGTCGCGCTGACGTTGGTGCCCCAGATATTGGCGCCGGTCTGCGTAATGGTCATTGAAAGTGTGCCGCTGTCGCTTACTTGGCAGAAATTTGACGTCAGCCCAGACCATTGATAGCTGCCCGACCAAGTCCCGGCTAGATTTGCGTAAGACGAATTGTTGAATGTGAATCGCTCAAAGGGAATTTGTCGGCCATTCGGAAGGGTCATTGTTGCAGTTGTTGGTGTGGCAAACTGGATCGTGACACTGCCAACATCCGCGTTGGCCACGCTCGCAGGCTGGTAGCTTCCAGTAAGCGTCTGGCCATTTTCGTACTGCTGCCAAACGCTCTGATATAGCGTGGGACTCGCCATAATGCCATCAGAGACAAACCAAATTGGGTTGCCTTGCGGGTCGTACATGTAGCCAGCAAGATACATGCTACCGCCCTGCACTTCGAGCGCGAAGCCGCGCCCTGCCTCTGCGGGGTTCCACCACCAACCGGTTTGCGGCGTGCCTTGCGGCTGCGGCGATTGAGACCCGCCGGGCCCGAAATCAAAGCGCTGAATTGGGATGATTCCGCCAGGCCAGCTAAGGGTCGCTGTGGAAGGGCTACTAAAGTTGATATCTATGTTGCCTAGCGGCGCAGACTCCTGCGTTGGGGATTGGTATTGGCCGGTCAGTGTCTGGCCTCCCGAGAACGTAATCAAGGGTCCGGAATATTCCGTCGGCGATGTCATTGGGCCAGTGCTTGCGACCCACGTTGCCTCACCAGTGCCTGCATACAAGAACCCGGCCATGAACATGCTGGATTCCTGTATCTCGATCACGTACCCGTGACCGGATTCTGCGGGGTTCCACCAGTACCCGGTCTGGGGCGCCACCGCCTGAGACTCGAAGACGGCGGATACGTTGGTTGACTCGCTAAGTTGCACCTCGCAGGTCGGCGTATTACCACTACATGCGCCCGCCCATCCCGTAAAGATCGAACCAGCACTTGGAGTCGGTATAAGAGTTAAATAGGACGCGGGCGCCACTGTGATACTGCACGTTGATCCGCATTCTATTCCCGCTGGCAGCGAAACGATCGACCCGCTGCCGTTTCCAATGCTATTCGTCGTAAGGACAACAGACGTTGACGGCTCTAGCCATTTATATAGGGCTGCATAATATGCCTGGTCAAGGCGACCATATGCAACCCAACCAGTCGGGTTGCTGCATGAGGCAGTCCCTGCATGCAGTTGGCCCACCAGCTGATGGCTTCCAGGGGCGGTGCCAGCAATGTAAATTCCTGAACCGCTGCTGCCTTGCTCTGTGATGCCCGTGACGAAAGAAACTTGGATATGATCGCTGGTAGTGTCTACAGTAGGCGTGCAGGTGACTTCTTCACTATCGGCAGAGTCGCTAACGCAATTTGCATACGCAGTCGTGAAGCCCCCTGAGATTTTGGCCAGATCTCCCTTCGGATGGTGAATGCCGATGGCTGGAACCTGTAAGGCCGGCAAACTGGCTGACCACCCGACGAAGCTCACCCCGCCAGGCGGCATCAATCCCATCCACATAAATGAAGTGTCTGTCGGCGCTGACTGGTATAGCAGACGCGCGCCTTCGCCGACGACAACGTAGTTGGGATTAACGGCGCCGCTATTGCAACTTGTCGACTGATAAAACCATATCGTTTCTAAGGAGGTAGCTGTCGTCTGGTCGGAGATGCAATGGTTTGCGCTCAGCAAATATGGGACGAATGTCTGAGGATTCGCATTGATGAGTTCCCCGGTGCACAGATAGCTTTCGCCAGAATCGTTGACGAAACTCAATATCGCGGTCGCATTGTTTTCCGCATTCCACGCCGGGTAGCACGACGCGTCGACTTCGCACAATGCAGAAGTGCCCAGGCCGGTCGGGCCGGTCTGAGCTGGGGCAGCGTAAGGAGTCGCGGTAAAGAAATGGACCAGGCTTGGCAGCGCGATTTGCACCTGGTCTGGGCCAACGCCTGGAGGCAGTTCAATCTCCAGGGTAAGTTCGGGTCCGTCGATGTGCGGCGACCAATAGGTCATCGCCCTTGCCGAAGAATCGCCGGCTGCTTGATTTTGCTTAATCGCGCTGAGAATCTTCTGGGCAGGAATGTTGATGGAATTGCCAGAACTCTGTGCATAAAAGCGCAGTGTCGCCTGGGGTGGCAGCTTCACAACCACGACGCCGAGCCTGATGCCAAGCGCCCCCGGCGAGGTGACGCTGATCGCCGCAATTGCCCCGCCGTTGGTCGAAGTTCTCCAGTTCAGGTTCGCGGCCGTCTTGGTCGCGTCCGCAAGTTGCGTGATCGAGCGAGAGAAACCGGTTTTCCTTGGGGCGCCCGGTTTTGGCGATGGTGTGCTTTGGGCCTGCAATTCAGCAGCCGAGACCTCACCAATATTGATCGATGTCGCCGCAGGCGCAGCAGTTAAATCACGAGTGCTGAATCTTGACCGAGTAGGATAAAGCCCATTGGGCAACGTCGCCGATTCGGCGCTCGGCACTCCAGTCGCGTTATTTGGCGCGAGCGGTTGCGCACGCAACAATACAGGACTTACAGACCAAAGGACGACCGCGATGCCGACGGCTAAGGTCCTAGCCCTGAAGCAAGAAGCCCATGTGAAAGCGCACAGCGGCGCGCACGGGCGCACATCAGAAGCATTGCGGAAACGGAGGCCCACCCTGTCCCTCCTACGGCACGTTGCACTCTAGCTGCGAACGCAAGTGCTCAGCCATCGACGTCCCAAACACCGTATTCGTGGGCCGCCATACCTGAATCGTGCAGCCGCCACGAATACCCCCTTCGTCTATTTATTTTCCACTTGCCCTACCACTCGCGTCCGGGATGAATCCCACGCGTACCGCAATCGCCAATTTCTAAATTGCGGTGGAAAGCCGCGGTCTATGAATTTTCACCCCCCAAGTGGCGAAGTGGAGCCCAGTACATTGGGCTAGTTGCAGTATTGGGTGTTACCCACCATTCTGCAGGTGTGGGAGGTCCCATTGCTGTTTTGAATGTATGTCGTACCGCCGATTTTATTTACTGTCGCGGACGACCCATCGGAACGATTGATATAGCCAGTGTTGCCGATGGTCCTCGCAGTGGAGGACGTTCCGTTACTATTGTTCTGGTAAGTGGTGCCCCCCACGGTATTGACAGTGGACGACACCCCGTTCGATCGATTGATGTATGTGGTATTTCCGACCGTATTTGCGGTGGAAGATCCCTGCGGGCCATTACAATACCGCGTGTTCCCGACATAGTTGCATGTCGTCTGGCTAAAGGCCGAAATAGAAAGTGAACATACAATGAGTGATGAAGCAACAAGGGTAGTTTTCATGAATACCTCAATGAAAGAGAAGCTAACAGGCTGCTGACTAATCACGTATAGCCTGCACCTGCACTGCGTCAACAAAGCCTTGTACCTTCCCGGCAGTTGTTCCACTGCTTCGGTCATACGCGAAGACCTGTTTGCCGCCCTTGAACGAGCTAAAGAACCATTGGCCGGCCCCCTGGGCAGCTTCTGTGTAATAGAGCGTATCCGTGTCCGGTGAGGCGGCATATGAGCCCATCATCGTCTCCATCTCAATCAGCTGTACGGAGGCGTAGATATGCTTTTTTTGCAAGGCATCGAAGAAGACTTTGGTGCTTCGAAAATTAGCTCTCCCGATATTGGCCATGACTTCGGTTTGCATTGAGGTTGGCTGTCTGTTTTGCGCATTGACGAAGCGGTGCACGTTTTCGGCATAAATAGCCTGTTCGCTCGGGATGGCGAAGATGAGTTTTTTTGACGTAAGCGGGGCGGGAAGCGGGGAGATGGCCGCGACAACGCTGTTCACGTTTGCGTCAACGGCCGCCTCAAGCTTTTCTTTGGAATCGTATTTCTGGCCGTTGTATGTGTAGTTCACCGCACATCCGGCGAGGCCGAGGGCGGCAATAATGATGAGCAGCGTGACTTTCATTCGACTTGCCTCCCGTTGATTGCTGTACATTTTGAGGCGCTGGTTCTTACCGGCGCGTTTGTTCCCAACTTACAATTTACGAGTTGCGACGGCTCCGGCGCGGCCGACACCGTGTCGCTCGATTGTACGGTCGGCGCGCTTTGTTGCACCATTGTCGCCGACGGTGGAGGGGGCGGTGTCGAGCCTGGCCGGAGCCCACCTGTTTGAATGTAGGCCGCTCTCAGGAAATCGGCTGTCTGCGAGCAAACTTGCTGGTCGATAAGCGCCAAAAGCGGGACAGAAACACAAACACCCACAGGATGCCGGAACGGATCACCTTTTACTTCGTCAAAATAACCGATGTTGCCGCTGCCGAGTCTGACGGCGTAACGGAAGTGGTATTGCGCATGTGGTTTGCTGTCGAGTGCCGAACCGAGCAGCGCGCCGACTAAGTTTGCAGCAAGCTGGCCCTTCGCTGAATAGTTACCGGTCCTATTAGCGTTATCTACATACGTGGCGTTTCCGACGGCAGCACCAAGGTTGGCGCCCCCGGTCGTTCCGGGTGAAGATTCGTCTACGCCGGGGTTATCGATAATGACGCCGAAAGCATCTTGCTCGACGAGGTTGACGACGTATTTTTGCTGGATGATGGCCCGCTCGGGCGGGATGAGATCTAGCCAGGCAGTTTGCGAAATCAAGAGGACTTGTTGCTGCGCGAGCGCGTCGGGGCAAAATAAACAAATTGGAAGGGCTAACAGAAGGGAAAAAACGAATCTGGCGCCCACGCGTGGCGCAACACTCAACCTTCCCCAATGCTGGGCAGCGGCCAATGACACCTTGACTCGCACGAATCCTCCCAGACCCGGCGCCGCGCCGGACTGCGCAGCGCTCTTTTTTCGGTATGTTACGCCGAAATTTGAGAAAGCGTGTTATTGATCTCAATAAAAGGGGCCGGTCAGCAACAGATGGCATCAGCCGGCAACCGCCTTGATGAATATTACCCAACGTTACCCGTTAGAAGGGGGAGCCTGCTCAGGTTTGCCCAACAGCGCGAACAACGGCTTCCGGATCGGCGGCTCAGACAGCCGGAAATTCCGACTGAGCGACGATTGCCGCACATAAAGAGAATTGCACCAGATTCTTGATGCCTTGCCGAAGTTGGGTGAGATCGCTTCTAAGAAAGCCGCTCTGGCGCGTTTTGGTGGCCTTGGCGGCGTTTTTTCGGCCTCCGGAGCGCCACCTGTCCCCACTCGTTTCGCCCAGACCCAACTGCGAGACCTAAATGCCAATATCGTCAGCGCTGCAAACCGGCATATGTCGATCGGCCTGCGCAGGCGGGCGTAGTCGCTTCCGTCCGCAGGCGCTGTGACCGATGCGGCTGTCAGTGTGTCTTGGGCTCAAGACATCTTGCGGCCAGGGTAACACTTACAAGATCCATGCACGAACGACAACGAGCATAACAGCAAGCAGGAAGTAGAACGGCCACACGGCGATAGATGCCATCGCCAGAAAGATTTCTTTTGATGTTGCCGCAACCCCGGAACGCGGCGCCAGGAAGAAAACGTCCTCGACCGTAGCCGTGCCCGCATGAAGCTTGCGAATGAAGCTATTGTAGAGCGCTCGGAACAAGCGCTCCAGCGCAAGGTAATACGAATCAAGCACAAGAAATAGTACTATGGGAATTACAGAAATCCAGACGTAGTTTGGCCTTCCTTTGTCCGCGATAATTACGATTACGGCGGACACTAACGTAACGCACCAAGTCTTGCATGACGCACTGTTGGTCGCCATGCGACTAATGACGCCCTGAATGATTGTGAGATAGCTCGTCACTGATGCCGATTCAAATGTCACCTTGTCCATTTGTAGAGTTACCTGATCAAGTGAAACAGATTTAGACGGGCAATTTCACCGCGAAATCGTTGAAGTCCGCGCCATGCCAGGTTGTGGCATCTCCCCAAACCGTTGCCAGAACCGCAAAAGCAATCCCTTTTCGAACTCGGACTGCGAAGTTGTTTGCGGACCTTCGGCCAACTTGGGTTCCGCTGCATGCTAGCCAACACTTCGGCGATGCTTTCAGATGACTGTGGCTTTATGTCATCTACATAGAATTCGAGAAGGCCGAGTACACCATGGCTGAATTCGCCCCACGGCCATTTCTTAAATTGGTCATAGTGACTCAGTCCGTACAGGTAATCGACAACAAGTCTATCGACGAAAAACACTAGGCGCGACCCAGGCGGAAACAGTCGGGATTCCTCCTGCTTTACGCACACGCACGCGATCCCGTCCGGGTTACGGTGCAGGTGCCGAAGATCCGGAACATTGTATTTCTTGCCAACATTTTCGGTGCGGCCACCAACTTCGTACAGCGCCGGGAGTCGCTCTGAGTGAGGATTTGATGCCGCAATCCGCACCACATAAGAGTCTTGGATTCGCCGCCCTTTGTAGGCGGCGTCTATATCCAAGATACCTTCGACTTCCCCAGCCGCATTTACTGTTAGGCCGGGGTATTTTGCTAGAACTTCTGCTACTTCCTCCGCCGAAAATGACTTGCCGGCATCGGGCATCACGCCGCCCAGGGCTTCGCCGGACTGGTAATAATGGTCGGCCCCGAATTGCGCATCGAACGGGTCTGATTACCCTTGGCCGCCAAGGATTCGATGAGTTCGGTCTCACCATCGTAGGCCGCGCGGGCCTGATACGCTTCCTCGACCCATGCACCGAGATTGCTTCTGCCGTCGTCAGACACCCAGTCGTATGTCTTGCAAATTGACGAGAGCGCCTTGCCATTGATGAGGTGAACCTCATCCAGCGGGTTATGACCCGGCACGTCAATCTCGCCGTCGTGATGCTTCATCTTATGAATTCGCAAGCCCAGAATTGCATTGCCGCGCCCCCAACTCTGCCGAATCTCGTAGTCGATCCAGTCCCGCTCTGACGTCTCAGCACCAATGAGAACGACGGTAACCGAGGTGTGTTTGAGTTGAGAGTTGATCCAACGCTTGACGGCTTCGTCCCCTTCACGTTCGATCTTTTCCCACTCGACAGAGTCAATTACTCCGTACTCGTCTGCATTGCTTAACAGATCCGCGTTTCGGACTTGGCCCGCCCGCCACGCGTCCCGCTTAAAATGAAAACTGAAGAAAACTTTTCGTGCCATGATATTTGCTCCAAAAAAGTGCTTCGTAACGGACTTACACCGGGCGAACTCTCGGCCTACAGCTTGACCTAACCCGCTCTTCCGTGAGACAGTACCGTTTCACGGGCGAATTAAGCGTACAGTATGGCTATTTGTCTGTCAAACTGTTTTGTTTCACAACTAAAACGGAGGGGAAATATTGGCTGATATTTCAACGGACGAACTTGGGCGCCTAGTCTCGAAAAAGCGAGCAGGCAAGGGAGTTAGAGAGACAGCAAAAGCAATTGGTATAAGCGCCGCGACACTTTCACGCGTAGAGAACGGCAACGTCACTGATCTTGAGACGTTTAGAAAGATTTGTACTTGGCTGCAGGTCGACCCAGGGACGATTCTCGGGTACATGCCAGCACCACAGGCGCAACCGGAAATTCGAGTGCACTTCAAGAAAGACAAGGAAATGACACCCGCTACGGCAAAAGCTTTGGGTGAAATGATCTTGAAAGCGCACGCAGCTATGGTGCAAGAAGAAACACACTAACCACTTCCGGCCCAGCAAAATGTTTGAACGTGGCTTTAAAGCCTGGTGTGAACGTTTTTCGCTGCAGAAGCGGAAAGAACTCGGGCTGCACCCAAAAGATCCGTTGGACCCACGCGCACTTGCGGCAAATCTCGACATCAAGGTATGGATAATCGAGCAAGTGCCAGAACTCTCCGAAGAATCTCAGAAGATTTTGCTCGCAGAAGATGGGGGCTGGTCGGCAGCGACAATATGCGTTGCCGATCGCAAACTAATCATATTGAACTCAGCGCATTCGGCTGGCAGACAGTCAAGCGACCTAATGCACGAACTGGCCCATCAGATTTTGGAGCATCGACCAAGTGCCCTGGAAGTAAGCGCAGATGGCATCATGATGTTAAACAGTTACGACAGAAAGCAGGAAGAGGAGGCAGACTGGTTGGCCGCGTGTCTTCTTCTTCCCCGCGATGCCTTGGTCCACATCAAGAAGCGCATCCCCGATACTCTAGAAGCTGCAACGCAATACGGCGTAAGCCGCGCAATGCTGAAATACCGACTCGACGTAAGTGGCGTGAACTATCAATTCGGCTAGAAGCCTTACAATTTTCCACGTTGATGTTGCTCTGCTCGAAGCCCAGGAGAACTATTACCGGTACACGGACAACCTCCTCCTGTGGGTAAATTACGAGGGTAGACAAATAGCCCGGAAAATTAAGCTACAGCCTATCGACAAACCGAAGCAACTGACGCAGCCATCCCTGCACCATCCGTAGGGATCCGGATATTGTCGGCACCACGATTCGTGGCTTGTTAACTAGTAGACTCTGGCCGTTTTTCTGTCGCCGGCCCAGTCCAACGTCACGTCCACTGGCACGGATGAGGTTGATGGTGCAGAAACAACGATATGAAACACGAATTTGGCGTGTTCCGAGAAGAAAAAATCTGGGAAAGCGTTTGGCTTCGGGGCATTATGCGGCCACACAATTGAGACCTGATCGTGTTCGTCAATGTAAAACACGTCTAGAAATTCGGGTACTAAGTCCATCACGTCTTTTGACGTCGGCTCCGGCCTATGCCCCGGAGCTATCGGCAGAGCTTGACTCCCAAAATCCCATCCCCGTCTGCCGTCAATGTCTATAGAAATCAAATGGCCGCTACAGTCATGAACAGCTTCGGCCCCAGTGTTTTCCAATTTCACTCGATAGTATGTGACCTCGGTCCCGGTTCCGGTGAATGTTGTTGGCACAACGCACGCGGGGACATCCGACCCGAACGAACATTTAAGTTTGGGTTTAAGTTTATCCTCGAACGACTCAATCTTTTTGCGCTGCTCGCGCCACAAGTGATATGGGGCAACGACAAGGAAAAAGACAATCAGCCAAAGGCCACTTATCCATGTCTTTTCGTGAGCCTCGACGCCAATACCGGGAATTTGCTCAAGTCCCTGCACGGTTACCCACACCACCAATAAGGCGACAAGCGCACTCATTGCCGTATTCACGAGTTCTCGACGCTCAAAGGCGTCCTTAGTAACCCTGCTCAGCTCGGCGATGTACAGCAAGATATTGCGCACGACCTGCATAGGACGCTCCCTCAAAAATCTTTAGGGATTCTACCCCCTCCCCAACGGAGCCCTGGAATTCCGCCGCGTGGATGGACACAACGAGGGAGTGAGGCGGTACAATTTTAGCCATACGCTAGCGATCTGCCGCCTTTGAATCAGCGACCTGTGTTGGATAGGCCGGCGCATCATTCTTGCACCACTATCAACACTCAATGTCTACTCCAATGACTACATCTAGCCCTACCCAACGCCAGATCCTCGTCCATATTGGCAATCGGCACGTGGTCTTTGGACCTACCGGGACGATACCTCAGGCGATATTGTTCGATCCAACCACCGACTCTGAAGAGTTCCTGAGGGTTGCGGACGAGAATGAAAATGCGGAGAACCAAATTGTCAGCAGTTTGATGGTGCGCGGCTTGACGCGATTGCCGCCATCGGACGCTTCCCTGGGCGCCGACATAGAACTACGGGATGACAGCGAGCACCGACTATTCGTCGACATCAAGGTGAAGGATCATGATCCACGTAGCCGAGATTACGACCAAGCGACTGAACGGCTGAAAAACGCCGCCAGCGCTCGAAAGAGGCTTGAAGTCTGGTATTTCAATATAGAGCGATTGAAGCTCCACGTCATCTACCTTGAAGGGACGCAATTGCGATTTGAAGAACTCGTCCCGCTCAAGGTTTGGGAAATGACATCCGACGGGATTTTCAGCCGCGAACACGTCGCCGAAGAGGTTGATGATTGGCTCAAACGCGTTACAGGCTTGTACGATGAAATCCAGACATGGCTAAGTGGTTTGCCTGGCTTGACATGCGACCTTAGCCGCAGCGTAACGATGTCCGAAGAACTCATGCAGAAGTTCGCGGTTGCCGATCGCGAAATACCTATACTCGATATCGTTGAGAACCAGCAAGTCGTCGCTAGTTTTGTTCCACGTGGCCTTTGGATCATTGGGGCACATGGCCGGATTGATGTGATTACGCGCGAAAAGACTCAAATGTTGATCGCGCGGCGCAACGCGAACGGCTTCGACTGGTGGTTGGTCGCTCCGACCGATCGGCGACAATTGGCCCTCTTCGACAATAAGGCGCTGCTGGCGTTAGTGGGGGAGCCATGAGTCGCCTTGTGGATACACAAAGGGCCTATGATCGGATATCCCAACTGCTCGACCAAGAGATGCGCAATCGCAAGGGATCGACGACTGAACTTGAACGGTTTCGCCAGACGCTTGATGTAGCGTTCTACCTTCTAGGCTGGGCGCAGTTCGAATATCTTGTGCGTAAAGAGGCTGAGGATCAGATAGAAGCAAAGGCGAAAGGTCATACCGTCGAGAGGCACGCATGGAATTACTTGAAGGCGAATCTAAAGGGCTTGGCAGTGCGTCTCCGACTTGACATTATTTTTCATGGCAATCCTGTTGTACGGAATAGCTTGGATAAGGATTACACCCTTCGCAACGAGGCGGCGCACGACTACAAGCTCCCGAAGGAAGCGAAAGACATCTCAGGCTGGCTAAAGAGCCTGGAGAAGTTAGTGGACGATTTCTAACACACTCTTCGCCTTGGCGTTTGATCCATGTACTCGAACTACCGTACAGGCAGCGCGCACTAGCCTCAATGGCGGGCTCAATCCGATTCGAGGCGAAATCCACCCTCAAAATATGCCTCACCATGCTGTTTCCGTGGCTGTAGCTGCGTTTTTTCTGGGGGAAGCGGTTTTCCCATATGCCAATGGGAAGGCGACCTCAGCATGGGCGCAAACGAGGTTAGTAAACTACCTATTGGGCAGGTCCTGAGTGCAGTATCGATGCCCTCCTGCGCGCTTTTGAGAACGCACATGGTTTTTTCAATTTCCTGCTGGCCGTTAAGAGAACAGTTCTGCACTTGCTTCAACGCGGCAATAGGATCCCCAACGTTGGACGGCGCTTGTTAGTGTTCATACCTAGTCGTCATTGCGCGCCATTTGACGGCGGAATAGAAATGGACAAACCTGGTACTGCCCTCAATTCCTTAAGCGCCATGTCGTAAAGCCGCTCAACTATGGCTTCATTGGTGGGATGAGGCATCTTGGCATCCCATCCATCTTTGAGAAAGCCCGTTATTTGGGTACCGCATGTCTGGATAGCAAACACAATTATCTGTCCGCTATCTCGGATACCCAACTGCAACTGCGCGCGGACCGCCTCGTGCATGCACACACGAGTTTGGAGTTCAACCTTGCGAAAAGACGCGGCTTTGTCGGCGGCTTTTTGGTCAAACTGGATGTCGCCCGCAAATACGTGCGCAGCTAATCCGACCGCGACGGCAAAGGCCACTTGTATCCTCAATTGCGGCCTGCGACGAACCCCCACGCGTTCTCCTTGAATATCTATCTGCGGTACATGTACCGTGGCTTCTTGCGCATCATATCGCAACTATATGGGGGTGCCAAACCTACACAGCCACCGCCAACACCGAACGCTTCTCGCCCTTGGTCAGGCGATCAGAGAGGTTCGCGTTTCAAAAGGGATTTCTCAGGAGAGGCTAGCTTTGCTAGCCGAATTGGACCGCTCTCACGTAGGGCGGGTGGAACGCGGCGATAACAATGTTGCCGTTCTAACCTTGGCGCGGCTGGCGGCGGCTCTTGACCTTACCGTTGCCAAGCTGATGCAGAAAGCCGGGCTATAAATCTGAGTCCGACTTTTCCCGCTGCGCTGAACCCGGCACCTCGCAAACGAAACCCTATACCACTGTCCGTCAATCGTCAGTCTCGTCAGCCACCGAAGTATCGCGTTTCGGCTCTTTCATTCCTAACGCGGAACGAAACATTGGATGAACTTGGAACCTGGAGACGGCTCGCAAGTTGATGTTAGAAACTTGGTGAGGGCCCACGTACGAGCTTCCGCTCCGACGGAGAGCCTTGAGTCCACCGACAGCATACGCGCGAAGAAAACCGACTCGCCAGAGGATATCAATGACTAGGTCCGGGTCTTGATCGAGAATCCATTTGGCGGCAGTATCGGTTCGTACCTCCCCTGTACAAATTTGGAGACAAATCAATTCAAGCTGTGGGCGATCGATTAAGTAAACCCGACCGCGGAATACTTCGAAGACACTTTCGAGGCCAGGGTACTGAAAACGATACTCCGAAGAAATATCTTTTTCCCGAGCAGCAGAATAATCAAGCTCAACGCGGGACACGACGGCATAGTCGATTGGGACTGAGTTGGAAGGTTTCGCCTCTTGAACAGCGTCTGTACAGAATTGGATAAGCTCGCGCGGCCTGTAGAGTGTGCGATCTACAAGATAGTTGAACGATTTCGTATTGCGATACTTTAGCGTTTCTGCAAACACGACGTTCCAGCACTCGGCGTCTGACATACTAGACAGCATGGGATAGGAGTGGCGAATTCGCTTCGCAGCCATTGCCAAAAGCGTAGTTTCGTCCCACCGAATAGTTTCAATAAGGTCTCTGTATTTCTGTGCGTCGTCATAAAGGGCCGGAATACTGTCATAGAGTTCTTGTCTGAGTGAAATGTAGACAGAGAGCTTGTCAGTAAATTCGTTGAGCGATACCGAGGCCTGGAACAAACCCGAGACAAACGCCTTTGCGTCCTCAGAACTATCCCAACCCTTGTCAAGCTCATCGATCAGAACCACCAGTGGTTGCTTGTCCAAGAGTTCGATAATGCAGGGCAACATGGAGTCCAGCTCCTGCAACTTGTAAAGTCGTTCGAGTTCCTTGGTTTTTACGCTGGCCTCATAAGCACCAATTTTGAAGCCCTCGATACGTTTAAGGTATGAGACGAGCACCGAGATCGGACTGCCTTGCTCTCCTTTGAAATTATCTCGAAGGAACGCGTAAATCTTGTTCGCGCAGCCTGTCTTTATTTTAGGTCCGGCCGTCGTCAACTCTTGCATGATCCGAACAAGAATGAGGTATTTCCAAGAGGACGTGAACGCACCGTGTTTGGCCCACGAACCTTCTTTTTCAGCTCGCAGCACAGAGCTGAGCATCTCGTAAGAATAGTTTTCTGGATTCAGCTCTAGAACGAGCTTACCGGCGCGCCGTGATCGTTCAGCGATGACCTTGAAAATGGCGCTCTTGCCAGTGCCTCTATTTCCGAGAACTATGGTTCGCGCCCTGGAGAACAGACGTTTAAAGGCCTCGGACTCGACAAAGTACTCAATTAACCCAACGTTTATGTCGCGCTCAGCCGCAGGAGCGCCAAAGTTCAGCGCGTTAAGATCGATTGTCATGGGCGTCCATTTTTGCGCGACTGTCGAGGAATGAAGGGCTGCCGGCTCTCACGTGCCACTCGTATCATTCGTATTCTCGATGAAAACCTAGGTCCCGAAGGCGACTTAGCGCGGCAGTGAAGAGATCATAAATCTCGCGCAAATGGCCTTCCTCCTTGGCCCGTTTGTCATCCCGCATGCCATCGCACCAATCTTGCACGTCATCAGGGTCATTGGCTGACACATCTTCGTAATCATTAGGAAGCTTTTCCAGATATCCGTTCTTACGGAGGGCGTCTAGAGCATCTTGCAATTCCGAGCAAACATCCGCCGTGGTCTTTGCGCCAAATATTGCGTCCAGATATGTCTTCATGCAGGCTCCTTTCGTATTGGCGACACATTGCCGAGGCCTTAGATGATCGGCAAGTCTACGCCCGACAAGAATCGCGCGCAAAGGTTGAATTAAACAGATTGCGATACACCGCGATCCCCGCTAACGTCCTACGCAATGGCAAACGAAGTTCACAATTGATTGCGGATTCAGGTGAGGCGCATATGAGAGGTGGTTACAGGACGGGCGCAGGCCGCCCAGGCTGGCGGCAGAAGGTCGAGGGTTATTGGGCAATCGACATTCGACGGTTGGCCCGCCTAGGCCCTATGAAATATGGGCGGGTATTTGGCTGGGGCTTGTTGGGTCCATGCGACGAGCGCACTGCACCGCTTAAGGTTCATGTCGGCGTCGAATCGATTTCTATCACTCGCCAGCTTGGTAATGCTATTGACGGATCGCCAATGCCTCCCACGATTGTGAGGATCGAAACGACGCCCTGCCATTTCGGAGGGAGCCGCCTTTGGTTCCGATGCCCGTCTTGCCAACAACGTGTGGCCTTGCTTTATTTTAGTTACCACAAATTCGCTTGTCGTCGTTGCCTCGGGTTGGCATACGCAAGCCAGAGCCTCTCCCCAATTGATCGATCGTGGTGTCAACAACAGAGGATCGAGTCGATGCTCGCTGGAAAGGCGGGGGAGTGGGATGGGCGAAGTAAGCCCAGGAGGATGCATCGCGCGACATTCGAAAGGCTATGCGCCAGCCTTGCCGAAGTCCAGGGGAACCGTCTGGAAATGGCCGCCTCTGCTGCAGCACAATGGCTTGACGCCAATGGCCATACCGCTTGCTACTCAAGCTAAGCTACCAGCACTAGCTGGTATTGCCGCACATAAGGTAATTGCACGAGATTCTTCAGGGCCCGCTTTTTTTCGGGAAGTCGGGCCACTAGGCAAAGACCGCGTGGAAAAGTGGCTGCTGCCGATGCAGCGCAACGTCTTGACCTCAGGAGTCGAGCCCCTGCCGAGTCTTGACCGCGACTTAGTAGCGGGGGCATTATTGGGGGCATTCCTGTGAACCGCACTCCCCAGACTGAGCATTGAAGCGCTATCTAGGGCATCTTGCGATTTCTGCAGCCGCACCAGCCGCGTCCGCAACAGGGAGCACCCGATGGACCATCTCGACTTCCTCTTTCCCTGGATTATCGTCGTACCATTCTTTGCCTTCTTCGCATACCGCTGGATGCGCTACGGCGGAATCAAAGCCGCCATGTTCGGCGCAAAGATAGTCGGCACGACGGGCGAAATTTCCCTCCACAACGTCGCCATGGTAACTACCGTGCTCAGGGTGCACGTACTGGGAGGAGAGGATCCCGGCAAGGCCGTTGGAATCGAGACAGTTTATAAAAACCCTCTAAGTTACGCGATGCGCCCCATGTCACTGTCACGCGACCAGGCATTGCAACTCGCCACGTTCCTGCAAAAAGCCGCCAGTGACTCCCAGCTCATTCCACGCTGACGCAATGGCGATTTACCCCGGACGACAATGACTACATCGTCGAGGTGCCGTTCGATTTCAGGCTGACTGACTGAGGAATAAAACGAGGCCGAGTTCGAATCGTTTGCACGCAGCCACCACTCGAACTCGGCAGCGAAAGTTCTAGCCCAAATTCAATTCCTGCAATTCCATACCCCCTGACACGGTGCGCATTTTTTTGCGCTCGCCGAAACCGGAGTCTGCCTTGTGGGGATCGGTCGCGAGAAATTCGTTGACCTTCTTCTGGATCGCGAGCTGCTGCGTGTTGGTCAGGTGGTCTTTCTGTTCCACCGCCAGAATGATGTCGGGTTCGCCTTCCCGCCGGTTAGCGACCGCGTAGACGTGCCACGACACGATGTAGCCTTCCTTCTTCTGGAATTCCATGGATTTCTTGTATGTGGTGTTGAGGTAATCCATGTAGTTCTCGAACTGCCCCGGCTCGACTTTCACGTACGTCATGTTCCACACCGTGCCCGGCGTAAAGCTCGATTGCTGTGCGAACGTGGAGGTGATGAACGCGAAAACCGCGAGTAGGGCTGCAAATGCGAAAAAAGCTTTGATTTTCATGCTTGCTCCCAAAAGTTTGAAGGGTCTGATGTTTGCCTGCGGCATGCACTGCAGGTGCAGCGACCTTATTCTTGGGGCTTGCCTGAAACAACGAAAATGTGACGAAACGCCGAAACGGTTCCATAAAATGCGAACGGCTGAAAGGACACTCAAGATACGGTGACGGATGCACTGTTACTTTCGTCACGCGAGCGCGATGTATGAATGCATGCAATCGCACAATACCGCTACCCACAATGCTTCAAACCCGCCAGCTGTAATGCCCCAAAACGTTTGCGCTGCCGGTGACTAACCATACTTTGTTTATAAATTCCTGCTTTTCTTCTTGCACTTATTGCCTGGTTTCAGATCGCCGGAGCGCTGCCCTCAACTGGGAGGGTGTTGTCCCTTCCCACGTTCGGAAAGCTCGATAGGAAGAATTCGAGTCTTCGTAACCGAGCAGAAATGCCACTTCTGTGACATCCATCTCCGGCCGGTTCAGGTACGGAAAAAAGCCCGATTCTCGCCGAGCCTGGAACTCAAGATGGTTTAACGCAGCGAATCCGGACATGGAGGCGGCGTTTTCTGGAAACGTGATTGGCGACTGCTGCAAACGAGACAGTGTCGATTTCAGAGACATGCAGCGATTGCGCGAATTTATCGCGTCAAC
>Ga0206804_10047_pt1 | contig 34511 bp, 24 predicted proteins | sample Alteio_BWOrgCont_62_FD_152888 | JGI IMG/M metagenome (GOLD analysis project Ga0206804, IMG submission 152888) | Enriched cells from forest soil in Barre Woods Harvard Forest LTER site, Petersham, Massachusetts, United States -... | ecosystem: Environmental > Terrestrial > Soil > Temperate forest >... | reverse complement strand
ACCGCTCTCTGGGGCGCAAGCACTCCCCTCCCCTTCTGATCTTCAACCTATTTCGTACTGCAACTGCTCTCCCCTATTGATGCAAGATATGCCCGGCCTTCTCGAAGAGATGCCGGGCAGTTTTGCTGGAGGTGTGTGGTCCTTCGGAGTTGGGATGCATCTTACTGTTGAGCATGCCAGTATCCGGCTGCAGAACGGTAGAATGACCAAGACTTCGATGCGCGCTGCCGTCTTCCACGGTCCGTCTCCAGGCGAACTTCCGCTTTCGATCGAAGATGTGCCGATCCCCGTGCCGGGGCCCGGCGAGTCGCTGCTGAAGGTGCTAGCCTGCGCGGTGTGCCGGACAGATCTGCATATCGTGGAAGGCGACCTTCCGCTCAAACAGTCTCCGATTATTCCTGGTCACCAAATTGTGGGTGAGGTTGTCAGCTCATCGTCCGCTGAGCATCCGGTGGGATCGCGCGTGGGTGTCTCCTGGATGGGCGGGACGGACGGCACCTGCAAATTCTGCCGCTCTGGGCGCGAGAACCTATGCGATGCCGCGGTGTTCACTGGATACTCACGCAATGGCGGATATGCCGAGTACGTCGTGGCACGCACGGATTTTTTGATTCCGTTGCCGGAGACGCACTCACCCGAGGTGACAGCGCCGCTGCTGTGCGCGGGCATGATCGGCTTCAGAAGCCTGCGCGTGGCGGAAGTCAAGCCGCGGCAGCGCGTGGGGATTTTTGGCTTTGGCGCATCCGCTCGGCTGGTGATGCCGGTGCTGCAGGCGTGGCAATGCGAGGTGTACGTCGCGACGCGAGGCGCGGGTCACCAGCAGGAGGCGCGGGACTTTGGCGCCAAGTGGGTTGGCGATGCCTACGACAAGCCTCCGCAGCCGCTGGATGCAGCAGTGACGTTCGCACCAGCGGGCAAGGTCTTTCTGGCTGCGCTGAAAGCCCTGGACAAGGGCGGCATTGTCGCCATCAATGCAATCCATATGGACGAGATTCCGGCATTCGATTACGACTCTTTGCTGTGGGAGGAGCGGCAGATTCGCAGCGTGGCCAACATGACACGCGACGATGCCAGGGACTTCCTGCACATCGCCGCAGAGATCGGGATTACACCCAGGATCAAGACGTTTTCGCTGGAAGAAGCCGACCAGGCGCTAATGGCCGTGAAGAACGAAGACGTGGTGGGGTCTCCGGTGCTTCTGCCATAACGCTGGCAGAGTCAGACTCAGTGGTAGACCGGATATGCCGGACGCTTAGGCTCAGGATTCGGATGCGCAGCGAGTTCCTGCAGCGCTACGGCGACTGCCATTTCCAGTTGAGGATCGTGGCCTTCGCTGACAAGCTTGGGATCCTGCTCAACGACAACATCGGGCTCAACGCCATGATTTTCGACATCCCACTCACTCTTGGGTGAGAAGAAGGCGACTGATGGCGAGGTTACGTGGCCGCCATCCATGAGCACGGGGATTTCTCCGATACCGACGAGACCGCCCCAGGTGCGCTTGCCGACGAGCGGGCCGAGCTTGGCCTGCTTGAAGAGCCAGGGCATGGCATCGCCGCCGGAGCCGGCAACTTCATTGACGATCATGACCTTGGGTCCATAGATGGCTGCGTTCGGGGTGTGCTCGATTATGCCGTAGCGCGGCGACCAGTAGGACTCGATGTGTCGCGAGAGGACTTCAATGATGTAGTCGGCGATCTGACCACCGCCGTTGAAGCGCTCGTCGATGACGGCACCCTGTTTATCAGTCTGCGCCATGAAGTAGCGATTGAAATTGGTGAAGCCGCCTTCGCCGGTGTCAGGCAGATAGACGTAGGCGAGTTTTCCGCCTGAGAGCTTATCGACCTTGCGCTGGTTGGATTCAATCCAGTCGATGTTGCGCAAGGCGTATTCGGTTGTGAGCGGAACGACGTTGATGTCGCGGCCGTTGGAGCCATCGGCGGCGGCGATGTGCAGCAGCGTTACCTTGCCGGCGGTGCCCTCGAGCGGCTGCTGGATATCGATGGCTGCGGTGAGGTCCTGCCCATTGATGGCGGTGATGCAGTCGCCTACGGCTACATTGAGGCCGGGTTGTGCGAGGGGCGCTTTGATCTCCGGATTGAACTGCCCTCCGTCATAAATTTTTGCCAAACAGTAGTGGTTGTTCTTGATGGCATAGTCTGCGCCGAGCAGACCGCCGGTGAGATGACGCGCCTCAGGAATGGCGCCGCCGTTGCCACGCAGATGGCCGACGGAAAAGGCAGTGAGCATCTCCTGGAAGACGTAATTGAGATCGGCGCGCGAGGCTATGGATTCCACGTAAGGCTCCAGGCGCTGCTCATCTTCTTTCGTAGGCGTGCCGTGGAAGTTGGCGTCGTAGAAGTAGGCGCGTTCAATGCGCCAGACCTCGTGGAACATCTGGTTCCATTCGGCGTGCGGGTCGATGTGCACCTGCAGATCAGCGAAGGAGAGCATACCTTCGCCGGGCTTGACCGGCACATTCGCGGGAACGATCAGGCGCTGCGGCGGACCACCGGCACCGGGGCCGGGAGCTGCATCCGGACGGCGACCGGATATGACAACCAGCATCTTCTCTCCGTTGGCCGAGAGTTGGTAGGACTGGACGTTGTCGGCCAGCTTCTCAGTCTTATGGTCTTCGAGCATCCAGCGGCTAAGCTCCGATTCGCCGCCACCACGGCCGGAGCGCGAGCGCTCGAGGAAATAGAGGCTGCCCTTGAGGCCGGTCTGGAGACTGCTATACACACCAGCGGGCAGCGGCAGAGCGACGATGCGCGACTCGATGCCGGCGAGATCAACCTTGATTGGCTTGATCGGTTTGGGAGCTGCGGCTGGTTCCCTGCCTTCCTTCAAATCGGCAGGATCGGCAGCATCTTTTGATTTGGCTGCACTGGGAGCTTTTTCGTCGTCGAGTTCGGGCGCTACCGGCGAAGCATCAGCAGAGGCGAGGACAGCGGCGTAGATGTACGAGTTGACCTGGTAAAGATCGCTGGTCATGTCCAGGCCGTCTGATGTAGCGCCGGCGTTGGTGCTCGCCGTGAAGTAGAGGAATTTCCCTTCACGGTCGAAGGCGGGATAGCGCGAGTCCGCCATTACGCTGGAGACCTGAGTGGATTGGCCCGTGTCGACTGAATAGAGATAGATGGCGTGAAGATGGTTGGGCATGGAGCGAGGGTAAGCGATCCACTTCGAATCCGGCGACCACGCCATGTCATAGGTGAGGTCGGAGAAGCCACCAAATATGTTTTTGTCGCCAATGGTGGAGAGCTTGCCGCTGGCGGTGTCGAGAACGTAGAGATTCAGGCGATTGTCATGGAAGCAGATGCGCTTGGAATCCGGCGACCACTGCGGCGAGAAGTAATAAGCAGACTCGGGTGCAAGGGGGAACTTCTTCACGGCTCCAGCGCCTGTCTGAGACGCCACATGCAAGGCATAGAGGCCGGACTCATCCGAAAAATAGGCGATGGATTGGCCGTCGGGCGACCATGCAGGTGAGCGCTCCATCACGCCGGTGGTGTTGGTGATGTCGCGGGTGGGGCCATGCTTTGCAGCGACCGTGAGAATCTCGCCGTGCGCTTCGACGGCTACACGCAGACCAGTAGACGAGATGGCGATGTGGTCGATCTCAGTGGCAACATTTTTGATTGTGGGCCGCACTTCAGGCAGGTCGGCATCCACCTCGATGGGCACGAGCCTGGACTTGCCTGAGGCGGTATCGAAGAGATGAATCTCGCCGAGCTGGTCATAGATCAGCGTGGAGCCGTTGCCCGCAAGCGAACGTATCTGCGGGCCGGTGGGCTTCAATACTTCGCTGACTGCCTTGCTGGCGCGGTCATATTTGAAGATGCCGATGTGACCACTGTCGCGGCCGGAGAGAAAATATATCTGCTTGCCGGCGTAGACGGGAGAGTAGTCGGATGCGACCTCGTGCGGGATTTCGGTTGAAGCGAGACCGGGGAGCGTGGTGATCCAGATGGTGCCCGCGCGGCCTCCGCGATAATTGCCCCACGCGACAAAGTTGGTGTAGTCAAATCCGAAGGCCGGCGCCAGCGGCGAGTAGGCGATCTCTGTGCCATCGGGAGAGAGTTCACCGGAATAGGCCATGGGTAGCGGCAGAGCCACGGCGACGCCTCCACTGGCCGGTACTGAATACAGCTGGGTGTAGCGGCTGGCAGCGTCGCGATTGGAGCGGAAGATGATGTGTGAGCCATCGGGCGTCCAGCCGACGGCATAGTCCGCGGCTGGATGGTAGGTGACGCGATGTGGGATGCCGCCGGTGGCGGGAATGGTGAAGACATCCGTGTTGCCGTCGTACTCGCCGGTGAAGGCAATGGTCTGGCCATCGGGCGAGAAGACCGGGGCGGTCTCAATGCCGATGCCGACAGTAAGACGCATGGCGTGGCCGCCATCCCGGGGCACAGTCCACAGGTCACCGGCGTAACCAAAGGCAATGAGATTCTGGCTCAACGCGGGGTGTTGATAAATATTCGGCTTGGCGGCGTAAGAGGCGAGAGACGTGAGAGCGAGAAAGGCTGCGGCGAGAGAGGTGCGGCGATCGAGGCGCAAGGTATTCACTCCTAAGAATCAGTTCACAAACGGTGACGCCCAGTGTACATTCGGCGCCTGTTTTTTCACCACGACCGACGTTCCGGGCTGCGAAGGCAGAATTGACGGCGATTTTTCAGGCAGCTTCCGCTTTCAAGTAAACTTGGGAGGCAGGAGAGTTGGCAGAGTCCGGTTGAATGCATCTGACTTGAAATCAGACATAGTCGAAAGGCTATCGGGGGTTCGAATCCCTCACTCTCCGCCATATAGTCCATCGATATAGCCCAGTAGGCGCCGGCCACAGCTAAATCCGCCGAATTTGCGGGCAAAATCGCGAATTCCGGCTGAAAAATGTTATTAGAAAGAGGGACTGATTCTCCAATGGATCTACATTAGGCGCGGATTCTCCATGTGGGAAGAACGGAGAATCAGGGCTTTACGGGGACGAGCGGAGAATCGTCCGCCATCTCGCCATTGCATCCCACTTTCCCGACACATTTGAATTGATTTGAGCGAAGCTACCAGTCGGCAGACCATACCTGGTCTGCCGATATCGCAGCTATCGAGGAAATAAATGGCCGGCAAAAACCGCCTGCGCGAGAGAAACCGTTCGAAGAGGATCAGTCGTCATCCAGGCAGAATCTTCATCTATGAACGCCTCCTGCTTTTAAATCTCCACGCTCGGGCAATCGGTGAAGTTATTAAGGACCTCACCAAGGAACGTGCTCTTCCGAAAAATGAAGCGGCGTATTTCGGATCGATGGTTGAAGAGGCGCGCGCATCCCTCAGTCAGAGTGTTGCCGAAATCATGGATGCTCGCGAAGTCCACGCGTCGGCTATCGTGTCAAGGCGGCGACTACGGATAGAGAAAAAACTCATCCAGTCAGACGACTAAGGAATGCGCAAATGACGAATCGGCTTCTTGTATCCAGCTTGCAGATGGCCGATATTTACAGGCAAAATGCTCCCAATTTTTGCCAGGAAAACTGCGTAATTATGGGGTAGGGAGCCTTCCCTACCACCCTACCCGAGTAGGTGCCTCTATATAGCTATATATCAATGACTTGGCTTTTTTGCTGGTAGTGAATGAGTCGAGCATTTTGAGTGTTTATAACAGTAGGGAGACATATTCGATTCCCTAGGCTAATCGCTGCATATTCCAATCCATCGCCACATCCGCCGTAAGCTGGGCGACCGTAAGAGTCGGCGGGTGATCGCCTTTGAGAACCGCTTCCGTGAGTTGCGGAGAGAGATTGACCAAGGGAAACATGCGCGATGTGTGATGACGGTTCAGACCCGCCTTCTTGGCAAGCTCCCGCATTCTGCAGACCTGACCCGTGACAATCCATTCGTACCAAGTCTTCGCCTGGCTCACCACCCTGACCAGTGACGGGATACATTCTTCAGCCTGGGCTTCCCTGCTCTCAAGAATAAGCCTGACTTCACTGCCGCGCCGAGCAAACTGGAAGGGCTCCTGCAACAGGATCGACCCCTCCGCATCTGAGTCGTCTTTTCTATTCAAGAGTTCCAGTTCGAGATCGGCTTTATCCAGGTAGATATGCAGTTCAGATGGCAGCACCAGAACTCGGGACGACACTTTTTGCAGGAATTCACTCTTCTCTTTACTAGATCCCTCGGCCAACATCGTCGCCTTATACCTGCCTGCGGAGGTCAGAAGCTTGGTGTCGCGAACCGCTAGCGCCGGGTAATGCTTGGCCAGTCTGACCGAGTCAGTCAACAGTGCTCCGATGGAGGCAAGAACTCGGGTCTCAATTTCTATCGCGGGCAATCGTCGAATGGACGTGTTTGCCCTGCAGGCTTCTTTTCTGGTCAAGGTGTAATAGAAGTACCGCCGACCTCCCTTTGCAGCATGAGTCGGGGTATACAAGATGCCACTCTCGGTAGCAAGTTTTCCGTGGAGCATTCGCCCAGAGGGAAGATTCTTGCGATTCCGGCGGATGATGCCATTCTCCTTAAGCAGATCCTGTGTCCGCTTCCATGTTTCAGCATCGATGATGCTTTTGTGTTGACCTACGTACAGAACACCTTTGTGCGCGGTCTTCCCAATGTAAACAGGACTACTGAGCAGGTGATAGATCGTTCCTCGAGAGAGTACTTTCCCACCCCATACCCGTCCGGTCGAACTGATCCGATGCTTGCTCCGGATTTTCGATTTCTCGAGTTCCTCCTGGAGGGTCGTCACGCTTCGCAAAGCTAGGTATCTATTAAAGATGTGACGGACGGTGTCGGCTTCCTGAGGATTGATGATCAGCTGGCGGTTCTCGATGTCATAGCCCAGGGGCACAGCACCACCCATCCACATACCCTTCTTCTTGGAAGCAGCAACTTTATCCCTGATGCGCTCCCCGGTCACTTCCCTCTCAAACTGCGCGAAGGAAAGCAGGACATTGAGAGTGAGGCGGCCCATGGAACTGGTGGTGTTGAACTGTTGGGTGACGGAGACGAAGCTCACGCCTTTACCGTCGAACGATTCGACGATCCTGGCGAAGTCTGACAGAGATCGGGTGAGACGATCCACCTTATAAACAACGACTGTGTCGACCTTGCCGGCAGCAATATCGGCGAGCAGCTTCTTCAGTCCTGGCCGTTCCATATTGCCGCCCGAGAAGCCGCCATCGTCATAATGAGCCGGGAGCACCTGCCAGCCCTCATGCTTCTGGCTCAGGACATAGGCCTCACAAGCCTCGCGTTGGGCATGCAGGGAGTTAAAGGATTGGTCCAAACCTTCTTCCGAGGATTTGCGGGTATAGATAGCGCAACGGACGGGAGACTCAGTCACTTCCGGCGCTCCTGTGGCTTGGTGCCAAAGAACGCTGGGCCCGACCACCGCGTTCCGGTGATGAGGTTGGCGATGGGAGAAAGACTCTTATAAATGGTCCTTCTATATTCATAGCCTTCCGGGGTTACAACTACCTCGTGAACCTTACCCTTCCACTCCCGCACAATCCGCGTTCCCTGCTTGTAGCGAGGTTTGGCGGCATCGGAGATTGCGTGCTTCGGGATGTGCTGGTGCAGAGCAGCCTTTGGTCCAGCCCCGTAGATCCGTTCCTGAATTCGATAAGCCAGAACCGGTCGCATGAGCACCATGCAGAGTTTGGGCTTTGGCGGGCTCCCAAATTGCTCTTGCCACAACTTCCTCAACCGAGGCTTTGACATGGTGGGAAGGGCCTCAATCAGAGCCTTCCTTTCATCCGTTTTGGGCATACTGCCGGACCTCTCCCGGCAGTTACAGTGACGCTCTGGTCGGGCAAACAGTCAAGCAAAACCTAATCACGTTAACGCCACAACGGTGCATTTAGCTGGGATAGCGGCTTACGCCGTCACCATACTTGTGCGCCAGTAATGGCGATCTGCTTATGCAATTACGGAGCATCTGATTTCCCACCAATCAATATCACCGTAAGATGGCGTGGTCCGTGTACCCCTCTGATGCGTGTCATCTCGATGTCTGAGGTGGCTGACGGACCTGATATGGTCGTCATTGTTGCGGGATTCGTCTTATCGAGTATTGCAAGCGCCTCTGGAAGAATTTCGACCACCTGATCGCTCCGCACGATACAAATATGATGGCCCGGCAGAAGTGTTAGGACGCGCCGACCTTGCGCTCCACCGTGCACGAGAATGATGGTGCCAGTGAAAGCGACTGCCAATTCACAAGTCGTTACGACAGCTTCCGCAGTATCAATCTCTGCAGTGATCAGTGGGCTATCTGCCTGAAAATGAAAACCTGAAGGCAACCATGCCTTGGGAAGCTCCATAGGCACGATCACTCGAAATTCATTGGCATTGCGCAAAGCTTGCGCAATTGCTTCTGGTAAGCTACCGAGATCCTCCACTTGCAAAACTTCGCCTTGATAGTCAACCAATCTATCAACAAAAAGCTCTAGACGAGCCTCACAACTACGGGTACCCCTGCGAGAGTACGCGCGTTGAAGTGCAGCGTACTCAGCCGAGCAGGCTTCGGGTGCAGGCAACATAGACCGAATGCGAGAAAGAATCTCCTGGCGCGCACCTAAATCATTCACTTCGACTCCTTCTCGCCTCTCATATTCCACCACTCGCGAAAGCTCTGTTTCGGAATCGGTCGAAGATCCCGGAAACGTGTCCAGCCACCTGCAATGCCTGGAAGACCAGTAACCTGCCCCTGATGCTGGAAGAGAAGTTGAGCTATGCGTGCAAATCGTTGAGCAGCCTCATAACGGCGTGGGCTCAAAAATATCTTAGCCACCGCCTGCATGGCGATATTCTCAGGCGAAAGTTTTCCGCGCAACGTGCTTTGTTCTTCTCGTGTAATACGTCCACGCAGATGAATCAACGTCTCTGGAATGTTGATTTTTACCGGACATACTTCATAGCACGCGCCGCAGAGCGTGGAGGCATATGGCAGCGAGCGTGAGTGTTTCAATTGCTGTAACTGTGGCGAGAGAATCGCCCCAATAGGTCCCGAGTAAATCGACCCATACGCCTTCCCTCCCGTCTCGCGATAGACGGGACACGCATTCAAGCAAGCACCGCAGCGAATACAGGCGAGGGTCTCACGTTCCCGGTCCTCAACTAACAAATCAGAACGGCCGTTGTCCAGCAGAATGACGTGAAAGGCCTGAGGGCCATCGCCAGGCAACACTCCTGTCCAAAGTGAATTGTAGGGATTCATACGTTCGCCGGTTGCAGAACGTGGCAGTGTCTGTAAAAAGACTTCCAGATCCTGCATGGTCGGAATGACTTTCTCAATTCCGATCAAGGCTATAAGAGTCTCCGGCATGGTGATGCACATGCGGCCATTTCCTTCAGATTCAACAACGCAGACCGCGCCAGTCTCAGCAATAGCAAAGTTGGCCCCACAGATACCAATCTTTACTCGCATAAAACGTTCGCGCAGATAGTCTCGTGCAGCACTTGCCAATTCCCCAGGCTCAGCCGTAAGTTCCGGTCGAGACATATTCCGGCGAAACATCTCCGCAATCTCAAAACGATTGCGATGAAGAGCAGGCACAACTATGTGCGAGGGCTCATCGTCCCCCATTTGCACAATCATGTCCGCAAGATCGGTCTCGTAGGGTGTAATCCCAGCCACTTGCAAAGCAGCATTCATCTGGATTTCGTCGGAAGTCATCGTCTTCACTTTAATGACCTCCGTGCCCCCATACTGACGGATAAGTTGGATAGCAATAGCATTCGCCTCTCCGGCATCTCGAGCCCAGTGAACATGTCCACCAGCACGTTCACATTTGCGCTCGAACTCGACGAGATAATGATCCAGATAATGCAGTGTGTGTGCCTTGATCGCGCTGCCGGCATCACGAAGCTGCTGCCAGTCCGACATCTCCTCCACGCGGAGAGAACGTTTCTCGCGGATCACATTCGTTGCATGTTGCACATTGCGCCGCAATTGCTCATCTGCGAGCGCCCTTTTCGCCGCAACCGGAAAGCTTGAAGCTGTCGCTGTCTTTCCAACACGGACATTCATTGGGACGAGCCATCCACAGCAAGAATCTCCGCAAGATGCATCGTCCGTATCGAAGACCCCGCGCGATGTAGTCCTCCATAGATCTGCATCAGGCAGGAGTTATCGAGAGCGGTCACAATCTCAGCGCCGCTTTCCAGTACAGCACTCTGCTTCTCCGTAAGCATAGCGACAGAAACATCTGGATTCTTGATCGCAAAAGTACCACCAAAACCGCAGCACTGCTCCTCTTGAGGAAGATCACGCAGTGTTAACCCACGTACTTCACGCAGAAGACGAATGGGCGCATCACCCACCCCGAGCATCCGCAGCGAATGGCACGAAGGATGATACGTAACTGAGTGCGGGAAGCTGGCACCCACATCCTCAACCCCAAGGTGGTCTACCAACAACTCAGAAAACTCATAAATACGGGGAATAATTGCGCGGACATCTTCAAGAAAGCTAGGCCCACCCCCGGCTTCAGCGATAAGCTCGTAGTGCTCACGCATCATGGCGACACAGGATGCGGAAGGAACACAGACGATATCGGCAGAGCGAAAAGTGTCGACAAGCTGGCGGACTATCGGTATGGCCTCGCGATGGTATCCGGTGTTGTAATGCATCTGTCCGCAACACGTCTGGTTCCGCGGAAAGATCACAGAATGCCCCAGCCGCTCCAGTATGCGCGTAACCGCAATGCCGGTCTCAGGAAAGAGTGTGTCGTTATAGCATGTGATGAACAGCGAGATACGCAAGCTGCATTTTCTCCGGGCTTTCGAGCGGGTTATTTGGTCGCGGCGATCACGGGCATACAATCGACTGTGATATCGCGGCGGGCAAAGTGATCCCACACAAATGAATACAAGGCTACGATGCAGTAACATCCCAGCGGCACCATATACGCAGTCGATATTCTGTGGGTGGTTTGGGCGATCCATCCCATAAGCGGCGTCAGGACGGCACCTCCCACGATCGCCATGACGATCAGCGATCCGCCAATTTTCGTATTGCGTCCCAGTCCTTCAATGCCCAGCGCAAAAATTGTTGGGTACATAACAGACATGAAGAAACTTGTAATAAAGATTGCCCACAGCCCTACCCAACCAGGGAATAGTACCCCTACCCCTATTAGCAAGATATTCAGCAGACTGTATACACCCATTAGCCGGGATGGTTGAACGCGGCGCATAATGGCGGCTGAGAGAAACCTTCCTATCCCAAATGCTGCCAGTGTCCCTGTCAGAAAGTAGCCTGCGATCTTCTCCGGTTGATGCGTTGAATCCTGCACGTATTGGATGAAATAGCTCCATGTACCAACCTGCGCACCCACATACATAAACTGTGCGATCACAGCCAACATAAAATTAGGATGCCCCAGAAGCTCCTTGAAGCTTCCATGTTCTTGATTCATACCTTCATGTTCACTTGTGATTACCGGAAATTTTGTCATGGAGATTAGAATCGCCCAGCACAGGGCGAGTGCTCCAATCGCCGTGTAAGGCATTACGACACGCATCGTCTCATGGCGCAGATATCCGGTATAGACATGCGCCAATTGCATAGCTGATATCTGTTGTGGAGTGAGCTCAATGCCGGAGAAAATAAAGGCGGTTCCGATCAGGACGCCGCTAATTGCTCCCAGTGGGTTGAAAGCCTGCGCCAGATTCAGGCGTCGTGCGGCACTGGCATGATCGCCCATCTGTGCAATAAAAGGATTCGATGCAGTTTCCAAAAATGAAAGGCCGCTCGCAATCACAAACAACGCGCCGAGAAAGAACCAGAATTGCCCTGTAACCGCTGCAGGCCAGAATAGAAATGCTCCAACACCGAACAGCGTAAGGCCTGTAAGAAAACCGGACTTGTAGCCGTATCGACGCATCAGTAGAGCAGCGGGGGTCGCAAGCATGAAATAGCCCAAATAAAATGCTGACTGCACCAGCCCCGCCTGGAATCGAGAGATGGCGAATGACTTCATGAACTGCCGGATTAGCACGTCGTTCAGATTATTAGGAATTCCCCAAAGAAAGAAAAGAGCTGTAACCAAAACGAACGGCAGCACCATTCCAGCTGGAATCAATTTATGCTGCTCTTCAAAATCGCTTCTCGCAGCTTGTACGGCAGGTGCCAGCATATATTGGGGGTCCTTTTGTCATTGACGTTCCGTGCAATCACTTTTTATTCGTGTCGTAATTCATGTAAACCACATGTGTCTGAAGATATTCTTCCAGGCCGTGCTTGCCGTCTGCCCCACCGATGCCTGACTTTCTCCATCCAGCGTGGAAACCCTGCATCGCCTCAAAGTGTTCGCGATTGACATATGTTTCACCAAACTTCAGTTCGTTCGCAGCCCGCATTGCTGTGTCTAAGTTCTGTGTGAATATCGATGAGGTAAGCCCGTATTCACAATCGTTTGCCATTTCAATTGCCTCATCAAGATTGGAGAACGTTGTGATGGGCAACACAGGCCCAAAGATCTCTTCCCGCATAATCGCGCTATCATGTCTACAATTTCTCAGTACTGTTGGTTTGTAGAAGTAGCCTCGGCTTTGGTTGCCTTGTTCCCCACCGACCACCACTTCAGCCCCATCTTGCACAGCTTGGTTGACGGCGGACTCTACACGCTTCAGTTGTGCTTTATTCACTAGTGGCCCCATTTCCACATCGCGTGCAAATGGATCGCCTATCGTTGTTGCCTGCATCGCAATAGAAATGTTTCGAACAAATAGGTCGGCAACGCTTTCATGAACATATACACGCTCAGCACAATTGCAGACTTGGCCACTATTGATGATGCGCGAATCGCGTATTGCCTTTATTGCAACATTAAAATTGGCGTCGTTCATCACGATGGCCGGGGCCTTTCCGCCAAGCTCAAGCGAGACTTTAGTAATGTTGGACGCAGCCACCCGCATGACAGCAGCACCAGCTTCTACGCTGCCCGTGAGACTGATCATGTCGATATCTGGATGTGCCGCGAGCGGCAGGCCAACTTCCGGTCCCGATCCTGTAATCAGGTTGAAGACACCTTTCGGCAAGGTGGACTCGGCTATAATTTTCGCGAATTCGCATGCGTTGTTCGGCGTCTCTTCGCTCGGCTTGATTACGATTGTGTTTCCAGTCATCAAGGCGGGCGCCATCTTGCGAACGATGAGAAAGAACGGAAAGTTCCAAGGCAGAATTCCAGCGATCACACCCATCGGGGCTTTATACAGGAGGATATTTTCCCCTGGGCGATCGCTTTGAATAATCTCTCCCTCGTAGCTGCGCGCCAGGCCAGCCATGTAATCGAGATAGTCTGCAGAAAAATCCACCTCTACTTGCGCAAGCGAGAGAATCTTTCCCTGTTCTTCAGTAATAACCTTCGCCAGGTATTCTCTTTTGGCACGAATAGCATTGGCAATCTCGTATAGATGGCCAGCTCGCTTAATTGCCGGCAGCTTAGCCCATCTCAATTGCGCCCTTGCCGCCGCGGCAACTGCATCATTCACTAGGCCTTCATCCGCTTCAGGAACAGAAGAAATCACTTCTTCAGTCGTCGGATTCAGCACCGGAATGACTTTGGATCGCGTGACGAACTCTCCATCGATGAACATCGAATACTGCTTGGATGCTGCCTGCGTGTGGCTCATTATTTCCTTTCGCTGTTGAATGCCGATTTAGTCGTATTACTCAAGCTCAAGGTGCGTTATCAGATCTTCGCCCATAACATATCGCAAAGTATTCTTTAGCTTCATCAGCTGAATAAAGAGATCATGCTCCGGATACAGTCTCTCTGCCGTCTGTGGAGCTTTGAAATAGAAGCTCAGCCACTCCTGTACGCCCTTATTACGGAGCGATGGTGTGCGCGCCGCCATATCCATCAACAACACGAGATCGAGCGCCAGTGGTGCAGCCAAGATCGAATCACGACACAAAAAATCTACTTTCAATTGCATCGGATAACCCAACCATCCGAAGATGTCAATGTTGTCCCAGCCTTCTTTGTTATCTCCACGCGGTGGATAATAGTTAATGCGCACCTTGTGATAGATATCCCCATAGAGCTCCGGGTATAGCTGTGGCTGGAGGATAGAGTCCAGCACGCCTAGCTTCGTCTCCTCTTTTGTCTTGAACGAATCCGGGTCGTCCAATACTTCGCCATCACGATTTCCCAGAATATTTGTCGAGTACCACCCGCTCACACCCAACATCCTTGCCTTAAAAGCTGGAGCCAGCACCGTCTTAATAAACGTCTGGCCACTCTTGAAATCCTTGCCGCATATCGGTGCGCCGTTGGTCTTGGATAATTCGATCATGCACGGCAAATCCACTGTCAGATTCGGTGCGCCATTGACGAATGGAATACCTTCTTTTAGTGCCGCATATGCATAGATCTGTGAAGGCGCAATGTTCGGATCGTTCTCTACTAACCCTTTTTCAAAGCTTGCAACAGTCTGGTGGACCGCGATCGGCTCCTGAAAGATCTCTGTTGAACCACACCAGATCACGACCTGCCGGTCTGTCTTTTGCTTGAATGTCTGGATGTCAGCTCGCAGCTGCTGCGCAAAGTCACACTTGCTGTGCCCGGCTTTCGTTGATTTTGGTTTTAGCCGTGTCACAAATCTCTGGTCAAAGACTCCGGGCATTGGCTCAATACCTTCAAGAAATGGCCGGATCTGTTCGAGCTGATCGCGATCCAGTACGTGTGCTGTTTTGGCCGCCTCATAGAGGTTGCCTCCAAAAATATCCCAGCCTGTAAATATCAGATCGTCTATTTTTGCTAGCGGCACGAAGTCGCGAATAAAAGGAGCTTTGTTTTCGGTCCTCTTGCCAAGCCGAATTGTTCCCATCTGAGTCAATGACCCAACCGGCTTGGCGAATCCTTTACGTATCGCTTCCACCCCGGCGATCATGGTAGTAGCAACGGCCCCCATGCCGACCACCATCACTCCAAGCTTGCCATTGACCTCTTGACTCATAGTCCTCTTCGTTCACAGTCGTTCGGGCGTACATCAAATGCCGCTGGTATAGGCGCTGTTTACAGATCTATCAGTGCATCGGCTAGTTGCCGCAGAGATGAACCTGAATTCCCAACTGCGCCATCATTGCAGCCTTCACCGCAAGCGCCTTGTCCGCGTCTTCCTTCGTTGGCGTGTATGCAACGTTCACATGGTTCGCATGGTGTCTAGCCATAAATTGATCTCGGTTGATGCCGCTCAATATCACGTGCATAATCGGCCACTGCGAAGTCACTGCTTTCCAGCGGCGCTCCGTCTCCACCTGTGGCAGTTCGATCACTGTGGCCTTACCGAGATCCACATGCAATCTTCCACCTTCCACAAATACTCGACTCCAAACGATATGTCCCGGCTTACAAACACCTCTCAGCGTTCCCCCTCCGAGCCGGAAGTACATTGGCGGCTGCCGTTCGCTGACAGCCTTCTTGTAGCCACCGATAAAATGCGATGCTGGGGAAGCGCCTGATATCTGAAAGAGCCAAACGAAATCATCAACGCCTTCGCCTTTGTAATACTCGCCCCAGCGGACATCGTGTAAAGTCGTTGCCGGGTCAAAATGCATTGCGTTCCAGATACGGTTCGTAACAATGGCGTCTAGTCCAGCGCATTCATCCACTTCATTGAAGTGCGGCAATGGTCGTCCGGCATAAAGTTCCTTACCGCTCTTATCAAATACTGGCGGACGCTCAACATTATTCATTAGGCCCTCAACGAGGTCAGAGGCAGGTGCCATATCCTTTAGTCCTTGTTGATATTGAATCCCAATTGCCTCGCAGCCAAACTCATCGGCAATTCGCATGGCCGCGATATACATCTTGCACTGCTCCAAAATTTGACCGTCAGTCAGATCGGTCTCTTCGTTTTCTCCCGTAACGAATGTCAGGCCACTCTCATCAAGCCAACCCCGCACTTTTTGTGCTTCAGCATTTGAGACATCTCTCATGGCTGCCACTAAGGCGGACTGGCTGAGCCGCTCCTTATAAACGCCTGTCGGATTCAACAAATAATCTTCGATGATGGCGTTGTACATTCCCATACACCCCTCATCAAAAACTCCCATGATGGCCTTGCGTGCTTTTAAGTCCTTTGCCAACGCGTCACCCAACTCAACTTCTCTATTGGGAAGATCCAAAAGGTCCAACTTGCGTATATGACTCGTGTCGTGATCTATCTTTTTCTCGCTCAACCACTGTCGCAGCCCCGTACGAAAGAACTCGTCATCGAAGTTCTTGCTCCATATCGTGCTGAACTTTACACCTGTCTTGTGTAAGCAGCCATTGAGATTGAGCATGCCAACCAGACCGGGCCATTGTCCTGACCAGTTCGCCACCGTGAGAATAGGCCCCCTATGGTTTTGCAACCCCGCCAACACATTGTGGCTGTACTGCCACACAGCTTCAGCGATCACAATTGGGGCATCGGGATGAATCGTCGAAAAAACATCCATACCCATTCTTTGGTTGTAGATGAATCCATGCTGAAGTTCTTCCATATACGGATGCGCCCGCCGCAATGTAAAGCCTTCTGCCGCGAAGACCTCCTTAAGCGCCTTCTCAACCTCAGCCTGTGCCGGCCAGCACACTTTATTGGCGGACTGACGAAGATCGCCACTAGCGATCAGAAGGACCTCATTGCTTGCAACGGGAGTGAGCGGTTTTGCTACCGGAAAAACATACGATGGCATTAACATTCTCCTAAACCTCTTACGTTCAGTTCTCTTGTGATTCAGTCGACTTCTAAGTTTTTGAAACGCGCATATGCCTCATCCCAAGCGGTGCTTGAGTGCGGTTTATATGTGACGCACTTTACAGAGCGCGCCATTGCGGCCCTGCCTTCCTCAATATTTTGCAAATGGTTCGTGGCAATGGCCTGTAACATTACATTTCCCAGAGCGGAAGCCTCTACTGGGCCCGCAACAACAATGCGATTACACGCATCTGCTGTCATCTGCATGAGAAATGTGTTGAGCACGCCGCCACCCACAACGCGTATCGTTTGCAGATTTCTTTGCGTTAAGCGCTCCAGCGACTCCAGAGTAGACCGATACTTCAGGGACAGACTTTCGAAAGCTGCCCTTGCAATTTCACCGGACGTCTGCGGTATAAGTTGTGCTGTTTGGTGGCAATAGGTCTGGATTGCTCCCGGCATGTCTTTTGATACTTGCAACCTGCTATCGTTTGGATCAAATAGCGATTGAAAAGGGATCGCAGTCAAAGCGGCTTGCACAATTTCTTCCCACGCATAGTTGCTTCCATGCGACTTCCACTGCTCAAGACACTCCTGCAGAATCCAAAGGCCAGTGATATTTTTCAGTAGCAGCACGGAGCCGTTTGCGCTTCCCTCATTGGTGAAATGAGACTCGAACACCTCTTTGGAAGAGTTCAGCTTTAGAGTCTCAACCCCCATCAAGCTCCATGTACCACTACTGATAAACGCACTCTTCTCGTCCATATCCGGTATTGCCGCAACAGCACTCGCAGTATCGTGAGACGCCACCGCAACAATTGGCACTGGCTTGTAAAAATTGTCTTTTCCGAGCACAGTGGGCTGCAGATTCGAAACAATGGTTCCAGGTGAAATCACTTTCGGCAGAATGGAGCTTGAAATTCCTACCTTACCGAGCATTTCTTCAGCCCAGTTCTGCTCGTAAAAGGAATACATCTGAGTAGTCGTGGCTTCCGTATATTCCACACTCTTCTCCCCTCCCAGGAAATACAAGAAGAGGTCAGGAATCATTAAGAGAGTGTGGGCGGATTCAAGCTGCCGATCTTGCCGCTGCACCATGCTATAGAGCTGAAAAAGCGTGTTGATTTCCATCGTTTGCGTCCCTGTTGCAGCGAAAACGACGTTCTCGGGAACCACACCGAAGAGACGTCGTGGCATCCCAACTGTTCGTGAATCGCGGTAATGGAACGGATTTGCAAGCAACCGTCCTCTCGCATCCAGCAGACCAAAATCAACCCCCCACGCATCAACACCAATTCCTTCGGGCGGATCTCCAAAACTTGCAGAGTACCTTATCAACGCGCTCTGCATGTGGGCCCAAATTCCTGGAACATCCCAATGCAGACCAGCCTCCGTACGTACTCCGCCATTAGGAAAGCGATGCAACTCTTCCAGTGCGAACCGACTACCATCCCACTTGCCCACCATGACTCTGCCGGTCGACGCACCCAAATCAGCCGCCACGAATTTAGCCTGATTGATCATGCACGCTTTTTAATGAAATTGAGTACTTGAGTAGTCAGCATCGAGACAAGTTGATTGATGTCCTCTTCACTCCTCCCGGCGAGCAATGCATCCCCTTCGACTGCACCCTCGAGCGCCTTTGCTCCCGCTATTTCAACAATATTGCTAGGGACGTCAGACTCGATTGGAAGTCGCGCATCCGGCAGCCCCAGCCTCTTTTTGAGGGCTAAGAGTTCGTCGATCTTGGCTGCTGGAATCTCCGGCAGCGGAGATTTCAATTGAGACGCAATCATCACTGTCTTGCAATACGTGTCCACGACCTCCACATACCACTCAGCATGCGTCACCGTATCTGCCCAACAAACAATACCGTGGTTCGCCAGGAGAATTGTATTGTGCTGCTGAACAACGGGTAGAATTGTGCGCGCGAACTTCAGAGTGCCGGGAGTTTCATAGGGTGTCAGCGCAACAGGACCGACGAAGACTTCTTGCTCAGGCACTAGATTGCCTTGCGGGATGACCCCCGCAATGGCATGGGCTGTCGCATATGGTGGATGACAATGAATCACAGCCTTTGCCTGCGGAACCGCTTTGTAGATTTCTAAATGAAGCAGAATTTCGCTAGTCTGAGGCAGATTCCCGCATATTTGGTTGTTCTCTAAATCCACAAGGGTGAGATCTTCGGTTCTCAGATCACCTTTACTCAGCAACGTAGGCGTGCAAATCACATACTTTGAAGAGAGGCGCACAGAGATGTTTCCGCCGTTTCCGTCAACATACTGCCGCGCCCAAAGTTTTTTGCCAACACGGACGATTTCATCTTTGATCGCACGGGTCGCCGGCGAATTCAAAAGCTGTAGGGGCTCATCAGGTGAAGATGTGGTCTCTTTGGGAGCAATACTGCACTCCATGAGAGCTTTTCGAATAATTGATGAGATGAAGTTTGGATCTCTATCTTGCACAAGGGGCTGTTGAACCATATTGAATTTATATATTCATATTTGTTCATAGTCAATCGGATTTTGCAAGATTTGTTTTTCCAAGATTCTCTCAGTATTATTATTATGACAAAATATGAGACAAGCGCAGCGTATCCAAAAGGTTCAAGAACTCTTTGCAAAGCAAGAGTTTGTTAACTTTGAAGATATATGCAAACTCTTCAGCGCCTCGAAATCAAGCGTTCGCCGAGATCTGATGGAGCTTGAGCGGCAAGGTGTGCTAAAAAGAGTTCACGGTGGTGCAATTTCTCTCCAAACCAAAGATGAGGTCATGGACTTCAGCCGTCTTTCTGACAGCTCTCATCCTGAAAAGTTACGAATTGGGAAGATAGCGGCCTCATTTGTGGAAGACGGTCAAACCGTAATTCTTGGCGGCGGATCCACCGTGGCAGAAGTTGCCAAGGGTTTGAGTGGCAAATCCGTTCAAATCGTTACAAACTCCATACCGGTAGCTCAGATCTTCTGGGACAGCAAGCAAGTAGAAGTCACTCTCACCGGAGGATATCTTTTCCCTCGGCTCGGAATTCAACTTGGTCCGATATGCGAGAAAATGCTTCACAGTGTTTCCGCCGACATCCTTATCATGGGCATCCGCGGAATCACCGCCTCGGGCATAAGCGACTCCAACAGTCTCATCGTTGGATCACTCCGTGCAATGATCAACGTTGCCCGCAAAGTCGTCATTGTTGCAGACCACTCCAAGTTCGGTCGTGACGCTATGATTCATGTCGCTAGTCTGAGTGAGATCGACCAAATCGTAACAGACAGAGAACTCCCTTCGAATTTTCGACAGATACTTGAAGAGAATGACGTGGATTGCGTTCTCGCTTAAGCGAACGAAATTCGCAATTGAGGATCCTGTTTCTATCCCTCGTGAGTTCCAAACGAACTATAGGCACAGCGCGTTGCCACACTTCTTCGAGCTCGTCGACTAAGTTCTACGCCAACACTATCTTCTAGTGCCTAAGCGCAGCCGTCTTTTGCTGGAACGGCTGCGCCCAGTTTGTTCCATTGTTCGATAAACCGTGCCAGCAGGAGAAGGCTCAGAACCAAATAATCGTGCCGGGATTTGATGGATATCCTGAACCGTTAGCCGTCATTGAGATGCCCGTCACAACACCGCCGGACACTGTCGCAGTCGCTATTGCGCCAGTACCGCCGCCCGTAATCGTTACCGTCGGTGAGGTATACCCAGAGCCTCCAGAGAGCAGCGTAATGCCCGTCACCGCGCCACCGACAACCGTCGGGATTGCGATCGCTCCGGCTCCAGTAGTATCACTCAGCGTTACCACTGGTGACGCGATGTCGATGCTCACGTTAGCATGCTCGAACCGCCTTGTATACAAAGTGCCGGTGGCAATACCAGAAGCAACCGGTTGTGTGGCATTAGCATGCGTAAAATTAGCTTCGAACTGTGCGCTTGAGAGTCCTGTTCCAAGAACGGTGAGAAGCTGTCCGTTGAGGTATTGATCGACAGCCAATCCGCTAATGACGACGTTCTGCCCGGCAACAAGTGAATTCGTTGGGGTGGTGAAGGTAACAACATTGGAAGCGATTGAAAGACCAGTAATCGTCGTCGTTGAGAATGTGGCCGCACCGAGTGGGAGACCCAGAGGCTTGGAAAGCTCGGGGTACCAAGACGGATCAATCGCGAAAGGGCCTCCTAACGGAAGTTGTGCCCCAGAGGTCGGATCATACTGATAAGTGAATACACCCGCGCCTCCTGTATTGTCTTCGATATATCCCCAGGAATAATCGAAGTAGGAATAATGGCTGGCTGATACCAGATAACTTGCAAGAGCTGAGGTTATATTTGCCCGTGCTGCGCTAGCCAATTGTCCGTAAGGAGCGGTTGCAACGAAGTTGCCTGTCAGAGGAAGATCGTATTGCGAAAAATCTGGCCATCCTTTGAAAAGCACAACTTTCTCATTCTGACCGGCAGTGATAGCAGATGCGATGACAGCGCTTAGGTGGTCCGCGGAGAAGTCCGGCTTAGGCACCAGTTGAGGCGGGCTTGTAGCCTGCACATAATTATAGGATGCGTTCGGTAAATTGTAGTGTTCGTTGAACCCCCCTGTTATGAATGGGTAGGCAACAGACGATGTATACTCAGAGCCTCCGGCAGTCAATGCAACAGACGTGATGACGCCATTCGAGGCTGACGCTGTCGCTGTTGCGCCAGATCCACCGCCAGAGATCGTCACCGCTGGAAAATAGCCTGATCCAGCGTTTGTCACCGTGATGTGAGTGACAGCGCCGCCGGAGATCGTCGCCGTTGCAGTTGCGCCAGATCCATTATCGCCAGAGATTGTCACCGTAGGTGCCGATGTATATCCCAAACCGCCACTTGTCACCGTAACGCCAGTCACGGTGCCGTAGTTATAAGACACAATCACGATTGCGGTAGCGCCAGATCCGCCGCCACCGGAGATCGTTGCAGTCGGCGCATACCCTGTGCCACCGGCTGTCAAGGTGATGCCTGACACTGCGCCGCTGCCGTTGACGGTAGATGTTGCGGCGGCACCAGATCCACTGCCACCTGAAATCGTGACCGTCGGTCCCGTGAGGCCCAAATATTGTGGGGCTTCTTCCAAGCCGTTATAGATGATGATTGGTGAGCCACCTTGGGCAGTGTTATAAGCGGACAACATATTAGGAACATCAGCAGGATCCCACGAGGCCGAATCGGCAAAGATGCCATCCGCTCCCGCGGTCGTAACGCTATTTGCTGCTGAAGTACCCCACCAACTCTGGAATGTGCTATCAGCGGGGTCAATATATTGCGGAGGAAGCGTGGGGAGGCTGGAAAGGCTCGAAATGGGCGGCGTTGATGCACCTGGAGTGCCTGCGGTTAACGCGAAACCCGTTACTGCACCGGCGGAGACCGCCGCCACGGCCTGAGCCTGCATACATGTGGGGCTCGGCGTGCAACTAGGAGCAGCAATAGTCACATTCGCAGCAGTCTGTGATGCGTACCCAGAGCCACCACTCCCACTGATACTCGTCACCACTCCGCTGGAAATCATCGCCGTTGGAGTTACGCCAGATCCGCTACCATCAGTAATCGTCACGGCCGGCACTGAGGTGTAACCCAAACCACCCGGGGTACTGATCCACGGATTCGAACCCACAGTCGCTGAATATAAGGTGTTGTAATAGGCCTTGGTATTCCAATAGAAGAGAGCCTTAATATTGGAATTGAAAGGCTTGATCTGATTTACAGCTTCGCAGAATCCTTGTTCCGTCAGTGTTTCTGACCCACACGGTCCGCTGGTAGTGCCGTCGTTATACTGGCCCTTTTCGATCGAGACAAGGTTAAAATGCGTCGCAACGAATTGGGCTTCTGATGGCGTGAAGAGCGATAGACGCTTGCCCATGTCAACCGCAATAGGAACTTTATCCCACGAGAATGGTGCAATACCAAGAGGCGCACTGTCCATCAGAAAAGAAACTTGACTCGTTAGTGGCCGCACCAAAACCAGATCCGGTAATCCGTTTAGGTTCAGATTGCTTGATACCAGAATGGCGGTCGGAATGCGGGTTGTGCCTTCGGTTAAAGGCAAAGTGAACGTGTTATCAAGGGTAAACGTACCTGGCGATGTAGAACTGTTCAATAACTCACTGAGCACAGCAGCTGCAGGAGAAACACCGAAACTCACAGCGATCAAATCTGGCTCATCGTCTTCATTCACATCTTTGATGATTAGTTGGCTAGTATCTTTGGCCGTTCCGTTTGCCAAGGCCGTCTGTGGCGTAAAAGTGCCGATACAGCTTAGTGCGCTTGAGTTTCCCAATAGCACTGTAATCTTGTTGATGCCCGAATCGGCAACTGCCAGATCAAGGCAACCGTCTCTATTGAGGTCTGCAGTTCCAATCGAGGTGGCGCCAGATCCTGCGCTATAGGACGACGGCGAACCATACACGCCTGGCGAGCTGGCAAGATACACGTAAACTTTCCCATTGGCGATGTCTGTCACTGCAAAATCCAGAAGGTTGTCTGCGTTGAAATCACCAGCAGTAATGCTGCTTAATGTCGCACCGGCAATCGCTGTTGTCGTGGAAGAAAGAGTAAAGGTGCCGGTACCGTTTCCATCCAAAATGCTGACCGTGCTGCTACCAGCGTTGACAACTGCCAGATCGCCCAAACCGCTACCGCTGAAGTTCCCTGCTATTGGGGCGACAGGAGTCGTACCGACGGCATAGTACGTACCGGCTCCAAAACCGCCGCTCCCGTTATTCAAAAATACTTCGATTTCATTGAGCGATGGGCAACTGACAACGATATCCGGGTAGTCATCGTAGGCCGGATACGTTGCTCCATTGAGTAAAGTCGATGGGTTTAAATTGGCTGCAATCACAGCATTCGGAGCGGTACTGCTGCAGACCGAGATTGTGGTCGGTGCAATCCCAGACGAAGCTGTACCAAAAGCCGTGCCACCCGACGGCGCCCCCCAGAGAATTGTGATGGAATATGCCGTTCCTGCATTTGCGATGACCACATCTTGATATCCGTCAAGATTAAAATCTGCGGCCGCGCTGGCCTGCAGACTTGTGACCGGCGTGTTGCTGAGCGTGTAATCTACGGCAGTCAAATTGATGGCCGTGACGGCACCGCCGGAGATTATCGCTGTGGCCGCCGCGCCGCTTCCACCTCCGCCCGAGAGCCCCACTGCAGGCGCAGATGTGTATCCCGAGCCGCCGGCCGTCACCGCGAAACCAGTCACCGAACCGCCCGCAATCGTCGCCGTGGCCGTTGCGCAGGAAGAGGTACAACCACCACCCGAAAGCGTTGCCGTCGGTGCGGAAGTATAACCAGTTCCACCCGACGTGGGAAAGCCGTAGTAGAGAGTTTGAGCATGTAGCCCTATGGTGGCTGAAACAAGCACGCTCATGATTAGCAACAATGAAAAGAGATGCTTCTTCATAGCGGTCCTCTCCTAAGGCGATCCAGACTAAGCGAATGAACTTCGTTGTAAATTCCACATGAACCGAGACAAGCGAATCGAGTGGGACAGAGGAAGCAGCACATCCATCTTGCACGATTATGAACTTTTTTGAACTATTCAGGATTACAGAGAACACAATATGCCGAAATATCGATTGACGTCAATGTATATTTGCGTTAATAATCACTTCGCTTCACATTTTGCCACTTTGGAGTTCATGAAATGGAATATTGTGGAATTTTCTGCGTTAACCCCAGCCACGGTCGGAAGTCCCTGAATCTTCAATCCAATACGCCTGCGGGATCGAGTTCCTGGCCATGTGCAGTAATCCATCGTCTCTTATGGGGGGCGCTCCTCATCACAATGATCCTTTCCATTGGAAACCTTGCGTATGCGCAGTCCTCAGCGTCAATCAGTGGAACTGTGACGGACCCTAGCGGGGCAAAGCTCGTAAAGGCTCACATCGCCATTAAGAACGTAGACACCAATGTGGAGCAGACATCCATCACGACGGGGGCTGGAACCTATTCGATCATCAACGTTCCGCCTGGGAGATACTCCATCACGGTGACGATGAATGGGTTCAGCCCCGAGACCGAGAATGGCATCGTGCTTGAAGTGAGCGAGGCAGCGATATTCAATTTCGCGATGAAAGTGGGATCGTCGGACCAAACGGTGACGGTATCGGCGGAGAACGTGGGAGTCGAGACATCGACTGCAGAACTCGGCACGGTTATCGGCAATAAGGAGGTAAACAATCTCCCCTTGAATGGCCGAAATTTCACGCAGCTTCTCGAGTTGACGCCGGGCGTGAGTCGCGTGAGCGTGGGTCAAAACGCAGCCGGAGGAGTCGCTGCCCATCCAATCGGTCAATTTACATATCCCTCCGTGAATGGCCAAAGGAACCGCAGCAACATGTTCGCCCTTGATGGCGGCAACAATGACGGGCAATACACGGGAACCTACAACTACGCTCCGATCATTGATGACGTTCAAGAGTTTAAGGTCCAGACGCATGATGATCTCGCCGAGTTCGGTCAAGTCACGGGCGGCATTGTCAATGTGGTCACGAAGGGCGGTACGAACTCATATCATGGAAGTCTCTACGACTACATTCGCAATAACTATTTTGATGCCGGCGGATATTTCGCGACGGCCGAAAGCGCCTTGCGGCAAAACCAGTTTGGCGGGACTTTTGGAGGTCCGGTTCGTCTGCCTCGTTATGACGGAAGAAACCGAACTTTTTTCTTTTTTGCCTACGAGGGATTTCGTCAGACACAGGCCACGCAATCGACATTGGTAACAACACCAACAGCAGCGCAGCTTAACGGCGATTTCAGTAACCTACTAGCCAAGGGCATCGTGATTTACAACCCCTTCAGCACTCAACCAGATCCAGCCCACCCTGGCCAATACCTGAGGACAGCATTTCCGAACAACCAGATTCCCCCCAATCTGTTGTCCAGTGCCGCTCTCGCCTATGCCAAAGCCATTTTTCCTGCACCGTCTACTTCGTTGCCCGGCGGGAATGTTTACGACAACACGCCAATTTATACAAACTCCGATAGCTATACCGTCCGAGTGGATCAGGCTATCGGTCAACACGATCTACTCTATGGCCGTCTTTCAATCTACACAGAACCATACAGCAGTAGCACTTCCCTCCCTAACACGCTTAATGAGAATGTGCTTAGCGGATACAACCTCGCTGTTCGCGAAGTGCACACATTCAACCCAACATCTGTGCTGGAGGCTTACTTCACTCGCAATATCGGCACCGACAAGCTGCAATTGACGTATCTGTCGGCTCCCTCTAATTTCGGATCTACATTAATTGCCGATGGATTCTCTTCGTCGTTTCTGTCAGGATTTGCAGGGCCACAATCTACAATCATTCCCGGTATCTCGATCACCGGCTATCTTGGAGTGGCAACAGCCTTCGACCAGACTCCAAACAATGCGAACACCTATGAGTACGGGGCGGCATTTTCCAAGGTGCTTGGGCGCCACACCATAAAGGTCGGCGCCTCGATGGCTACTAATAATTTTCAGGAGGCGATCGACACTGCGACCGAAACGACCAGCTCGTTCCAGACTTCAAATCTTGAAAATCCCACAAGCCCATCAGGGGCCTCGACCGGTGACGCATTGGCGTCCTTCCTGCTCGGCGTGCCCACCTCTGCCACTAGACGCACAGCGCTCGAGCGTGAGCACGGCGGCTATGTCAATGGAGGGTATATTCAGGACCAGTTCAAAGTCATGCGAAACCTAACAATCAATTTTGGTGAGCGATGGGATGTTACGGTTTGGCCAGTTTATGGTTATTTGGGCGATGGCCAAGGATATGTGGGCGACATGAATCTCGCCAACGGAACCTATGTTCTTTCAGCTGTACCACCAGCATGCTCTTCGACTCAAGGCGCACCTTGTATTCCAAGTGGAACCCTGCCCGCGAATGTTGTCGTTACGCCGTTCAAGAATCGAGCACTGCACGGCACCGATTACAGCAATTGGCAGACCCGGGTTGGATTTGCATACCAACCGGCTGCAGTCACTTCTGTTCACGGAGCATACGGGCGCTTCTATGATGAATGGTCAGTGAACCAGGCGGCGCAGAACGTTGGTGGCACTTGGCCTTCAGTCGGCTTGCTCTCGCAAGCATCACTAAACTCCACCACGCCTACGAATCTAATTGGAGATCCACTTCTTCTTGGCTCGACTACGATCCAGCCCGCCGCAACCCCATTTGGCAATGCCACAACCTATGTCAGTCCGAACGAAAAGACTCCATTTTCCGATCAATGGAATCTGGGTATCGATCAGGCCTTCGGCAAGAGCGCGGTCCTAATCATCAATTACGTAGGATCGCACAGCAGCCGATTGGATCTTGGCGGTTTGCACAATACCGCTGAATATCCTGCCGCCGGAACTGCAGCACAAGTCGCAAGCAGGAGAGAATATCCTTATATAGTGCCTACGAGCTATTCCGATAGTGTAGGCAACAGCAACTACAACGCCCTTCAGACCTCTCTAAGGGAAAGCGGATCTCATGGATTGACTTATTTGTTTTCCTACACGTGGTCAAAGTCCATTGATCTTGCTTGCTCAGGATATTTTGGTGTTGAAGGATGCCTTCTTCAAGACCCATATCACCCGCAAACGGACCGCAGCGTATCGGGTTTCGACCTAACGAATATTTTCTCCGCATCAGTTGTATATGAAATCCCCTTTGGTAGAGGACGTGCTTACCAGTCCAGTAGTGCGGTGGTGAATGGCGTTTTGGGGGGCTGGCAGGTAAACAGCATTACAAGTTTCACGTCGGGGGCGCCGTATAGCGTGACGGTCACTGGTGATATCGCAAATGTGGGTAATACATTGGTTCAGGCAAACCTTGTTGGAAATCCCAATCCTGCAAATCGCAGCGCCAGTGAATGGATCAACCCAGCAGCCTTTGTGAGCCCTCCGCGGTACACATTTGGCACTTTTGGCAGGAATGCGCTTCGTTCCGATGGGTACAAGGATGAAGACCTATCCCTGTTCAAGAATTTTCGCTTACCTGATAATGCGGCCTTGGAATTCCGCGCCGAGGTCTTTAATTTGACCAACACGCAGATATTTGCCGCGCCTACGAGCACTGTTGGGTCTCCGACCTTTGGCGTAATCTCTGCATTGGCAACTCCGGCCCGACAGATGCAATTCGCCTTGAAGATATTGTTTTAGCATGAAAACCAGTCTAATAGCTCCAGGGGGAGTAGCCATGCCGTTCGGCCCTGTTTCACGACGTACCGCGTTGCAGCTTATTGCGGGTCAGGCAGTTGCAACGTCCGTCGCTCTCGCAAAACCGCTTGGCCAGAAGCGCGAGCCACCAAATGTCGTCTTTGTTCTGGCCGATGATGTGGGGTATGGCGACCTGGCGTGCCTCGGGAATCCATACATCAAGACACCGAACATTGATCGTCTTCATGAGTCTGCGGTCCGCTTCACGGACTTCCACGTCAGTCCTACTTGCGCTCCCACGCGAGCCGCACTGATGACTGGGAAATATTGTGACTCAGTTGGAGTATGGCACACGGTAATGGGGCGGAGCCTACTCGACACTGAAGCAACAACTCTGGCCGAGTGCTTTAAGTCGTCAGGCTACCGGACAGGGCTATATGGCAAATGGCACTTAGGGGACAACTATCCATGTCGACCTCACGACCGCGGCTTCGATGACGCCGTAGTTTGCGGGGGCGGAGGAATATGGCAGACCCCAGACTATTTCGGCAACGACGACAGAGACGGAACCTATCTTCATAATGGAAAGTTCCAGAAATATCCCGGCTTTAGCACCGATATATTTTTCGATCTCAGCATGCAGTTTATGAAGGAAGCGCAGGATGCCGGGCAACCTTTCTTTTGCCATATCCCCACTACTGCTGCACATGAGCCTACATGGGCCTTGGCGAAGGATACGGCTCCGTATCTGAATGTTCCCAATCTCGCTAACCCGGGGTTTTACGGGATGATTGCGAACATCGATGCCAATATTGGGAAGCTTGTCCGCTTTCTTGAGGAAAATGGGCTCCGCAAAAACACGATCTTTATTTTTGCGACAGACAATGGCGGCATGGACGGTGTGAAGGTCTTCAATGCTTCAATGCGCGGACAAAAGGGATCAGCATTCGACGGCGGACACCGTGTCCCTCTCTTCATTGAATGGCCAGTTGGAGGAATAGGTGGGGGAAAGGATGTCAATACACTTGCCAAAGAAATAGATATCATGCCGACGCTTACGAAGCTTTGCCAATTGAATCATCAGGGCAAAGAGGTCGACGGTAAATCACTTCAGCCGTTGATCTATGAGAACTCTGGACAACAACCTAAATCTTGGCCGGATCGAACCATCATTGTGGATTCTCAGCGCGAGGAACATATGGAAAAATGGAGGGAGACGGCGGTCATGACGCAGCGCTGGCGGCTAGTAAATTCATCCTTCATGCGATCAGATAGTGCAGCGCAGGACGGATTCCCGACCGTTTCCATATCGAACGACAATCTTAGCAAGCTTGAACTCTACGAGATTGCCAAAGATCCAGGTCAGGTCAAAAATATAGCGCAACAACATCCTGAGGTCGTAAAGGCGTTGGCCGAGCAGTACGATGCGTGGTGGGCAAAGATTTCGCCAGCAAACAACAAATATGTACGCATCGTCCTGGGGAATGAGCGGGAAAATCCGTCGAGCCTTGACTGCATGGATTGGCACACCCCTGATGCTCTCAAGGTGTGGAATCAGCGGCAAATCCTGACCGGACCTGTTGCGAACGGATTTTGGACTGTGGATGTTTGCTGCCCCGGCATGTATCGATTTGAATTGCGACGCTGGCCGCGAGAGTTGGATATTCCAATCAATGCTGCGTATCAGAACCCGCCAAATAACAAAGAGACTACACACGGCATTTCGATCGGAGCTATTTCTGGCCGAATAGAGATTGCCGGATTGCACAAAACCAAGCTTGTTGAGGATGGAGCCAAATCGCTAGAGTTCACGCTGAGCTTACCTAAGGGTCCTTCGGAGTTGCGAACGACGTTTATATGCAGTGATCAACATGAGAGAGGCGCGTACTTTGTGTACGTAGAGAAATTGCAAGGACAATGAAGGCTTTTGATCAGACTCGCAGAAATTTATTGATTGGCGGCAGCACCTCGTTGGCCGCAGTAGCTACTGGACTTTATGCCCAAACGCCAACCCACGCGCAGCCATGGGGGGTGGACAATACGTCCATCTGGCCCACGGACCCTGAACAGATACGGGAGGATCACACCCGCATACAGCGAATGGCCTGGTGGCATCAAGCGACTTTTGGAATGTTCATCCATTTCGGTCCCTACGCTGTCCTGGGTCATGGTGAGTGGGCCATCAATAGGGAGGCTATACCGATCCCAGAGTATTCACGCTACGGCAAGGAATTTCTTCCTGCCGCCGGTTGCGCAGCGGGGTGGGCAAAACTAGCAAAGCTTGCAGGTATGAAATACATGGTGCTGACAGCAAAACATCACGACGGTTTCTGCAATTTCAATTCGAGGCTCACGAATTGGTGCTCCACGAAGCAGGGGCCACAAAGAGATTTGGTTCAAGAATATGTAAAAGCTGCTCGCGATGAAGGGATGCGGGTTGGCCTGTACTACTCACTGATGGATTGGCACCATCCTGATGGGGCTCGCTGCTTCTCGGACGAAGGAGCCCGGCTGCGCTTCGTGGATTACACACATGGCCTCATTCGAGAGATTCTCACAAACTACGGGAAAATTGACGTGCTATGGTTCGATGTTCCATGGCCGCTCGACGCAACGGGATGGGAATCTGAGCGTATGAATAAGATGATCTTCGACCTACAGCCGGAGATTATTGTGAATGATCGCAATCGCCTGCCGGGAGATTTCTCAACACCCGAACAGCGCATTGAAGCAGCTACAGGTGGTCGCGCGTGGGAGTCATGCATGACCCTCAACGACAATTGGGGCTATCAAATAGGCGATGAAGCCTGGAAGTCGCCGCTCACTATCTTGCGGAATCTCATTACATGCGTTAGAGACCAAGGCAACTACCTATTGAACATTGGGCCGAGCGCGGATGGCTCAGTTCCTGTACCCGCTCAGAAGATTCTCGCGGAGGTAGGTGAATGGCTAAATCGTAATGGAGACTCCATTTTTGCTACGGATCATTGTCAGATCCGACAGAACAACACTTCCATATACACTCGCAAAGGGAACACCCTTTATATGCACATATTCGCGTGGGCGGGCGATTATGCGGCAATCGCGGGCCTGCAGACAAAAGTGCTTTCGGCAAAATTCCTCGCATCGGGGCAACCGGTTCACTTTATCCAGAACCGGCTGGGAGTGCGGTTCACAGACCTGCCCAACAGGGCTCCCGATTCTCCCTTGACTACGATTGCGATTGAATGCAGTTCCGAGCCAACGCAAAATACTCCGTGGGAAAGAGCGAGCGACGAGCTTCGATAGACTGCCAACATCTCTAGTAAAAGCTCTTTTGGCGGGAATACAGGCGGCTGTATGTCGGATAGATGGGTCCTGTTTCTGGTTGAAATATGGCAGACGGATAAGCTTTCGGAGCTTTTCTCGCCACTCCTTGGACCATCATTGTCATTTGCTTTCAATGCCTGGCGGCAAGCCCGACTTTTGCATGCAGAACCATGACCGGGTGGACTAGTCAAAGTAAAATCGACATATGAGTGACGGTAACGAGAGCGCACGCTGCGAGAAGCTGCCGAAAAGTTGCTGCGCGCCCTCGGCAACGCACGCCGTGGATCCTCCGGTCAACAAGTGTTCCTTCGTTGACGGTAAACTCTCAACTGCAACTCGTGCACGGATGGTGGAACTTGCTGGGGGGACCTTTTTAATGGGCACGGATTACGAGGAAGGGTTTCCGGACGACGGTGAAGGGCCAATCCATTTCGTGACACTTCGGCCTTTTGCTATCGATTGCTTTCCCGTTACCAACGAGCGATTTCGAGAATTCGTGCAAGCAACGGGATACCGCACAGAGGCTGAAATCTTTGGTTGGTCGTTTGTATTCTGGGCTCACATCCCAGCTAGCAGACGCACACAGCTTGTTCAGGACACAGTGGCAGTTGCGCCCTGGTGGTGCAAGGTTGGCGGTGCGAAGTGGAACAGCCCTGAGGGCCCCGGCTCCGATTTGTTACGTCGTAACGATCATCCTGTTGTCCATGTTTCGTGGAATGATGCCGCGGCATATGCGAGGTGGGCTGGTCAAAGGCTTCCGACCGAAGCCGAGTGGGAATATGCCGCGCGCGGCGGGCTAGCGCAAAAACTGTATCCGTGGGGCGACAAACTCCGCCCCAACGGCGAACACCGCTGCAACATCTGGCAGGGGGATTTTCCGAATCACGATACGGCTGAAGATGGCCACGCTGGAACCTGTCCTGTGGATGCGTTTCCACCGAACGACTATGGTCTCTATTCCGTGACGGGCAATACATGGGAGTGGTGCGCCGATTGGTTCGGTCGCGATTCCCATCGATCCGCGTCCATAGAAAATCCTGCCGGCCCACTCAGCGGGATCGCGCGAGTGATGAAAGGCGGCTCGTTTCTGTGCCACAAATCCTATTGCAACCGCTATCGCGTTGCAGCTCGTACGTCCAACACACCCGACAGTTCAACGTCCCATATTGGCTTCCGGTGCGCTTTGTAGAACTGACTAATCCTGAGCGCTTGGAGGTTTCTGAATGCCGTGGCCTGTTCTGACAAGTGCGCCGGTCTCCTTCCAAAGGCTGCTGGCGGCAAGGGCGGCCCAGACCGTCATTGCCGCCTGTTCGGATCGTTTAAGTTCCCTGATTATTCCCTGTTATTCCCTGTTCCAAAAACGCGGAGACCAATGAAACCTGGCGTAAACACTGGGTTTTACCGAGTTGGATGCCCTAGATAATCCTAAAATTCCCTGTTAAATTCCCTGTTAACGGGAATGTACGATGGAGAGCGGTTCGGTCCAGACTGCCTCCACCGCCACCACATTTCAAGATGTTCAACGTTTGCCGGTCATTCTGACAAAAAGTGCAGGATTTGCGGGAAGATCATGAGTCTCGGTTTAAGAATGTTGCCCGGAGAGAACAACAAAATCTCCAATAGAGCTGCATTCGGTGTGAATTCTCTGGGTTGGAAGAACGGAGAATCAGGGCTTTACGCGGAGGAGCGGAGAATGATTGTCCAGATTGCGATTGCGAGCCATCGGATTACACATTTTCCGACACATTTGGGCTGATTCGAGCGAAGCTAGGCGGCGGCGCGAAATCCGGTTTCCGGTTTACGCGCCGACGGCGAAGAGAGGATCGTTCTCGTGGATCGCCAGCGACGAAACGATGAAGAGCACAGTACCCTTGTCAGGACTGAGGCCCGTTTGCAGCACGTTCCCTTCCCAGTCCTTGATGTATCCGAGTTCCTGACCGGCACGAACGGGCTCTCCCACCGACACCTGTGGATACCAAAAGCCCTCATGGTCACTGCGTAACCAGAGAAACTGCTCCAACAGCGTGAACGGAGTTGGCTCCGGGGTGGAGCCCGGGAGCATTTTGAGATAACGCATCAAACGTTGGAGTCCATTGGTATGGTCGGCAACCTGTTCCGCCGTCCAGATGCCCTGCCCACCCGACTCCGTGAGGATGGAGGGAATACCCGCATTGGAGGCGGCGGCGATGGTGGATCCTGGATTTACGCTGGAGACCAGGTAATGAATCCCAAAGATCTTCGCCATCTCTAGAGATGTTGCGTCGACCTGATCGTTGCCTGAGCGGAAGAAGATCGTGAACGGGACGAGTGCCTCAATCAGATCGCCACCATGCAGATCCACGTAGTAATCCACCTGAGAGATGACGTTGCGGAAGATCCAGTCCGCAATCTGTTCGGAGCCAGTTCCGCCTGCGTCGCCAGGGAAGACCCGATTGGGATTCTTCCCGTCGAGAGGACAGACGTAGATGGAGCGAGCAACAAAGCCAGGCAGGTTAATCACCGGCACCACAATGACCCGTCCGCGCAGGTCCTTGGGATCCAACGAGCGCCCAAGGTCAAGCGCTGCCGCGATGCTTGCGTATTCGGCGCCGTGTACCCCTCCCGTCACAACCAGGGTTGGACCGGCCTCATTTCCGTTGATCAGCCATATGGGAAGCTTGTAAGGCTGACCCTGAACTAGAAATTCAACGACACCATAGCGCTTCTCTCCCCGCCGCGCTGAGAGTGGGCCGACCTCTAACGTTCTATCCGACATGACGGCACCTCAAAGAGAAGTTATCAGATGATTTCTGTCCATTGTGCACTGCTGATCGTCCATCCCAGGTGAGCACACCCGCTTGCGCAGCCGGAAGCACTGATTTGCTGATAAGCCGACTTCTCGTCAGTGATGATTATTGTAGAGAAGCGCGTTTAGGTTAAATTCCCTGATATTTCCCTGTTATTCGCTGTTCCCAAAAACAGCGAGAATCAATGAAACCAGCATAAACACTGGGTTTTGCCGCGTTTGATGCACTAAATAATTCAAAATTCCCTATTAAATTCCTTGTTAACGGGAATGTATGATGGAGAGCTGTTCGGTCCAGACTGGCCCCACCGCCAGTTCTTCCAAAACATCAGTCCGGCCCATGTGCGCCCTGTCACTTCCTTGTTGGCTTGAGACGAGTATTCTGCTGAGTAACCCTGACGCTCCGCTGAGATAACACCGATGACAAGCTCTGATCAAAGACAACTGCTGTCCGCACTTGAATCCAACTGGCAGGCCGAAATGGAGGGTTTCTATACCTATTCGGCGCTGGCCAAGGACGAGAGTGACCCCCACCGGCGCAACGCGCTTCGTGGCCTGGCA
>Ga0206804_10046_pt1 | contig 34600 bp, 31 predicted proteins | sample Alteio_BWOrgCont_62_FD_152888 | JGI IMG/M metagenome (GOLD analysis project Ga0206804, IMG submission 152888) | Enriched cells from forest soil in Barre Woods Harvard Forest LTER site, Petersham, Massachusetts, United States -... | ecosystem: Environmental > Terrestrial > Soil > Temperate forest >... | reverse complement strand
AAGACAATCTTGTCCGCCAGCCGCTGTGCAAACCGCATGTCATGCGTCACCACGATGCTGGTCAGATGCAACTGCGCCTTCAACCGCTGGATCAGGCTTCCCAGCAGGTGTGCCATCAGCGGGTCGACCATCGTCGTCGGCTCGTCATACAGCACCGCCGCCGGCTGCGCCGCCAGCGCCCGCGCAATCGCCACCGACCGCTTCATCCCCGTCGAGAGATCACTCGGCAGCAGGTTTTCCATTCCCGCCACCCCTACCATCTCCAGCAGCCCTTTCACTACCGTCAGAATCTGGTCTTCCTCCATATTCTTGTGCTCGCGAAGCGGAAACGCCACATTCTCACCCACCGTGATCGAATCAAACAGCGCTCCATTCTGAAACACCATCGTCACCTTGCGCCGCACCTCCTGCATCTCGCGCTCGCTCAGTCCGCCAATGTCCTGACCCGCCACCAGGACCTTGCCGCTGTCTGCCTTCAGGAATCCCATAATGATCTGCAGCGAGACTGACTTCCCCACACCACTTCGACCCAGGATGCACAGCGTCTCGCCCGAGTTCACATAGAAGCTCACATCTTCCAACACCACAAAATCCCCAAACGATTTGCACACATGCTCGAATGCAATGTATGGTGTTCCGGACTCCGCCGTCGCAAACGCGGCGCCCTCCATCCCCGCGCCGGAGGCAAACGCCGCCTCTTCTTCCACCGCATGTTCCTCGGCGACGTTGGCCTCCGCCGACTTCGCCATGAACTCGTCTACCACCGGCGCCACATCCGGGGCGATATCCTCCGTTAGCGGTCTTTCCGCATCATCCTCCGCCAGCTTCGAGTCACTCAGCTTCGGGTCTTCGGGCTCAGCCATGCGAGAAAACTCCTCACCGACAGTATGGCATTCTCACTCTTCCCAACTAAAAATCCGTCATCCTGAGCGGAGTCTCGCGGTCTCGTCGCGAGGCGAAGTCGAAGGACCCCGAAGGTTTATCCACCCCTACAGGAGCTCGCGCCTTTCTCACTCTGAAGCTTCAGCCCACGCCTCCACTACGCTCAAATCCTCGGGCGTATTCACATTCAAAAACCACCGCTCAACCGCAAGTTCACTGGGTTTATGTGCCGCATATTTTGCCAGGCTGCGAGCCTCTACCCAGCTATCCCCTTCATTCCCGTCGATCGAAAGCAGAACATCATCCAGCCGCCGCAATCCACTGTCGATCATCGCACCGACTTTTGCCACACAACCGCGTCGCACCATACAGAATGCCGGCTCCCGACCTGCATTGCTCAATAGAAAGCTCGCACCCATACCGTTCCCGCCGAGCGCAATAACGTCCTCTGCCCACCTCCGCAACAACTCCCCTGGAACCAGCGGCACATCCACAGGCACAAACATCGCCCACTCCTGTTGCGACGCCTTCAGCCCAGCCTCAATCCCCGCTGCCGGCCCGCAGTCCACACGTTCTTCCCGCACCACCGGCGCAAACCCGCCCAGATCATCTCGATTCCCTGCAATCGAAACCTCCATGCAAAACTCGCGCAGCTTCTCCAATGCAATCTCCACCAGTGGCCGCCCGCGGAATTCCAGCAGCGCCTTATCCGCGCCCATCCGCGAACTCTTCCCACCCGCCAGCACAAACCCATGCACCGGCAACTTCTCGCTCACGTCGCTCCCTCACCTACCAACCCGAAGAACCGCACAATCGATTCAATCCCGCGATGAAAATTCGCAAGGTGAAATTTCTCATTCGGCGCGTGCAGGTTATCGTCAGGAAGCCCAAAGCCCATCATCACCGTCGGCACGCCCAGCTCGCGCACAAAATCGCCGACGATAGGAATCGACCCGCCGCCGCGCACAAACACCGTCTCTTTGCCGAAGACCTCCGCCATCGCTTTCTTCGCCGCGCGAATGTATTCGTTGTCCGTCGACACCACGATCGGCTCGCCCGAGTGGATCATCCGCACGCTCACCTGCACGCCGCGAGGCGCAATCGACTCCACAAACTTCTTGTACTTCGCAAAAATGTCGTCGGGCTTCATCCCCGGCACCAGCCGGAAGCTGATCTTCGCCGTCGCCTTTGCCGGGATTACCGTCTTCGCGCCCATACCAATAAACCCTCCCGGCATCCCGTGTACATCCATCGTCGGCCGCGACCACGTCCGCTCCAGCACGCTGAACATCATCTCGCCGGTCAGCTCGGTCGAGCCCACCTCCGTCTTGCGATAGTGCTCTTCATCGAACGGCAGCGAACGCCACGCCTTCAGCTCTTCCTTGGTCGGCTCTTCAATCCCGTCATAGAACCCCGGAATCGCAATGTGCCCATCGCTCCGCTTGATCTGCGCGATGATCTGCGCCAGCGCCACAAACGGATTCGGCGCCGCGCCGCCATACATTCCGCTGTGCAGGTCCGTCGCTGCGCCCTTCGCTTCGAGCTCCGTATAAATCATCCCGCGCAGACCCACGCACAGCGTCGGCAGCTCCGGTGCAAACATCTCCGTATCGCTCACCAGCGCGGCATCGGCCTTCAACACGTCGCCATGCTCGCGCACGAACGCGGCAATCCCCTCGCCGCCCACTTCCTCCTCCCCTTCCACAATCACCTTGATGTTGCACGGAAGCTTGCCTTCAGCCTTCAGCAGGCTTTCCAGTGCTTTTACATGCATCCACATCTGCCCCTTGTCGTCCACCGCTCCGCGCGCATAGATGTTGCCATTGCGCTCCTCTGGCTCAAACGGAGGGCTCTTCCATTCATCCAACGGCTCGGCAGGTTGCACATCGTAGTGCCCGTAGCACAGCACGGTCGGCTTGTTGGCGCCCGCATGCAGCCAGTCCGCATACACCAGCGGATGCCCTTTTCTCTTCTCCGTCGAAGTCTCAATCACGCGCACATTCTCCATGCCCGCCGCGCGCAGACCCTCGGCCGTAAACTCCGCGGCCTTGCGCACGTCCGCGACATGTTCCGGCGCCGTCGACACCGACGGAATCCGCAGCAGCGCCTTCAATTCCTCAACAAATCGTCCGCCGTTCGCCTTCGCATACCCAACCGCTGCTTCGCTCATCACAGTTTCCATCCAATCTCTTTTGATTCGGAAAGGATAGAACATTCTCCTGTCTCTCCGCGTCTAAACCTGTGTACGCAACTTTCTCTACGCTCCTCCATCTAACTAAGTACAATGAGGCACATACTCTCTATGTCGGCACAAACACGAGTCTGTATAGTCGCCGCGCGGCGCTCTACGCGTCGCAGTGTCGTCTCTCCGTTTGCGCTTCTAGTTCTCGCGTGCGCTTGTGGATTTCCGGCATCGCTCCGCGCCCAATCGCCCACGCAATCGGGCGTCAGCTCCTCGCAAGCTGCTGTCGAGTCGGCGGACGCCTCTTCGCAAAACTCCACGCTCCCGCCGGCTCCCACCCCCCAGCAAAACCAGTCAGCCACTCAGCCGCCCGATCAGCCAAACAAACAAACCAGCCGCATCCTCGGCATCCTCCCCAACTTCCGCGCTGTATCCACAGACGTGCATCTGCCTGCACAGTCCGTAAAAGAAAAATTCGTCACTGCCAGCGAAGACTCCTTCGACTACTCCTCCATCTTTGTTCCAATCGCCGTGGCGGCCGTCAGCTACGAGCGCAACTCCACGCCGGAGTTCGGCACCGGCGGCATCGGCTACGGTCGCTACCTCTGGCACACCGCCGTCGATCAGACACAAGAAAATTTCTTCGTCGAATTCATCGTCCCCGCAGCCACGCATGAGGACACCCGCTTTTACACCCTCGGCCGCGGCAGCTTCTTCACCCGCGCCGGCTACGCTCTCAGCCGCGTCGTTGTCACACGCTCCGATGCCGGCACTTCAACCTTCAACTTCGGCGAGGTCCTCGGCTCCGGCCTATCCGCCGGCCTATCCAACGCCTACTACCCCTCCGCAGAGCGCAGCTTTTCCAACACTGGCTCCCAGTGGGGTCTCAACATCGCCGTCGACGCCCTGGCCTTCGTCGTCAAGGAATTTTGGCCGGATGTGAATCACGCCCTCTTTCACAGCGACAAGTCCACATCAACGCCGGCATCGTCTCCGGTAACGCACTAAATCCTTCGCCGCTCCACCACGCTGTACCCCCACAGGAACACAAACGCCAGCAGATACACCCCGCCCAGCGCCGCAATCCCCGGCCCATATCCGCCCGTCAGCTCGCGCATCCATCCCATCCAGTACGGCCCCACAAATCCACCGAAGATAGCGAACATGTTGATCGCCGCAATGGCCACGGCTCGCGCAGGCCCCTCCTCCACTTCGCTCATCAGCGCCTGCATCGGCCCCTGGACCCCGTAATACACCACCAGGACGCCCAGCAGTGCCAGCGCCGCTCCCCAGCCCGCCCACGCTTTCGAGCTCGATACCGCCAGCCCTGCCGCCAGCACCATCCCACCCATCAACGTGAATGCCGGCAGCGTATATCGCACACGCTTTTTGCTGCGGTCGGAAAAGATTGCCACGATTAGCATCGCGGCAGCACCAGCTACGCCCATCCCCGCGATTAGATATCCAACCCGCCCTGCATCCCAGCCCGTCACCTGCCGCAACACCTGCGGCAAGCTGAACACCAGCGCGTAGTACGCAGCCATGCTGCAACAGAACATCCCCGCCAGCAGCCACACGCGCATGTTCCGCAGCCCCTCCCACAGCCCGCTCGTTTCCACCGAATCTCCATCGCCGCAAGCCGCCGTCACCGCTGCGCGCTCTTCAAGCGAGAGCCAGCCAGCCGTCGCCGATCCATCCGGCAGCGCAAACCACAGCACAAAGCTCAGCACCACCGCCGGAGCTGCCTCCACCAGGAACAGCCACTGCCATCCTTTGAGCCCCATTCTCCCGTCCAGCCGCAGCAGCACTCCCGCCGCCGCACCCATCACCAGGTTGCTCAGCGGAAATGCAATGTAAAACTGGCTGATCGCACGTGCCCGCTGCTCCACCGGAAACCACGTCGACAGATAAAAAATCACGCCTGGGAAAAATCCTGCCTCGGCCACGCCCAGCAGTAATCGCATCGCATAAAAACTCCACGGCGTATGCACCAGCATCATCGCCCCTGCCAGCAACCCCCACGTGAGCATGATGCGCGCCAGCCACCGCCGTGCTCCAAACCGCAGCATCATCCAGTTCGAGGGAATCTCGCACAGCGCGTAGCTCAGAAAGAACAGCCCCGCGCCCAGCCCATACACCGAGGGCGAAAAGTGCAGGTCGCGATTCATCGTCTCCGCCGCAAAGCTGATGTTCGCGCGGTCCATATACGCCACCAGATAACAGATGGCGAGCAGCGGAATAATCCGCCAACGCGCCTTACCCAGCGCACGCTCTAGCGCCGACACTTCGCCCTGCCCGCGCGACGAAGTCGTCGTCATCGCCCCACGCCTTTCGCTATCCCCTGCCGTTACATCCCGCTGCCCGGCTTCGGCTGGAACAGTGAGATCGTGCAGCCGGTCGGGTCTTTCATTACCGTCATCCAACCGATGTGCGGAATCTCGTGCGAATCGATCGAAATCTCCGCGCCCAGCGACCGCGCCTGCTCCGTCGCCGTCTTGATGTCATCCACGCCGACGTACGCCGCCCAGCCGTGCGCGCCCGGCGCCGAAAACAACCCGCCGCCCGGCCCCGTCGCCGGTTTGAATGTCGAGTAGATTCCCATCGGTCCCATATCGTTGTCCGCAAATTCCCAGCCAAACAGCTTTGTATAAAACTCTTTCGCTTTCGCTGCATCCGGAGTGTTCAGCTCCAAATGTACAAACGGATTACCCTTCGCATTCATTGCCCTTCCTCCTTTTGTCTTTTCTAATCCCTAATCCCTGTGCCCTAATCCCTATCTTTTCGGCTGTCCCCCGGCATTCCACGCCGGCTTGAAGTCCGAGTTCGCCAACCACTCCATCGGTATTACCAGACTTTGTATTGCCGCTGTCATGAATGGCAGATCAAGATGCGCCAAATCATCAGTCGGCCGGTGGTAAGTCGGAGGATCGCCCCATCCCGCCGCCGTATGCGCCACCACGCCCTCCAGCGCCAGCGCGTAGTTGTCGCTACGTTCAAAATAATGCTGGTCCGGGTAAGGATCAGGCCCCAGCAGCGCGCCATGCGCCTTCAGCGTCGGCCCCAGGTTCGACCGCTCCCATCCCGTAAACAGCAGCACGCCATTCGGCATCTTCGGGTCCTGGTTGCCGATCATCTCGAACTCGACATTTGCCACCAGATCTTTCAGCGGCACCGGCGAGTGTTTCCCAAAGTACGTCGACCCTAGATCGCCCAACTCTTCAGATCCGTAGCAGACAAACAGCACGCTCCGCTTCAGCTTCGGGCCCGCTGCCATCGCATGTGCCAGCTCCAGCACCGCGGTCGTGCCCGCGGCATCGTCATTGGCGCCATTCCAAATCCCGTCACCATTCTCTGGTGTGCCCACGCCCAAATGGTCCAGGTGTGCGCTCAGCAGTATCGTTCCTGCATTCGGATCGCTCCCCGGCAGATATCCAATCGTGTTGTACGTGTAACGCTTCTCCATTGGCACAACATTGACCTGGGTGTTCACAGCAGCCCCGTCGCTCGCGCCCTCCAGCGTCTTCAGGTGGCTGGCATCCAGCGCCCATATCGTCGAGCCCGGCCGGCGCGCCTGCTCATCCGCCAGCCGAATCGGAGTCCGCGCCCGTCCCCCGGCCGCCTGATACATCCGCTCCGAATCCGCCGACTCCGGAATCACGATCGCCGCCGGTCCACTCTGCATCACCGGCCCAATCACCTTCCGGAACCCCTGCCCATCCGGCACATCCGTCAGCACCACCACCGCGCCCTTAGGAATCTTCGCTCCCGCCACATCCGCAGCCTTCACCTTGAACAGCGGCCCGCTCACACTCGCGCCCGAGCTGCTCAGCAGCGTCACACCCGCGCCTTCTTCCAGCTTCACCGTCCCCGCCGTCAGCGTCGCATGCCCATCCAGCACGGTCGACACCACCTCTGCCGCCTGCACATAATCCTTCATCCCCGGCGCCAGCTGCAGCCCATAACTCACAAACCGGCTCGCCACGTATGTCGCCGTAATCTCCTCATCGTGCGTCGCGCTCCCGCGTCCACGCATCGCGTCGCTGGCCAGGAACACCTCATGCGCCTTCACCCACTCCGGCTTCACGACCCAAGGAGTCTGCTGCGCGCTCGCGCACACCGTCACCAACACCAGCACCATCAAGCCAAATCGCTTGTTCATCGTCCCTCCAAATCCTCTCAGCCTATTTCTTCGCATCCTTCACAATCGGCGTCAGCGCCGGAGCCAGCGTATCACCCCATATGTAGTGATCGAACCAATTCTCATTCTCTTCCATCACCGCGCGCTGCTGCTTCGGCTTATTCACCGGATGCCCAAAGCCGTCATACAGCACCATCTTCACTGGCACGTTGTGGTCTTCGAGCGCCTGCCGCAACTCAAAGCTGTCCGGCACCGGCACTCGCTTGTCCGCGCTTCCCTGCTGAATCAGTGTCGGCGTCTTCGCCTTCGCAATATAGCTGATCGGCGATGTCTTCTTGTAAATCTCCGGATCGTCCCACGGAGTCGCCAGCAGATACTGCCGCGTAAACGGCGTGATGTCCGTGTTCGCGTAGTGCGTCATCCAGTCCGAAATCCCCGCGCCCACGCTCACCGCCTTGAACCTGTCGCTCGAGCACGTAATAAACGCCGAGATATATCCACCCTCGCTCCATCCCATCGCACCCACGCGGTCCTTGTCCACAAATCCCTGTGCAATCAAAGAATCCACACCGGAGATCACATCCGCATAATCCCCCACGCCCAGGTTGCGCACATTTAGTGACCGGAACTTCTCACCATACCCCGCACTGCCCCGATAATTCGGCCGCAGCACCAGTGCACCCTTCGCAATAAACCGCTCCACCGGGTAATACCTGTCCGGCGCAATCGCCGGCGTATCGATCCCCGTCGGGCCGCCATGAATCACCACCAGCAGCGGATACTTCTTCTTCGCATCGAAGTCCACTGGTTTTTCGAGAATTCCTTGAATCACAGCTCCGTCGCTGGACTTCCACTCGACCACCTCGCGCCGCGATGTATCAAACCCCTTCAACTGATCGCTTGCATGCGTCAACACCTTCGGCGTTGCACTCATCCCTGCCGCATAAATCTCGCCGTACTGATTCGCTCCTGCGCCGCGATACGCCACCTGCTTGAAGTCCTTGCTGAAGCTGAACGCGCCAGCAATCTCCGCACCAGGCATCGGCATCGCCTTCACCGCGCCCGTCTTTGCATCCAGCAGAAACAACCCCGCCTTCGTCTTCTCCAGGGCTGTAAAGAAAATCCCCTCAGGTCCCCATTTCACCAGCGTCGCGTCTTCATCGAAATTCTCCGTCAACACCTGCGGCGTTCCACCTTCACTGCTCACCACCGCAATCCGCCGGTCGGTATAGAAAAAATACTTGCTCCCATTCGACGTCGAATACGCAATCTCCTTCCCATCCGGAGACCACTGCGGATTGTTGTCCGGCCCCGGCGTATCCACGATCTTCTTCACCTTAGCGTCCAGCACCGTCACCGTATAGATGTCGCTGCTGAACCCCGAGATCAAATCCGGATCGCGCTGCGCGCTGAACGCAATCGTCTTCCCATCCGGAGACCACGAAAACTCACCCGCACTGAATGCATCGCCCTCCGTCAGCAGCTTCGGCTCGCCCACCTTTGCTGCATCCTCTGGCCGCGCCGTCAGCCACAGGTGCACCATCGGGTAGTCAGCATGGATCACGTGATAGTCCCCAAAGGTCTCCTTGCGGTCCTTCATTGCCTTCGTCTCACCGGCCTCCGCCGCAATCGCAATGTGCTGCGAATCCGGCGCCCACTCAAATCGCTGCACTCCGCTCTCCATCTTGGTCAGCTGCTGCGCCTCGCCGCCGTCCGCAGGCATCACGTACAACTGCTCCTTGCCAGTCGGCGACCCGGCCATCGGAGCCACGCGGTCCGACAAAAACGCAATCCACTTCCCATCCGGAGACCACGCCGCATCGTGCGAGCTCTTCGCCTCCACCGTCAGCCGGTGCGTCTCACCCGTCGCCACATCGGCAATCCACAGCCCAGTCGCAAACGCATTCGCCTCCCAGTCCGTCTGGCTCCGCTCGTAAACCACCTTGCGCCCATCTGGAGAGATCTTCGGCGCGCTCGCCGTCCACATCTCCAGCGACTGGTCAATCGTCGGTGCCTTCGTCTGCCCTACAGCTCCAGCCACACCAGCCATCGCAAAAATCGCGGTCAACACAGCAGAAACAGATCGGCGCATACGAATCCTCTTCTCTCCAAAGTCAGCTTTTCAAATGTGCCCGAAGTATACCGCCACACTTCGGGTGCCCCATCCATGACGACAGCCTCATCGTCGGCATGGGTGGGAAAGCACAATGCCCAACCAGACCAACCCCACCCACCACGGAATCGTCTAAAATCAATCAAGATGCGTATGCGCGCCCGCCATCTCGCCTGCCTGCTCCTTCTGCTCACCTCCCTGGGGTCAGCCGAAGCCGCCACGCTGCGTTCCGGCGCGCTCACCCCCGGCGGACGCTACGTCCTTTCGCTCCTCCAGCAGGCCGCCTCCCAGGCCGCCGCCGAACCACCATCCACCCTCTGCAACGGCGACGCACCCGCTCTTCCTCTGCCCGCGTCCTCGCTCGCCGCCGTTCGCGTGGCCTGGACCATGCGCCCGCCAGCCGCGCACACCGCCTCCCTGCACACCCTCACCGCCGCCGGCCGCTAAGCAGCCAGCGCCCTCTCTGCGGCCTCCTGCCGCGCCCCCCAACATTGAAAGCCGCGTCATCACGCGCACACACCAAAGGAAAACTTCCCGTGCTCAATAAAGTTCTCGCCAAAGTCTTCGGCACATCCAACGAGCGTGCCGTCAAGCGCATGCTCCCCGTCCTCGCGCAGATCAACGCCTTCGACGAAGCCATCAAAGCACTCACCGACGACCAACTCAAAGCCAAGACCACTGAGTTCAAGGCCTACATCGCCTCCCAGCTCGAAGGCATCACCGACCCCGACGAAATCGCAGCCGCCGAAAAAGAGGCCCTCGACACCATCCTCCCCGAAGCCTTCGCCGTCGTCCGCGAAGCCGGCCGCCGCGCCGTCGGCATGCGCCACTTCGATGTCCAGATGATCGGCGGCATGGTACTGCACTCTGGCAAAATCGCCGAGATGAAAACCGGCGAGGGCAAAACCCTCGTCGCCACGCTACCCTGCTATCTCAACGCGCTCGCCGGCCACGGCGTCCACGTCGTCACCGTCAACGACTATCTCGCCAAGCGCGACGCCGAGTGGATGGGCAAAATCTACGGCTTCCTCGGCCTCTCCGTCGGCGTCATCGTCCACGACCTCTCCGACGCCCAGCGCCGCGAGGCCTACGGCTCGGACATCACTTACGGCACCAACAATGAGTTCGGGTTCGACTATCTCCGCGACAACATGAAGTTCGAGATCTCCGACCAGGTCCAGCGCGGCCATCACTTCTGCATCGTCGATGAAGTCGATTCCATCCTCATCGACGAAGCGCGCACACCGCTCATCATCTCCGGCCCCACCGACAAAACCACTGACAAGTACGCCATCGCCAACACCATCATTCCCCAGATCGAAGAGGGCGAGCTCATCGAGACGCTCGAAAACAAGACCTGGACCGGCGATTACGTCGTCGATGAAAAATCCCGCGCCATCACCATCACAGATGAAGGCTGGGAGAAGATCGAAAAACTTCTTGGCATTGGCAACATCGCCGACCCTGAAAACTGGGACATGAAGCACCACATCGAAGTCGCCACCAAGGCCCACACCCTCTACAAGCGCGATGTCGAATACGTCGTCAAGGATGGCGAAATCATCATCGTCGACGAATTCACCGGCCGCCTTATGCCCGGCCGCCGCTGGTCAGACGGCCTCCATCAGGCTGTCGAAGCCAAGGAAGGCGTGCAGATCCGCAAGGAAGACCAGACTCTCGCCACCATCACCTTCCAGAATTATTTCCGCCTCTACAAAAAGCTCTCCGGCATGACCGGCACCGCTGAAACCGAAGCCGCCGAGTTCGACAAGATTTACAAGCTCGAAATCGTCGTCATCCCCACCAACCGCCAGATGCTTCGCATCGAAAATCAGGACGTCGTCTATCGCACGATGAAGGAGAAGTACTTCGCCGTCGCCGAAGAGATCGAGCGTCTGCACGCGGAAAAGCAGCCCGTCCTCGTCGGCACCACCTCCATCGAAAAATCCGAGCTGCTCTCGGACATCCTCAAACGCAAGGGCGTCCGCCACGTCGTCCTCAACGCCAAGTTCCACGAGAAGGAAGCCGAAATCGTCGCGCAGGCCGGCCGCCTCGGCATGGTCACCATCGCCACCAACATGGCCGGTCGTGGCACGGACATCCTGCTCGGCGGTAACAGTGAGTTCATGGCCCGTCAGGACCTTGTCAAATCCAACGCAGCCCGCGCGCTCTCTCCAGCCGAAGGCGCCATCGCTCCCGTCGCTCCTGCCGGCTTCGTCCGCTTCATGTACCAGTCGCAGGAATTCGAAACCTCGCAGGAGACCTGGGACACGGCCATCGCCAGGCACTCCGCCGCCACCCAGTCCGAGCATGACGCCGTCATCGAAGCCGGCGGTCTGCACATCCTCGGCACCGAGCGTCATGAGTCACGCCGCGTCGACAATCAGCTCCGCGGCCGCGCCGGCCGCCAGGGCGACCCCGGCTCTTCGCGCTTCTTCCTCTCGCTCGAAGACGACCTCATGCGCATCTTCGCTCGCGAGTGGGTCGGCACGCTCCTCCAGCGCCTTGGCATGGAAGAAGGAGTCCCCATCGAATCGCGCATGATCTCCAAGCGCATCGAAGGCGCGCAGAAGCAGGTCGAATCTCAGAACTTCGAAGCCCGCAAGCACGTCCTCGAATACGACGACGTCATGAACAAGCAGCGCGAAGCCGTCTACGGCCTCCGCCGTCAGCTCATGGAAGGTGTCGACCAAAAACAGCTCATCACCGACGACTACGTCTCCACCATCCTCTCCAACCTCATCGACGAGTACGTCCCCGTCAAAGCCCACCCCGACCAGTGGCGTCTCGAACCGCTCTTCACCCAGATCAACGAAATGTTCGGAGCCCAGCTCGCCGGTGAGATTGACATCTCCACTCTCTCCCGCCACGACCTCGGCGAATCCATCTTCGAAAAGCTCCGCGAGCGTTACGACGTGAAGGAAAAGATCCTCGGCGCGCAGCAGATGCGCTACCACGAGCGCGTCGTCATGCTCTCAGTCCTCGACGGCCTCTGGAAAGAGCATCTTCTCAACATGGATCACCTCAAGGAAGGCATCGGCCTCCGCGGCTACGCGCAGCAGGACCCGCTCGTCGCCTACAAGAAAGAATCCTTCGAGATGTTCGAGGCCATGATGATGCGCTTCCAGGAAGACACCGCGCGCCATCTCTTCCGCATGCAGATCCTCGCTCCCGACGGAACGCCGATCGACACCCCCGAGCAACTCGCCCGTCTGCAAGCGCAGAGCCGCGTTCCGCAGGCGCCGCCGCCACCCTCCATGCCCCGCCCCGCGGACACCCACTGGCAACCGAATGAGCCGGGTGGCCCATCCTCGACCGGCGACTCGTCGCCGGACAGGGTGGGATCAGGCCGCACCCCCTCCACCACCATCGACGCCCTCGAGCGCGAGTTCGAGCGCAAGAAGCATCGCGAGCTTGAAGCTGCTCGCATGGCCGGTGGCAGCAACGGCGCCGCTGTCACCCAGCAGCGCTCCGGCAAACAAATCGGCCGCAACGAACCCTGCTTCTGCGGCTCCGGCAAAAAATATAAAAAATGCCACGGAGCCAACGCCTAATTCTCAAGTTGTCGTAATTTTTTGAACTTGTCATCCTGAGCGGAGCGAAGGATCTGCTTCTTGCCCACACCGCCACAAATTCCGGGTGCCCCATTCATGACGCGCCCTCTGCGTCATGGGTGGGGTGGCACAACTCTCGTTCGCCCCTACTACTTCGGAAAAATCAACGGCCAGACCATATCCGTCGTATAGATACACCGGTCATTGTGCCCGCACTCCGGCACAATGATCGCCTGGCTCGTCGCGCCCAGCGTGTCGTGGATGTATTTCACATATGCCTCACCGCGCGCACGCCGCGTCGCACCCTGCGCCATCGCTGGCGGCGAATCGTCAAACCCGCCCAGCGGCAGCGTGTCCACCTGCCCATACATATACGTAATCTTCCGCGTCACCAGCTGCTTCTTTAGCAGCTCATCGCTCATCCCCACCGTATATCCGGTCTTGCGACCCTCCAGCCCAAACGGCCACTGGTCATATTTCGGAACCTTCGCCGCGTCGGCAAACGGCCCAAAGCCGTAATTCGTATGAATCTTCTCGTCGTTCCACTCCAACACTGCATTCGCCGGAGCGCCGTCGTTCACCGGCAGCACCCGCATCGCGTCCGGCCACGCGTAGCTTGACGGGTTCGCCACCACGTAGCTCACCTTCACACCGGCCAGGCTCTCCTCCACGCGATTCGCCATTGCATACCGCGCCACAAACTGCCCACCCGCCGAGTGCCCCGCAACCACAATCTCCGCAAGATTCGGAAACACCTTCTTGTCCGCGAGCTTCCTTAGAATCTCATCCACAAAATCGAACGAGGTCAGCTTCTTATCGCTCGCCGCCACACCACCCGACCTCCAGCTGTCGCCGCCGCAGCTCCAGCTCACCTCATTCGGCTCCAGCTTGTCCTTGCAGCCGCCATCGTTCGAGTGCAGCGCCGGAGCGATCACCACCGTATCGCTCAGCGCATCCGCAAAAAACGCCGCTCCCATCGCCGTCTCAAAATAGTGGTCGGCATTGCGATTGGTGCCATGCACCATCACCAGCGCACGCCGCACATTCGCATTAGGCGTCGTCAGCGAGTAGCTGCTGTACACCATCGCCCTCGACGTTGCACCTAGCTTCACCCACTGCTCACACTCCGCCGTCGCCTTCGTACACGGCTTCTGCCCCGCCGCGCACACGCTTACCAACATCGCCAACGCAATCGCAATCTGTCTCATCGCGGCAGTGTACCTCAGCCCATACCGAGCACAATGCTCATCACATAGGATGAAACGTTCCCGGCGTTCCATTGTCCGCCGTCATCGCGTAGCTATTTTTATCCACCTTCACCGTAAACAACCTCGACGACGTATTCGGATCGCCGCCGCATCCTGGCGCATGCGTCTCGATCACGTTCACCATGTACACATCCGGCTTCTCGTCAATGTCGTAGGACAGGCAACGGCCTTTTTCTTTCGTCAGGTGCTTCTTATGGATGGCCGCTTCCACCTGCTCGGACAGCCCATTCATCACGTCATCGGCGGTGATCTCAGCATCCTGCTGGGCCTGCAGTTGATCAGCCGTCAGGGGTGCAGCCGCCGAAGTTGCTGGCGTCGAAGCACTCGCGGAATTGCTGGCCGCCGTACTTGTAGTGGCCGGTGTCATACTCACTCCCGGCTTCGCACGTGTACATCCCAGCACCATCCCCACCGCCACGCACGCAAAAATACCTCGAAAAATCATCCCATTGCTCATCTCGCGAACGGTATCACATACGGCAGACGGGTACCCCACCCCTTACAACACCACACCCAACAATCTCTTCAACGCCGCCACATACTTCACAAGGGCTTCACGCCCCTCCGCCGTCAACCGGTACACCGTCTGCGGCTTCCTTCTTATAAACCGCTTCTCAGCCGAAACATATCCAGCCTCTTCCAGCTTCAGCATCTGCGCACCCAGGTTGCCGTCAGTCGCGCCGGTCTTCTCGCGAAGCCACGCAAAGTCTGCCTGCTCCACGCCTGCCAACAGAGACATCGACGCCAGCCGCAGCTTTCCATGTATCACCGGGTCAAGCCCCACCGGATCCACCTCAGAATTCGCCATCTCAATCATTTCCTTCAATGCAATAACTCTATTTTATAGAGTTCTCTGTATCAATAAAATCCTTGTCAAGCCCCCACAAGTGCCCCAAATGCTGCTAAGGCAAGCCAAATCAATGACATTCATCATAAAGAAAGTTTGCATGTTCACCCCGCGCCATTTGCTATCCTTAAAATATGGGGGACAAGAAAACATTCTGAGCAGCCATGCAAGAGCGAGCTGCAAACTCGCTCCTAAGTCATTTATTCCGGATACTTTAGAAATAAGTTATTTAGAAACAAGACTTTGTGTATAAAGTCCAGACCTAAACGATTTGTCATCTAGACTTTACGCAATTTTGACGGGGGGGAGGGGGTAGCCACACAACGCATGAAAACAACGTCACAGCCACGCCTCATCGCCATCGACCTCGACGGCACGCTCCTCCACTCCGGCGGCTACGTCTCTCCGCGCAACCGCGCCGCCATCTCACTCGCCCACGCTGCCGGCATTGAGGTAGTCGTCGCTACCGGCCGCCGCCACAGCTTTGCCCTCCAGGTTCTCCGCGAGCTCTCACTCCCGCCCGCGCATGCTCTTATCAGCTCTAACGGCACCGTCATCCGCACCATCGGCTCGAAGCTGCTGCACCGCAGCCATCTCCCGCTCGAAACCGCGCGCTGGCTCATCGCCCACGCCGCCGAGTTCCGCTCCACCCTCGTCCTAACCTTTGACACCGTCGGCTCAGACGGCCACGACACCCGCGGCGCCCTCGTCTGCGAGAGCGTCGACGAGCTCAACGCCGCCATCGGCCGCTGGATGACCTCTAACCGCGATTACCTCGCCCAGATCACACCCATCGAAGACGCGCTCAACGCCGCCGCGCCCATTCAGATGATGCTCTGCGGCACCATCAACCGCATGGACGCTGCCGAAGCTTTGCTCTCCGCTCACCCCCGCATCGCCGCCGTCGGCGAGCCCGAGCTCCCCCACACCGAGATCACTCTCCATCGCACCGCTTACCCCGAGCGCGACCTCACCATCCTCGACATCCTTCCCGCCGGCTGCTCCAAGGCCTCCGCGCTCACCCGCCTTGCTGCACTACGCGGCATCGATCTCTCTGAAGTCCTTGCCATCGGCGACAACTGGAACGACGTTCCCATGCTTGAAGCCGCCGGCAGCGCCGTCCTTATGGCCAACGCCCCTGCTGATCTCCTCGCCCTTGCACAAGACCGCAGCTGGCGTATCGCCCCATCCCACGACGACGACGGCGTCGCCATCGCCATAGAGGATGCCCTCGCCGTCGAGGCTCGCCCATGAAACCTACTGAAAATGCGTGCGTAACGGCTACCGGAAAGCTCCAAATGGTAGTCTCAACATCAGTGCATCGCGTCCTCAAATACGCTCTCGGCTTCTGCTGCGTCGCCGCGCTCTGCCCTGCCGCGCACGCGCTCGAGCGCATCACCCTCACCAATGGATTCAGCATCGATTGCGCCAGCCACGAACAGGCTGACAACGAACACGTCCGCCTGATCTACGCCTCAGGCTCGCAACTGCTCCCCGTCCGCGAGATCGCCAGCATCGACGTTCTACCCGACCCACCCAAGCCTTCACAGGCACCCACGGTCGCTGCCATCGCTCCATCCGACATTCCCGCCCTCATCGCCAACGCCGGAGTTCAGCGCAACATCGACGTCGATCTGCTCTACAGCGTCATCCACACAGAAAGCGGCTTTCGCGCCAACGCCGTCTCCCCCGCCGGAGCCCGCGGCCTCATGCAGCTCATGCCTGCAACCGCCCGCAACCTCGGCGTCGAAGACTCCTTCAAGCCCGACCAGAACATCAACGGTGGCACAGCGTATCTTGACCAACTCCTCACCCGCTATCACGACGACATCAAGCTCGCCCTCGCTGCCTACAACGCGGGCCCCCAGGCCGTCGACCGCTACCACGGCATCCCTCCCTACCGTGAAACCCGCGCCTACGTCGCGCGCGTGATCAACGAATTCGTCCGCCGCAAAAACGGTCTGAAAAAATCGCAGCAGAACTCCACGCTAGCTTCGCGCTAATGTCCTCAGCGACTCCTCCCCACTCTCGCGTCTCGCAACAACACACAATCACAATCACGCTCGTCGCGCTCCTCCTCTTGCTCGCCGCGCTGTGGCTCTCTCGCTCTCGCCTGCATTTTGACTGGCCGATGCTCGCCCATGAGTTGCGCCACGTTTCGTTGCCCTACGTCTGCCTCGGGGCCGCGATCACTTACTCTGTCATTGGGCTTCGAGCAGTTCGTTGGGCTGTTCTGCTGGCGCCCATGCGCAAGGTCCCTTCGCGCGATCTCCTCTCCGCGCAGTTCATCGGATTCACGCTCATCGCTCTGCTCGGCCGCATCACAGACCTCGCTCGTCCCTGGCTCATAGCGCGCCGCACACAGACCGCCTTCGCCACGCAGCTCGCTGTCTACTCTATCGAACGCGCCTTCGACCTCGGCGCTGCCGCGGTCCTCTTCTCGCTCGCTCTGCTCTTCGCTCCACGCAACATGCCGCACCACGAAGCCTTCGCCCGCGCCGGCATTGTTTCGCTCGTCGTCATGTTGGCACTTGCTGGCTTCGCTCTGTTGCTACGCTCTGCCGGCGACCGCGCTTCGGCTCTCGCCTCACGCCTTCTGCGCCCGCTCTCGCCCACGCTCGCCAAATCCGCCACCCAACGCATCCTCGACTTCCGTGAAGGCATGCGCTCCATCTCTTCAGTGGGCGAATTCCTCGCCGCGCTCGCGCTCTCACTGATCATGTGGATCGGAATCGCAGCCGTCTACTGGTGCTGCGCGCACGCCTTCCCAGCCTTGCCGCAACTCGCCACCTTCAATGTCTCCGCAACCATGCTTCTGCTCGCCACTGCGATGGGCGGTTCGCTACTGCAGCTTCCTGTCCTTGGCTGGTTCACCCAGATCGCCATTCTCGCCGCTGCTCTACGCGGCTTCTTCGCCGTTCCGCTCGAGCCCGCGACCGCCTGCGCCGCTGTCATGCTCTTCGCCACCACGCTCTGCATCGTGCCTGCGGGAATCATTCTCGCTCACCTTGGAGGCATCACACTCCGCGATGCCGCGCGAAGTTCCTCAACCCAGCGCACTGCATAACCGAGCTAGAACTTCACATCCGCCGTTCCCATGCGTCCGTTCAGCGCATCGCGCACCACGAACCGCAGTCGCACCGGCTTCCCAGTCAGCGTCACGGGCAGCTTGAACGTGCATCCGCCATTGTTGTCCGCGGGCCGCGGGCACAGCTCTTCCCTCGCTACGTGTCCCAGCAACTTGTTCTTGGAGTCATACCACCCCGCAGCGACGGTCGCTTCCTCGTGCTGCTCGCCATTCGGTCCAGGATCGGTCCAGCCAATGCCGCTGCCTATAACTGTTAGCGTGTATTCGTCGGCCCCGCTCTTAGTCGCCTTCACATCTAATCCGTTGTAGGAGATCTGTGTTGTCAGCGCGCCTGAGATATCCAGCTCCAGGTTCGCCTTGACCAGCTTCTGGTCCGCCTTCGTGTTTGTGGGTGTAGTGCCAACCGGATTCAGGTCAGCCGCTGACTGTGGATAATATCCGTCACGTGTCAGCGCCCTCAGGTTCTTGTCCGCCATCACGATCTTGATGGAGCGGAACTTCGCCGCAACCTCGACCGCGTTCGTCGGCGCATAAGACATCGTGTAGTACTCCTGGCCTCGCGCGATACCTTCGTCCATCACGTGGTTCAGGTCATTGCGACCCATATACGCAATTCCACCGGTGTCCGCGGCGAAGCTGCCGAATGACACTGCTCCCTCGCCCATTGGGTCAGGGCCGCCTTCATCTCCGGTCGAATCCAGGTCGGCCGTATCGTCCGCTTCCACGGTCACCGGCGTGTCAGCGGTCGGGTTGATGGTGAACACCGTCACGCGCGCCGCCAGCAGCTGACCGGTAGCGCGCCGGTAAGCCGCCTCGATCTGGTCTGCCTCGTCCTGCGGCATACCCACCAGGTTCGCCGAAGGAAACCCATTGCCAACCCAGATCAGGTTCTTTCGCCCTGGGGTTCCGCTGCTCGCACGCGCGATCTGCTCCAGCGCCGCCAGGTTCTGGCCCATCCGCTCTACCGCCCCAAACCCGGTCTTGCCGCTGCCCATCAGGTTATTTGGCAATCCAGGCATGTGCTTCTTTACCGCATCGATCAACGCATCACGGTCCTGCGTGTAATCGTGCATTTGTTGGAAGGTGGTATCCATCGCCACCATCAGCACGGTCGGCTGTTTCAGCACGGCGGGTTGCGACTGCAGATACTTCACCATCATCTGCCGTGAAAACGCCGAATCCTGAAACGTAGAGTTCAGCTCATCCAGCACCAGGATCGTCACTGGAGCGTCACCGATCTTCTTCAGATCGGCAGCCGAACTCACGATCGCAGTATCCGATGGTGGCATCTGGTGCTGGCTCGGAGCCTCGAAGCTGCGAATGGTTTGCAACTGCCCGTCTTCGTAGATTTTGAAATCCTCGGGCTTCAGGTCATTGCGCCAGACCAGGTTGCCCTTCTTGTCCAGCACCACCACATCGAGCACCACAATCCGCGCATTCACGGTGATCGTCGAAGTCTGGTAGCCAGCCGGAGTCTTGTCCTGTGGCGCGGGGGCAGTTTGTGCAACGGCGCTGCAGACAGCAAGCACGGTCGTAGCAACGGTCAAAACTCGACGAAGATTCAGCATCTTATTCCTGGCAGTTAGAGATGTTGGCTTCCTCAGTTTAGACGCCTGTCAGACCGGATTTGTTGCGGAGCTTGATAGAATCTAAGGTGAATGAAATGTCCGTATTGCGCCTTTACTCAGGACAAGGTCATCGATTCCCGCGAGAGCAAGGACGCCGATTCCATCCGCCGGCGCCGTGAGTGTGAGCGCTGCTCTAAACGCTTCACCACCTATGAGCGGCTCGACGAAATTCCATACATGGTCGTCAAGAAAGATGGCCGCCGCGAGAAGTTCGACCGCCAGAAAGTCCTGCAGGGCCTGCTGCACTCCTGCCAGAAGCGCAAGGTCTCCGTCACGCAGATGCAGGAGATCGTCGACGCTGTCGAGACCTTTGTCGTCGACTCGCCCGAGCGCGAGCGTTCAACCTCCTCCGTCGGTGAGCTCATCATGGCCCGCCTCAAGGAGATCGACACCGTTGCCTATATCCGCTTCGCCAGCGTCTATCGTGATTTCAAAGACGTCAACGAATTCAAAGAAGAGCTCGAAGGCCTGCTGCGCGGAAAAGATCCCAGGCGACGAATGAAGTAGTAGGTGTTAGGTCTTAGGTGTTAGGTCTTAGGCGGTGGTGACGGCTTGCATAGATAGGCAGAAAGCCCGTTCAGCATGCGAGCAACTTCATGGCAGAGCGCTTCCGCTTCCGCTATCCTTGCCTCATCAATAAACCGCAACCGCCGCGCGAGAGCCAACTGCGTCTGGAGCTCCCAGTTGCTTCCAATCGCAATCGTGACAAACTGCCGAAAGTCCCTCCTGCTGGAACGGGCTTTACCTTCGGCTATATTGCTGGCAATCGAAACGGCGCCCGACGCATCTGGGAACTCAATCCATATGTTTCCTGCTTCGGAAAATCGGCGGTTAGCGCGTAGACGAGAACCGAAAGGTCCATCGCCAAATTCCACACTTTGAGATCGCGAAAGGTGTTTGCCATCGAACCTGCTCAACGGATGCTCCTGCTTTTTTACCACGAACCCCCGCGCCTAACACCTAAGACCTAACACCTTCTCGACCTCGTACAATGGAAGTAATGCCTTCACGTACTCACAAGATCACGCTCATCCCCGGCGACGGAATCGGCCCTGAAGTCACAGCCGCAACTGTCGGCATTCTCGAAGAGGCCGGCAAACAAACCGGTTGTGGCTTCGACTGGCACCGCTATGACGCCGGCGCAGACGCATTCGCCAAGACCGGCGAATACATTCCCAAAGCGCTTTACGACTCCATCGAGCAGAACCGAGTCGCTCTCAAAGGCCCCGTCACTACGCCTATCGGCGGGGGCTTTTCATCCATCAACGTCACGCTGCGCAAGAAATTCGACCTGTACGCCAACTTCCGCCCCGTCAAATCTCTCCCTGGCCTCAAGACCAAATTCCCCGACATTGATATCGTCATCTTTCGCGAAAATACGGAGGACCTCTACTCCGGCCTAGAGATAACGGTCTTTCCCGGCGTCGTACAGGGCTTCAAGATCATTACCGAAAAGGGGTCAACGCGCATCGCTCGAGCCGCTTTTGAGTTCGCCCACAAGCATGGCCGCAAGAAAATCCATGCCATCCACAAAGCCAACATCATGAAGCTTGCCGACGGCCTCTTTCTAAAATGCTGCAAGCAAGTCGCCGAGCAGTTTCCAGAGATCACTTATGCCGAGCACATCATCGACAACACCTGCATGCAGCTGGTGATGAACCCGTGGCAGTACGACGTCATCCTCACCGAAAATCTCTACGGCGATATCCTCTCGGATCTCTGCTCCGGGCTGGTTGGCGGCCTCGGCCTCGTCCCCGGCGCCAACCTCGGCGCCGAGTGCGCCATCTTTGAGGCCGTGCACGGCTCTGCTCCCGATATTGCGGGCCAGGACAAGGCCAATCCCACCGCCGTCCTGCAATCCGCCGTACTCATGCTGCACCACATCGACGAGTCCGCAGCCGCCAACAAAATTCAGACCGCGCTCGAAAAGGTCTACTCAGAGGCCAAAACCCTCACACGCGATGTCGGCGGAACCGCCGGCACGCGCGCCTTCGGAGAAGCCGTCATAGCCGCGTTGTAAATCCGGCGCGCCGACTCCTCGCCGGCGAGATAATGTTCTGCGTGGCAGTTCTTTCGTTCGTAGAATTGCATCCAAAGGAGCTCCGTGAGAATTCTCCGCACAATCTGCCTCGCTGTTCTGACCGCAAGCTCTCTCTCCGGCTGCAAGCCGGACGCCGCCATGCACAATGCTGAAGTCATCGACAAAACCGCCAACCCCACCACTGCGCCAGTGGTTGAAAACCCCGGCGCCATCATCGGCGTGGTCAACTTCAAGGGCAAGCCGCCAATACGCGTCCCCATCGATATGTCGATGGACCCCGCCTGTTTAGTCACTGCAGGCGAGAACCTCTCCGAGCAATATGTCGTCAGTAATGGCAAGCTCGCCAATGTCTTCGTCTACATCAAGAGTGGCATGCCTGCTTATTCTGCGCCTTCCGGCGCTCCTCCGGTCGTGCTCGACCAGCGCGGCTGCCGCTATGCTCCGCACGTCATCGCCGTGCAGCAGGGCGGCTCGGTGGAGTTCCGCAACTCCGATCCAACCATGCACAACATCCACACCGTATCCGTCGCCGGCAACACGCAGGTGTACTTCTCGCAAGGCCCGGCCGGCGCTCCGCAGGTCCACAAGTTCACCACCCCCGAACTCATGATGCCCATCCGCTGCAACAACCACCCCTGGATGGAAGCTTTCCTCAACGTCGCGCCGAACCCATACTTCGCTGTCACCCGCGACGATGGAACCTTCAGCATCCCTGGTCTGCCGCCCGGCACGTACACGCTCGCAGCCGTACAGGAAAAACTCGGCGAGAGCGATATGCAGGTCACGGTCGTTGCAAAATCGCAGGCCAGGGCAGATTTCACGTTTGCTATGAAGTAGATTCAGGGCCAACCACGATTACCCGCACAACTCAGGAGTCTCTACCGCCATCACAGGAGAGACATCCTTAGTCGCCTATCGTTTTCGAAAGGTACGTTATGAACTTTTCGCTCAGCTTCCCTATCCATCTAATTCCTTTCTGGTTCCTGGTTCTCTCGCTCTTTCTGCCGCGCATCTGCATCGTCGTCGCGTGGTTCGAGCACAGCATGCCCGCCTACATCCCGTCGACCGTCGGCATCATCCCGGTCATCGTTGCGCTTCTAGTACCGCGCCTGCTGATCCTATTCTGGATCTTTACGGACCAGGGCATCACCATGTGGTTCCTGCTGCACGTCATTGCGCTGCTGATGGCCTATGGCGGAGGCGGACACCGCTACTACCGCCGTCGCCGCGTGGTCGAGGTTGACAATTAAGCAATCCGGCCAATTCGCGGCTGGAATGCTGGCTCCCCCAGCCGCGAACTTGCTATTCTTAATAGATGGAACGGCGTAATGTAGGCATTCTCGGCGCTACCGGAGCAGTCGGTCAGCGCTTCATTCAGCTCCTCGCGGACCACCCCTGGTTCAACATCACCTGGCTCGCCGCCAGCGACCGCTCGGCAGGCAAGACCTATGCCGAGGCCTGCGCCTGGCGCCTCGACACACTCCTGCCCGAGCGCATCGCGCAGATGGTGCTGCAACCCAACACGCCCGAGGCCGCTGGTGATGAATTGCCTCGGATTATTTTTTCATCTATAGACGCGCCCATCGCCAAAGAGCTTGAGCCTAAATTCGCCGCCGCCGGCTGCGCCGTCATTTCGAACTCGTCTGCCTTCCGCATGGCGCCCGATGTCCCACTCGTCGTGCCCGAGGTCAACGTCGACCACTTCGACGTCATCGAGTCTCAGACCACCCGCAAGCGATCGGGTGGATACCTGGTCACCAACCCCAACTGCTGTGCCATCGGCCTCGTGCTTCCGCTGGCTCCGCTGCATCAGCGCTTCGGCATCGAAAAACTTTTTGTCAGCACCATGCAGGCGGTCTCCGGGGCAGGCTATCCCGGCGTCGCCTCGCTCGATATCCTCGGCAACGTCATCCCCTACATCAAGAATGAAGAAGAGAAGCTGCAGGAAGAGGTCGGCAAGCTGCTAGGAGCTACTGATGGCAGCAGCTTTCAGCCGCTCGCCGCGCCGGTCTCCGCCATGTGCAACCGCGTTGCCGTCGTCGACGGCCACACCGAGTGCGTCAGCGTGAAACTCAAGACTCCAGCCACGCATGCCCAAATCATCGAAGCCTGGCAGAGCTTCCAGCCGCTCACCAGCCGCGGCGGTCTTTCGGGGAAAGCCGGCCTGCATCTGCCCTCCGCGCCTCTCTTCCCCGTCGAGTTCGCGCCCGAAGAAGCACGCCCGCAGCCACGGCTCGACCTGATGCGCGGCAACGGCATGGCCACTACCGTCGGCCGCCTGCGCCCCTGCAACATCTTCGACTGGAAGTTCACACTGCTCTCGCACAACACAATCCGCGGGGCGGCCGGCGCCGCCATTCTGAACGCCGAAATCCTCGCTGTGCTTGGCAAGTTCGACTTCCGCAAGTTTCCTCCAGTCAACCAGTCGAAGCAGGAGCTGGTCACCGCATGAGTCCGCGCTCCAACATTGTCGTGATGAAGTTCGGTGGCACCTCGGTCGAAGACGCCGTCGCCATCGAGCGCACCATCTCCATCGTGGAGGGCCGCCGCAGTCGCGGCCTCGCGCCGGTGGCCGTTGTTTCCGCCATGTCCAAGGTCACGGATGCTCTGCTGGCATCTTCCGCCGCAGCACACGCCGGTCGCGGCGACCGCGAGCCCGCGCTCGATATCTCCTCGCGTCTGCGCGTCCGCCACATTGAAACCGCCGCGCGCCTCGTTTCCGGACCGCCTCTCACCGTGCTGCACGCTGCCATCGACGAGCACTTCGATTCGCTCGATGAACTGCTGCGTGGCATCGCCGCCGTAGGCGAGCTCACACCCCGCACCTCTGACCTTATCGTCAGCTTTGGCGAGCGCCTCTCCAGCCTCATCATCGCCGCGGCCTTCGTCGAAAAAGGCATAGCCGCCGCGCACATTGACGCGCGCACCATCATTCGCACTGACGATCATCACGGGAAAGCAGTTCCACAAGAACGCGCCATCGAGCACACGCTGCTGACCCATATCTTCCCGCTCATTGAAGAGGGCATCGTCCCCGTTATGGGCGGCTTCATCGGTTCCACGGAATTCGGCGAAACCACCACGCTCGGCCGTGGTGGATCTGACTACACCGCGGCACTCGTCGGCGGAGGCCTCCACGCCGGCGCCATCGAAATCTGGACGGACGTCAACGGCATCATGACCACCGATCCGCGCATTGTCCCGGAAGCTCTGCGCGTGAAGACCATCAGCTTTGAAGAGGCTGCCGAACTTGCCTACTTCGGCGCCAAGGTGCTGCACCCGGCCACCATTCTTCCTGCCGTCCAGAAAAACATCCCGGTGCTGGTGCTCAATTCGCGCAACCCAGAAAACGAGGGCACGCGCATCACCGCCATCGCTCCGCCCTGCTCCAGTCCGTTCAAGTGCATTGCGGCCAAAAAGAAGCTGACGATTATCGATATTGTTGCCAGCCGCATGCTGCTCGCGCACGGCTTCCTCAAGATGGTCTTCGATGTCTTCGACCGCCATCATTGCGCCATCGACATGGTTTCCACAAGCGAAGTTTCGATTTCGGTAACAGTAGACTCGCGCGAATCGCTGCCCGCCATCTGCGAGGACCTCGCCAAGATCGCCGACGTGAAGTACGAGTCCGCCAAGGCGCTCATCTGCCTCGTCGGGGAAGACATCCGCGGCCAATCCGGCATCGCTGCGCAAGTATTCGGCGCAATTTCGCACGTTAACATTCGGATGATTTCTCAGGGCGCCAGCGAAATCAACATGAGCTTCATGATCAACGAAGAAGATGTAGACGAAGCTGTGCGCTCGCTGCACAGAAAGTTCTTCGTCTCGCCCGACCCCGCCATCTTCGATGTCGAGGCCCGCGCCGTCATCAGCAACGCCTAACGGCACCAAGGAGCACCCATGCGTATCCTCGTCCTCGGAGTCGGCAAGACCGGCAAGCTCGTCGCGGAGGTCGCCGCCGAGCGCGGCCATTCCGTCCACGTCCTTGACGCAACAGAAAACAAGGACGCCTCCGCGCTCACGCCGCCCTTCGTCGCCGGCTTTGACGTCGTCATCGATTTCACCACCCCCGAGGCCGTCGTGCAGAACATGCGCGCATGCCTCGCCACCGGCGCGCGCATGGTCGTCGGCACCACAGGTTGGTATGACAAGCTGCCAGACATGAAAGCCCTTGCCGAGCGTCGCAGTGCTTCCCTGCTCTACGCCACCAATTTCTCCATCGGCGTTCAGCTGCTCTTTGAATTAGCCAAGACCATGTCCTCCCAGCTCAAGGACGCCGGCTATGCATTCTCCATATCCGAAACCCATCACCAGTCCAAGCTCGATGCCCCCTCCGGCACGGCGCTCACCCTCCGGGATGCTGTCCTCGCCGGCTTCGGCACCGAGCACCTCACCGCCCATGACATCCCCATTGAAGCCCATCGCACCGGAGAAGTCGCCGGCATCCACACCCTCACCGCCGCCGGTCCCAGCGACCGCCTCATCCTCACCCACGAATCCACCTCCCGCCGCCCCTTCGCGGAGGGTGCCGTCCGCGCTGCCGAGTGGCTCTCTACCCGCACTGGCATCTACGACTTCCGCGAGGTTGTCGGTCTGCTCTAAATCCCTAGCCAATGCATTGCGGCACAGCGTTTTGGACGGTTAACGTTCACTGGCGGGCTATATGGAATCTACGACCTTTGTGAGGTGCCTTAGGTTACGAAAGGCCACATTCTGAGGGCTTTTTCAAGCTACACTTGCTTAATGCCCTTTGCGCTTGCGCCTGATTTATCAACTCCCATGTCCGACCTGGATTTTGCTTCTCTATCGTTTGAGCAAAAGCTCGACCGCCTCGCCGAGGTCGCCGTTCGCATCGGCTTGAACCTGTGCGCCGGCCAGGAGCTCGTCATCACCGCGCCAACGGAGGCACTTCCGCTCGTCCGGCTCATCACCGCGCAGGCCTACAAGGCTGGAGCAAAATTCGTTACTGCGCTCATCTCGGATGACGACATCATCCTGTCGCGCTACCGCTTCGCCTCGGACGAAAGCTTCGACTACGCTCCTTCGTGGTACTTTGACGCCCTCGCTGCCGCCTACAAATCCGGTGCGGCACGCCTCGCCATTACCGGCTCCAATCCCGCTCTTCTCGCCGGCCAGGACCCCGCCAATGTGGCCCTCGCCAATGTTTCCACCTCGCGCGCCTACAAGCCTGCGCTCGAGCTCATCACCCGCCACGAGATCAACTGGACTATCGTCTCCGCCGCCACGCCCGCCTGGGCTGCCCTGGCCTTCCCCAATGACCCGGAAGAGCTCGCGCTCGGCAAGCTCTGGGACGCCATCTTTGCTGCCTCTCGCATCACCTCCTCGAATCCAGTTGAGGCCTGGCGCGAGCACGGCGCCAATCTCAAGCACCGCGTCGATTTCCTAAACCGCAAGCACTACTATGCACTCCGCTTCCACACGCTCGATGGCTCGACCGACCTCACCGTTGGCCTCGCTGACAGCCACCTCTGGGCCGGCGGAGGCACCACGGCCGGCAACGGCATCTACTGCCAGCCCAACATCCCCACCGAAGAGTGCTTCACCACGCCTCACAAAGACCGTGTCAATGGCCATGTTCTGGCCTCGAAGCCCCTTTCGCACCAAGGCACACTCATGGAAAACATCCGCTGCGAATTTAAAAACGGCAAGATCGTCAAGGCATCCGCAACCGCCGGTGAAGCCGCGCTCCAAAAGCTGATCTCCACCGATGATGGCGCCAGCCGCCTCGGCGAAGTCGCGCTCGTTCCGCACAACTCGCCCATCGCGCAGTCCGGCATCCTGTTTTGGAACACGCTCTTCGACGAGAATGCCGCCAGCCACATCGCTCTCGGCCAGGCCTATTCCACCTGCCTCATCGACGGTGAAAAGATGTCTCCGGCTGAACTCGCGGCCCACGGCGCAAATGACAGCCTCATCCATGTTGATTGGATGATCGGCGGCCCAACCATGAGCGTCGATGGCATCCACGCCGATGGCGCAGTCGAACCCCTCATCCGCACCGGCGACTGGGTGTAAGTATGTCGGCTTTGCCGGAGTTCATAATTCGGCGCGCTCTGCCTTCTGATTTATCCGCCCTCTGCAATCTGCTCAACGACTATTACACCGAGTGGGACATCTGGCTGCGCGACCCGCCCGAAAAAACCGCCGCCGATCTCGCTCATCCGCAACTCGGCTTTTTTCTAGCGGAAATCGACGGCACACCCGCCGGCTGCGTCCTTCTCCGTCCTCTGCCGGCCATTGGCTTAGCCACCGAGTGCAAGCGCCTCTATGTTGCGCCGGAGTTCCGCGGCCACGGTCTTGCCGCCAAGCTGATGGATGCAGCCGAAACCCAAGCCCGCCACGTCGGCCTCGACTGGATCTACCTCGATAGCCGCTCCGAAATGACCACCGCCATCGCTTTGTACCAGCGTCGCGGATACGAAGAGATAAAGCGCTTTAACGACAATGCGGAAGCTGCCATCTTTCTCCGCAAGCGGTTGATAGAGTAGTTTTATTCCTGATGTATGCGCGCCCATTCCGGCTGCTGTTTCTGTTTCTCTGCACCGTGACTGTGGCGGGCGCGGTACCTGCGCAAACATCCCCACCACCGGTACCGATCGACACCTACATCCACCAATCCTGGGATTCTCTCACCCGCTCCACCTCCGATTGCGCCTCGCTGAAGGACCCCAAACTCACTACCGCGCCTATCCTCTATCTTCCCGCCGGAGAAAAAGTCCCCACGGCCATCAAAGCCATGCAGCAGAGATGCAAGGTAACCGTCCGCAACCTTCCCATTCGCATCAAACACCTCGGTGATGTTTCTCCCGCCCAGCTCCCCGCGCCTGGCCTGCTCTATCTTCCCTATCCCTATGTGGTTCCCGGCGGCCGCTTCAATGAGATGTATGGATGGGACAGCTATTTCATCCTGCTCGGCGAACTCGCCGACAACCGCCTCGATCTCGCCCGCAACGCCGTAGACAATTTCTTCTTCGAGCTGGACCACTACGGCGCCATCCTCAACGCCAACCGCACCTACTACCTCACGCGCTCCCAGCCGCCGTTTCTTTCCTCCATGGTGCTCGAGCTCTATCGTGCCGAATTCGCCATCGACCCCAGGGAGGCTCGCGACAATCTCCGCCACGCGCTCCCCTATCTGATTCGCGATTACACCCTCTGGGTCTCCGAGCCGCATCTCGCCGGCTCGACAGGACTCTCGCGCTACTCCGATCTCGGCCACGGCCCCGTACCCGAAATGGCCGACGACAATACCTATTACGTCGACGTCATCCACTGGTTGCTCGCCCACCCCGATCAAACCCCACCAGACTATCTCCACAAGCTTTTGCCCACGGAAGCTTCTGCCTCTAAGCAATCCCCTCATGTGCAATCGCAGCACGGCAGCGAGTCTGCCTGGGATTGCGCCGCCCACTGCCCCGCCACCGCCGCCGATGGGTACGCCCTCACCGAGGATTTCTTCTCCGGCGACCGCGCCATGCGCGAGTCCGGCTTCGACGCCACCTTCCGCTTCGGCCCCTTCGGCGGCTCGACGCAAAACTTTGCCCCCGTCGATCTCAACGCTCTGCTCTTCAAGTACGAGCACGATCTCGCCTTCATCACCGCCACGCTCGGTGATACTGAAGCCGCGGTCGCCTGGAGCGAAGTCGCCGGCGAGCGCCGCGAACGCATCGACAACCTGCTCTGGGATGAATCCTCTGGCCTCTACTTCGACTACGATTTCCTACACGCGCAACCCTCCACGTACCCATATCTCACCACCTTCTATGCGCTCTGGTCCGGCGTCGCCTCACCGGAGCAGGCACAGCGCCTCGTCGCCAATCTCTCCCTCTTTGAGCAGCTCGGCGGTCTCGCAATGAGCACTCTGCCCTCCAGCGGACAAGCTTCCGGCGTTCAATGGGACTACCCCTTCGGCTGGGCGCCCACCAACTGGCTCGCCGTCTCCGGCCTGGCACGCTATGGCTACACCACGGAAGCCCAGCGCATCGCCCGCGAATTTACCTCCACCGTCGCCGCTAACTATGCCCGCGACGGCACTATCCGCGAAAAATACAACGTCGTCTCTCCTGAAGCCGATGTCGGTGTCGCCGCCGGCTACAAGTCCAACGTCATCGGATTCGGCTGGACCGATGCGGTTTACCTGAAGATGCAGCGGCTCCTCGCTATCGCAAAATAGGTTGTATCCTTTCCCCAACCCATGCCCAACGAACGTCTCACCAGCTCGCGTCTTGAAGCCTTCTCCGATGGTGTCATCGCTGTCATCATCACCATCATGGTGCTTGAGCTCAAGGTACCTGCGAAAGAAGTCGGCAACCTTACCGCCCTCCATGAGATCCTTCCCCTGGTCCTCGTTTACCTCCTCAGCTTTGTACAGGTCGGCATCTATTGGGTCAATCACCACTACCTCATCGACGGCCTGAAGCAGGTCACACACGGCATCTTGTGGTCGAACCTCGCTGTGCTTTTCTGCCTCTCGCTCATCCCCGTCGCCACCAACTGGGTTGGAGTGCGCGGCATCTCGCCCTTCTCCATCGCGCTGTACAGCGTTGCCTGCGCCCTCCCCGGCACCCCCTGGATGGTCCTTTCATCGCTCATCTGCCACCACGCGGGCCAGCGGCCTGCGGGCGGAATGTTGAAGCAGATCGTCTCAGTCTCGCTGTACGTCGGAGCCATTCCTCTAGCCTTCGTTTCGCCGTACATCTCGCTCGGCATGATTGCCCTAGTTGCGGTCGTATGGCTGCTGCCGCCGCGAGAAATCGTCGAACTCACCCGCAATTCCACGCATCCACCCGCACATACGCACTAAGCATTTCTGCGTGGATTTACGCTAACGCCTCCAAATGCTCTAAACTTTCAGTCGGCATGAATTTGCAAGGCTGCGGCACCGCACTCATCACTCCCTTCCGTCCTGACGGCTCCGTTGACGAAGCCGCTCTGCACGTCCACGTCCAATGGCAGGTCGCCAACGGCGTCTCGCTGCTCATCCCCTGCGGGACAACCGGCGAAGCGGCAACCCTCACCGAACAGGAATGGCTGCGCGTCATCGAAGTCACCATCGCTGCCGCCGGCGGCCGCGTTCCGGTCTTCGCCGGCTGCACCCACAACGCCACCCACCAGGTCGTCACCAACGTCAAAAAGCTCTCGCAACTCCACGGCCTAAGCGGAATCCTCACCGCCAGCCCGTATTACAACAAGCCCGGCCAGGAAGGCCAGTTCCGCCACTTCCGCGCCATTGCCGAAGCCACGCACCTGCCCATCCTGCTCTACAACATTCCCGGTCGCACCGGCGTCAACCTCGAGCCAGCCACCGTCCTCCGCCTCGCCGAGATCCCCAACATCGTCGGCATCAAGGAGTCTTCCGGCAATATCGTCCAAATCACCGAGCTGCTCACCCAGCTCCCACGCTCCTTCCGTCTTTTCTCCGGTGACGACACGCTGGCCCTCGCCACTATCGCTCTCGGCGGCGTCGGCGTCATCTCTGTCGCCTCCAACGCCATACCGCAGCAGATGTCGCAGATGATCAACCACGCGCTCTCTGATGATTGGATCTCCGCGCGCCGCATCCAGCGCCGCTACTTCCAGCTGATGCAATCGCTCTTCTTCGAACCCAGCCCCGCTCCCGTCAAAGCCGTGCTTGCTCTCCTCGGCCGCGGCACCGAACATCTGCGCCTGCCTATGGTTGCCGTCTCAGACCCCATCCGCCGCCGCCTCGAGCGCACCCTCGGTGAGCTGGGTCTTCTGCACGACGACCCCGAAGACGCTCTCCGCGTCTTTTAGTCACGCAGGCGCGTATCATTACTGGCAGCCGATGCTTTACCACGATTCGCCGGAGCACTCCGATGTCTCGTATCAAGCTTCTTCTCGCGATTCCCATCCTCGCCGCAGTCGTTCCTTCCCTCCACGCACAGGGATACGTTCAACGGAACGAGTTCGTTAGCCAGGACATCTATATCTCCACCTATACAGACCCCTCGCGCCCAACTGCCTGGATTGCAGACCGCACGGCCTCGCCAAAGTTTCCAGTCCTCGTGATGCTGCAGAAGAACAATAGCTCGTCCGCTCCCTATGCCTCCTACTCCGGCAAGGGCATCGCACACTTCTATGCGCCCATCGGTCAAACCGTAAGCTTCAGCTACGACTGCCACGTAGTTTTGTTCATGTACGGTCCGACAGAATTCCACGCCCGTTGGGTGAAGGACGGCACCAGGCTGCAAATTCTTCTGGCCAGACCCGGCACCGATAGCACCAGGACCTGCGACATCAAGCCCTCGCAGCCAGCCCTGCAGGCCTCTGCGAAGCCTCCAGCCAAGCCTTAGCCTCGACATTCACCCTGTCAGACAGATATCCTCGCCGCGAGGATTCTCATGCCCACCACTCGCCGCGACCTCTTCAAATCTTCGCTCGCCACGGCAGCCGCGCTCGCCTTCGCTCCCTTCGCGGACGCACTCGCCCCCAAGCCCGCGTGGCCGCCGCACCGCATCGCCACGCCGGCTCAGGTCCAGGCCAACATGGTCAAGCTCAACCTCGAGCTCACCCGCCCCGTCTTCAAGCGCGAGCTCTTCCCCAACCCCGTCGTTATCGACTCCATCGAGCTGCTGCACTACAAAAAATCCTGGCTCTGTCGCGTCCGCTCCAAAGACGGCACTGAAGGCCTCTCCATCTCCAACGCGCAGCAGATGGCCAGCCTCTGGCCCATCTTCATGGACCGCATCGCGCCCTTCTTCCTCGACACGGATGCCCGCGACCTCGAGCGCAATCTCGACCTCTGCATGGTCTTCCAGTCGAACTACAAAGCCACCGGCATGGCCATGTTCGTCCCGCTGGCCACGCTTGAGTTCGCCATCCTCGACCTTTTCGGCAAGATGGCCAAGCGCCCCATCGGCCTGCTCATCTCGGACAAAATCCATAACCCGAAGATCAACGTCTACCAGGCCAATGGCGAGCGCTACATCTCGCCCGAAGAAACCATCGAGCACCTCAAGCGCGATGTCGCGATCTCCCATGCCAAGGCCATCAAGTTCAAGCTCGGTGGTCGCATGTCGCACGTAGAGACCCCGCCCGACCGCAGCGCACGCCTCATCCCCATGGTGCGCAAAACCTTTGGCGACGACATGGTCATCTCCGCCGATGCTAACGGTTCTTACAGCCCGGAAGAAGCCATCCGCATCGGCAAGATCATGCAGGAGTACAACTACGCCTTCTACGAAGAGCCCGTGCAGTTTGACGATTACGACGGTCTGCAGCAAGTCGCCGACGCGCTGCAAATCCCTATCGCGCTCGGCGAGCAGGAGCCCTCCACCTGGAACTTCCGCCACGTCCTTGCTAACAACGCCGTCGGTATCGTCCAGCAGGACATGTTCTACTTTGGCGGCATGGTCCGCTGTATGCGCGTTGCGCGCATGGCCGCTGCGGTAGGCAAGCAGTGCATCCCACACATCTCTTCCACCGGCCTCGGATATCTGTACATGATGCATTTCGTCAGCGCCATCACCAACTCCGGCCCGTATCACGAGTTCAAGGAGTTCAATAACGATCTGCCCTACACCTGCTCCACCTCGACGCTGCGCTCGGATGACAATGGCGTAATCACCGTGCCCACTGGCCCCGGAGTTGGCGTCGCAATCGACCCCGACTACATCAAGAAGCATGACGTGATGAAAGTGGTAAAGCCAGCAAACTTCAAGGACGCCGAATAATGATTCTTCCTCTCATCCTTCTCGCCTTCTTGCAACAAGCCGCATCGCCGCAGGTCCTCGTCTGGCCGCACGGCGTATCTCCGCTCGGCATCGACCACAAAGATGTCTTCGACAACCATCTGCTCGAAGTCTCCCACCGGGACCACTCCGGCAACGTTGAAGTCCATCTCACCAAAGTCGACGTAATGGTCATCCAGTCCGGCACCGCACGGCTGCTGTACGGTGGCGAAGCCGTCGGTCTGCATCCCACTGCTGAGAACGAATTACAGGGCACGACGATCAAAGGCGGCACCATGATTCGCGTCAACCCCGGCGACGTTATTCACATCCCCGCCGGCGTCCCTCATCAATTCATTCTCGACCCCGGCGAAACCATCACCTACCTTGTCGTCAAAGTAGTGGAGCCAGTCAAGTGAACCTCTCCGCGGCCTTTGCGTTTTTCCTCCGCGCCCTCCGCGTTAAAGCTTTTGCCCTTGCTCTTGCTTTTCTCTCACCGCAAGCTAAGCTTCACGCGCAAACAATCACCCCTGCCCAGCTCGAACAGCTCCGCGTCCGCGCCAACCAGGCTCTCTTCATCGACTCCCCGTTGCCACCGCTCGCGTCGCACACCTTCGCCACGTTGCCGGTCAACGCCAACGTCCGCATCGAGCACGTCACCTTCGCGACGCAGTTCGGCATGCGCATCCCAGCCATCGTCTACTTGCCCACGCACCCTCACGGCAAGGTTCCCGCGCTCGTCGTCGTCAACGGCCACGGCGGAGACAAGAGTTCCTGGTACGCTGTCTACACCGGCCTGCTCTACGCCACCGCCGGCGCCGTCGTCGTCACCTACGATCCTGTCGGCGAGTTCGAGCGCTCCGTCACCCGAGGCTCTGAGACTGGCGAGCATGACAAGCCCATCCCCGGCCTCGCGCACCCCGAGCGCGTCGGCGGCCTCATGATTGAGGACGTCCAGCAGGCCGTCCGCTACGCCGCCTCCCGCCCGGAAATCGACCCCACTCGCATCGCCGTCCTCGGTTATTCGATGGGCTCCTTCCACACAATCCTCGCCACAGCTCTCGCCGGCCCCCAACTCCCCAAGATCCGTGCCGTCGTTCTCTCCGGCGGCGGCAATCTCGATGGCAACGACCAATACTGGGATTCCA